>Ga0315282_10011447_pt1 | contig 13743 bp, 9 predicted proteins | sample YL17G07_20_MG_FD_203693 | JGI IMG/M metagenome (GOLD analysis project Ga0315282, IMG submission 203693) | Sediment microbial communities from Yellowstone Lake, YNP, Wyoming, USA - YL17G07_20 | ecosystem: Environmental > Aquatic > Freshwater > Lake > Sediment | place: USA: Wyoming | collected... | reverse complement strand
CCGATCAGAAGGAAGCCGGTTTCCTGGCGGACTTGGCGCAGAGTCTCGACAAAGGTCCAGCAGAAGCGCTGACAGGTAAAGAGCCGGTTGCGACGGTAGGTGCTGGTGGTGATGAACTGCCACTGCCCGGGCTCGAAATGGCGTCCATAGATCGGCATAATAATTATATCGGCGGGCGTGGCGAGTGACATGAATCGCAGAGCTGGGCTCGCTCTGCGCCAGCCGGCCAGCAAAACGGAACAAGATAACAGGAGAGATATGGGAGAAGGACAAGTTCCATAAAGACCACTTCGAGGTGTACAAGAATAAGAAGGATTACGACAACGGGAAACGAGACCGGTCTGTATGGGAAGACGGGCGCCCCAAGGAGAAATTCAAATGAAGTCCAAGAGAAAACACTCGACGAATGAAATCTTTGAGATCTCTGCACATAAGCGGCCGAAGATCACAGTACGAAAGCTGGACAAGGGGACCGTGCTCATTGAAGGTGATAGTGCCGCGTTGGAATTCCTGGGCAATCTTCTGCTTGCTCTGGCGGGATCAAATGAACACAGTGTCCAGCTTTCACCAAACGGCGCCGGTAGTGCACGTTTTACAAGGGAATCGACGCTGGGATTGTACTTGCATAAGCTCCCTTGTGAGGAAGGCTCCCATGCACAAAGCAAGCGGCTAATGCGGCGCGAAGGAACCGCAACCGGCGAGTAGATTCTCTCTTTAAGTTCAAGAGCGGGTTGGGAAGCAGCAAGCCAACACGCTGGAAGATTATGTTTACGACCCGCAGGGGCATATAATCTCAGTACACGACGGGAGCGGCAACTTGCTGCGCAGCGAACTTTACACCCCGCAAGGCCGGCACGTGGCCACGTGGAATAGCACCCTGAACACTAACCAAAACATCGTCGGCCTGTTCTATAATCACGCCGACTGGCTGGGCACCGAGCGCGTGCGAACTAATTCCAGCGGGACGGCCGTCGAGTGGTGCACCGACACCCCCTACGGAATGAATATGGCATGCGGCGGCCAATCGGACTCCAGCTCCATGCACTATGCCGGACTCCAGTACGACCCGGAGACGGCGATGTCGCACGCGCTAAATCGGCAACTCACCATGAACCGCGGTCGCTGGCTCACGCCCGACCCGATCGGGAAAGACGCCGCCCACCTCGACGACCCGCAGACCTGGAATATGTACGCGTACGTGCGGAATAACCCTACGACCCTCACCGACCCCTCGGGCAATGACTGGCGTGAAAAAATCCTCAATTACTTCAGTCACAATGGATGGGGAGATGACAAGGACGTGTATGGGCCACCACCACCGGCGCCGCCGTCGCTGAGCGGGGAGGCCAAGAATGCATTCCGCGAGTCGCTGAGTGGGTACCATCCCAACGGAGGGAAAGAGACGGTGGCAAAGATTGCAGGCATAGTGAACGGAGAAACGCAAGGGATGAAAGATTCCAAGTCGGAGAACGTGCCGCTTTCGACGGCCCGTGAAGAGATTGCACACGTTCGCATCAATAGTGATGAGGCGTACGGAAACAAGGTTGATCGTCGAGCAGGGATGGCACCGATGAAGATGTCAGGGCCAGACTTTCAACGGTCATTGGACGCCGCCATCAATGCCGCATCACAGAACGCCCAAGGAGTCGATCCTACCCATGGTGCGATCCGGATGAATATGCGTACGTCGATGGGTGATACGAGCAATTACCAGGGTTTTCCCATCCACACTCAGGCCGGGCCATACATCAGCCCGACAAAATATAAGGTGGTCAACACCTATGGACCATAGGAGTAGCGAAATGAGAGTTATTCTTTTGATCTCACTATTGCTTTGCGGTGGAGCAGTTCGGGCCGGCGAACCGCAGCAGTCTGCGGAGGCCCCTCCGTTCCTCAGAAATGCGTTGGGCTGTCTTGTGGCTGCGGACTTCATTCAACACGATTTGGAAGAGCTCGCACTGAAGCCGGGCAGCTCTGCGTGGGTACGGTACTATGTCGGTTCCATACCTGGAGGCAACCCGACACCTGGGGAATTCTACATCGCTGTATATGCCGAGGATGGCCTCCGCGGATGGTTGTTGCTTGCCGATCGGGACTCCCGCGGCGATTTTGTAGCGGTGCGAAACGCATATCGGTTGACAAAAGAAGGGCCTCGGTGGTTGGCGGACGAGGGCAACGGGGGAATGGGCACATACAAGATAATGTCCGAGTTTGCAACAAGGTTGGTTCAACGCCCCCGCTATCGTGTTAGGCTTTTGCCCGAGAGCAAGCACTGTGCTGCACCAAGCCCCTGATTAGCGCGGAGTTAGGCGCAATTTGCCTTACTCCGGAAGCGCCAGGACAAGCCTGGCTGATCTTGTGAACTGAAAGGAGTTCACCTTGTACATTAGCCGTTCAACAAGTAGCCCGGCAAGCGCGGCAAGCGGGTAGCGCGGAGGCAGCCGCAGTTTGGCTTCTTTCGCGGCTCATCCAAACGAGGGCAGATTCGAGATGGAAGATTCGAGAGAGGCAACGATCATGCCTATCAACCACGAAGAAATCATCGAGGACCTCGAAGCGCACATTCGCAAATCCGGTGGTGCGTTTGGCGAGTGGTGTGTGGGGACGGCGAAAGAGGTGCGGGCGCCGTTCTTTCGCCGGCATCTGGCGGCGGAGCTGGGCGACGGACTAATCTATCGCGAAGCTTTCACCACCACCGCCGCGGACCAGGCGATTGCCCACTTGGTGAACGCCCGCGGCCTGCACCTGGACCGCGACGCCGTCCCCGAACCGGGCAAGATCGTGTTCGTCTACCGCCAGACCGTTTCCGACCCCTCTCCACCGCCCAACGATCAAGCCGTCGTCCACAAAATTGCCGCGTAGAGTGCGCGGCGCCCCATGTAGCGCTGACCTTTAGGTCAGCATGTGCCGACCTCAAGGTCGGCGCTACAAAGGCGAACGGCGCAGCCCCAAGCTCTGTTGTCGTCTTTGTGACTTGGTGGTAAAAGAAAGCTGAGAACCGCATCACCTGCGTGCTGGGGACGGATGGGACGTGCACGTCGCCCAGCGCCATGCTCTACTTTTACGATCCGCAGGGACAGCGCGTGGGCAAGCAGCAAGGCGACGCGCTGGAGGATTATGTGTACGACCCGCAGGGGCATATAATTTCGGTGCACGACGGGAGCGGCAACTTGCTGCGCAGCGAACTTTACACCCCAGACGGTCGGCACGTGGCCACGTGGAACCCCAGCGCCAACTACGGGCCGCTCTTCTGGAACCACGCCGACTGGCTGGGCACGGAGCGCGTGAGGACGAATTCCAGCGCGACCGCCATCGAGTGGTGTACCGACACCCCCTACGGAATGAATTTGACGTGTACTAACCCCCAAGCGGACCTCAGCCCCATGCACTTCACTGGCCTGCAACTCGATCCGGAGACGGGGATGTCCCACACGCTAAACCGCCAATACCCCATGAACCTCGCCCGCTGGCTCACTCCCGACCCGGCGGGCCTAAAGGCCGTGAAGCTACAAGACCCCCAGACCTGGAACATGTATGCCTATGTGCGGAATAATCCCACCACGCTGGTCGACCCCAAGGGGACTGATTATTGCACGATCATCGCTGTGGGGGATAAAGCCATGATAGACGCCCCGTCGTGCGTGTCTGACAAAGTGTACGGAGAAAACCCGGGCAACTACACTGGCTTCCAGCAGGTCTCCCAGGACGTAACGGTGTATGTCGTTTCTAGCGCCTCCTCTGATAAGGCTGACACCTTCACGGTCCCGACGATCCTGCTCACTCCCTCTGCCTTCAATTGGCAGATACAGAATCCGCCTCCGCCAGGCGCTACTGTCCAGCAGCAACCACCGCCCCAGCCGGACAAACCGCTTACCCCTGCGCAAATAGCGGGTTGCGCCATGGATCCTAGCCTGTACCGCGATAAACCTTCCGCTAGGGGTCAATCTCCCAATGGGGGGCAATCTTCCAACCCTGATCCGGGAAATTCCACGGACCAGAAGCCAGGCCAGTACTACACGCCCGGATGGAGTAAGACACAGCCGGTAAGTAACCCGGCTCCAATCCAGAATCCCGACCTGGCGGAACCGTACAATGCCCTCGCGTTCGGGCCTATATATTTGAATAATGCGGCGGTGTGTAGAGATCAAAAGGTGCAATAAGATGGATATAACCGCGAGGGAGCGTACAGAACATTTCGGTGCGCGGCATAGGTCGTACCTATGGCTAAGGGTTCCGGTGGCATTCCTCATTCATCAGTTTCTGGGCACCTGGGGGCTGTTTGTTGCAGCCCCCCTCGTGCTTGTGTTCGTCGTTGAAGTGAGCGCGCGCGTCGGCTTGAGGGTCCATGTCGCGCAAATGCAATCGCTCTTGTACGGTACGCCTTTCTTCCCCCTTCCCCGCGCAGATGGCTTTAGCAGTCGTCGTCGGATGGGTCCTGGGCGGTACGTTACAGGAAGAGTCCATGCTCTGGGTCTGGATACTTCCTTTCGCCTCTCTGTGCACCTCGCGCATGGGGGTTCCTTTGATCGTCACGGGCCCCTCCCAAAGCTACATGCTCCTCGCTCTTTCGTCTAAGCTTGAGTATTCCTGGGGACGTTTAGGAGTTTATTCTCTCCAGCAGGTTGTCAGGATTGCTCTGTTGTACATAGCCGTCGCATACTCAGTTGGTGCGTTGTTGGCGTTCAGAGTGGTACGCGCGCCCGCCTTCTTTGAAAGCATGAAAAGTCTTCGCAAAATGCGTCTCGTTTTACTGGTTGGCCTGCCTTGGCTCTGCTTTAAGTTTCTGATGAGTTGGCCGTACGTAAGCGCTCAAATTCCCGAGGCACGTAGGTCCGCAGGTCTGTATCAATACCTCGCGGTTTTGAGTATCGTCAGCGTGTTCTTGATGTTCGTCTTTGCGATTGCCATAGGTCTCGCAGGACGGCGATTTGCCGTAACCCGGTTCTTCCTAAACCCCAGTAAGTCGCCAGCGCAATGACAGAGGGGTCGCGAAAGGGAGACTGTCAGGCGGTCCGGGGCGGGTAGCCACAGTCAGTGGTTTGCTGACTGTGGGCCTTTCTTATCCCAGGCACCGACCGAAGTGGAACTGCCACCTGGCGATGTTCTGGCGATAAAGGGAAGAACCCACGGTCACAACTGCACTGACCGTGCCTACCACCCCAACACTGTTGGTCACTTGGACGTGTAGTTGCCAAACCGAATAATGGGCCCATCACGTTCAGACCCCGGAAACGCGGAAATCGGCGATCCCGCGCCCGGCTTTCCTACCGGCAGGAAAGGGTGGGAGAAATTTGTAAAATCTTTTCCTGCCGGTAGGAAGAGCGGCAAGAATTTTATTGACAAGCGACAGGAAAGGGTGGGAGAAATTTGTAAAATCTTTTCCTGCCGGTAGGAAGAGCGGCAAGAATTTTATTGACAAGCGAACTGGGCTCTGCGCTAGTCTGGGAGGGTAAGGACGGGGACCGAACCGGCGCCACCCCCCCGGGGATGCCCGCGCTCTGAGAAGGTGTCAGGTGCATGGTGGCAGGTGCCAGCGAAGGGGTAACGGATGCGGAGCCAGGGGCCGGCACGCAGCAAGCGTGGCAGGAAAATCGCCATATGACGGGATACCCCGAGAACTATATGAAAACAAAGCAAGGGAAAAGACGAGGTGCGAGGTGTTGACGGCGCCGCGGCTGAGGGGCCAGTGGAAGACCGAGGTTCGAAATCTCCAAACCAGCTACGAGTGACCAGTGGCAAGTGAAGAGAACAAAAAAGATGTTAAAAAAATGCGACCGAAGCCGGTATGTGTATGAAAACAAACAAAACGTGGACAAGATGCCCGGCGAAAAGTCGGACATCTATGTCGAACCGACACGAATTTTGCAGAAAATAGCGCCTTTGTGGCGACAATTTGGCAGTTCAATTTGGTTCTTGACGGGTTCTTTCGTGCAGAATACAACCCCTCTTCGACCCCGGCATCGCCGTCCGTCACCCGGAGACGGTCATCTTGACAGCTCGAGACCGCTGGAGCGCGGCCGCAGAGAGCAGGCCGGCAATCAGGGAAAGCAGGGCCCGGAATCAGGAGAAACTCCGTGCCCAGCTGCGTTGGCTTGCCGCCCACAAAAGGTAGAAACTCCAGTCGTCGATCGGAGATCCACGCTACAGTTCGGGGATCGCAGACCGCCGGCACAGCAATGCCATCCTGATTAGAAGAGCAAGCGTATGAGACAATCCCCAGGAGGTCCGCGATGCGCTATTTCATTTTCGCTGTTGTCTTGCTTTTTCCCCTTCAGATGATGGGGCAGAGCGCTGCAACGCAGCCGCTTGATCCTCTGAACTTTCCGCGCCTGAAAAGCTTCTCCGCCTATCGCGCCTCCAGCAACAACCTCTACGTGAACAGCAACGATGATTGCAAGCACCCGATTGCCGGTGAGACCGTCGTGCTGGCTGACCTGAAGGGCCCGGGAATTATCACCCACATCTGGGTAACCGTGGCGGACAACGAATACGGCTGGCCGCGGCTGGCGCGGCTGCGAGTCTACTACGACGGACACAAAACCCCCAGCGTGGACGCGCCGCTGGGCGACTTCTTCGGCGTTGGGCACGGTTACGAACGCAACCTTAACTCCCAGATGGTTCGTAACGCGTCATTCGGGCGGGCGCGAAACTGCTACTGGCCCATGCCCTTCCGCAAGTCCATCAAGATCACTCTTACCAACGAGGGCAAGCGCCGCATGACCAGCCTCTACTACCACGTGGACTGGCAGAAGCATGCGTCGCTCCCCGAAGACGAGGGTTACTTCCACGCTTACTACCGGCAGGCCACCCCGCCGCCGGTGGGGAAGAACTACACCATCCTGAATGTGCGCGGCGCGGGCCATTACGTCGGAACGGTGCTGAACATCATCCAGACGCAGATCGGGTGGTTCGGCGAGGGGGACGACCTGTTTTATGTGGACGGTGAAAAAGCCCCGCGCATCGAGGGCACGGGGTCGGAAGACTACTTCAACGATGCTTGGGCCCTGCGCGTATCGGACGGCCCCTGGACAGGTATTCCAGTGGCGGAGGGAGAAGGCGTGGGCGCTCGCCTGACGGGCTACCGCTGGCATGTTCCTGATCCCGTTCCGTTCACCAAAGCCCTGCGCGTAGAAATCGAACACTATGGGTGGACTTACAACGCCAACGGCACGGCGCGCTCGGGATTCGAAGAGCGCCCGGATTATTTCTCCAGTGTGGCTTTCTGGTACCAAAAGGGTGTGAACGAGAATTTGCCGGAGCCGCCCTATGGATACGCGCGTCTGCCGCTGGGCAATGCTGAGCAGATTGAAGTCGAGAACTCCATCAAGGACGTGAGCGCCGAGAAGGGCGAGGCCTCGGTGCAGAAGGAGGTGTTCTGGTCAAAAGATCTGCTGTTCTTCAAAGCGCAGGGGAGGGGCGCGAGGATGAATGTCCCGATCGACGTCCCTCGGGACGGCCGCTATGAGGTCGTCGCGCAAGTCGCGCAATCTCCCGACTACGGCGACTATGTGGTCACCCTGGACGGTAAGCTCACCAACTCCACGACCCTGACTTGGGGGCCGCTCGATGTCTTGCCTCCGGAAGCCGAGGTGTTGCACAACTACCAGCCGGAGACGTATGTGGCTGTCGACCGCCGCCTTGGCTGGCATGACCTCACGAAGGGTCGCCACATTCTCACTTTCACTTGTGTTGGAAAAGATCCGCTGTCGAGCGGATACAACCTCGGCGTTGACGACGTGGTGCTCTCGGAGGTAAAGAGCCAGGCGGCAGAATCGCTGGCTGAGAATCCCCCGGCCAGAGTCACCGCGAAGTTAGGGGCAACCACCTCCACCTCCGTCGTGTATCGAGGCCAACCGCTGAGCTATTACCTCGAAAAGCTGCGGAAGGCTTCCGGCAGCGATGGCGCGGCGGTAGTTCGTTCCATCGGCTCATTTGGAAGCGATGCCGCACCCGCTACGAAGGAATTAACCGCACTGCTATCTGACTCTGACCCGGAAGTGCGAGGCGCAGCGGCTTGGGCGCTTTCGCGGGTGGGCGCCAAAGCCGCTCCGACCGCGCGCGAGGTGGCAAAACTCCTCCAAGACACTGACCCGCAGGTGCGCGGGTTTGCTGCGCTGGCTTTGCGCGAAATGGGGAGAGGCGCCGCAGTCGCCATTCCCGACCTGTGCGCGGCGCTCCAGGATACGGTACCCTCCGTCCGCATGACGGCGGCATCCGCCCTGGGCAGCATGGGCGCGGCAGCAGGTTCCGCTGTTCCGGCGTTAGCCGCGGAGCTCGAAGCTTCCAATGGGCCAGAGATTTCCAACGACGACGTTCAGGTTGTGCGGAACATCTGCTATGCGCTCGGTGACATCGGCCCCAGCGCCCGGAGCGCAATCCCGGCCATGCAGAAGGTCCAGCACTTGCGCGTTAGGTATATCGCCCAGGAAGCAATCGCCAGGATCGAAGGCAGGCCGTCGCCCACGTGGCACTAAGCGCTTGGCAGTCCACCTGTTCCTTCCATGCCTCCCCGGGACAATGCGCTACCGCTTATTGGCCCAATTCACCAAGTTCTCCGCCAGCTTGCGCAAGTGGGGAGGCGCCTCTTGCAGCCGGTCGGGGTTCATCTGCCGTCTGGCGTGTACCCTCCATATGCCCAACTGCGCAATGATCACGGTCCCCGTGCCAAACTCCCGCGCCAGGACCACCGGCACGCGGGCCGGGTCCATGAGGGATGTCCACCGAGGTCCGAAGGTCTCGAAGGGTCGAGCGAAGATGCTGTCCGAGCTGGTGGGGACTACGGTATAGGCCAACTCCTGCCAGGAGGGGGAGGCCGCGCGCATACCTGGCATCAGAGAGGCGGCCTGGACAATGGTGCCTGACAGGCCTTCGAGCAGTGGGTGCGGCGAACTGGCATAGGCGAACTCGTTGGTGGGCCGGTAGGATGGGTCGGCCCAAAACGTGATGCCTTCCAGTAGTGGGTCTTCGGTGGCTCGGGAAAGCTGGTCCCATATCACAAGCTTGCCGCCGCCACGAACCCACGCCTCCAGCGCAGGCCGCAGCTTCTTGTATGCGCCCGATGAAGGGTCGCACACAACGGCCAGTTTGCCACGGGCAAGCAGACGCTCGTTGAACCCATAGCTCTGGCCGGATAACCCCGCCGCCTTGCGGTAATTCTCCAGAAGCCAATAGAACGCGTCCCCCGCATCATTGACAGGGCCGTCCAGTCCTAGGTAGACCACATCGGCGCCTCGCTCAGCCACACTGCCTTGTTCGCGATAGAAGGCCAGTTCCTCTTCAAAGCCTTTCCGAACGGTTTTCCACTGGAACCAAGCCGCGATGTCGCTCGCCTGCCGGTATGAGGGGGTAGCAAGCTCTTCCAACTTGGCGTATTCCCCAACGCTCTCCGCCAAGCTGGAGAGCATGCGGGAGTAATGCTCGGTGCCACCTGTCCCTTCAAACATCCCCTTCTCAATGGCCGCGGCGATTTTCGCGTGATAGAAGCGGCTGACCCGCACCATACACCGGGCGTCGTTCACAAACCTGCCATACTCCACGGATTCGTTGTGTGCCGCTCCTGACGCAGCTTCCAGACCCGCCAATGCCTGTTCCGCCATGCCCACATACAGCTCGCTTAAATTAGTGGGAGGGATGACATCTTCCTTACGCGACGCAAGCGCGGCAGCGACATATTCTTTGACCGACTGCGGCGGATTATGGCGGGCATTGGCGCTCAGCTTGCCGAACTTGCTTTCGTAGAGATTGAGAGTGACGTCGTCCAGCGGGCGGGCCAGGTAGTCCCCCACGCTCTCCCAGCGGTCGGAGTGCAGAATGCCGTTGAGGCTGGCCTCTTTCCCCAAGCTCGGTGGGTGCCAGCCCATGTTGTAGGTGTTGATCGTATTCTGAAGGCCCGGAAGGATGGGACCGGTCATGACATAGTAGTTGTAAACGGCGCGTCCCGCCTCCGGGGAGCCGAAGCGCCGCGCCAGCTCGTCGGTCCAGTACTTTTCCTCCTGGGGCGCGGGGCGGTCGGGATTCCAGACGTAGCGGCCGAATGCTTCCAGCCAGATGCGGTCACGCTCCACCGTGGATAGAGGCGGATCGGTGCGGTCCATAGTCTCCGGCCACGACCACGAAACCAGCGGGTAGAGATGCAATCCGCTGACGCCCATTTCCTTCCAGTTCTGAACCATCTGGTGGATAAACAGGGGGGATGCCCAGCGAAAGGGGACTGCATCCGTGTTCAGATGCACGTTGATGATGTGGTTTTGTCCGAAATCGATCCAGATTTTATTCCGGGGATCGGGGTAGGGGCTCACGAGCATTTCGGTGTTGTGCTTCATCATCGTGAACAGGTTGTCGTACGCGGGCTTCACAATGTCGCGATAACGATCAGGATTGATGCACCATTGCCGGACAATCAGCGGTGGTTTCTTGCCGCTGTCGCGGATGCCCGCAATTACCGCGTCGCGAATGAACTCTTCCTGCTTCACCTGCAGGGCCTCGCCGGCCGTGAGCATGAGCCCGACGTTGGGATACGATTTAACGAATTCGCTCACGCAGTAACGGGTGTAGGCTTCCAGCAAAGGCGTGGACGCTGCGTTCTCCACATGCACTCCCTCGTTGGCGTGGGCCTGGGCAAAGGGCGGCGAAACATGAATGTTGTAAAAGTGCAGCACCGTCCAGATTCCCCGGCGGTCGGCCTCCGTGGTAAACCACTTCAGTTGGGCGATATTGTCCTGCAGCTCAGCGCCGCTGAGTTCCCGCGCCTCGGGATAGCGTGGGAGTTCCAGGAAAAAGGGAAAGGGATGGCCACTCCAGAAGTAAATCGTATTGTATCCATTCTCGGCAAGCTCATCGAGATAGCTTCCCATCAGCTTGCGATCGTAGAACCAAGGAAAGTTGGCGCGCGTGATGGGCCAGTTGTAGGTGCCCTGGCGCATCCAGAACAGGTTCGTGCCGCGGATGCGGAACGCCGGACCATCCGTGACGTCGATGGCGCGCGGCAACCTGCCCGATGCCGATATCCGCCGTGCCAGCTCCAAACATCCGTACAGGACTCCGGATGGGTCGCTCCCTGCGACGACCCAGCGATCGCCCACCCTGCCAATATGAAATGTTTCAGCCCGAGCCGCGAGGTCGGGCAGACCCGCAACCCCCGCGAACAGGTTCGAGGATTTCACTCCCACCAGAATAGTCCCCTTGCCCTTCGCCCCGGGGACCGCGCGCTCAATCGCTTCCCGGAGGCGCGCAGCGCCGTAGAGCTCGCGCGGGGTGGCTTGCGAATCCGTAACGACAGTAATGGTGGCGGCCTGGGCGCTCACCGCCAGCAGCAGAACAAAAATCAGTATGAGTGACCGCATGAGATCTGCTCCTTCTGGATTGTTATGTTGAGAAAGCGCCGGGCGCTGGGCGTGCGAGCGCCAAGTGGGGGGTAGTGTCTCCCCAAGGGGGCACGAGGGTATTGCCATTTCTGGTTCCCCGCGGCCCGGCAACGCCTGAATGGGCTCAGCCGAATTCATTATAATTGGCGAATTATGGTGTCCTGTGGTAGGGTTGTCAACCAGAAAGTAAGTTTCTCATATATATGAACGTTTTTCAGATGACATATCGTCCATTCGAGCGCGAGGCTCGTAGTGCCCATTGTAAGGATTGGCAACGCGCTGGTTCTATGGTATTGTACCGCGTGATAAATTTTCTTTGACGTATGAAATTTTCATGAAACCTGTAGTCCCTCCAAGCGTCTGCGGGCGGTATTGGGTTCTTAAGTGGAGGATTTTATTGCCAGTTTTGATTTCGGTGTGAGTCGGTAGCCTGCGATATGCCTGATCGCCACAGTCTTGGATTATGGCATGGCGTTTCTACAGGCACTCGTTCACACGCCCCAGGCCGAACGCGCCGCTGCCCATCACTTACCCAAGGGAGCGCGCCATGACCGCACATGGTTCTGGCATTCCGGTCGAGGTGATCTTCAACCCCAACTGGTGGTTTCACAACTACGGAATCTCTTTCGACGAACCCTTCTACCTCAATCGCCGCCAACGCATCGCTAACGATGTCACGATGCGTCGTGCCCTGTACGAGCGTTTTGGAATTGGCAGGCCCGACCCGCAGCCGCGACCTGTTATTGGGTCGCGGTACATTGCCGGAGGATTCGTGCTGCCCGCCTTGTTGGGGGTGGAGATTCGTTTTTCGCAGCAAGAGGCGGCGTGGCCGGTCCCGATGAATTTGACGCGGGAGAAGATCCTGGCGTTGCGCGTCCCCGATATTCGGACCACCTGGCCCATGAGTCGCCTAATCGCTGACATGGATGCGCTTGAGAAGGAGTTCGGGTATGTTATCGGCGATCTCAACACCGCCGGCGTGCTGAACACCGCGCTGGAGTTGCGGGGGCAGCAACTGTTCATGGATCTCCTGGAGGACGAAGAACTGGTAAGGCATCTTTTCGCGGTTGTTGCAGAAACACAGTTGGCGGTGGCGGAGTACGTGCGCGGTCGTACCGGAACTTCCTCGGTCGCAGTGAACCGGTCAATCGTGAATGTGGACCCGCACATCCACGTTGAGGGAAACTGCTCAGGCCAGATGATTTCACCTGCTGTTTATCGAAAATCCTTGTTACCCTGGCACTCCTACTTGGCGCAGCGCCTGGCCCCTTCCGGTATGCATCATTGCGGCGACAATCTTCACATCTTCGCGTCCGCGTACGCGGAAACCCAAGCCGTCTTTTACGACGTCGGATGGGGAAGCGATGTGGCCCAATGCAGCACCGCCCTGCCAAACGCGTTCTTGAACCTGCGCCTCAACCCGGTGCGGCTGCTGCAAGGCACGGCACAGCAGACGCGGGACGACGCGCTGGCCCTGCTGCGGGCAGCCGGGCGCCATTCGCAAGTCGGCCTGTGCTGCATCAACATGGATTACGGCACCCCGGACGAAAACGTTCGAGCCATTTTCGCCGCAGCACGTGACTTCCATCTCTGATGTTCGAGGGAGCGGCTACTGGGATGCAGGCGCGTTTCCCCAATGTTTGGCAAGGTTCGGTTACACCCGTGATGTCAACCCAGGCTTCCCGAGGAGTTGCTTGATGCGGATGCGGGCGGGTTTCTCGTTCACTCTTTTCTTTGTGCTAGTGGGCTGTTCGGCATACGGCCAATCCCTTGACGGGCACACGACACTCAGAATCGTCAGGGATCATGACGCGGCGCCCCCCATTCGATTTGCCGCTGGAGAATTAGTCAAGTACCTGAGCCAGATGGGCAATCCTCCCCCGACGGTTTTAGAGGCTCCGAAGGCAGGTGACATCTACGTTGGAATGATTCCGGCCGACGCTTCTTCCAACCAGAGACGGGCCATTGAGATGGCCGTGCATGACAACCCCGACAGCTTTGTCATTCGCACGTTGGGAGACGGGTTGGTTATCTACGGCGGCTCAGCACGGGCTGACCTTTACGGAGCTTACCACTACCTGGAAACGCTCGGCGTTCATTGGTATTTCCCCGGCGCCGCAAACGAATTTGTTCCCCATGGCCCTGCCAGGCTGCAAGGGTACGACATCTCGCAGTCCCCTTCGTTTCGAAAGCGGGGGATTGTGGTTTTTTCCACCACACCCGGTTTCAATGACCTCGTCGATTTCGCGGCCAAGATGAAACTGAACACCATCGGCCTGCATGCCATTCCATTCGGCCCTCAGTCAACGGACGTCGGCCTGGCAGATGCACAAAGAGCGGCCGACCCTCGCGGACTGACGGTGGATATTGAACGCCACTT
>Ga0315282_10011446_pt1 | contig 13743 bp, 18 predicted proteins | sample YL17G07_20_MG_FD_203693 | JGI IMG/M metagenome (GOLD analysis project Ga0315282, IMG submission 203693) | Sediment microbial communities from Yellowstone Lake, YNP, Wyoming, USA - YL17G07_20 | ecosystem: Environmental > Aquatic > Freshwater > Lake > Sediment | place: USA: Wyoming | collected... | reverse complement strand
TATGTTAGCTAGTAATTTCGAAATTAGGCGACAAATTAGGGATGACTGTGGTGGGGTGTTTGATTTATAAACTTTATAAATGAATTTGGACTTAGAAAGTGTCACCTTATTTCGGAATTATACAATAAATAAATGGACGTTAGTCCTAGAGAAAGTTATTTGGCTTTAACGCTGAGTATATGTTATAACTCATTAAGTATTGGTTGATGCAGTCTAGCTTTAGAGGAAAAAAATATAATTGTTATTATAGATAACGCTGCAGCAAAAATAAATGTAAAATTAGGATTAATCTGCCATAGGTAACCGGCAATGAGGGAGGCAGGAAGATATATTACTCCCGTTGTAAAATTGTATAATCCAATTGCAGTCCCTCTTTTGACTGATTCCAGATCTGAGATGTATGCCTTGCTTTGGCTTTCATCAATAGCGTAAAATATGCCAAACAAAATAAATAGTAGTAACACTTCAAATTTGGTTGATGCAAAAATGAATCCAATGCTCATGAATGCATAAATAATGTACTCGATATACATGATTTTTTTCCTACCAATATAATCTCCCAGCTTCCCTATTGGAGCTGCAACTATGACTAATGAAAGATTAAAGAGAGCAAAGAGCAGCACTACATCTTTTATTGCATAACCAACTAAATATGCTTTCAATAACAGGAAACCGAAGCTAAAATATGCTATTGAGAATATTCCTGCAGTATACAGGTAGTGTTTATAACTTTCATTCATGGTTTTGTATGCCTTAAATATATTTTCTCGTTCTGTTTTCTTTGTAGGATTTTCTTTTATGAAAAATAAGAAAAAAACTGCAGCTGCTGCTGGAATCAATGCAATTTTGAAGAGTAAACTAAACGTTTCTTTAGTTTGCCCAAAACTGCTAAGAATGAAGTATGCTATCAAAGGTCCTGCCACAGCTCCCGCTTTGTCCAGTGCCTTATGCACGCCAAATGATAATCCCCTGTTTGATTTATTAGTTAATGAAGACAACCATGCATCTTTGGGAGGGCCTCTCACTGACTTTCCAAAGCGTTCCACAACCCTAAATACAGAAGCGATAAAAGCGGAGTTTGCAAAAATAAGAATTACTTTGGCAAGGGTTGAAAATCCGTACCCGATTCCTGTAAGCAATCTTTTTTTTCCTGTTCTATCAGAAATAACGCCAGAAATATAATCCAGTGAAGATGATGCAAAGTCAGCTAATCCTTCAATAAACCCAAGCAACACTGTTGATGCTCCCAGAATAACTGTGAAGAATATTGAAAAAACAGCAAAGATCATTTCTGAACTCACATCAGTCAGGAAACTAACTATGCCTAGTAAGTATACATCCTTATTAATGATCGCTCTTGATTTCATGGAGTATCTTGTTTATGAAAAACCTATTGGGCTGATGCTTCAGTTTGCCTAGACATGTGGACCTAAAGCAAACGCTGCTATCATGAAATACATGCCTGAAAGGTGTTGGTTTGAGCACCTATATAAACATTTCCCTGTTTTGTCGTCTATATAACTCTTATTTTATGCAGGAAATATTGTTTTTGACTGTTTCACTTGATGAAACCTATTAGTTTATTTTGTGCAGAGTTGTGAGAAAGCTCTCGAATCCTGACACTAACAAAAGGTAAAAGGAATAACAGATGGGTATATATTATAGCATGGTATTATTCATTTAATGGATGGACAGCATCAAAAAATTTATAATATATCAAGTAATCTCGAGGTATATGAATGCTAAGCAGATAGTATACGATCTTAAGTGGGCATATGATAAGACAAATTCCTGGATTTTTAGTTCAGTATCAGCCTATCTTGGATTCTTAGCAGTTGGTACTCTCAACACTGCAAAAGGTAGTTCACTTAATACGGAACAACTAAAAAATGAAGCTATACTTGAAGGAATTTTGGCAGCTTTGTATGGTTGCTTTGCACTCAAACATATTTTTTATCATACAACCAATTTGATTGCAAAGTGGACATCAAGTGACAAAGATAATTACCCCATTGAGTTTGCAGAAACCGTAGTTGTAGCAGATAAGGAAGGGTTGGACGCATTATTGGCAAAGACTGGAGAAAATAATGTTTCTGAGTGGGGAACTGCATTAAAAGTTAGAATGGATGGCGAACAGGCAATTATTGAAAGCATTTTACCATTTGATAGCGCAAAACAAGATGGATTGCTGCAGAGTTCTTATGATTATAGATTAGATGATATAAAGGCTGATAACAATGGCTATAATGGGATGCACCATTATTATTCTCATTTTTTTTCCATTCCTGCTTCAATGAGTTTTGCAGTAAGCCCAAAAGACAGACAAACTCCTCTAAACTGGATGAATCTTATTACATTTAATTCAGCAAAGGGGCCAGAGGTCATTGCTTATAATAGGAGGTTTACTTATATTCCAGCAGATTCTTCCAAAAGGCTTTTGGTAAGAGCAACCCACTCGGAAATAAGAGATTATTTAGGAAAGTAGAATAAACTGAAAATTCTTTTTTACTGTATCCATTACATAATAGTGCGTCTAATTTTTATATTCAGGCTGCAACATAATAAGCATGCTGCAGCATATTCAGGGGGGCCTTCAAGAGACAAAGGAGTTCATAGCTTATTTTACAATGGAGATGGGTATCTCACATAACATTCCTACTTATTCTGGAGGATTGGGAATACTTGCAGGAGATCTTATGAAGGCTTATGCTGACTTAAAGATACCTGTCGTAGGGATTACCTTGCTTAATGAGAAAGGTTATTTTCATCAAAAGATTGATTCTGAAGGTAACCAGCATGAGGAGCCTGTTATCTGGAATCCCAGTGAGTCCATGGTTCCTCTCCCCAATATTGTCTTAATTAACATTGAAGGCAGGAAAGTCAGGATAAGGGCTTGGAAGCATATGATTAGAGGAGTTACAGATCACAACCTTCCAATATATTTCCTGGATACTAATATAGATGGTAATTCCGCATATGACAAAACCCTGACTTCTTTTTTGTATGGGGGGGACAGGGCTTACAGGATTGCTCAGGAGATGATTCTAGGAATCGGAGGGGTCAAGATGCTTAGGTCTCTAGGATACAACATCAAAAAGTATCACATGAATGAGGGCCATGCTTCTCTTTTGGTGGTTGAGCTTCTTAGTGAGATCCAGAATAGAGAGCGCAGGAATCCTCATCCTGATGAGCTTGAAAAAGTCAAAAACATGTGCGTATTTACGACTCATACGCCTGTTGCTGCAGGCCATGACAAGTTTGAACTAGGACTTTTCAAAAGGATAACTGACAATTATGTTCCGGATTTTATGCTTAAGGAAACCCTTCATGACAATCTTGTTAACATGACCCTTTTTGCATTGAACCACAGCAATTATGTGAATGGTGTAGCTAAAAGGCATGAAGAAGTCACAAAAGAGATGTTTCCTGGTTATAGGATTGCATCCATAACTAACGGAATTCATCCTTCAACCTGGGTTTCTCCATTTTTCAAAACCATGTTGGATAAGTATATACCTGGATGGCCTGTTGACTCTTATAGCCTAAGATATGCCTTATCAATACCAGGAGAGGATTTCTGGAATGCACATCAGGAAGCAAAGAAGCAGCTTTTAGATGAGATTAATAACAGGACAAATATTGGCTTCCACATATTAAGATTCACAATGGGTTATGCCAGAAGGTTTACTGAGTACAAGCGGCCTGATCTCATCCTTTTTGACATTGAGTGGCTAAAAGCAATTGCTGAAAGGGTTGGTGACATCCAGATAGTGTTTGCCGGTAAGGCTCATCACTATGACACTCGTGGTAAAGAGCTCATTAAAAAAGTCATACAGACAGCCAAACTTATCAATAGTCAGAATTGCAAAGTAAGGATTGTCTTCTTAGAGCAATATGACATTAAGTTGGCAAAACTTTTAGTAGCAGGTTGTGATGCGTGGCTTAATACACCTCAAAGGCCATTTGAAGCCTCTGGGACTAGCGGGATGAAGGCTGCTCTTAATGGAGTCCCCCAAATATCTACCCTTGATGGCTGGTGGCTTGAAGGGCATATTGAGAATATCACTGGCTGGAGTATAGGGCCGCACCCTCAGGATCCTAGCTTTGCTAACGATTATGACATGGATGATGAAGGAAAGGATTTTTATGCGAAGCTTGAAAAGACTATAATCCCAACATTTTATGGTAACAAGGACAAGTGGATAGAAATTATGAAGCATTGTACTGCTATCAACGGAAGTTTTTTCAACACTCATAGAATGGCAGAGCAATATGTTTCTAATGCTTATCTTGACTAAAGGTTTTTATAGAGAATTCTGGAAGTTAAGATATTCTTATTGTGCAATAAGTGTTTGTTGTTGTGGATATTCAAGGGATTTTCATTCAGAAGGAGGTTTACCCTCCTGAAAAAGACTGCTTTATCCCTTTTTCCATGAAATCCAACCGACGAACTTAATAAAAAACTTGAAATATTCAATAAATTTTGCTTCTAACTATGCTCTTTTGCTTCAGCCTTCTCAGCATCAGCTTTTGTTTTATGCACTGTCCCGTCAGGATGGTTAGGCGGTGAATATATTGTGTATAGCTTCAATTGCTTTGTCTTAGAAGTGTTTATCACATTATGATATGTTCCTGCTGGTACAATAACAGCATCTCCATCTTTCACATTATGGTTCTCTTTACCATTAAAGACAAATTTTGCCTCTCCTTGCTCAATCCTGAAAAACTGGTCAACAGTTTCATGCACTTCATTGCCAATCTCTTCATTGGGCTGCAAGCACATCAGAACTAATTGCGCATGTTCACCAGTAAACAATACCTTCCTAAAGTAATTATTCGCCAAAGTCTGTTTTTCAATTGCTCCTACATATCCTGTCATAATATCCCCCCTTTAATTATCTATAAATCAAAGGAGCATATCTAATATTTATACTTTATGAATTTGTATGTTTATAGTAGGACCAACCATATAGAATTAAAGACAAAATTTATAAAGTAAGTTACACTATATCGAAATAAGGGTGGTAATATAACATAATCCCACTGCCTAAAGGCAGGGGCTTTTATCCATAAGCTCACACGCAATTGTTCGCAAAGAACCTTTGTGTTCATCACTTTGAATATTGGCCTTTGATGAGGGTTAAGATTGGGTACTCCCTCAGACCGTTGGGCTGTGTTACGGCAGCCTATCATATCATCAGCATTGCTGTGATAGTCCCAGTCTACTTAAGAGATATAAAGAACAGCCCCTTTATATATGTTATGCACAGATGTCCAGTGTCCAGTGGTATATAACGTATGGAGGTGAGTGGCAATTCCTCCCAACAATAAATTGTTGGGTATCCTTGCCACACGATTTATGAAAGTCAATAAAATAGTATTTTATGGATTATTATTGGTTGCTTTGCTTGCATTTACAGGTTGCACAGGTACAAAGAGCATACCTGCTCAACAAACAACAGTCGTGGAGACAACAAATCCTCCGTCTACTGGAGATTCAGGTGGCAAAACATATAATATTGATATAAGTAATTTCGCTTTTTCTCCAGCAACACTTAATATCAAAAAAGGTGATACTGTTATCTGGACAAATTCTGACACAGTGCCTCATACTATTGCTGGAGATTCAGGCACTGAATTGGAATCAGACCAGCTTTCAAAGGGGCAGACCTATACACATACATTTAATACTGCAGGAACATTTAATTATCATTGCAGCATACATAAATCAATGACAGGAACGATTACCGTAAAATGATAAACCCCAGCATCGGAATAAAACTGGTCTTTATTTTGGGGATTATGAATATTATAGGTCTTATTTTAATTCTTTTTTCATGTAGGTGTGCGCTTGGAATAAATTCGCAAAAGTTGAGCAACTCTAGGTTTTACATGGCAGTATATAAGTATCACTGCATCTATTGGATTTTCTTTATAATATCAGTTATTGCTCATGCAACATTTGCCTTTATGGTTTTTGGAAATCCATGGGTGAAATAATGGCTGGAAAAAAGTTTACAAAATGCAAGGTCTGCGGTGATATCCATTTTGGGATAAAAGGTCCAAACATATGCCCAACCTGCGGTACTGTAGATGCCTACCAAGATATCACAAAAGATGAAGCAAAGAAAAGCATGGGATTGTAATTAAACATGTTTGATTTCGGTATGGTTTGATATTTCAGAGTTTGTAGTGCATAGATCCTTGATATTTAACTTGTGGATATCATCATACCCAGTCAGCCTTGCGAAATCTCGTAATTCCTCTGTTGAAACTTTTAAAAAATTCCCTAATTTCTTCGCAGATACATCAACATTAAGCCTTGATCTCAACTCTGGATCCTGAGTAGTTACTCCAACCGGGCATCTACCTGTGTGACATATTCTATACTGCTGGCAGGCAGTAGCTATAAGTGCAGAAGTGCCTATAGCAATTGCATCTGCACCTATTGCCAAAGCCTTTGCAAAATCAGAAGAAATCCTTAAGCCCCCTGTAATAATAAGGGTAATATTTTTTAATCCTTTGTTATCCAAAAATTTTCTAGCTCGATAAAGGGCAAAAATTGTTGGAACACTGGTAGCAGCCTTGATATATTTGGGTGATGCCCCTGAAGCTCCTGGTCTGCCATCTATTGTTATAAAATCAGGCTCTGCATAAACTGCAACCTCCAAATCTGCTTCAATATCCCCGGCTGCTATTTTTATGCCAATAGGCTTGCCTACTGACTTTTCCCTAAGCCAAAGGACCTTTTTCTTAAGATCATCTTTGCTTAGGATATCATCATAATGTGATGGGCTTATTATGTCAGTCCCTTTCGCATATCCTCTTATTCTAGCAATCTCATCTGTAACTTTTTCAGCAGGAAGATATGCACCAATGCCCGGGTTTGTAGATTGGCCTATCTTTATCTCTATAGCATCAACCCTTTGAAGGTTTTCATCAGTCACACTATATCTGTTAGGAACATACTCAAAAATATATTTGTAGGAATTCTTGATAGAGTCTTCTAAAATCCCTCCCTCACCTGAACACATTGCTGTTTTTACCATTGCGCCCCCTTTTGCTAGGGCCATCTTAACCTCCTTTGATAATGCTCCGAATGACATATGTGTTATAAAAATAGGCGTTTCAATGACCAAAGGATGCTTTGCCTTAGGCCCAATAACTGTTCTTGTACTTACCTTATCAGTTTTGTTAAGGGGAATCTTTGCAAGCTGAGCCCCTTTTATTTGGATATTATCCCATGATATTACCTCTTTCTTTGTTCTCATCGGTTCAATGATGGATTCTCCGGTTTCAGAGATATTATGTATATCCTCCATATATATTTCCAGATCATCAGATTTACGTTTCCATTTTCCCAGGTAACTTTTGTCAATCTCTTCATCTAAAATTGGTTTTAGGTGAGTATTATCAGAATTACATATAGGGCATCTCCAGCTATCCGGAAAATCCTCAGGTTTGGTTCCTGGATCGATAGCTGTACCAGAGTCTCCCTTAATATTATCATATTCAAATACATTGCAGACATTACATCTGTATTTTGTCATATTTGGCTTCAATTGACTATTATGTGATTTTCTTAATAGAGGTTAATCTGATAATCTTTATAATTATTGCTATTTATCAAGACGACATTAGAAAATTTTTTATTAAGAAAATAAAACTCACAATTGATTCTTATTAACCATTAAATCATGAAATTGATACTTCAGTGCAGATTTCTCTGTGTTTTTCATACTCAAATGGGTTATCAAGAATTCTGTCTGATTTCATCCGAAATTTTTACGCGGTTAGCGAAAACCTTTAAATAAATGTCCTATTTATCACTAGTTTATGAAAGAAAAAATGCCTGCATTGGCAAAAATCATCTTCATATTATTGATAATTAACACATTAATTACTCTTATATATGCGGGATTTCTTATATTTTGGACTTACATGATTAACAAGGATCCAACCAATCTTCTGCCTGGTGTAACTATTGAGGAAATTAACTTGAAAGCAAAAACGATGGTAACTCAACTAGTTATCACAGTGTTATTATCAGCAGTTGGATTAATCGCGTTTTGGAAAAGAAAAAGGTACGCAAGAGTATTCCTTATAGTATTATTTTCATTATTTATTATAAATAATATAGTTAGGACAGTTTCATCTTTTGGAGGTTATGTTGTTGTAAAACAACTAATTAATATTCTATTCATAATCATATACTCTTTTGTAGTATACTATTTGACATCTAATACTAAGTTAAAAAGCTATCTCTCGCAATAGATAAGTAACATCTGTTTGGTTTCAATAAAATTGAATATTTTATGTACTATAAGTGGAAATCTGAACATCAACGTAGTATCCATTGGAGAATTCATTCTAATAGTTAGGAATTTATAGCCCAAAATTTCCAATAAAATCTACAATCAGCTTGTATTTTTCCAGAAACTCAAATCCTTTCTTTGTAAGAGAATATGTTTTTTTGCCATCTGCCTCTTTTTCTTCCATAAACTTCTTCTCCAATAGTTCGTTGGTATATTCCCTAAACATCTGGGGAGAAAGATTTGAGGAATAAAGTAACCTTGTAGGCTTGATGCTATTATTGCTTTCCCTTACTGCAATCAGTATATCATGTATAACTTCTAAGCGCTCTCTTTTTTTCGCCATTTTAATGTTTTCATAACCCCATAAAGAAATATCACAAATGCAGAAGCAGTGACAGCCCTTGCATATATATAGATTAATGGAACTATATTTGATAAAAGATTAAAAAAATAGCTTATTAAGGCAAGGACAAGTCCTATGAAATAAAGCTGGAGGAAATTGCTCTTATCTCTTGATTTCTTATAGTTGCCATAGCTTACAATCATAGCATAAGCAAATACTGCAAGCTGGCTTACTATTATCATATAATGATGAGTAAAGACATCAATTATTGCTATTGCCAACGCTAAAGGATGAAAAAAATACTTCCTGTTCTCAGGAATATTTTTCCAGACAAGGCTGTACACAACTGAAAATCCTGCCATCGAGAGAAAATAATTGAAAATCACTGTTGCTGTTATTTGAATAGTGCTGCTTATGTGATAGAAAGAGATAAAAAAAGCTAAAAGCCTCACAAGGAATGCAACCCCAAAGAAGAAAAAGGCATTCCTGAATGATTTGATTCCCTTGTGTGAAGTCAGCTTGTATATCCTTCTTGTTTTAAAATAGATGAATGTTGAGGCAAATACTATTATAAGACAATATAATAATTCAACCCATCTGTCAAGCTGCATAAAAATCACCAACCTATTCAGGTATTTAATTGTTTTCAAAAAAAATGTAGGAATCCTATATATTAATGCTTCTTATTGTTTATAAATAAGCTATATGTTATTATATGTGAGGTAACAAAAAATGATGAAGATAATGGATTTATGGATAGAAGAGCTGAATAATAGATGGGAATTTCTGGATTATGTTCCAGAAAATATGTTGCTGTTCAAAGAAAATATCGGAGAGTGAAACAAATGACACCAAAAAGACTATACCGGAGTAATAAGGATAAGAGATTAGGGGGAGTATGCGGTGGTATAGCTGAATACTTTAATGTTGATTCTGTCTTGATAAGGATTATTGCAGTGTTGCTATTGTTCATGGGTCCTGGATTTTTCGCTTATATCATAGCCTGGATAATCGTTCCAGTTAATCCGAGGTGAGAGAAATGAAAGAAGAACCAAAAAGATTATACCGTTCAGCTAAGGACAAGATTATTGCAGGAGTATGCGGGGGAATTGCCGAATATTTTAATATTGATCCTGTTTGGGTAAGGCTTGTTGCTGTCCTCCTATTTTTTATGGATGGTATCGGTTTTATGGTTTACATTATAGCATGGATACTTATTCCAAGCCATCCTAAGGAGACAAAAAAGACTGTTGCTGAAAAAGTTGCAATGAAGATTATAAGCGCAGGCAAAGCCAAAAAAAAGTCAAGCAGGGCAAGGGTTATTTTTGGACTTATCATCGTATTCATTGGAATCGGATTTTTAATGCAGAACCTATTAAGCTGGTTTGATTTTAATTATGTCTGGCCATGCCTCATTATAATAATCGGGCTGTACCTTTTGCTTAAGGGAGCTAAAAATGACTAGAAAACGCAGTAAATTACTTGCAGGATTGATTCTCCTGACTATAGGAATTGTTTTTCTTTTTAGAGAAATATTTTCATGGTTTAACTTAAATTATGTGTGGCCGCTTTTGATAATTGCCATTGGTATATACCTTATTGCGAGGAGAGAAAAGTAACATAATCCCTCACCCTAAAGGGTGGGGCTTTTGTCCATAAGCTCAACCGCAGTTGCGCAATAATCGCCTTTGGCATCAACACTTTGAATGTACGGGTTTGTTACAGAACCCAAAACACCATCAGTCATGCTGTGGTGTTTAGCAAGATTATAGCTTGCATTTAAGTCAGCATTAAGGGAATAACTACAATGGGAACAAACAAAATATCCTTTGGAACGTGTACCAAGTTCTTGGCAATAAGAACAGATTTGGCTTGTATGGAATGGATCTACTTTAATCACATTAATCCCTCTTTGCATAGCTTTGTAAGCAATAAAGCCTTGCAATTGATGGAAGTTCCATCCATTGAGCCAGAAGTTGAATCTTTTGCCTTTTCTGGCTTTTCTTATTCCTTTAAGGTTTTCCAATACAATAGTCCCGGCATTACAGTTATTGACAATATGTTTGCTTATAACATGGTTCCAGTAAGCCTTGAAACGTCTCTCCCTGCCAGAAATCTTTTTAAGGAGTTTTCTGGAACTTCGAGTGCCTTTGCTTTGGAGCCTTGCCCGCAAGCGCTTGAACTTGAGCCTGTAAGTCTTGATTTTAGTTCCTTTGAAGAACTGTCTATTGCTTGTTACAGCAATGTGGTTTATGCCAACATCAACTCCAAGTTGAATTGGGTTAGAATCCGCCTTGATGTTAATGGCCCTGGAAAACGTGATGTGAAGGAAGAGCCTGTCTTTAATCATAATGAGTTTAGCAGTCTGTGGATTCCAATCAAGGTATTTCCAGTAGTATTCTGGGATGTCCAATGGAATATCAGTTCTTCCATTGAGTGTGGTAATACTCACTTTGTTGAACAGGAAGATAAATGTTCTCTTGTCAAAGTCAAGTGGCATAAGCTCCTTAAAGACAGGTTTAGATCCTTTGTTGGTTTTGACAGACTTAGGAGTTTGAGAAGCGACACGATTAGCGTTTATGATGAACTGCGAAGGGAGGTTAAACCTATCCCTGCACTCGTAATAACAAAGATGGTGAAGCTTGTATCTGTTGGTAAATTTTTCATTGTATCCTTTGTCAGCAATATAAGAGACTACCTTGGAATATTGCTTCATAGTCTCAATAAGCAATTTATTTGCAGGAATCCTAAGCTTGATTGTAACTACCGATTTCATAACTCTATAGAAATATTGTCACTTTATATAGGTTATGTACACAGATGTCCAGTGGGTTGTGTGTCCAGTGGTATACAACTAGTGGAGGTGAGTGGCAATTCCTCCCAACAATAGATTGTTGGGTATCCTTGCCGCAATTTTATGAAAAGAGGAGACATTTTCCTGGGGAGTGTGCTCATTGTAGTTGGGTTATTATTTCTCTTAAAGAGCATGGGTATGATAAGTTTTTCAGTCCTTGAAACCTTAAAGATTTATTGGCCTGTCTTGCTGGTATTAATTGGTATCTCTGTAATATTAGAGGTCAGATGGTTTGGTTGGTTATTCTTTGTGGTTATCCTACTATTAGCAGGCGCATTTATGGGCGATTTTAATGTCGGTCTTATTAGGCAAATTGTTCAGGAAATCCCATATGACAACTCTACACAGACCATTGACCTTAATATGGATTATGGCGCAGGCATTGTCTACCTAACAAGCGGAAAAGACTCTCTAGTAAGATTGATTGACAATACAACAGATGACAAAGATCCGATTTTTACGCATGATAAGAAAGGGGCTACAGAAAATGTGGCCATAAAGAGAAACCCTCAGATGGGATACAAGGGTAAGGATATATGGAGAATTGAAGTTAACCCCGATGCAGATCTTAACATGAAGCTTAATTATGGTGCAGCAGAGGTTAGTCTGGATTTAACTGATCTAAAGGCAAAAAATCTTGAGATTGACACAGGAGCAAGCAAGACAGAGATAATATTTGGGGACTATCCTACTAAAGCGGTCATAGACACTGGAGCAAGCAGCCTTGAATTTAAATTTCCAAAAGATGCAGGAGCAAAAGTAATTGTTGATGGCGGAGCTGTAAGAACAGAGCTAAATGGATTCAGCAAGGTTGGCAAAGCATATTACAGCAAGGGTTATGATGAAAATCAAGAAAACATTGATATAGAGATACATGCAGGAGCAAGCTCAATTAAAGGGGAGTTTTACTGAATTTTGAAGATAAAACATCCTTATAATAAGTGAGAACTTCTGGATTGTTCTCTCACTCTTTCTCCGATACCATGATAATATTTTTGGATTGATCGAGCAAAATCTTCTGGTCTTAACGCATATTCGAATACACTTTCTATGGGATCAAACGGCTTATCAGGTTCTTTACTATACTCTTTGTTTGAGCACCTTAACTTTTCTAGACCACTAATATACGGAGACATGTTAAGAATCTGTATACGGGTATCACCTTTCAAACCGCTCATAAAAGCCCTAAAAGCCAGTTTATCTTTAGGTATTTCATCTCTTCTCAATCTAACTCCATGCTCGCGGGCAATAGCAACTCCAAAACCCATTGCGTATCCTACCTCATAGGTAGACTCTAGCATATTTTTATCTATATACATGTTAGTAAAAGCAGAATTTCGATCTTTATACTGTGTAAGCGGTTCTCTTAAACTGGCTCCATCAACAAAACCCATCGCTCCTCCAGGGGTTGATAATACACCTGTTCCTGCAAATACGATATCAAATAATGATCTGGTGTTAATCAAGCTTTGGAAATCTGTTAGACCATGCCTGAACAAGAAATTATCTAGTCCTCTTATGTATTCTTCTCTTGGAGACATTCTTCGTGTTGGTTCTTGAAGCATTTGTAACATTGAATAAGGATCATCCGCCATTTCATCTGAAAATGGGTTTTTTGACTTAATTATGGAAAAACTTTCTCTCTCTTTGTTAGAAAAATATTTTTCAGAACTATGACTTAAAATACCAATAAGTGGCTCTATTCTTAAAGGAATTAAATCTTCCTGCAGTCTTTCATTGGCAGGCATTAGCACTTCTAATGGAGGCGCCTTCCCATCTGCACCCATCCTATACCAATCTGTATTCCTATCAACTATATCAAACTCTCCCATAGTACCAAGGAAAATCTGGGGTATTTATAAATTTTTCCATTTTATAGTTACTCGTAGGTAGTGATAAAAATATAGCGCAAAGTGAAGAGACTGGGATTCATCATTATATACCTTAGCTAATATGAAAGTGTTTAGATAAACTAAGATTATTAACTTTGTACATATTCCATTTTTAACGATTTTCAAATTTCTGTCAGATAAACCATTTAATTAAAATGGCTTTAATCAGAATGTATTCCTGTTTGCATTAACTATTTTGTTTAAGGTGTAAAAGTATGTATTAAGCTAATGTCTGTTCCTTGGTTATTAAATCTATATACTTAATCACCATAAAAAATAAATAGTAGTTAGCTACATTGTAGCTAATATGCCAAAAGAAACAAAAATTCAATTAATTGG
>Ga0315282_10011445_pt1 | contig 13744 bp, 14 predicted proteins | sample YL17G07_20_MG_FD_203693 | JGI IMG/M metagenome (GOLD analysis project Ga0315282, IMG submission 203693) | Sediment microbial communities from Yellowstone Lake, YNP, Wyoming, USA - YL17G07_20 | ecosystem: Environmental > Aquatic > Freshwater > Lake > Sediment | place: USA: Wyoming | collected... | reverse complement strand
TTCGGTCCTAAACCTTTTTTGAAATGCCAGGAGACTCAGACTTTCCTGTTGCATAATATTTGCCCCATTTAGCTAATTATTTTAGTAAATTATAGCTAATTTTAGGAGCAATGGCAATAAGCGAATAAAATATAAGTCCAGTTCCCAAGGCCACGATAACAATCGTATATGAAAGGAGGATTGCCTTTAATACCTTACCTTTTTTCCTTAAATCTGCCCAAATTTTATCCATATGCCCTCCTGAGGCTGAAAATTTCAAGTTAATTTATGCCTGAACTGCCATGAGTCTTTCCTGCCTTTACCCCCCTGATCGCCACCCTCAGCAAGCCCGGTATCCAGAGGGAGTACTGTAGACTGGGCCACAGTGTAGCCAACCTAAGCGGCAAACGAACTATTGATCAGCGTCCCGTGGCTTCCGCGCCCTTCTCGCAAAGAGGTGTATCACTTTAGAGCATAATGTGTACCAGAAAAGCAGGCTTTTTTATTTATTATAACTAATTGTACATACTAATTAAATTGTATACTGCCGCTTCAGCCTTATTCAAAAAAAAGTGAAGATTGTCCATGGTACAAACAACGGGTTCCGAAAAACGAACATCGGGGCTGGGTAAAAGCAAGGCAGCTCGGTGGTGGGGGGTGGGGAAATTTGAGAAAACCCTTTATCCCAAGGAAGTATTTTGCCTTGGCGGGGCCAGCGAAATTTAGATCGAGATTATGGGGCAGCCAAGCTGCGGTTACCCCAGCTAAGCCCGCTCAGAAACTGAACTGCCGGTCCTGGTCCGCCACCGGCCCCAGGAGGGTCAAAGCCCAGCTTTCCGGCCGGCACAGCTCCCGGGCCAGTTCCATAATCTCCTGGCCGGTGACCTTCATCAACCCGGCGACAATTTCCGCCATGGGGATGTAGTGGCCGAAGTGAATCTCGTTTTTGGCCAGGCGCATCATCAGGTGGTCGCAGTCCTCCGCGGCCAGCCAGATGGAGCCCCGCACATAATCCCGGGCCGCTTCCAGCTCCGAGGCCAGGACCGGCTCCGCCGCCATTTTCTTGAGCTCGCCGCCCAGAGCCGCCAGCAAGGCCTCCAGGTTCTTGGGGCTCACCCCCGCCGAGATCCCCAAGAGCCCCGTATCGCTGAAAAAAGTGAGGTGGGCGTAGATGGAATAAGCCAGCCCCAGCTGCTCCCGGATCACCTGGAAGAGGCGGGAGCTCATGTTGCCTCCCAGGATCAGCTGCAGCATGGAGGCGGCAAAGCGCCGCGGGTCGCCGGCCCCCACCCCGCTGGCGCCCAGGCAGAGATAAACCTGTTCCAGCTCCCGGGGGAACCGGTAAACCCCCGGAAGGGTTGGGGAGGCGGTGCGGGCCCGGGGCGGCACCCCGTTTTCGAAACCCTCAAAGGCCGGCGCCATGAGATCCACCAGTTCCTGATGATTGACCCGGCCGGCCGCGGCCACCACCGTCTCTTCCGGGCGGTAGGCGGCCCGGCGGTAGGCCAGCAGGCTCTCCCGGTTCACCCCGGCAATCTGCTGGGCCTCCCCCATAACCGGCCGCCCCAGGGCGCTGTCGCCCCAAAAGCTGCGGGCAAACAGGACCTGCACCAGGTCCTCCGGGTTGTCCTCCTGGGCGTAGATCTCTTCCAGGATGACCCGGCGTTCTTTTTCCAGGTCTTCGGCTTGACAAAGGGGGTTAAGGAAGACGTCGCTCAGCAAATCCACCAGGCGGGGGAGTTGTTCCGCCAACACCTTGCCGTGGAAGCAGGTCTGCTCCTTGCTGGTGAAGGCGTTGCAGTGGCCCCCTACCTGGTCGATCTCCCGGGCGATGTCCAAGGCGGTGCGCCTGGGGGTGCCTTTGAAGGCCATGTGTTCCAGGAAGTGGCTGAGGCCGTTTTCTGAGCCCGCCTCGTCCCGGGACCCTACATTGAGCCACACCCCCAAGGCTACCGAATGAAAATGAGGCATCTCCTCGGTAACTATCCTCAGGCCGTTATTCAGAATGCTTTTTCGGACCACGACCCGGCCTTCTCTCCCTGTCCGATCTATCCAGTCGATCCGGCTCCCGAAGCTCCATGCCCTCCGGCACCGGCAGCAGTGCCCTGCGGGACAGGCGGATTTTGCCCTGCCGGTCCACGTCCAGGACCTTGACATCCAGTTCGTCGCCTTCCTTCAAGACGTCGGTGACGTTTTTGACCCGGTAGTGTTCCAGCTCCGAGATGTGCACCAGGCCGTCGGTGCCCGGCAGAATCTCCACAAAGGCGCCGAAGTCCATGATCTTCTTGACTACGCCATGATAGACCTTGCCGATCTCCGCCTCCGCGGTGATCTCGTTGATCAGGCGGATAGCTTCATCCGCGGCCTTCTGGTTCGCCGACGAGATGTGGATGCGGCCGTCGTCTTCGATGTCGATCTTGATACCGGTGGCCGCGACGATGGACTTCACCATCTTGCCGCCGGGGCCGATGACTTCCCGGATCTTGTCGGGATTGATCTGGATCACGATGATCTTGGGCGCGTGCTCCTTCAAGGTGGGAGACGGCTCGGCGATGACCTCGTTCATCTTTCCCAGGATATGGAGGCGGGCCTCCCGGGCCTGGCTCAGAGCCTGGGCCATGATCTCCCGGGTCAGCCCCGGCATTTTGATGTCCATCTGCAGGGCGGTGATGCCCGTGGCCGTGCCGGCCACCTTGAAGTCCATGTCTCCCAGGGCATCCTCATCGCCCAGGATGTCGGAGAGCACCGCCACCTGGCCATCTTCCTTGATGAGTCCCATGGCCACTCCGGCCACCGCCCCCTTCAGGGGGACGCCGGCGTCCATCAGGGACAGGGAGGCGCCGCACACCGTGGCCATGCTCGAGGAGCCGTTGGAGGACAGGATCTCCGAGACGATGCGGATGGTGTAAGGGAACTCTTCCGCCGACGGCAGCGCCGGGGAGATGGCCCGCTCCGCCAGGGCCCCGTGGCCGATTTCCCGACGCCCCGGCCCCCGGAGCATACGGGTTTCCCCCACGGAGTAAGGCGGGAAATTGTAGTGCAGCATGAAGGACTTGAAGGTCTCTCCCACCAGGGTCTCGATTTTCTGCTCGTCCGACGGTGTCCCTAAGGTGGCCACCGCCAGGGACTGGGTTTCTCCCCGGGTGAAGACCGCGGAGCCGTGGGTGCGGCTCAGCATGCCGATCTCACAGGTTATGGGGCGGATGTCGCTAAAGCCGCGGCCGTCGATGCGCCGCTGCTCCCTGACCACCATCTGCCGCACCACCCGCTTCTGAGCTTCTTTGACCAGGGTGCCCACCACTTTTCCCAGGCCTTCGGCCTCCGGTCCCAGGTCGGCCAGAATATCTTCCTTTACCTGGGCCATGCCATGGCGGCGGGCCAGTTTTTCCGGCTGCTTGACGGCCTCTATGATCCGATCCCGGGCCAGGGCCTCGATCCTCTGGGGCAGGTCGCCGTAATCAGGCGGCTCCGGCCCCGGGCGCTTGGGGAGCCCAATCTCTTCCCGCATCCGGCTGATCAAAGCCAGGATGGGCTGGATCTGCTCCTGGGCAAAGAAGAGGGCCTCCAGGACTTCGTCTTCCTGCACCATTTGGGCCCCGGCTTCCACCATGACCAGACCCTGGGGAGCGCCGGCCACGATGAGGTTGAAGGTGGACTCCTTCAACTGGGAATTGGTGGGATTGACCACCAGCTGCCCGTCGATCTTGCCCACCCGCACCGCGGCCACCGGGCCGTGGAAGGGGATGTCGGAAATCTCCAGGGCCGCGGCGGCGCCGTTTAAGGCCACCACGTCCGGGTCGTTTTCCAGGTCGCCGGAAAGCACCGTGGCAATGATCTGGATCTCATTGATGAGCCCCTTGGGGAACAGCGGCCGCAGGGGCCGGTCAATAAACCGGGAGGTCAGGGTTTCCTTCTCCGAAGGCCGCCCGATCTCCCGGCGGAAAAAGCCGCCGGGCACCCGGCCCGCGGCGTAAGCCTTCTCCAGGTAATCACAGGTCAAGGGCAAGAAATCGATGCCCTCCCGGACGTCGTCGGACATCATCGCAGTGACCAGCACCGCGCTCTCGCCGTATCTTACCAGCACCGAGCCGCTGGCTTGCTGGGCGTACCGGCCCGTTTCGAAACGGAGGTCCCGGCCTCCGATTTCTACAGTAAATGTCTTGGACATGTCAGTCAGCTGAGCCTCCTATTTTCTCAGACCTAGTTGCTCAATGAGGGTCCGATAACGATCGATGTCTTTGTTTTTTAAGTAGTTCAGGAGCCGCCGGCGTTGGCCCACCAGCTTAATCAGTCCCCGGCGGGAGTGGTGGTCTTTGGCGTGACTCTTGAAATGGTCCGTCAAGTAGCTGATCCTCTCGCTCAAAATGGCAACCTGCACTTCCGGAGAGCCAGTGTCCGCGTCGTGCAGCCGATAACGGTTAATAATGTCCTGTTTCTGTTCCATAGATAAGCCCACGTCTTCCTCCTTTGGCGAATCAGTTAAGCTTTGCTAAGCTTTTGCAGTCCAACCGGTTCTTCACCCGGGAAACGCATCCCCGTTCCCTGCGGAGAGGGCTGGGGAGGGGAAGCTCCACGACCCTGGGCCGGGTTCTGGCCGCGGCGCTTTGGCCCGCCGCCAGCCGGCCGTCTCATAACTTATGCATCCATATCTCGTGCCCTCTCCCTTGCCATAAGAATTAGCTGCCAATGCAGTGCTTCGCAACTAGGCTTACCTTAGGCAACAACCTTTTCTCCCTCCCCCTTGATGGGGGAGGGTTGGGGAGGGGGTGGCAATTGCTGCCATTCTCCCCCTCCCCCAACCCCCTCCCGCCAGGGGAGGGGGGATTATTGCCGGTGGAAAAAGTAATTTAATTAATCTACCGGGCCTCAGCCCTCCGGGGCGAAGACCCGCATGGGGCTCAAGCACGCCTGGGGCGCCCGGCCCTGGACGCGAGCCACGGCCACCAGACCGGCGTCGGTTACCACCTGCACCTGCTCCCCGGGGGCCAGGCCGTCGGCTGCATACAGCAGGGGCCTCCCCTGGCGCATCTGCCTGGCCTGGTCCGGGCCCACCGAGACCCGCTTCATCCCCGGCAGGCAATGGGCCAACGGAATGGTCCGGCAGCTGATTTCCTCCAAGGCTAATTCTTCCAAGGCCGCCAGGGGCAAAGCCTCCTCCACCCGGAAGGGCCCCACCGCAATACGCCGCAACGCCGCCAGGTGCGCCCCGCACCCCAAGGCCGCCCCCAGGTCCGCGGCCAGGGTGCGGATGTAGGTGCCCTGGGAGCACGTCACCGTCAGGGTGACCAGCGGCAGGTCAACCTCATCCACCGTCAGGCGGTGAATCACCACCATGCGCGGCTGGAGCTCCACCACCACGCCCCGGCGGGCCAGCCGGTAGAGGCGCTGGCCCTGATGATGCAAGGCCGAATACATGGGGGGCGTTTGCTGAAGCTCCCCCACGAAGCCCCGGGCCACCCGGCCCACGGCTTCCGGCGCCGGCAGCTCTGGCGACCTGGCCACCACCTGGCCGGTCAAATCCTGGGTGTCGGTCGTCACCCCCAGCCGGACCACGGCCCGGTAAGTCTTGGGCTCCGGCATCAGGTAGGGCACCAGCTTGGTGGCTTCCTGCAGGCACAGGGGCAAAAGGCCGGTGGCAAAGGGGTCCAGGGTGCCCAGGTGCCCGATCTTCCTAACCGAAAGCTTACTCCGGACCCGGCGCACCACCTGGAAGGAGGTGACGCCTGCCGGTTTGTCGATGAGCAGGATGCCGGAATTCATTATTCTGTGTTAATGGTGGGCCATGCCCACCCAACAAAATTCTTGGTGTCCCTGGTGTCTTGGTGGTTAACAACCCTCACTGCCCCGCCGGTTGCGAGGCGTCCGCCAGAATCTTCCGGGGCCGGGCCCCGGCCGCCAACTCCAGGCGCCAGAGGTCGGGTTTCGCGGTGGCCGGCGAGGTCCAGCGCTCCCGGGGCCATCTTTCAAAGACGATGGCCTTGCCGCGCTCCACAAAACAGGGGTTGCTGCCTTCCGTCAGCTTCGTCTTCCGGCCGCGCTCCAGGTCCACCAGGTAAACCAGGTCCATCTCCCCCTCCGCAGTGGCGGGCGAAAAGCAGAGGATCTGCCCGCCGTCCCGAGAGAATTGCGGGCGCCAGTACGGGGTGGCGTCCCGCCGGTTCCGGGGGAAGCGGAACACCGGTTTCCCCTTGAGGTTGATCACCACAAAGCCGCCGGACACGTCGCTGCCGCTTTTCTGGTAGGCGATGCGACCGCCGTCCGGGGCAAAAGCCGGAGCCTCGTACACATAACCCTTATCCAATTTGGTGTTGGGATTGCTGATAATCCGGCGTAGATTGCCGGTCTTCAAGTCCGCGATGCAGATGGACATGGTGGCAAAGGCCTGCTCCGCGCCGCCCCGGTCCTTGACCTGCAGGTGGGAAAGCCCCACCAACACCAGGCTGCCGCCATCCGGGGAGAAGGCCGGATGCTCGGCCCCCTGGAGGTCCGGGTGACGGAATTGCTGCACCACCCCGCCCTGGCTGGGAATCATGAAAACCTGTCCGTAGCCGGTGTCCTCCTCCACCCCGGAATAAAAGGCCACCCATTTGCCGTCAGGCGACAGAGCCGGCCCCTGGTCCCGGTAGGAATAGGTCAACTGCCGGGCTCCGCTGCCGTCCGGGTTGGCCACCCAGATGTTGCCGCCCCGCACGAAGGCCAGTTTGCTGGTCGCCGCGGCCGGAGCCGCTCTGCCCCAAGTAAGAAGCCCGGCGACGGCCAAAATCCCCAGGACGACTTTGCTCCAGGGGTTCATATTGCCAGCGGTCTGTTTCATAATTATTAAGGTAACATCGGAAAGTCAGGTTTTTTACCCCCCTTTCCTAAAGGGGGGTCAGGGGGGTTTTTATAAGCACTTGAAATCCCCCTAAATCCCCCTTTTTCAAAGGGGGACTTAACCCTGCCAAGTCCAGCGCTCCGGATCTGAATTTATGTCCAGCTAATTATGAAACACTCCACCAGGTTCTTCAGAATCATTACTCGATTCAACTGCTGGCATCGGTACCCGGGACATCTTTGGCCGCCTGGAACAGCCGCTCCAGCCTGGCGGCCCGGTCCAGGCCCTCATCCGCCAGAAAGATAAACTCCGGCATCATCCTGAGGATATGCTCCCGGGCCACCTCCTGCTTGATGAAGCCCAAGGCCTTGTCCAGGGCGGCCTGCACCCCAGTGGCGTCCGCGCCCTCCCGGGCCACGTAATAGACCCGGGCCTGCTTCAGGTCGGGGCTCACCTCCACCTCCGTGAGAGTGAGCTCCTTAAGACGCGGGTCGGCGCTCCGGTGCAGCAGGATCTCGGCCAGGAGTTCCCGGAGGAGTTCCGCCACCCGGTGGGGGCGGCCTCGGGGGGTCCATTGACGCATCCTCACTTCTCCAGGTAGCAAAGCTCCACCTGGGAGTCGATGATCTCCGCCAGGTGTTGGTTTTCCATGAATTTCATAATCTGGCTCAGCCGGGTGCTGAGGATCTGTGGTTCGTTGCCCACCACGGCCACCCCGATCTGGGCCTTCCGCCACAAATCGTTGTCTCCCACTTCGGCCACCGCGGCCTCGAACTTGTGGCGCACTTTTTCGATGAGGCTGCGCACCACCTTGCGCTTACCCTTAAGAGAGTCGTTCTCGGGGATAATCAAGGTAATGCGGGCCGCGGCGACGATCATCTTTTCAGCCTCTCAATTTTTTATTGCCTGCCTGTTACCTTTCTGCTTTCTCCGGCCTGGCCGCCAGGGCCTCCAGCAGGGCCTTCACCTTTTCCTGGACATAGGCTTCGATGAGGTCGCCGGGCTGGAAGTTATTGAACCGGTCGATGCCGATGCCGCATTCGTAACCTGCCAGCACTTCCTTGACGTCCTCTTTAAAGCGCTTCAAGGAATTAATCTTGCCGCCTTCGAACACCGCGGCCCCCTGGCGCAGGACCCGGGCCAGGGAGTTGCGTTCCACCTTGCCGTCCAGGACCATGCAGCCGGCCACCTGGCCCAACTTGGTAATGTTAAAGACCTGGCGCACCTCGGCCCGACCCATTACCTTCTCTTCCACGATGGGTTCCAACAGCCCTTCCAGGGCCGCGTGGATGTCCTGCAGCAGGTTGTAGATGATGTCGTAGTAGCGCACGTCCACCTGTTCCTGCTCGGCCAGGGACAGGGCCTTGGGGTTGGCCCGGACGTTGAAGCCCACCACGATGGCGTCGGAGGCCGAAGCCAACATGATGTCGCTCTCGGTGATCTCCCCCATGCCCGAGTGGATCATGGAGACTTTGATGTCCTTGGTCCCCAGCTCGGAGAGGGCCTTGGACAGGGCCTCGATGGAGCCGTGGACGTCGGCCTTGAGCACCAGCTTGAGCTCCTTGACGGCCCCTTCCTGCACCTGCTGGTAGAGCTTCTCCAGGCTCACCCGGCTGATGCGGGCCAACGTCGCCTCCCGCTGTTTCTGCTGGCGGAGCATGGCGATCTGTTTGGCCTTGCGCTCATCTTCCAACACCAGGAACTCGTCGCCGGCTTCCGGCACCCCGCTGAAGCCCTGCACTTCCGCGGGCAGGCCCGGGGGCACTTCCTCCACCCGGTGGCCCTGGTCGTCGAACAGGGCCCGCACCCGGCCGTATTGGGTGCCGCACACGAAGTAGTCTCCGAGCTTGAGGGTGCCTTGCTGCACCAGAACCGTGCCCACCGGGCCCCGGCCTTTGTCCAGGCGGGACTCGATGATGCGGCCCTGGCCCGACATATCGGGGCTGGCATGGAGATCCAGGATCTCCGCCTGCAGCAGGATCTTTTCCAACAGTTCCTGGATACCGATGCCCTTCTTGGCCGAGACTTCGGCGAACAGGACGTCGCCGCCCCACTCTTCCGACACTACGCCCACCTGGCCCAGTTCTCGTTTAACCCGCTCCGGGTTGGCATTGGCTTTGTCGATCTTGTTGATGGCCACCACCAGGGGCACTCCCGCGGCCTTGGCGTGGTTGATGGCCTCCTGGGTCTGCTCCATCACCCCATCGTCTGCGGCAACCACCAGGACCACCAGGTCCGTGACCTTGGCGCCCCGGGCCCGCATGGCGGTGAAGGCCTCGTGGCCCGGGGTGTCCAGAAAGACCACTTCGCCCTGCTTCTCGGGGAGTTTCACATAGTAGGCGCCGATATGCTGGGTGATGCCGCCGGCCTCGGCCTCGGTGACCCGGGTCTGCCGGATGGCGTCCAGCAGCGAGGTCTTGCCGTGGTCCACGTGGCCCATGATGGTGACCACCGGCGGCCGGGGCTTGGCCTCCCCTGCCAGCCGGGGGGCCACGGCCAGCAGGTCCTCTTCCTGCATGGTGGCGTGCTCCACCTCGTAGCCGAACTCCCCGGCCACGATGGCCGCGGATTCGAAGTCAATGGGGTAGTTGATGGTGGCCATTACCCCCATCTGCAGGAGCTGCTTGATGATTTCCTTGGACTTGATGCCCATGCGCTTGGCCAGTTCGCCCACCGTGATGGACTCGCCCACCTTGACCCGGCGCTTGATGGCCTTGGGCACCGTGAGTTCGCCCTTGCCCATCTTTTTGATGGCTTTCTTCAGGCCCTTCCTGCGGCCATGCGCCCTGGTCTCCCCTTCGGCAACCCCGTAGAGGTCGGCCCGCTCCCGCACCTCCCGTTTTTTCACGGGCTTGGCCCGGGCGCTATCAGGGACCTCCACCCGCTTACCCCTCTTCTTGGCCTTGAGATCCTTCTTCTCTTCCGGCGCCGGCGCCTTGACCACCTCGGCCAGGGGCTTGAAGGCGCCGGGACGGCGGGCGGCTGGTTCCATGGGGACCGCCCCGGCCGCCGCCTCGGCTGGCTTCTCCGCCGGCAGGCTGATGATCCGGGCCGGAACCTCTTTCTTCCTGGCTTTGCCCCGCTGCCGCTTCAAGGCCGCGCCCGAATCCGCCGGCGCGGCTTTGACAGGTGCGGCCGCCGGGGCGGCCGGCGGCGGCGCCGCCGCCTTGGGGGCCCGAGCCGCTTTAGGGGCCTTGCGTTTCCCGGCTGCCTCGGGCTGTGGCTCCTCCAGGGGGGGAACAGGGGGCGCCACAACTCCGGGCTTTTCCTTGGGCGGCAATGACACCACCCTGGCCACCGCTTCTTTGGGCTTGCGCGGCCTGATCTCCTCTTTTCGAGGCTCTGCCGCCGGGGGCGGCGCGGCCTCCGCCTCCCCGGCTTCCTCCGGGGCCCTGGATACCGTGACGGGAGCCACCCGGCGCCGCCGCTTGACGTTCTCTCCCACCCGCAGCTCTTCCACCCGGGGAGCCGCGCCGCTGATAGTCTGGCGCACCCGGGCCACTACCGTGTCCTCCAGGGAGCTGAGATAGGTGAAATTCTCTTTAAGCCCCAGTTCTTCTTTGAGGTGCTGAATGAGTTCCCGGACCTCAACTTTAAGTTCCTTAGCCAAATTGCCAATTCTGGTCTTCACCATAAAACTAACCTTACCCCCGAAACTTATTTCTGCCGTGGCGATTTATCGTTGCTTACGGTTTCCTTAACCTTGCCGCTCCTCGGGTGCGGCCTCTGCCTCACTGTCGGACTTCTCCGCCCCGCCCTGGGCCATCTCCTGAGCCGAGGCGATGAGGGCGCCTGCCTTCTTCTCCGTCAAGCCGGTGGCCTGGATCAGATCCTCCAGCGTGGTCTCCGCCACGTCCCGGGCCGACGTGTACCCGCCCTCATGCAACAGGCTGGCGGTAATTTCCCCCACTCCGGGAATCCTGAGCAGGGACAGATAACCTTCCTTCAAAGACTTGGAGTACTTGGACTCGCTCTTGACGTCGATCTTCCAGGCCACCAGGCGGGAGGCCAGGCGCACGTTCTGGCCCCTTTTGCCGATGGCCAGGGACAACTGGTCGTCGGGAACGATGACCTCCATGCTCTGGATAGACTTGTTCAGGATGATGCGGCTCACCTGGGCCGGGGCCAGGGCGTTGGTGGCAAATTTGGCCGGGTCCGGATGCCAGGGAATGATGTCGATCTTTTCGCCCCGCAACTCCTGCACGATGTTCTGCACCCGGGCGCCCTTCATCCCGACGCAGGCCCCCACCGGGTCCACATCCGCGTCCCGGGAGGACACCGCGATCTTGGACCGGCTCCCCGGTTCCCGGGCGCAGCCCAGGACCTGCACGATGCCCTCCGAGATCTCCGGCACCTCGGCGTCGAACAGGGCCATCAGGAAGTTGGGGTGGGTGCGGGACAGGATGATCTGGGGACCCCGGGTCTGCCGCTTGACGTCCAGGACGTAGGCCCGGATGCGTTCCCCTTTGTGGTAGATCTCCCGGGGCACTTGCTCCGACGGCGGCAGCAGGGCCTCGGTGCGCCCCAGGTTGACGATGATCCCCTCCGGATCCAGGCGCTGCACGATGCCGTTGATGATCTCGCCTTTGCGGTCCTTGAAATCATCGTACACCAGATCGCGCTCCGCATCCTTCATGCGCTGCATGATGACCTGCTTGGCCGACTGGGCCGCAATGCGGCCGAAGGCCGCGGCGTCCATCCTGATGCCCAGGAAATCGCCGATCTCGCACTCCGGGTCCAGCTTCCGGCCCTCTTCCAGGGCAAGCTGCTGTAAGGGTTCCGTCACTTCGCCCACCACTTCTTTATATTGAAAAACCTCGATCTCCCCGGTGTCGTCCCGGTATTCCACTTCGATTTCCAGCCGGGGGCCGTACTTCTTTTTGGCCGCCGAGCGGATGGCGTCCTTGATGGCCCCGATCAACAGGTCCTTGTCGATGCCCTTGTCCCGACATACCTGGTCGATGATGCGTCGCAGTTCTATGTTCATAGAGGTGCTAGCCCTCCTTGCCAGTATTTTTCCAATCTAGGTCCAGCCTGGCCTTGGCGATCTCGCTGAGGGGGATTAAGGAGACCCCAGCCTCGGACTTCAGAGAGACCTGGTCTCCTTCCAGGCCCTGGAGGATGCCGACATGCACCTGGCGGCCAGCCACCGGCGTCCGGGTGGTGAGGCGCACCAGGCGGCCCACGTAGCGCCGGTAATCCCCCGGCGTCTTCAGCTCCCGGGTCAGCCCCGGAGAGGAGACTTCCAGGTTGTAGGCCCCGGGGATGGGGTCGTGGACGTCCAGAAGCTCCCCCACCACCCGGCTCAGGCGGGCCAATTCCTCTAGGGTGATGCCGCCTTCCCGGTCCAGAAAGAGACGCAGACTGGCCCGGCCCCGGGGGGGCCGGTTATACTGCACTTCCACCAGCTCCACTCCCTGGGCCACCAGCAGCGGCTGGATCAACTCCTCCACCCGGGCCACAATGGCTCCTTTATCCTTCATCCGATAACCTAAGTTGGTTTTTTTATAATTATAACAGTTACAAGATGTTAGCGCTATATCCCACTTCACTGGCCAGCCTTGGGCTTCTCCAAGGACATCTCGGCTTTCAATACTTCCCAATCAACCGGGGGCTCATTCTTCCGAGAAGGCCAATCAGGACGTCATAAATATTTTCCCAGGCTTCGCCCCACTCTTCCAAGTCTATGAGCACCGCCTTTTTCTTGCCGGCATCATCTACTACAAATTGAATACCTTCCATTAACTGGATCTTTTCTTCTGGTTCCCAAGCTCCTGCTTGGGGACGAGAACAATAATCCGCCGGACTGAACGCCGCCATCAGATCCTTTTGGCAATTCTTTTTACCGGAAACCGAAAACTGAAAACCGAAAACCTTGCCCTAAATCCGGCAGCCGCAGCCTTTGGCCTTAAGAATCCGCACCTGCTCCGCCGGGGTGTCCTTGTATTCGTCCTGGAGCGCCAGCCCCGTGGCCTCCGCCTCCGGCAGCGGGGTTGCATGCCGGTAGCCCCTGTTGGCCATCTCCGCGGCCAACGCTTCGTGCCGCCGGTACAGGGCCGCCAGCTTGCCCCGCCAGCGGGCGGTCTCCGGGTGCCGGGCGAAGCCTTTTTTGTCCTTTGTCAAGATCACCCACAGGGCGTGCAATTCCCGGTGCTCCCCCAACAGGTGTTGCCGGCACAGCTTCTCCGGAACGATGTCCCATATTCTCATATGCCTTAAGTTAGGTTACATTTAAGTTCTTAAGTTTTTCTTGTCTTAAACCTATTGCTTTAATCTCTGCATCAAATCCGCAATCAAAAGCTAAGTTAGCAAATTCAGCAATACCTCCAGTAGAAAATATTGCTGTATATAATGTAACAATTTCACGAGATTTATGATAGTCATGCATCTTTTCTAAATCAAAATAGCCTTGTAACATATAATGTTCAACATAATCTGTTGAATGAATATTTCGTGAAAAATTCCTATATACAATATTGTAAGCCTCATCATGGCCGGTTAGTATTGCCCTTTGTTCAATTGGCAACCCTGTAAATCCATATTTTCTAATTTTCTTTAAATCATCCTCAGAATACCTAGAGGCTATTTCCTTTTCTGATTTCTCAAAATCAGCTATTGTAGGACTATCAGGAATCATCCCAAGTCCTGCAAAATTTGAGGCTTTCTGTTGTTTTATTTTTTCTAATAACATTGCGTCAATTATACGGAGACATGTCGATTTATGGTCTTTAGAAGCCATATTTAGAAAACAATCAAAATTTAACCTGAGTTCGAATACGGACAAGCGCCTGTGCTTGCTCACAGAGTCCTTCACCAAATAATATATTTCGCTTATTGCCATTGCTCCTAAAATTAGCTATAATTTACTAAAATAATTAGCTAAATGGGGCAAATATTATGCAACAGGAAAGTCTGAGTCTCCTGGCATTTCAAAAAAGGTTTAGGACCGAA
>Ga0315282_10011444_pt1 | contig 13745 bp, 14 predicted proteins | sample YL17G07_20_MG_FD_203693 | JGI IMG/M metagenome (GOLD analysis project Ga0315282, IMG submission 203693) | Sediment microbial communities from Yellowstone Lake, YNP, Wyoming, USA - YL17G07_20 | ecosystem: Environmental > Aquatic > Freshwater > Lake > Sediment | place: USA: Wyoming | collected... | reverse complement strand
CCAAGGCCGCCCGCAACGCGGCCATGCTGGCGAGGCTGCTCCCGGCGGAAAAGGTGGTCCCCCTGCGGGTGGAGGAACAGCCCGGCCGGCTCTGGGAGGAGGAATAGGCGGAGGCGGGCGCGCCCGGATCCGGGGTTCCCGGACCCGGGGTTAAATCTCCTCCAGCTCTATGTTCCCGCGCAGTTTCTCCAGGATCTTGCGGAGCAGCCTGGAGACGTGCATCTGTGAGATATTGAGAACTCGGGCGATCTCTATCTGGGTCATTCCCCGGAAGAACCTCATGTAGATGACCTTCTGTTCCCGCTCCGAGAGATGGGAGATGAGTTTCACCAGGGTGTCCCGGTCCTCGGCGAGGGAGAAATCGTCGTCCTCGTTCCCCAGGTAGTCGAGCAGGCAAAAGCCGCGGTCCTCCGAGTTGTTGAGGTAGATGTTATCCAGGCTCAGGTAGTTGGTGGCGTAGGAGCTCTCCAGGATTTCGACCACTTCCTCCAGGCTGATGTCCAGGTACTCGGCGATTTCCTGCAGGGTGGGGGAGCGGTGCAGCTCCTGGGTGAGGTGGTCGATGGCCTGGTTGAGCTCCAGGTCCCTCATCTGGAGCCTGCGGGGGATGCGGATGGCCCATCCCTTGTCCCGGAAATAACGCTTGAGTTCCCCCACGATGGTGGGGGTGGCATAGGTGCTGAACTCCACCCCGCGGTCCAGGTCGTAGCGGTCGATGGCCTTGATCAAGCCTATGTATCCCACCTGGAGGAGGTCCTCGATGGGCTCGCCGCGGTTGGAGAACTTGCGGGCAAGGTATTCAACAAGGTGGATGTTTAAGGATATCAACTCGTCGCGGACCCTCGGGTCCCCGGTTTCCCTCAAGACCCCGAAGAGCTCTTTGATGTACCTTCTTCTCTCCTGCCGCTTGTCCTCTTCTCCGCTCACGGAACAACTCCTTGTGAAGAGCGCGCTTCGATTAAGCCCGCTAGTCGGGACATCGTTTCCGCAGAGATATGCGGCAGGTTCCCTCCTCCCGTTGCAAATCAACACCGTCTACAACGGACTCCATGATCATTCGGCTGAAGGATTCGGGCATCATCGAACGCGTTTCGCCGTTTTCAGCCAACTGCGAGGTCAGGATGATTTCAAGGTACTCCTTTCCCGGCTCTATTTCAACCTCGATGGTGGTCTCATCATTGGAGTGGCCGAGGGCGTAATTGCTGGCTTCATCCACGGCGATACGCAGGTCCTCCAACTCGGCCAGGTCGAAATTCATCCGGCTGGCGACCAGGTAGACCGCAAGCCTTACCAATTGCCGCGAAAAGGGATCGGCGGGCAAGCGAAGGCGTATCACATCCCCATTATCGTCCAAGCATCTCACCTCTCTCGGAGTACGGCCGTTCGACTATAGATGTTCCCCACGCGGGCGCGTCTAAAACTATCGGGGACAAAATTGGTTTTAAAAATTGGGTGCCGGACCGGCATGCGCTCGGGGGCAGCCAGCGAAACTTGATAAGTGGTCCGGGCATCGTGTTAAATTTATAGTGTTACCGGTAAAATCGTGGATAGCTCGGGAAGGGAGTGCTCTTGGACGAGTCAGGGGGAGTCGTGCTGCGCACCCAGGTCAAGGTGGTGGGCGGCGTTCCGGTTATCGAGCTGAAAGGGGAGATAGACCTCTCCACCTCCCCGGCATTCAAGGAGACGGTATACGAGATCATCGAGTCCGGCAAACGGGACATCATCATCGACCTGGACGGACTGGAGTTCATGGACAGCACCGGCCTGGGGGTACTGGTGGCGGCCCTGAAGAAGACCAGCATGGAGGGGGGGAGCATCAGGTTGATCTGCTCAAAGAGAAACATCTTGAAGGTCTTCACCATTACCGGGCTGGACAAAGTCTTCACTATTTACGATAATTTGGAGCGGTGCCTCGACGCCTAGCCGGGGCACCAAGCATCGGGGGAGTACCCGAGTGGCCAAAGGGGACGGACTGTAAATCCGTTGGCGCAGCCTACGATGGTTCAAATCCATCCTCCCCCACCAGGAATAAAGAAGCAGGTCAGAGGGCTGTTCCTCTGGCCTGGTTGCTTATATGGGAAGACGATAAGAAACGGTAATGGTCTATCTATCCGTCGCGGTTCAACCAGATACTCCAAACAAAAGACCTGCTAAACCGGCAATGATTGCTCGGAGATAGAATCGTGACATGCAAAGGAACGTATTACGCTTTCTTAATCCAGATGCCGAACCGCACCCTCATCGGTCATATATGACCACGAAGAAACCGCAGTTACAGATCATCTGTAGGGGAGAAGAGGAACAAGGAAAAAATCCGATCAACAAATGGTCAACATCCTCGTGCACGACCCGCAGGGAATATCCAGGTGAGCCAATCAAGCCTTGACAGCAAAGTTGCCTTATATTAATATGATGTCCATATGGACAATATATTTAATAGGAGCAACATGATAGAGGCGGAAATCGTAGACGGATTAAAGAATAGCATCGGGGAGATCCTTCCCGTTCCCGGGTTGAGGTTTGAGATATCCCCTGCCAAAAAAAGGGAAGCCTGGTCGCCGGATTATATCGCTTCGATATCAATCGATGGTAAGAAAGTCAAGGCAGCCGTTGAAGTACTCCCATCAAGGAGTTCGGCGATATTCAGGAGCAAACTGGCAAGCCTTGTGTCCTATGCCGATCGGGAAGGTGGCTTAGTTCCGCTGATCCTCTCGGATTACCTGAGCAAGGAAAAGAGAGAGGAGTGCAAGGGTGACGGGATCTTTTTCATAGACCTTTCAGGAAATGCCTATATCTCTCATGAAGGAATATATATAGAACGCGAGGGTTTTCCCAACAAGTATCCGGAAAGAAGGCTGGGGCGTGGGCCCTTTTCCGACAAAGCATCACTGATACTCAGGGTAGCTCTTGAGGAGAGAAGCAGATCGTGGGGCGTCAGAGAGATGGCCCAAGCAGCTGAGCTCGATCCAGGCTTTGTCTCCCGCATGATGAGGGAGCTTGAGATAAGAGGCTATTTCGTAAAAGACGGAAGAAAATTCAAGTTGCTGGATGCGAACAGCCTTCTCGAGGACTGGGTGAGCGCATACGACTACCGCAAGAACGAGGAACAAGGCTATTTCTGCCTGGCCGATAGTCCCGGGGAGATACTCGACAGATTGCGCGATGTGGAGGGGCACAAAAGCCCACCGTACGCCCTGTCCTTCCAGGCCGGAGCCAACCTGGTGGCTCCTCATTCCGTCTATAACGAGGTACATATATATCTGAGGGACGAGAACGGCAGGAGATTCCTTGAGCGGCGGCTTAAGTTGAGAGAGGTAGATAAAGGGGCAAACGTCATATTGTGCTACCCGCACTACAAGCACTCAGCCTTCCACCGAATTCATAAGATAGACGGTCTCTGGGTCGTGTCGGATCTTCAGCTGTATCTCGACCTTTATAAGTATCCCTTGCGGGGGCTGGAACAGGCTGAATATCTGTACAAGCATCGGTTGAAGAAGCTCATCGAGGGATGATGTAGAGTGGAGAAGACCTTCAAGAACAGCCTGTTCAGGGTCGTCGAGATTCTTGGCGAGTATCTCTCCGAGGTCGTCTTCGCGGGGGGTTGGGCACCGCTTATCTACTACCACTATCTTATAGGAGACAAGGCCAGGACTCCGCTCCTGACCCAGGAATTCGATCTGATGGTTGGAAGGCGGATTAGAAACAGAGGCAAGAGCCTCAACGAGATATTGCAGGATGCGGGCTTGCACCCCGAGCCACGCGATTCCTCCCCACATCCGGCACATATCTACTCGGGAGAAATTGAAGGCAACCACATCGAGTTGGAGTTCTTTACGCCTATGACCGGAAAGGGAGGGGATAGGGCGATTGAGGTTCAGGATAACTTGCTTGCCCTCCCGTTAAGATATGCCGATATCATTGTTTCTGCAGCCATGGAGGTCGTGATAGACGACCATCCGCTTCACAGTAAAGCCACACCAGTCGTACTGCTAGCACCTTCACCGGGAGCTTTCGTTTTAAACAAAGGATTGACGTTCTCCAGGCGTCAGGTAGCGGCCAAGAAGGAGAAAGACCTCTATTACATCTTCGACATACTGGCGCGGTGCCCAGAATTGAGGAGAGGGATATTGGAGGAGATCGGTGATCTCAAGCGTTCGAGTTCCACCTATGCAAAATGGTTCAAGTCTTTCCTGAAGAACATGGCCGACTATTTCGGTAATCCCGATGCCAAAGGGATCGGTATGGTATCTCACCAGAGGCCAGCTGCTGCTTTCATGGGATTGGATGATCAGCAATTCAGTCAGTATGTATTCGAGATATTTACAGAATTCATCGAGGAGCTGGACCTGTAATAACGCAGCTTCGGTCAACAAATGGTCAATATGGCTGAGCGCGAGCAAGGAAGACCGGGAGCAACCGAGAGGAACCGGATTCTTGTAAAATCGCAGGTAAAATTTGATTCAGAACCACTGGTGGCAACTGCTGCGAACCGAGAAGAACCGCATTTTCCAAACAGTAGATCCGTTGGCGCAGCCTCAGTACCCCGGCGCCAGGCGCTCAGTTTCATGGAAACATTGTAAGTTGAGGCAATGGGGGAAGGGAAATCTAGTTGACGTCAAACAATTTGACTTGATGTAAACAAATAATTATAGTAATGACATGTCAGTACTGAATTCTGCAAGGCGGACTTGACCTGAATTCATGGGGGGGAACAACAGTGGAAAAGAAGCTCGTGGTATGCAGCATGTGCGATCTGGCCTGCACCCTCGAAGCCCATATAGAAGACGGCCGGCTGAAGGAGCTGAGGGGTTTTGCCGGGCATCCCCTCACCCCGGGTGTCTTCTGCGTTAAAGCAGCCCATGCCAAGGATTGGTATTACAACGACGGCCGCCTCCTGTACCCTTTGAAAAGAGAAGGTGAGAGGGGCGCCGGGAAATGGACCCGCATCAGCTGGGATCAGGCCATGGACGAGATCGCCCATCGCCTGTCAGAGGTGGTCGAAAGGTACGGGCCGGAGTCCTTCGCCTGTTCCACCTCGGAATACAATACCCAGGTGGCAAGCGGCACCACCCGGCGCTTCATGAACCTCCTGGGCAGCCCCAACTACATCAGCGGCGTGTCCCTGTGCATGGGTAACACCGCTGCCGTGGCCAGCATGACCTGCGGGGGATACCCTTTTTCGGACTATGAGCATACCCGATGCGTCGTCTATTTCGGGCACAATCCCAGGCCCAATGTGTGGGCCGGGGAATACCAGAGATTGAGAGCAGCACTCAGGAGGGGAGCCAAGCTAATCGTACTTGACCCGCGCAAGAGCCATTGCGCGAAGATGGCTCACATCCACCTCCCCCTGCGGGCGGGAACGGACGCCGCCATGTCCCTGGGCTGGCTGCATGTCATCATCGAGGAAGAGCTGTACGATAAGGAGTTCGTATCCCGGTGGTGCGTAGGCTTTGAAGAGCTCGAGCGGCGGGTCGGCGAGTATCCGCTGCAGCGGGTGGAGGCCATCACGGGGGTCCCGGCCTCCCTTATTCGGGAAGCCGCCAGGATGTACGCCACCAACTCTCCCGGCATCATCCCCTGGAGCTGCATTACCGACCAGCAGAAAAACAGTACCTCGGCCCTGCGCTGCCAGACTATCTTGAGGGCGCTCACGGGCAGTTTAAACGTGCCGGGGGGGGATGTGCTCCTTGCTCCGAATCCCATGGTCGTATCCGAATCCGAGCTGGAGATGCACGAAGCCCTGCCCCAGGAGAAGAAGGACCTGCAGCTCGGGGCCGAGGAATACCCCGTCATGACCTACAGGGGCCAGCAGGCGTTGAACGAACCCCGGCGCAGGGTATGGGGCCTCCCCTATTTCAACTTGATGAAGGGACAATACATGGCCCACCCGCCCACATTGTTCAGGGCCATGCGGGAGGGGACCCCTTATGCGGTGAAAGCCTTTTTCTCCATCGCCAACAACACCCTTATGTGCTACACCAACCAGAAGGGCATCTATGAGGGGCTGAAAGAGCTCGACCTGTTCGTGGTCAACGACCAGTTCATGACGCCCACCGCCCAACTGGCCGATTATGTACTCCCCGGAGACAACTTCCTGGAGCGGCCTGTTCTGTATAACGCCTCGGAATGGATCAATCTCTATTTTACAGCCCCCAAAGCGCTGGAGCCACCGGGCGAATGCAGGGATGTCTACTATTTCTGGCGCGAACTGGCCCTGCGTATGGGCATGGAGGAACACTTCCCCTGGAATAACCTGGAAGAACTGTACGATTTCCGGGTCAAAGGAACCGGGCTCACATGGGAGGAACTATCCGAGAACCTCTTTGTGGTCCCCTCCCCTCCACCTTGGGCGGCCCCGGTTTTTCCCAAGACCCTCAGGGCCCTTTCCAGGGCCGGCCTCTTACCGAAGGTGACCCCCGTCTTTCTGGCCATGATGTCCTTGCAGCGTCGCACCCGGGAGAGGCTGGAGCAGGCGGGCATGATGCGAATGGCCGCCCTGTTTCGAGACCGCATGACCTTCAGACCCTACCCCCACGAAAAATTGGGTTTCGCCACCCCCAGCGGGAAGGTGGAGCTGTCCTCGAGCGTGCTCGAGGACCTGGGCCACGATCCACTGCCTTATTGGAGCGATATAAACCCACCGGGGGAAACGGCTGATTCATCTGAGGGCGAGTATCCTCTCCAGCTCTTTATCGGCCTGCGTGAGGACGAATATTTTCATTCAACCGGACGGCACGTCGATAAACTGCGCAAACGCAACCCGGAACCCCTGGCTTTTTTAAACACCGATACCGCCCGCAAGTTGGATATCGAGGACGGGTCGTGGATATGCGTGGAGACCTCGTGGGGCAGGGTGAAGATGAAGGCAAGGCTCAGCGAGGACATGCATCCGGACCTGGTGCGGGTTCCCCACGGGTGGTGGAAACCGGAGATGCCGAAAGGCGACCCTGTGCTTTCCGGGGCTTGGGATTACTCGGATGGGGTCCTTCTCGACGATGACCCGGCCCACCTGGACCCCGAGCAGGGCCTGCCCGACCTGCGCGGAGGCAGGAGGTGCAGGGTGACCCTCTTGCAGGAAGATTCTGGTTCTTCTGTATAAAGAGGGTGAAACGAGGACCATCGTCCACCATCTGCGAATGTTTTATCACCAGTAAGACAAGCGCAGAAGGGAGAGACGATGGTCAAACAGGAGTATATCGACCAACTGGTGGGGGTACAAGGATACCGGGTAGAAGCCCTGCACTTCGGAGAGGGAGGAGAAAAGATGCAGTTTGATGAGTCCAAATACTCAATGTCCCATGTAAAACTCGCTAAAAGATACAGTTCTATTTTTATGGCGGGCCCTGAAATGAGCGATGATCTCGTTACGCTCATTTCCTACATGTTTACCGAAGAACAAGCTGAAATAGCAAGGACCTTGCCGCCTTATGTACCAGTGTCTTACAAAATAATAGCCATGCTTAAACGCCGTCCTTTTCAAGAAGTACGCTCTATTTTAGAGGAGATGGTTGATAAATCGGTTATCTTTAGAATGGGCAATAGTTATTCTCTTATTCCTTTACTACCCGGAACAATGGAAATGATGATGATGAGGAACAAGGATGATGAATGGTTAGCCAGCTATGCCCGGCTTTATCTTAAAATCTTCAATGATGGATATTTAAAAAGATATATGAAAAACACCAGGGGGCTACCTTCAATTACCTACACGCCGGTGAGCCATGACGTTGAAGTTAAAAACCGTAAAGTGAAGGTAAACCAAGAAATTGAAGCCGAAAACCGTCAAGTGAGTGATGATTTCGTTGCAAAGGCCATTGAATATCATGACAATATTGCCATTGCAAATTGCTGTCAGTGTCGGCGTTTGACAAAACTGACCGGCAAAGAATGCAGTCATGGTGGACTAACGGAAGAAGATGGTTGTTTGTGGTTCGGGTCTGTTGCAAAATATTTTGTGTCCCAAGGCATTGCAAGAAAAGTAAGTAAGAAAGAGGCATTCCAGCATGTAGCGCACGGCAAGGAAAATAAGGCCGCCTTTTTTACCTTCAACGCTTCTTATAAAAGCGACTTATTGATGATATGTCTTTGTTGCCAGTGCTGTTGCAAATTTATTCATGTGATAAACAACTTTGATGGGCAAAAGCTGGTTGCCGAGACTGAATATAAGATAGCTGTTGATTCCGGTCTGTGTTCTGATTGTGGTGCTTGCTCAAAGGTTTGCTTTACAAATGCCCATGCCATGGTTGACAAAAAACATGTGTATAACAAAGATGAATGCATTGGATGCGGTGTCTGTATTGATGCTTGCGAAAAAGATGCGCTTCAACTAGTACGAAACGACAAATATAAGAAACCCCCTAGACACATGATGTTGACTTTACTGAAACTTGCCCCCGAAGCAGCAATGATGGCCACAAAAGTGGCTCTTAGAGGTGGCCTCAGGGCGTAAGGGGTCACCGGGCCTACTTTCACCCCAATATTTCCTCCATGTACTCGAGAAGGTCGATGAACGCCGAGGGGAACGTATTATATCCTTTATAGAGGGATAAATATAATATATTATATCCTTAAAATAAGGACATTAATGAAGGATTAGATCATCTTCGGAAGGATGTATGAGAGACCTGATAAGACAGAAAATAATAGATGGCCTCTCGGCGCAGGTCCCCGAATTCACCAGGAGAGATGTCTGCCTCCCTCGGGTGAGCGGGAAGAAGGCATACGCCGTGATAGGCATGCGCCGTTCGGGAAAGACCACTTTTCTATGGCAGGTGCTTGACGGTGAATTGAAGCGGGGGACGCCCCGCGAGGCCTTGGTGTATTTCAACTTCGAGGACGAGAGGTTATCCGGCCTGACACAAAGCGAGCTTGGGCTGGTGGCGGAGGAATATTACAACCTGTACCCCGAATCGCACGGGAGGCGGGTGGTGTTCTTCCTGGACGAGATCCAGAATATAGGCGGATGGGAGGCTTTTGCGCGGAGACTGCTGGATACCCAAAAGGTCGGGTTATTCATCTCTGGATCGTCATCCCGCCTGCTCTCGCGAGAGCTCGCGAGCGGCATGAGGGGACGCGCACTTGAAGTTCGCATATATCCGTTCAGCTTCAGGGAATACCTGCGTCACTTGGGACGGGAGCCGAGGGGAGATGTCGTTCGCCTTCCAACGACGCAGCGTTCACGGATCGAGCGGGATCTACGGGATTTTCTGGCATGCGGGGGCTTCCCGGAAGCCGTGGGTACCGATGTGCGCGCGAGGCAGGAGCTGCTGAGGTCCTACGTTGACGTGGCTGTGCTCCGGGATGTGATCGAGCGGCACGCGGTCTCTAACCCGGTTGCGCTCCGCTATCTCGTGAGGCGATTGCTGGGCAATCCGGCCGGCGCGTTCAGCATAAACAGGTTCTATAACGATCTGAAAGCGCAGGGAATCCCGGTTGCGAAAGACACGCTACACGAATACCTGGGCTATCTCGAGGATGCGTTCCTGCTGCGAACGACCTCCCTCGATACCAGGTCAGAGCGGCGGCGTATGGTCAACCCGCGCAAGGTATATCCGATAGACCCCGGGCTCATCCCCATATATGACCGTTGGGGGGAGCCCAAAACGGGGCACGCGCTTGAAACCTGTGTGCTGCTGGAATTGGAGCGCCGTGGAGCTGAGGTCGGATACGTACGGACGGCCAGCGGCTATGAGGTGGATTTCCACGCAAGGTTCCCAGGGGGGCCTACCGCCTTGATACAGGTGTGTACGGATATAGCCGATGGCGGCGTTTACGAGCGTGAGATGAGGGCGCTTCTTGAGGCGAAAAAGGAATATCCAAGGGCAGCGGCTTTGCTGATCGTCTTGGAGAAGCCGCCGAGGATAGACATTCCCAAGAATGTTCGAGTTTCCCTTGCCAGTTCATGGTTGCTCGAGACCCCGACGTTTTCTGAATGAGAAAGCGCAGGACATATTGAACTCAGAGCAACCGAGAGCGACTGCCGACAGCCGGGATTACCGCATTCCCCGGACTATCTATCCGTCACGTTTCATCTTCATAGGCGGCCAAAAGACAAGGCCCACGACCAAAGCTATTATAAACGAAGAGAGAAGGTGGTGATGATGAAATTCGAGCGGATAACTATAGACCCGGAAATATGTACCGGGAAGCCCTGCATAAGGGGGCTGAGGTTTCCCGTTTCCCGCCTGCTGGGCTTGCTCGCCTCGGGTGAGACAAGGGAGGAGATCCTGAAGGAATACCCCTACCTGGAATCCGAGGACATCGATGAGGCCTTGCGGTACGCCGCCTTTCTCGCCGAAGAGGAAACCCTGGAGATCGCCAAGTGAGCTTTCTTGTCGACATGCCCCTTTCTCCGGGGCTGGCTGCCTGGCTGCGAGAGTAAGGATACGAAGCCGTTCATGCCTCTGAGATCGAAATGTCCAGAGCCACGGATGAGACGCTTAGGAGTTACGCCAAATCCAATGACATGGTTGTGATCACGGCGGATCTGGATTACCCACGCCTGTTGGCCCTCACGCAGGAGGAAGGTCCGGGCACTATCCTGTTCAGAGGTGGCGATTACAGCAGGGAACAGACGCTGACGTTGTTGAGTAGGGTCTTGGAGTTGATCCCATTAGATGACTTGGAAAGAAGCATCGTCGTGATAGAGCGAGAGAGAATTCGGCGCCGTAGACTCCCGATTGCTTGACGATTGTGTACAGTAAACAACAACAGGAATAGATACCTGAGGCCTCATTAAACCGCTCAAGGGTTAATTCCAGTCCCAAAGTATTACCATATAATGTCAAATCCGGTCAACAAATGGTCAATATGGCTGAGCGCAACCGAGGAAAACCGAGAACAACTGAGAGCAACCGGGTTCTTGAAAAATCGCAGGAAGAATATAATCCAGAGCAACTGAAAGCAACTCAGGAAAACCGAGAGCAAGCGTATTTTCCGGACTGTAAATCCGTTGGCGCAGCCCTCGATGGTTCGAATCCATCCTCCCCCACCAGGAAAAACACAGGCCGGAGAGTCTTTCTCTGGCCTGAACTTATTCCAGGAAGAGTAAGCATGATAACAGCGTGGCGGGAACCTACATAAAGGAAGTTTTCAGGCATGTCGAAGAAATAACATGGAGTCGGGATTGCATGATAAGATATCGGATTGATTGATCATGAAGATATGCTCAGTGTGTGGCGTACCGAAAAGCCTGGCAAAAAGCCAGAGGTGGCTGGACAACGGCACCATAGTGGAGACAAAGGGTCCGCCAAACCGCGCGATTTTCATCGAGAACGAGAATATACTGGAGATCTTCAAGAACGTCGAAGAGCTCCTCGGCCTCTCCATCGGGAGGATCATCATCGAAAGCCAGCGCAAAGCGACTTACGATTACGTCGATAGGATCCTTCCCGGCATCGTAAGAAAGATCTTGCGGATTACCTCTTACAAGCCAGCGATCCGCAGCCTGACCAAGCTTAGTAAGCTCATGGGCCTCGGCAATGTCAGCCTTCTAGACATGCGCATAAAGAGAAAAGAAGGGGATTTCGTAAAGCTGGGCACGGGCAATATCTTCTTCCTGCCATCCTTCTGCGGCATGGTGACCGGAGCCTTGGAGGTCATTTCCGGGCACGATTGCAGCGTCTTCTACCAGGAGACCTCACCGGGGTACTATGAGGTGACGACCTTCGTTTCGACTCACCCCAAGGAATTGGTGGAGCGTCTGCACCAGCGTGAGTATTCCAGCAAGCCGGGTGACACGGCGCTGCAGAAGTGCCCGGGCTGCGGCGGACCCATGGCGCTCGCCGACTATGATTTCGACCTCGAAGCCGGTTTGATCACGAGAAAGGCCAGCGGGTGACGCATGGTCTTCGACGGCCCGGCGGAATTTGAGGCCATCATCGACGAGCTGGAAAAGGAGCTGGGGGAGGATATCCCCAAATTGATCATCGAGGCACAGAGGCGCTTCGTGAAGAGCGGCTTCTACGATACGGACGAGGTGCAGGAACTCGGCGAGTTCCGCGACCATCTGGCCTTGCGGGGTTACGGGAGCCTGAAGGAGGTATCTTTCGAGGACGACCGGCTGCGTATGCGTATCGAGAACCCCTGCCTCCATCTCCTCCTGGTTGGCCTGGCCCAGGGTTCCTTCGAGCTGGTCTTCGGGCGAGAGGGCAGGGTGGAATGGGAGCTCACCGGTGAAGGTGACCTCATCGTCGAGGTAACTTAGGACACCCCCTCCTCATAACATCCACAATCATCAAATTCTATCTCGGTAATCTTATTCCTCATAGATTAAGACAATGATGCAATCGGATTGTGTTTCCCGCCCTGGGTTCGCCCGCCATGGTGGCACAGGCGCCCCAGCCGCAAGTCCAGGTAAACCCTGTGGCTCGATCTGCTCGTGGTAGTTATATTTGGCGCGGCATTGTTCGCTCTGAGTATCCGGCAGTTCAAGAGGCAGGATTAGGGCTATCGATACTTGGGAGCGGGCATGCGAGGCGCCGGCAGGATTTTGTTCAACGATTCCTGCAAGGCGGCTTCAATCCAGTGCACCCTCGAGGAATTTCAAGATCAACGCATTGACCTCGTGCGGGCGCTCTATACAGACCGAGTGGGTTCCGCCATGGACCAGCGACAGTGCAGGTATCTGGCCCGCCCATGTCTCTGCGAACATGAAACCTTGTGCTTGCATTTTGCATATGCCCTCCTTCTCACAAACATCATGCAGTTGAGCAAGGCAAGACCGGCTCTTGGGAGAGTCTCCTCCACGCTCCCCTCGTGGTTCGTGACATGGTAAATATTTGCTTGTACTGATGTAGCTAACTAGATGCTGACCAGACATAGAAATATGGTAATATATACTATTTACGCTCAACAAATAGTCAACATGTTTTCGCACGGTAAGATCCCCCGACCCATGAAGACACTCAATTGCAGGATTGACTCCAGGCATCATTAATGTAATGATATAAGTACAAATGTAATAATATAGGGACATAATATGAGATTCCACGAAGCGCTGGATGATATCCTGAGCAGCAGGATCAAGGTCAGGATCCTGCGCCTCTTCTCACGTACCAGAGGTTCATATTCGGGTAGGGAAGTGGCGAGACTCATCGGCTATTCCCACAATCCAACCATCCAAGCCCTTAGGGAACTGGCGGCTCAGGGATTGCTTATGAAAAGGAGAATCGGAGCATCACATGAATACTCACTCAACGAAGAACATCTGCTGGTCAGCGGCGTTTTGCTGGATGCGTTTCAAACAGAGAGAAATGCCCTGCTCGAGATAGTGAAGATATTCGAGGAGCAGATCGGGAAAGACTTCGAGGAAGCCGTCATATTCGGGAGCGTGGCCAGGGGCGAGGAGAGGCTGGATAGCGATGTCGACATTCTCATTATAATCAAGGATGGAACAGATCTTGAATCTGTAGAGGATAGAGTGAACGAGGCGACAAGCTTGGCGATGGCCGCCTCGGGCAATCCCGTAAGCCCCGTACTGGTGGCGAGAAGCGAATATGAAACAAGGAAGAAGAGCAAGAGCAAGCAGGGGATGTGGAGAGACGTATTCGACAGGCAGAACACTATAACCTATACGAAAGAGAACATAAAAGCATATGGTCGGCAAAATACCGAGTAGAGACGAGGATAGGCTGAGCGCAAGGAGCTACCTGGAAAAAGCTCACCAATCGAGTGCCGCCATGCATCTCGCTTTCGAGGAAGGCCTATGGAATGCCGCAGGGGAAAACGCCGTGCGCTGTGCG
>Ga0315282_10011443_pt1 | contig 13745 bp, 8 predicted proteins | sample YL17G07_20_MG_FD_203693 | JGI IMG/M metagenome (GOLD analysis project Ga0315282, IMG submission 203693) | Sediment microbial communities from Yellowstone Lake, YNP, Wyoming, USA - YL17G07_20 | ecosystem: Environmental > Aquatic > Freshwater > Lake > Sediment | place: USA: Wyoming | collected... | reverse complement strand
CGACCTGGCCTCTGGCATGGCGGTGCCATGCTCTAATTATATTTGGGTGGGTTATGGAGAGGTTTGCTTGGGCTATGGTATCTTCTCCGAGGAGGTCTTTCCAGTTGTTTCGGAATATTTCTGTGAACGCGCCTCTTTCGTCATTGAATCTTTTTATTGTTTTTATGATGATTCCTTCGAGCATGTTTTCACCTTTAAAGTTCGATGTGTGTTCTTTCGCCTAGGATGAATTTTTTTCCGTGTGGTGTGTTGGTGTTTGAGGTTATTTTAGAGTAGGGAGCGATTATGCTGTCGGTTATTCGGTCGTTTATGTTTATGGTGCAGTTGTCCATTATTATGGAGTTTTCTATTTCGCCTTTTTCGATGGTGCAGTTTTTTCCGATGCTAGTGTATGGGCCTATGTACACGTTTGATTCTATTGTTGTGTTTTCTCCTATTATTGTTGGACCTCTGATTAGGGCGTTTTCTTTTACTGTAGAGTTTTGGCCTATGGCGACTCTGCCTTGGACTGAGCAGTCGTTTTCGACTTTTCCTTGGATTGCTGGTTTCAGTTCGTCTAGAACTAGTCTGTTGGCTTCGAGGATGTCTTCGGGTGTGCCTGTGTCTTTCCACCAGTCTTGCACGGTTTGGTAGCCTACGTTGTAGCCTTTTTCAAGTAGCATTTGTATGGCGTCGGTTATTTCTAGTTCGCCGCGCCATGAGGGTTTTAACTGTTTTATCATGTCGAAGATTACTGGTTTGAAAAAGTATATGCCTGTTAAAGCGTAATTGCTGGGCGGTTCTTTGGGTTTCTCTATGAGTTGCGTGAGTTTTCCGTTTTTATCGAATTTTGCAACGCCGAATCTTTGAGGATTTTTTACTTGGCAGAGGAGGATCATGGCGTCGTAGTTTGATTTTTTGAAGGCTTCCGTGTGGTTCTTGATGCCGCCTTTTAGGAGGTTATCTCCCAGGTAGACGATGAAAGAATCGTCGTTTATGTATTCTTTGCAGAGGTTTACTGCATGGGCTATTCCTTTTGGTTCATCTTGTTGTATGTATTGGATTTGTACGTCGAACTTTGCGCCGTCTTGGTAGTGTTCTTTTACTTTTTCGGAGTTGACGCCTCCAATGATTATGGCTATTTCGGTTATGCCAGAGTTTCTGAGGTCTTCTAACACGTATTGTGAAATGGGTTTATTTGCTACTGGAATTAGCTGTTTTGGGCCTGTATGAGTTAGAGGTCTAAGCTTAGTCCCAAAACCGCCGTGAAGAATAACACCCTTCATGTAAATCACACAATCTCAGTTATTGTACTAATGTTTAAACATTTTTAACATATGTGGTAAGATCCAGTAAAGTTGAAACCAACGATTTCGAGGTCAACTCTCTTACGAGTTAGTTTTTATTTTGCCAATCTATTCTGTATTTATGGTTATCCTTGTTCGTCTTTTCTTGACTATGTATATCGCTATGCCTAACAAGAAACTGGTATTAAATGCCACATTGTAGGGCGAACTCAAGACTTCAACCCATGGAATGGTAGGTCGGGAGGTTGTTTCAGCCAAGTTTAGGATTTTGCCCTCAGCTTGAAACATTGAGAATATTGTGAGTGAATTGCTAATCCACATTGTGTCAAATTTTACGCTACCTTGGATTTCAGCCCTCTGTTGGACAATGCCAGCTAGCGGGACGTAAAGAGCGGCGTGAACGTCAAGCTCGTCGAAGCTAGTTGTTCCTGAGGCATTTATTGAGGGTAATCTAGTATACAATGATAGAGCTGTTGTTTTGAATTTGAAAGAAACGGGCATGTTAGAATTGTAAATAACATTTGTATCTGCAACTATCAAAGCCTTAAAACCGTCAACGCGAACTTCGCCTTCGATAGGATAACTTTCGGGTTTAATTAGCATATATGATTCTGAGGGAGAAATGAGCAATGTGGCATTTTTAATCGTCAGATTAATTTTGCCGTATATTTTAATTTCTGTGGATTCGTTGACTGGAAACGGTGAATTCGTCAAATTTATAGATCCTTGAAGCATTAAAATATCCGTGTCAACTTTCAAGTCACCTTTGATTTGTATGCCACCAAAAGTTGAGTTGTACACTGGGAGTACGTTTACCCTCTGGACATACTTTTCGAAAGGTAAGAGCTCTTTAACTTTCTCTAAGAATTCTGGTTGAAGTATCTCAGATCCTTTTCCAACATTGACCGTTGGAAATGAATTTATGTAGAGTACTTTGCCTGAGTTAATGTTTTTTATAGACAAAAGAGGGGACGAGCTGTTTATTCCTAATAAATTGGCAAAAAATCCGTTTCCATACGTGTTAAGAACTACTAACGTGTGTCCAGTTGAAACCCAGTTGAGAAGACCATTAACCGAAGTTGGTGGATCGGAAGTCAGTAGAATATACGTGTAATTTGAGAGGTATGTACCAAGGTTTTGCATTATTGTGTCATCCACATAGAGTACTGAATATTTTGAGTGAAGAAGAGACGCGAATAGTGCTGGTAAGACATCGTCTTTTGAAAAGGGGCTCGGTGAAATTTCTATATAGTCGATTTGTGCAGAAGCTGATTGTCCAGATGATGCTTTATCTGTTGTTTCAACGATAATCTCAACTCTCGAAATAACCTGGTCATCTGGTAAATTGTAGGATATTGTAGTGAAAGTGTTGTCCGTCATATGGCCTTTGTAGAAGAAAACCTGATTTGAAGCGTCTCGTAGCTGAATCGTGAACCATGTATAGTCGTTGTCTACTTTATATTGGAATGATAGAACAGAATCTTTGGTTTTTAATGCGAGGGGAAGCGAGTAACTAACCCACACGTTTCCGTTCTGATTGGAAGTAACGTTCATTTTCAGTGTGTCGCCGTTAGAATGTGCACTCCAATCAGATATGTTGCCATATGCTTTATAGAATGCCCAATCTCTCAAGAAGTTGTCATCTTTCCAAGTTGAGGTTGGAGCTGAAAACTTGATGTAATCAATGTATGCATGCGCTGTGGTATCTGCGGGAGCGTCTTTGACTGTTCCCACTATGACTTCGATTCTAGTGATTGTCTGGTTCGCGGGTAAAGTAAGCACTTTTGTAGTGAAGTCTATGTCTGATAAGTGTCCGACATAGAAGAAAACTTTATCTGTTGAATTCCACAATTGAAAGGTAAACCATGTGAAGTTGTTCTCTACATGGTATCTAAAGAAGAGAGTGGAATAGATAGTTGTGTTCAGGGAGAGCCCTGAAAGAGCATAACTAGCCCATATGTTCCCGGACTGATTTAAGGTTACTGATAGTTCCATTATACCATTTTTTACCTCGGATTCATAATTCTTAACGTCGCCGTATTGTCGATATGGATACCAACCTTCAGCAAATGAATCGTCAATCCATATTGTGTCCTCTAGCCTTTGAAGAGAAGGTGAGAAGTGTAGGACCGCTAAGGATGCTTCAGGAGATGACGGAGTTAACGGTGGGACCTCATAAATTGTAGCTGCATCGTTTACAAACACTTTAGGAAAATAAGAGAGAAAGTCTTTGAAAAGACCTTTGCTACTGTTTAAGATTTCATAATCTCTTTGAGTCATATAAGCATATTTAGCCCTTGAAAGTCCAAGAATGTATATTAGAGCATATGGGTTTTCTTCATTTAGTAAAATATTGGAGTAACGCTGGAGATTCTGTATCGTGTTTACTTTAGCGAAAGGATACAACTTGCCGTGGACCGAGTCATCAGAAAATGTTATTATGCTCTCATTGGTTGGCAAGTTCTGCTTAATATAATTAAGTGCATCAAGTTCAGGCTCAGTTACTGAGCCAAAGGCATGATAAAAGGATGAGACATGAACATAGTAAAGTGATGTGCTCAGCATGCTTGGGATAATAATAAAGAATAAGAGTGTACAACTAATAATTTTCTTTTTCATTTCCGTTAAGGTGGATAACCTCTTCTTAATTCCGTAAGCTGCTAAGACGCAACTCCCAACAAAAGCAAAGGTCGCATACCGGTAAGCAGGATACAAATTTCCTACTGATGGATTTTGAGTACTTATTTGCTCTAACGTGAAACTCACAATTATCAGAGATAGAAATAAAACAAATCTTTTATCCTTTACAATTTCGGGCAGATAGACAAAGAGAGAAAACATTGCTAGTAGTCCTACTGCTCCAAACCGCACTGGGAAAACGAAGAAGGGTACAAACCAATCGCCCCCAGGTTTCCACACGTCATAATAGCTGAGAGTTGTCAGCCATATTACCATTGAAAAGAGGTAGAAATAGAGCAGAAACCATCGGGCATACTTCCAAATTCGAGGTATGTTGAGAAATCGCCTTTTTCTGCTAATAGGAGAACCGGAAGTCAATCTGCTTCTTAAAATTGATGCTATAATTGTTAAAGCAGATAAGGAAAGCGTGATTAGAAAGGGTAAAGAAACAGTTTTTTCGCCAGTAATATTATTTGTGAGAAAGATGTATACTTGGCTTGGTGCTATCAAGTCAACAATGGCGACTAAAACAATCCCTGTTAAAAAAGAGACATGTCTATCCCATTCAAAGCGATTGTGGCAAAGTAAATCATAAACCAAGATTAATATTACGATTATTGTTATTTCTGCTATATGCCCCAAGTATGCGGTCAATGTTACGATTGTTATAAGAGAGAATCTGGCTACTTTTCCCAAGTCATTCTTTCTTATTAAATACAATAATATGAAGAAACAAGGCAGTCCGATGTACCATAATGGAGCAACGTAGTCGGGGAGAAGTAAGATACGCACATAGATATCATAAGTTTTGGATGTTGTTGTCCATAAAAGTTGCAGATTGTTGTACATCGGCTCATTTAACTTCAAGGAGATGGCGTATAGACTTCCAAAGCCTAATAGAGTTGAAAGAAAAGTTGCTATTAATTGAAGGTTTTTGGTATTCTTTTCGTCAATCCATTCTTTTAGGGTGGAATAGAATGCGACCAGCGGTATGAAACCTAAAAGGTAAAGCAGTTGCACAGATGTTGCAGGAGGTATGCCTGACAATGATATTACCACTGCCAGATAAATGTGAAAGAGGTACGGGTAGCCGGGCATTAATACTCCCCCACCGCCTGGAAAACCCTGAGAGTATTGAAGTGCTCCACCTAGATGGCGCCACATATCTCCATAACTTAGTGGAGAATCATAGATCATTAGTGCAATTGATCCGACCATGACTGTTGTTAATAGAGATAGAAAAAGCACCGTTTCAAGCCAACTTATGGTCAATGCGAGTTTGGGCTTTTCACCTTTTTTAAGGGAGCAATACACAATCATTAGAACTATATTTACTACGATAACTGCGGGATATGCAAAAGTTGTAATAGTTTTACCGCAAAGCAGTACTGAAAATCCCATGATAAACATCGTGAAAAAGCTTAACAGGCACGAAAGTACTACCGATGCTCCTCCTTTAATCACTTCTTTTTTGTCTAAAATCTTGAGAAGGAAGTGGCCGGGGAGAAATGTTGTTAGGAGCAGCATTGAGCCGTATCTCAGCCAGTTCAATGGTGGAATCCTTAACCAATCGATAATTGAACCTTCGTAGGAAGGTACAAGAATTACAGCTAGTACTGAAGTGATTGTTAAGAAATATAACAGCGTGTCCGCTTGTTTCAAATATTTAATGTTTAATGAAGCGCGTTTAATGTTATTTTGCATAAGGTAGAGGAAAAAGCAAAATATGGAGATGGAAAAAGGAAGTCCTATATATATAATCAAGAGTTCTTTTAGAAGAACTGCCATAACGGAAAAAATCGTTAATGCACTGATAGAAAAAATTATAGACACAAGATAGCTAATATTCTTGTTCATTTCAATAATCACGTATTAGACCTGTGTTTCATGTATGACTTAAAGTAGTATTCTGTTGCCTGTTTCTCACCACGCCGTATTCTAACCAAGAATAATAAAAACAATAGCTTCAAATTGGTTTTCAACATGTATTCATCAACCATTTCATCGTCAATTTTTTTTACATATCTCTGAATTGATAACCTCTTACACCACATTCTTTTGAAATTCTTTAAAACCCAAAGTATCGCCTTTATCCTAGCATACAAAAGTGAGGGGCGGTTAAACATCAAGTCGCATATCATCTCACCTAACGTGAGTGTTAACGGATTGTATTTTAATAGATAATTGCGGGGCATATTCTTAAGTAAAATAGAGAGTCGATTTTTTTCAGTGTGGAAAACGTTCACAGAAGAAGAAATAGTAGTGGCACCACCTATATGATAAACCCTCGATTTTGGCACAAAGACAATCTTATATCCATTAAGCCTTATCCGCCAACATAAATCTATATCCTCGTAGCTCAAGAAAAAGTCAGCGTCAAATGCTCCAATTTCGGCTAAGATTTTGCTCCTGACAATTAATGCCGCTCCTCTAGCGCTAAAAATTTCCTCAATTCGGTCATATTGTCCTCTATCCTCTTCGCCCCAACTCCCCTTTCGGATCGAAAGGCCATAATAATCAACAAAGTCTCCCGCTGAGTCAATGGATCTTTTGTCTGCAAGTGAAAGCAATTTACTTTGAGCTGCGCCAATTTTGGCATCAGTCTCCATGACACTAACTAGCTCAATAAGCCAGTTAGATTCAACTATTGTGTCATTATTTAGAAACACTATGTACTCTCCTTTTCCGTGCTTTATTCCCGCATTGTTTCCCGCAGCAAAACCTAGGTTGGTATCATTTTGTACAATTGTAAGGAGCTGATTATTCCCAAATTTTTCCTTGGCAAGCTCAATGCTATCATCGACAGAGGCGTTATCAACTAGGATGACTTCTAAGTTAGCATATTTACTGTTTAAAACAGATTTTAAACATTCGTTCAAAAAGTTCTTGCCGTTATGATTTAGGATAATTACTGAAACTAACGGCCACTTTTTAACCATTTTTAACCACTAACTAATATAAGAGAAGTTTTTAATTTTCTTGTGATTTAGCGCTACCACCATCCCTATGAAATTATAGATTTAGGCACTAAATCACATTGAACAAGGGACACGCCTCTATCCAGTCTCCGTATCGTCTTAATACTTGATCTTTCCGTCAAGAAATACAACAGGCTCACCAACTTCATGATACTTGCAACTTGGCAATCGTCATGGTTTATGATTCACACCGTCCCACTTAAGTGCGAGTTTTCTTAATCTCAAAATTTCTCTTATAGATTCGAGAGGGTTAGCAATTAGCCCTAGCTTTAGCAAATCTTTATCGCGAATGACCCGATTTTTTTGGATGATGCGACGTTTTGTCATGGTTTTTGGCAACTGACGCAAGAAATGATAGTCTCCTTTAATAAGGGCTCTGATAAAATCAGGCCTTTTAGATCTAGAAAATTCCACGATTTTGTATATGTTGTATAAGCTTGCAATGAAAAGGCCAATAAAAACATGTCTAAGCTCAAAGTTCTTCATTATTGTAATTAAAATATTTTTATGTTGATTGAAAACGTGTAAAGGGATAGTTTCACTCTGAAAACTTCCTCCTAATGCATGATAGGTTATCGCTTTTGGAGTATACATAACCTTATACCCATAAATCCAAAGTCTCAAACCAAAATCTGCCTCTTCCACATACATAAAATAATCAGAATCAAAACCGCCCACTTCAAAAAATGTTTCTTTCTTTATAATCATAGAGCAACCAGATGCGAATGCTGTAAGGCGTTCAAATTCAAAATAAGAGCAATTTTTCTCGCCAAAACCTATCGGGTAACCAAACCCTATGAGAGTGAATTTATGCCCTGCATTTTGTATTACATCTCTTTGATTAAAAAAAAGCACTTTACCGCCACAACAGGCGATCTTTGGATTTCCATGTACAACTTTAACTGATTCTATTATCCAGTTTTTATCCACCTTAGTATCTGGATTCAAGAAGGCGATATACTCTCCCTTCGCATATCTTGCAGCACGATTGTTTCCTTCGGCAAATCCATAATTTTTATCGAACCGCACGATATTTACCCATGGAAAATGTTTCTTCACATATTGAATAGAATCGTCTGTAGACCCATTATCTGCCATAATAACTTCGTATCTGCTCTTTGGATATTTTAGTGAAGCTAGCGATTTTAAGCAATTTTTCAGCCATTTTTTATTGTTGTAGTTTAGCACAAGTATGCTTACAAAGGGCAAAAAATTATCTCTTGCCATTCCTAAGAAGCGCATGCACGTGCACCTTTTCTGCTGGGCGTTAGGTATTGTGACGGCACGTATGCCGGTATACTTATTTTTGCATCAGTGATGGATCTTAGCATGTTTATTTAGCTATTTAAGTTTCATAAGCTCATTGATGGTGAAACTCTGTTTGTTCACTGTCTTTAAGTAAACTCTATCTCCCTGAATTCCTCGATGCATTCTTTCAATGTTGCCATAAGCCCATTTTCTTTTAAATATGTATCAGAAATTCTCTTATAACTCTGAACAATTCTTCGTTTCACCACAATTTTCTTCGAGTTAATTATTATCCAGAAATTTGCTTTAACCATTCCAAAAAATCCTTGAATATTTCTACGAGCTATAAGAATTAGAGAACGTAATACATCATAACTCAACGAGATTGGTATTGCCTTGCATAAGTTTTTAAATTCAAGGTTTTTTATCATACTAATTAACCTGTTACGTTGACCCAAGAACAATCTATTAGGATTATTTCGTGGCCCCCATGAACCCCCAAATTTGTGATAAACAATTGCAGTGGGAACATAAATTACCTTAAAACCATGTAACCACGCCCTCCAACAAAAATCAGTATCCTCAAAATACGCAAAAAAATCTTCATCAAACCCTCTGATTTTCAAAAACAAATCTTTACGAACCAGCATGGCAGCTCCACATGCTGCACCTACGTATTTTTTGACATTAAACCTCTCACAATCTTCATCATATAGCCCTATGTCGAATCCTCCACCTATAGGTGTAATTTTTGCACCTGCATGATTTAACAGCTGAGGGTTATCGTACAGTAGTATCTTACTTCCAACAGTAGCTATTAGTTCATCCTCTAGTATTGCACTTACCAGCTCTTGAAGCCATCTTTTGTCAACTCTAGTGTCATTGTTAAGTAGTGCCACCAGATCTGCGTCAACCGTTTTAATTGTCTCATTGTAAGCCTTTGCAAAGCCTAAGTTCTCTCTAAAAGCAATAACTCTTACCCATGGGAAATGCCCTTTAACATATTCTACTGAGCCATCAACAGATCCATTATCGACAACATACACATCATAATCGCTGTAGGTCTGGTTTTTTAGCGACTCAAGACATTCTCTAAGGTAATGTTTGCCGTTATAGTTTATGACTAATACCGCAACCTTCAGCTTTTCTCTAATCAACATGTTTCTTCCTTTGATTACTACACTTAACTGGCAATCGGTAAGTTAGCCTGTATGATATGGAGTAAAAAGTATTAAAGAAAGCCTCAGCAATCGTTTTGAAAAGCCGTTGATCTAACCATTGCTGAGGTATGCTTATCTTCCAAGTCGTGAGGCCTAGAATTTCTTTATCACATACGTTTCTAAGTTTTTGTACCTTTGCCCGTTTTTTCAATACCATATGTAAGTTTTTCAAGATCCACTTATATGCCATCACTTTAGAAAGGATATACTTTCTTTCCTGGTATAAGGCGTATCCCCAAGTTAGCGCTTCCGTTAATATTAATGAAGGTAGTAAAAGTATTAATGTTGGACGACGAAAATTCTTCAATAATAATAGATATCGCCCCCTTTCCAGCATAAAGTATCTTTGTGGGTCCATCTTTAAGGCGAATTTGTGATAAACTTTAGAAGATGGAACAAAAAGACATTTGTAACCTCTTAACTGCAACCTTATTGCCAGATCCGTATCCTCAAATAACCAGTGATTGGAGAGCTCAGTATCAAAGAAGTCTATCTCCTCTATCAATTCCCTTGGAACTAAGAACGAGCAACCGGACGGAGCAACAACGTATTCATCTTTAGTATAATGATTTTCTCTTTCACCGAGTCCTCTAGAAAAGACAAGACCCGTAAAGTGTATATCGTTTCCACAAGCGTTAATCCTTTTTGGATCGTGATATAGCAACACCTTTGACGTGACCATTTTCACGTTTGGTCTCCGTTGAATAGCATTTACTAGTTCTTTTAGCCAGTCTTTATCCACCACCGTGTCTGGATTCAATACTGCAATGTATTCTCCACGAGCATTTTTGAAACCAATGTTATTTCCTCCACCATAGCCAAAGTTTTCGGAATTTTTGACGACTTTCACTTTAGGGAAATTCCTTTGAACATACTCTGCGCTTCCATCAGTAGAGCAATTATCTACTAATATTACTTCAAAATTTCCATATGACTGCCCCAAAGTCGAGCTTAAACATTCCTTTAAGTGTTCTCTACCGTTGTAATTTGCTATAATAACGCTAACCATATGCATGTGAATAGTCACTATCAAAATTTACAAATGAAAAGTATGCCCATAACTGCCTTTATCCTATCATATTATTAGATCCATAAGCATATATAGTCCAGCGATGTTTGTCCTCAACTCTCCTAAAGATCTCGTATTCTTCAATCTTTTCCACACATAGCCTAATCTTAAGTAAAAAGAGGTGTAAGCTTTCTTATTCCATTCTCCTAACTCCTCCCTGCTTAAGGTTTTAGTTTCAAAAGCCGGCATATTTAAAGACCTTAGATTAGCATAACCATACTCATCCCATTCCCCAAGCATATATCCCTCTTTAATGGCTAAATTGTAAAGTTCAGTACCTGGATACGGAATGGTTATCGAAAACTGAACGAAGTCTGGGTCAAGTTTCTTGGCGAATTCAATAGTCTCCTTAATCGTTTCTGGCGTTTCCTCAGGAGAACCTATCATAAAGTACGCTACTGTTTCTATTCCAGTTTCATGCGTTAACTTGAAGGCTTTAATCGCCTGCTCCAACGAAATATCCTTCTTAAGGTTGTTCAAAATCCTTTGATTCCCCGACTCCACCCCATACTCAATCATATAACAGCCAGCGTCTCTCATAACTCTAAGCAACTCTTCATCTACCAGGTTAACCCTAGTTTCACATGTCCATGGAATATCCATTCCTTGCTCCTTCAACTGCATACAGATGGCGACAACACGTTTTCTGTCTAACGTAAACACATCGTCATAAAACTTGATTTCCTTAACCCCGAACCTTTCCTTCAAAAATCTAATCTCATCCACAATGTAGGCAGGACTATTACCCCGATATTTCTTTCCAAAAACCGCCTTAGAGCAGAATATACAACGATAGGGACAACCCCTACTAGTTATAATCGGCATGACGGGCGTTCGCCTGCCAAATGGAGGATGCAAATGATATTTTCCTATTGGAAGTAAATGGAATGCAGGAAAAGGCAACGTATCCAAGTCTAAAATATTCGGCTTCAACGGATTACTTTTTAGGCTATCCCCCTCCCTGTACGTTATCCCTAAAACTTGGTTTATTCTCCTTGGATTCTTCTCTAAAACTTCAACAAGCTCAAGAGTTGTTTGCTCCCCTTCTCCTTGCACAGTCACATCTATTTGAGGAGTATTTCGTAAGGTCTCTTCTGGAAGAAGCGTCGCATGCGCTCCACCAAGGATAACGAAAATGTTACTCTCAGTCTCTTTGACTTTCTTCGCCACACTTACAGCCGAATTTATTGTGGGAGTCATAGCCGTAATGCCTACAATGTTGGGTTTTTCCTGGCGAATTACCCCCGGGAGCGAATTTTCTGAGAATCTCAACGCAGGCAAATCCAGTATTCTAACCATGTACCCATTATTCTCTAGAACAGCCGCCACCATCGCAAGGCCAAGAGGCGGTTGCGGGTACCGTGTAGCCTGAGGAGGATTAACTAGTAAAATCTTCGGACCCATTATGCTCTTACCAGTAAACACATAACTATGTAGCCTATCTTCAAATTTTAGCTCTTATCTCTATTTTGCCTCTGTTTTGCAAAAACCAATCCACAGTCTTCTTTATTGCGCGGGCTTCAATTTCTGCATCAGTCTGGTAATCGCATAGAGCGTTATGGCCGTGAAGATGGCGAAGAACCCTATCAGCATGAAAGCCACAGAAGCCAAAGCAACATTCGTAATAATCCGATGCTCAATAGCATAAATCTGCAACATCCAAACCCCAAAAACAGCACCCACAAGCAAACACACTATCCCAGGCAAACCCAACAATACCAAAGGCTTATCCTCAACCACAAGCCTAACAATCGACATCACCAAACCAACCCCATGCCTAACCGCATTACTCGAAGAAGTCTCCACACCAACATCATAACTACACGAACAAGAAACCTCACAAATCCTCAAACCCTGCTTTCTCGCATTAATCAAAATCTCAGCACTAACACCCATCCCATCCTCAAACATAATCAAACTATCCAAAGACCTACGACTATAGGCTCTAAACCCACTTTGCCCATCCCTAACACCATGCCTCGCACCATTATTCGTAAGCCTCGTAACAAACTTCACGCCAGCCCTCCGATACCACGGCATAGCATAAGCCGAACGCTCATCAACAAACCGCGAACCCACAACAACATCAGCCTTGCCTTCCACAATGGGCTTAACAACATCAGAAACCTCGCTCGGATCATGCTGTCCATCCGCATCCAGAGTCACCAAAACATCCGCACCCAACTCCCTAGCACGCCTAAACAAAGACTGAATAGCTGCCCCATAGCCCAAATTCCGCTCATGCCTAGCAACATCTGCACCTAATCGCTCCGCAATCTCTGCGGTCATATCACTCGAGCCATCATCACAGACAACAACCTTATCCGCATACTTTTGAGCTTCCAAAACAACTCTAGCAATAGTTTTTTCCTCGTTAAACGCTGGAATACCCACAACAGTAACAGGTTCAATAACTTCAACTTTTTCTAGAATCGCCTTACTCTCTCCAATCTCCACCAATCTAATCACCCAATATATTCAAAAACCGATATCCTGTCGAAACTTTGCAGTTTTTTGAAGTTTTCAGGCACATATGTCCCATACCAGCCTACTTCTTTGTTCCAGCAAACAAAATAAATTTTTTGGTAGTTGTTTTGCAAAGCTAAATTCACCGCTAAATTAACATCATTTATATAGGCTATGACATTTTGTGAGTTATCGAGATAAAGTTTTGCCCATGTGGCAAAGGCGTTTTGTAAAACTGCACACGAATCGTTGCGCATATTATCCTTAAGCCATTGGATTGCATTGATTGTTCCATTTATGTCTTGATAGGGCACTGTTGGTGCAGAAGAGAAATATCTGGAGGTTGGGTAGAGTGAATAGATTCCGAATCCAACGTGAACCATCAAGAACGGTGTAGCCAAATAGATTGCTCCTAGCAAAACTGTAGCCCAAACCATTACAGATACTTTATTTCTGAAATTTCTGATTTTTCCGAGGGTGGTTCTGCCTTGGGATATTCTACTGAGCAAGATTTCTGCCCCTTTTACAGCATAAAACGTGAAGGGATAAACCAGCATAAACATCCAACGATGCCAGAGATCCAGAGCAAAGAAAGGAGTTATCAAACAACCAAATGAACCTACAATCAGCAAACCGGTCCATACGTCTAAAATTTCGTTCCTAAAGAATCCTTTCCAAACCAAGTAGACATATGGTAGGTAGAGAAGAGCAAAAAGGGCTAAGACGCTTAAGACTAGAAATAGATAATTTGGGTAAATGTCTAAGCCTGTGTTCATCCCGAGGTAGTTGACAAAGAAAA
>Ga0315282_10011441_pt1 | contig 13747 bp, 13 predicted proteins | sample YL17G07_20_MG_FD_203693 | JGI IMG/M metagenome (GOLD analysis project Ga0315282, IMG submission 203693) | Sediment microbial communities from Yellowstone Lake, YNP, Wyoming, USA - YL17G07_20 | ecosystem: Environmental > Aquatic > Freshwater > Lake > Sediment | place: USA: Wyoming | collected... | reverse complement strand
CGATGCGCAGACGAAAAAGCGAAGCTTTCAGACTCATTCCCATGGCGAGGGAGGGATGGCGCTTTGTCATCCCTGCACTCTGCCTCACGCTGGTATCCCCGCTGTTGGGATGGTGGGGAGCGGCGGCATTTTTCCTGGTCCTGATGCTGGCCTGCGGGGCCTTTTTCCGCGATCCGCACCGTCCCGTCCCGATCCGTCCCGGCCTTATTCTGTCTCCGGCGGACGGCAAGGTCATCTCGGTTGATGAGGTCGAGATCGAGACGGTGGGGGGAAAGCGGGAGCGTCTTCGCCGGGTGGGTATATTCCTGTCGATTTTCGACGCGCACATTCAGCGCGCCCCGGCCTTCGGCACGATCCTTTCCGTGCGCCACACCCCGGGCAAGTTCCTCAATGCCCTGAACGACAAGGCCTCTGAGGAAAACGAGAACAATCTCATCTGGATGGAAACGTCCATGGGCACGGTGGGCGTGCGCCAGATCGCGGGGATCATCGCCCGCCGCGTGGTGTGCAAGTGCCGGCCCCGGCAGCACGTTCTGGCGGGCGAGCGCATCGGCCTGATCCGCTTTGGCTCGCGGACGGAGGCTTACTTCCCTCTGCAGGCGCGGGTCCTGACACGGGTGGGCCGCAAGGTCCAGGCGGGACTGTCCATTCTGGCGGAGATGCCCGTGGTGAAGAACCCGGAAGCAACCCGGGAGTCGTCCGAATGAGCCTTCCTGATCCACATAGCCCGGCAGTGAAACCCCGCCCGCGGTTGCGCAGGGTGTATATCCTCCCCAATCTCTTTACGGCTCTTAATCTCTTCCTCGGCGTCATGGCCATATACAGCATTTATCGGGACGAGATCGAGAAGGCCTGCTGGCTGATCGTGGGCGCGGCGGTGCTGGACGGGCTGGATGGGCTCGTGGCCCGGCTCACTCACACTCAGAGCGATTTCGGGCTCCAGTTCGACTCGCTTTCCGACGTGGTTTCCTTCGGAGTGGCCCCCTCACTGGCCGCGTTCTACATGATGGACGATATGGGGTCCGAGCACCACCCCCTCGTGATGGGCGTCTGCGGGCTCTTCGCCGTCTGCGGCGCCTTGCGGCTCGCGCGCTACAACGTTCAGGTCAAAACCTCGGAGCGCAAGGGCTTCCTCGGCCTCCCCATCCCTGGAGCCGCGCTGGGCATTGTCTTCTTCATCCTGATGATCCTGGAACACCAACTCAACCCCACCGAGAACTTCGTGCCGGCCATCGGGAGAAAACGCGTGGTATTGGGAACGTTTGTCTCCAGCATCATGCCGTTTGTGGTGCTGGGCCTGGCGCTGCTGATGGTCAGCGAAGTCCCGTACCCCAAGGTAACCCGGAGGATTCGCCTGCAAAGGCGAATATCCTTTGACTCCCTTGTGTCGCTGATCCTCCTGGCGGTGCTTCTGGTGGCCCTCAAGTCCGATCTGCGGGTGGACGTCGGTTTCCTGCTTCTGTTTGGCTATATCTTCATCGGCCTGGGCGCCTACATCTACAAAATGGGCCGGCACATCTCCAAACACGCGTCGGCCCGCCGGACCGGGGAGACTTCGGACACGGCCCCCGGCGTGCCTCCCTCTCCCCGCTAAGAACCATCACAAGGAAAGCCCGGCTTCATCCCTCAGGAAATCGCGGACATGCTCCGTGTGCGTCCCGTCCCAATAGACGCGTTCGCAGCGCGGACAGCGATAGTACTGCGTGCGCCACTCCCGGACGAGGGCCGGGACCTTGGGCGCGACGGCTTCGAGGGGCAGCGGGCCGATGAGTTCCAGGTTGCAGCACGTGCACCGGCTGAAGAGGGTTTTCCCGAAGTCCATCGGAAAAGCGCGTGTCACCTGGGCGATCTGCTCGGAAAGGCGGGGGCTGGCCACATGGAAGAACGCCGGGCCGGAAGGCATCCGCTCCGCCGTGAGCGCTTCGGGTGCGGACGCAGGTATTCCAGCCGTCGCCGCGGACATCCCGGGTGCGGATGCAGACATCCCCGTTGCGGACGCAGCGGCGGCCCTGGATTCCTCAGCCACACGCGAAGCCTCTTCCGCCGCCAGCGTGGGGCACCTGCCCAGGACGATTACCCGCTCAGGAGCGGGAGCGGTTGGCCGCCCCGAAGCCTGTTGCGGGCCGGGCGGACCGTCCGCTTCCGCCGCGGCCCGCTCGCGCACAGGGAAAGCATCCTTCCCTTCCCGAAACGCGCCCAGTATCTCGCGGGCTGACCGGGGATCGTACGTGATGTCGTATCCCAGGAGGTTGAGCCACCGGCGGAGCTTCCCCACGGTATTGTCGGCGATGAACCGCATCTTTCCACACCGCGCCATATCGGTGCGACAATTCTTAGTCCCCGCAGGTTTCCTCGGCTTGCCTTTCATCGCGCGTCAGATGGCAGACCGCGCAGAAACGCTCGCGATAGAAACTGCTGCTGAACGCGAGAACCAGGAAAGGCAGGGTGACGACCCATAAGGCCAGCGCGCCGATTGCGCCGCCAACTGCGCCTTTCAGAATATCACGGGCCAGAGAAAATAGATCGGGACTGCCAACCTGTACGCTGTTCCCAATCGCAATGACCAGTAGAATTGGCGTGCACAGAACCATGCAGACGGGCAGCCAAAGGGAAAAACGCCGGGGTTTGTAGCGCCCGCCGCAGAATATCCCAGCCAGGCTTAAAGCTCCTAGTACTGCCAGGCTGTTATGCACAACAAGCACCAAGCCTATAGTGGCTTCCTCCTTGGTCTCAAAACCCGCCAAACATAAAGCGCAAAGGATGGAAACTGGGAGCATCCACAGCGCTGCCTTGGCAAAGGTCAAAAAGCGGGACCGAGAAGCGATCCAATTGCCCCACCCCCACACACAAGCTAAGCCACACACAGGCGCTCCCAGGAAAGACATGAGTACAAATCTATACCGGCCTGACGCGCCGAAGAGAGGAGGAAGGATCTCGCAGCCGGCGAGAAAAAGCGCGACAGGCACGATCAACCAGCAGATCCTCCAGGTCCGGTTCTCCCGTCGCGCGAGCAGAAGAGCCGCGAGAATCAACCAGGATGCGTATGGGAGAAGCAAAATCCACTGGAATCGCCAGTCGAACTCCACGGGGGGACCGTCGCGCGGTCCCAAGTTGCCCAGATCCGCCGAAGCCACCACGCTGAGTTTGCCAAAGACGGTTGGAGGTACTCGCCATGAGTACGAGCAAGTACCGCTTCACCCATGTTCAAAGGAGCCGGAAGCGACTTGCTTGGCGCCTTTGAACACCTTGAACCGGTGCGGAGGGCCTATATTGGTCTCCGACTGGTAGGTCTCGCCTTCTCCGCCAATCAAGGAATGGCGCATCACGAGCATGCCGCCCGACTCCGACAGATTCACGATGTTGCGCAAGGGACCCCCCACGCGCGAAACCGTCTTCTGGCCCGCTGTGATCTCGAGGACCGGATGAGTCTCGGAGAGCCTGTCTGAGATAAGCCGCCCGGGGGAGGGTTCGCCCTTCAGGAAAACCCTCTGAAGATAGTTTCCCGCCGGAACCGTGATTGTCTTCGGCGGGCGCTCGAACACGGCCACCGTTCCATTCTTCGATGCCTCCGGCGTGGTTTTTCGAGGGGCCATCTCGCCCGCCGCATTTCGAATCATGATCGGGCTTCTGGTTTTGTCTGGTGGTTTGCATTCAATCAGCACGAGGCGCTCAATGCCTTCGCCCGCCAGAATGCATTCCCCCATGGGCTTTTGTGTTTCCTGGAACACGACACGCAAGATCATTCTGTCGGCGGGTTCGAATTGAAAGGACATTTCATAAAGGCGTCCATCCACGCAGAGCCGGCTTGGGATTCCGCTTTCCGTAATGCTGGGGTTCCCGATTCGGATTCGGTCGCCGTATGCAATCTTCCCATCCCGGTTGTCCTTGAGGGTCATGGGGTACTTCCGCCCGGCCAGCTCGATGTTCCCGTGCCATCCCGGCAGGGGAATGAAACCCGCTCGTGGTTTATCGCCGCCTTCGGGGGCGCGCAAGTTCACATCGGCTTTCCAGAACCGAGGTTCCCCCCCTTCCGGGAAAGGCATCTCCACACGGTGGAAGAACTGATAGAGCCCCAACTCCTGCGTTTTCTCATGAGGCTCGTCGTCGGTTAGATCGTTGTTGCAGTTCCGGTCCACGTAGAGCAGGCCCTTTGCGGGGTCCCAGATCACGCGCACCCTGTCCGCTTCATGTTCCCCGTTCTGGACCATCCCCCGATGAACCTTGCGCCCCGCGAAATCCGGCTCCTTGCCAAAAGGGTTCGTTTCCCAACGTACGGAAACCCACACCGGCGGGGAAGTGACCTCATCGGCATACGCGAGCGGGAAAACCAGCGTGCGCGTTGTGGCTTCCTGTGCGCCGGCCCGGACCGCCGGCAACAGGGAAAGCAGGAGCGCCAAGGCAAAAAGGAAGCGGCTGGTTCGGGATCCCATGTTTCCTCTTGCTCCTTTCCAGGGAGTTCGCCACAAGCTTCTCAGGCCTTCCATCTGGCAACCTACCTGATCCGCGTGTGACTGTCAAGAAACTCCGGCGCCACAGAGACTCCGTCGCCACAGAGACTCCGTCGCCACAGAGACTCCGTCGCCACAGAGACTCCGGCGCCACCCGCCGCCTTGGGGCGTATCTGGATGGAGCTGCCAAATCCAGGGGTCAGATAAAGTAGCGCGGGCGTCCCGCCTGCGAACATGCGTCCCGCCCGCGAACATACGTCCCGCCTGCGAACATGCGTCGGGTCTGGAAACGTGGCGGAAGGGAGGCGCACCGTGTAAACATGGCATATAAACCTGGCAGGCGGGACGCCCGCCCTACCTTACCTGGCAGGCGGGACGCCCGCCCTACCTTACCTGGCAGGCGGGACGCCCGCCCTACCTTACCGATGTAGCTTCATCAACCGGGATGAGGGGACCATACAACATGTTCTTGCGGCCCTTCACGAGTTTGCCGTCCACCACATAACTCGGGCCTCGTTCGGCGAGGTGCCGCGTCAGGCGCTCCCGCCACTCCTTCAGGATCGCGGAATAGGCCGGGTCATTGGACAAGTCGCGCCTCTCGCCACGGTCCTTCCTCAGATCGAACAACTGCTCGCTTCCGTCCAACGCGAAGTAGATGTACTTGAACCGCCCGTCCGTCAGCGCGTTCCAGTGGTTCTCCTTGCTGTAGCAGACCGCGTGTTCCAGGTCAATCCAGGGGCGCCATTTCGCCGTGTTTCCCCGCACGAGCTCCAGAAGACTCGCCCCGTCCACGCTCTTCGGAATCGGCGCGCCCGCCGCGTCCAGAAACGTCGGCAGAAGGTCGCGCAGCTCCACCGGTTGCGGCAACGCGGTCCCGCGCTTGCCCTCCATCCCCATGTTCCTGGGCCAGCGCAGCAGCATCGGGACGTGGGCCGAACTCTCGTAGGCATAGGACTTGCGCCAGAGATTGTGATCTCCCAACATGTCGCCATGGTCCGACGTGAAGAGGATCAGCGTGTTGTCGTACATCCCACGGTCCTTCAAGGTCTGCACGATCTTGCCTATCTGCTCGTCAATGAAGGAGACGCTGCCATAATAACCCCGGCGTGATTTCAGCGCCTGCACTTCGCCTAGATCCCCGTGCCAGGCGTCCGAGGGCGGCGGGTCCGCGTGAGGCGCGTACTTCGCAGCCCAGTCTCCCACCACGGCGGCGGGCATGTCCTCTTCCTTGTAGAGGTTCATGAACCGCGCGGGTGGATCGTAGGGGCTGTGCGGTCGAGCAAAGGATACCTTGAGGAACAGCGGCACAGCGGGGTCGCAACGCCGGATTTGCTCGAGGGCCGTCTGCGCCGTCCAGACCGTGGGATGGAGTTTCTCGTCCAGCGCGTACACTCCGGCCTGGTAATCATTCCACCCGATGCCGGTCGCGTCCGGGTCTTGGCCGGGGGCCTCGTCCCGGAACCAACGCCGGTAGTCGCTGATGAACCCGGGCGACTCGACGCGGCCCGACTCGTCCACCAGGGTCCCGTGGAAACCGTGCAGGGTTTTCTGGGGAAACCAGTGCATTTTGCCCACGCCGAACGTGTAGTACCCCGCCTCGCGCAGGCAGCGCGGCATCTCCACCGGGTAGTGTTCCGCCACGGCCCCGTAGCCCAACATGCCGTGATGCCAGGGGGCCTGCCCGGTGAGCAGCCCGGCCCGCGCGGGAGTGCACGTCGGGGTGGAACTGTAAGCGTTCTGAAACACCACCCCCTCGTGGGCTATCGCGTCCAGATTCGGAGTGCGGATCACACGGTTCCCCGCGCAGCCCATGCAATCCCACCGGAACTGATCCGCCATCAGAAACAGGACGTGCGGTTTCGGGCTTGCTTTGGAGCCTGCCGTGAGGTTTGCCCTCGGGCTGGCGTTGGGCGTTGCTTTGGGGTTTGCCGAAGCGTCCGGGGCGGCGGAGGGATCGGACACGGCGGAAAGAGCCGGCGTCAGCGAAGCGATTGCCGCGCCCGCGGTCAATGACTTCAAAAAATCCCGACGTTCCATCATACCGGCCCTCCCATGCAGCGATATGCAGCGAGCTCAGCTACTGGAGCCATTCCTATCGGACCCGTGTCGAATTGTCAAACGTTTCTCGTTTCCTCACCACAAAGAAGGCCCGTCCTCACGAAGCTACACCGGAAAGTAGGGTAGGCGTCCCCGCCTGCCAAACGTTTGCTTTTTTGTCCTTGAAGGACAAGGAGGCGAATGGTATAAGCATAATATGGTGCTGTGTGCCGTAGATTGTATATGTTGTTCTTTCTTTTTGTCACAGAAGACCTTGCGGAAGAGGGGAGAACCGGTTCTTCTGCGGAAAACCCTTGATCTTTTGCGCACCTTTTGTTTCTCTTAAAGGTTCCACGCCTCTGCCATGACGGAGGCGTGGGTTACATCGGCTCCACGGTCGGCTCCAGATGGCGAATATCTCCAGCTTTCGCGCTTTTGCGGACCAGGTTCGCGCCGCCGCCGATATTGTAGAGGTCGTGAGCCAGTACGCGGAGTTGAAGCGGGCGGGGGTCAACCTCAAGGCTTGCTGCCCCTTCCATCAGGAAAAAACGCCTTCTTTTAACGTTCATCCGGGAAAACAGATTTTCAAGTGCTTTGGCTGCGGCAAGGGCGGCGACGTCATCGCTTTCGTCCGCGAGATCGAGCGCGTGGACTTTCGCGAGGCGCTCGAAATCCTGGCCCGGAAATACGGCCTGGAAGTCCCCAGGTTCCAGACCCAGGACAAAGACGATGAGGAAGTCCGGCGGCGGCAGACGCTGGGGGAGGTCCTGGAGCATGCGGCGGCCTACTACAAGGCCCGGCTGGCCCACCCGGAGCACGGGGCGTTCACGCGGCGGTACCTTGCGGAGCGCGGCCTAAAGCCGGAGACAATTGAAACATTTGGCTTGGGAGTTGCGTCTACAGAGGGAGAGGGTTTGGCGCGGCATTTGAGCGCCAAGGGTTACACGCAGAAAGCCCTCGTGGAGGCGGGCGTCGCTTCGGTGCGGAAATCGGGCGAAGGGATCTATGATTACCTGCGCGACCGATTGATTTTCCCCATCTTAAACGCCAGGGGAAAGGTGATTGCCTTCGGCGGGCGGATCTTCCAGGGAGACGGCCCGAAGTACCTGAACACGCCCGAAACGCCCCTGTTTCAGAAGGGACGCGAACTGTACGGCCTGTCCCGGGCCCGCGACGCTATGACGCGGCTGGGGCTTCCAGCTGTGTTGGTGGAAGGCTACATGGACGTCATCGCCTGCCACCAGGCGGGCGTGAACAGCGCCGTGGCTTCCATGGGCACGTCGCTTACCCCCGACCAAGCCCGTCTGATCCGCCGCTATGCCCCGGAAGCGGTTTTTCTGTACGATGCGGACGAGGCCGGGATCAAAGCTACCCTCCGCGGTGTCGAAGTGTTGGTGGGCGCCAACTTGGCCGTGCGGATCGGGCGAATGCCGCAGGGCGAGGACCCCGACAGTGTGGCCCGAAAGGGAGGCCCCGAAGCCCTCCGGAAGGTGGTGGAAGACGCCATTCCGTTCTTTGACTTTCTTGTGGAGCAGGCAAGGGCGCGTTTCGATTTCTCTTCGCCGGAAGAGAGAGTCCGGGCACTGTCACTTTTCGAGCCGGTAATGAGTGTCATCGCGGAGCCCCTAGTATATGAGGGGTATGTTTCGAAGCTTGCGGCGGAAATGGGGCATGAGGAGGGCAGGCTCCGGGCATACCTCGAAAAGCACAGGAAGACCCTTCCGCGCCGCGAAGCCCCGGTGGAGGCGCCAAGGGGAAGCCAGGGGCCCGGGCCTGGAGAGCGACCACAGGATCGGAGGGACGACGAAGCCCCTGGGGTGTTCTATCCGGAGCAATCTGAGTCATCCGCGGGAGCGGACGAGGCCCTGTTGGGGGCTGGTCCGCCGTCCCGGCGGGAAATGGGGCTTCTGCGCATCCTCATTGACCATGCCGACGCAAGGGTGCTGGCCCGCGAGCGGTCTAAGACGGAGTGGATCACGCATCCTCTGGTGCGCTACTGGGTGCGGGCGATTCTGAGTCTGGAGGAGAAAGGGGAGGTTATCTGGTCGTCGCTGCAGACGCTGTGCGATTCCCCGGCGCACGAGGCTTTCCTGTACTCCGCCGTGTTTAGCTCGGATGAGCCGGACGAGGAGGATTATCTGTCGGTGGCAGAGCATCTGATGGACCTGCTCGAGGCCGAGTACCGTCGCGTGGAGAACAGCCGGCTGCACCGCCGGATCCATGAGTTACACAAGAGCGGGCAAAAGGAGGATATGGCGAAAGCCATTGAACTACAGAGCAGGAATTTTCAGGAGCGCACCAGGGAGCGCCATCGCGCCACCAAGGAGAACCCATGCGTGCGGGTCAAACACACATAAACGAAGGGGAGGCAAAAGCCTTGGCAACAGACACCGTCTCCATAGAGAAGGACTTTGAGGCGCTCATTTCCCAGGGGAAGGAAAAAGGGCATCTCACCTATGACGAAATCAACGAATCGCTGCCGACCGGCTTTAGCAGCGAAGAGATGGAGAAACTCTTGGACGACCTCGAAGAATTGGACATTGAAGTGATCGGCGAGGAAGTGGAGGTCAGCCAGATCGTGGCCAAGCCCTCCAAGAAAGAAAAGACAGCGGGAGAGGCCTCCTCCATTCAGTACCAGGAAGACGCCGAGGGAGGGGAAACCGCGAAGATAGACGATCCCGTCCGGCTCTACCTGATGGAAATGGGCAAAGTTCCCCTTCTGTCGCGGGAGGAGGAGATCAACCTGGCCAAGCAGATCGAGGAGGGCCGCGCCGAGATCACCGAGGCGATCGCCAACGCGAGCGCCACGGCCAAGGAGATCAAACGCCTGGCCATGCGGCTCGAAACGGGCGCGATGAACCTCAATGACCTCCTGCGGGCCAACGTGGACGAGTCGAACCCGTCGGTCCGCGCGCGCAAGGCCGGCGAAGTGATCGAAGACTTCGCGCGGGTCGAGGAGGATTACGAGAAGGTATACCACCTCCTTGAGCAGCTGCACGATCCGGCCATCCTACCCCGTCGGCAGAAACTGCTGGAGTCCTCCCTCAAGAAAACCCGCGCCGACGTCCGCGAGCGCCTCGCGAGGGTGGATCTCAACTTCAGTATCATCGAGGAGATCGCGGCCAAGATAAAGGACATCTTCGAGCAGGTGGACCGGGCCCAGAGCGAGATCAACCACATCCTCCTGCAGACGATGCTGGGCGAGGCGGACCTGCGCCGCATCGTCAAGCGCACCAGGAAGAACTCGCCCGAAGCGCGCCGTCTCAAGAAGAAACACGGACTCACCCTGGAGCAGTTCACCGAGCTTGACAAGAGGGTCCGCACGTCCCAGCGCATGATCAAGCGGCTGGAGAAGGAAAGCCGCAACACCTTTGACGAGCTCAAGGAGATAGTCTGGAACATCCAGAAAGGCGAGCGGAAGGCCCAGGACGCGAAGATGAAGGTCGTCGAGGCCAACCTGCGGCTGGTGGTCTCGATCGCGAAGAAATACACCAACCGCGGCCTGCAGTTCCTGGACCTGATCCAGGAGGGCAACATCGGCCTGATGCGCGCGGTGGACAAGTTCGAGTACCAGCGCGGCTACAAGTTCAGCACCTACGCCACGTGGTGGATCCGCCAGGCCGTCACGCGCGCCATCGCCGACCAGGCCCGCACCATCCGCATCCCCGTCCACATGATCGAAACGATCAACAAGCTCTCCCGCGTGTCCCGCTTTCTGGTCCAGGAGCTGGGCCGCGAGCCCACCCCCGATGAGATCGCCGAGAAAATGGAGCAGCCCGTGGACAAGGTCCGCCGCATCTTCAAGATCGCCCAGCAGCCCATCTCGCTCGAGACGCCCATCGGCGAGGACGGCGATTCGCACTTCGGCGACTTCATCGAGGACACCGAGGCCACCTCGCCCGTCGAGGTCACCTCCTATCGGCTCATGCAGGAGCAGATCGAGAGCGTCCTGAGCACGCTGACCGACCGCGAGGAGAAGGTGCTGCGGCTGCGGTTCGGCATCGGCGGCGGTTTCTCGCGCACTCTGGAGGAAGTGGGCACGATCTTCAACGTGACGCGCGAGCGCGTGCGGCAGATCGAGACCAAGGCGCTCAACAAGCTCCGCCACCCCAGCCGCCGCAAGCATCTGATCGAGTTTATGGAGTAGAGGAACTTAATTATGACGGAAATCGTGTTTCTCGTGGAGGAAGATCCCGAAGGTGGATACACCGCGCGGGCGCTTGGCGAGCCGATTTTTACGCAGGCCGAGAATCTGGAGGAACTCCAAGACCAACTGCGCGATGCCGTGCGTTGTCATTTCGGCGAAGAGGTGAGGGTATGATGCTCTCCCTGCCTGGCATACGTCACGAGCAGGCAGGTTTCGAGGCCTTGGTTGACCTTCAGGCGCGGACAGAGGATTGTTTCCTTGATACTATTGACATTGACATGAACACAACAATCTGGTTTGACGCTGATATGTGCGCGGCATTTGGCGCGCTTCTTTACCGCCTTGGCCAACGTTTGAACACAGTCAATTTGACAAATATCCGGGCCAAGGTTGAAGAAATCCTGTCAAAAAATGGGTTTCTCAGCCACTATGGGCGCGAAAAGATTCCGGATTGTTGGGGAACGACAATCCCCTATCAGCGTTTTGATGTTAAGGATGACCGTTACTTCGCTGGTTATATAGAATCGGAATTGATGGAGCGTGCGGAGATTCCCACGATGTCGGTTGGGTTGATGAAAAAGTTCCGTGAAAGCATTTTCGAGATTTTTAGCAACGCGGTGCTACACTCGCGCACCGATATGGGAATTTTCAGTTGCGGGCAGTTTTTCCCAACGCGAGAGCGACTTGATTTTTCCGTCACGGACTTGGGAATTGGCATCCGCCAGAACGTGAAAGAAAACACCGGTCTTGATTTAACTCCAGAAAAAGCAATTGCATGGGCGACTGAAGGGAGCAATACCACTAAACGCGGCCCAATTCCTGGTGGACTAGGCTTAAAACTGCTCGGAGAATTCATTGACTTGAATGACGGTCGCATTCAAATTGTGTCGGATGCCGGGTATTGGAAACGGGAGAAACGGAAAACTGTTTCCGCCCGATTAAGCCAGCCTTTTCCCGGCACAGTGGTAAGCGTGGAAATCAATACCGCTGATCCGCACTCCTATGCGCTCGCTTCCGAATTATCGGAAACCAACATATTTTGAGGTAATCATTATGACACAAAACCTGGTGCTTTCCCTGTACGAAATTGTCGGCAACCCGCTTTGCGTTGCCTCCGATGATGGGCAGAAAGTCTATAAGCGTCTTGAAACTGCCTTGAAAGAAGGACAGAACGTCACGCTTTCATTCCGTAACATTACTACCTTGACTTCCGCGTTCTTGAATTCGGCGATTGGCCAGTTGTATGGCGCATTCAGTGAAGAGCAGATACGTTCCTTGCTCAAGGTGCGGGATATGCAGCAAGACGATCTGGCGTTGTTAAAGCGCGTGGTTGAAACGGCTAAACAATACTTCAACGACCCGCAAAAATTCGACCGGGCAGTTCGGGAAACGCAGGGGGACTAGAGTGATGACGCACAGGGCGGAAGAAATCACCCGTTATGATTTCAAGTCTTCGGATGCATTATTGTTGGATGCCAATATTTGGTTGTTTGTCTATGGTCCACAAAAGCCGAGAGACAGTAGGGTCGCCGTTTATTCTAAAGCCTTGGAGAGAATTCTCGTTGCCCGAAGCCGCGTTTATATTGATGCCCTGATTGTTTCCGAATTTATCAACGCCTACGCCAGGTTAAAATGGCGACTTCTGGCCCCGGCCATCGAATTCAAAAAATTCCGTAAAAGCAAGGAATTTAAGCCTGTTGCTGAGGCCATCGCCGCTGACGTTAAACGTGTGCTGCGGCACTGTACGCGAGTGGAAAACGGCTTTGAATCGCTTGCAGTTGACGCCTTGCTTGACGAATATGCGGCGGGCGATTCCGATTTCAACGACCAGATTCTAACAACCCTGTGTAACAAGAAAAGCCTGACGATGGTAACAGATGATGGCGACTTCAAGGGGCGAGGAATTCCCGTTGTAACCGCGAACAAACAATTGCTAACCTAAGGTATTAGGCCCTTCACGAGAAGGGTGATTCGCACTTTGGCGACTTCATCGAGGATACCAAGGCGCTCAACAAGCTGCGCCACCCCAGCCGGCGCAAGCACCTCATCGAGTTCATGGAGTAAAAGGCAGGACGGGCGTCCCCGCCCGTCTCATGGAATAGGGAGCCGAGAGCGGATGCGCTCATGCGAGCAACCCTCGCGCCGGGCTTTGCTGAAGTCATGATTGGCTTTCCCATAGATTTACCTCAGAAGACGCCAGCGCCTTACGTCAAGTGTCTGGGATTGAGTAATCTCGCTCCGTGATAGACCGTGAGAATCTCCACTGCCTCGGTTCTCACGCGGTATATGATGCGGTAGTTGCCAAGAAGGATTTCGCGGATTTCCGGCGCCCGAATCTCGGGAACGATACGGCCGGATTGCGGGAAATCGGCCAGCAGCTCAACAGCCTCCAGGATGTCCATGGCGAGCAGGCGGGCATAATGCGGCGAATCGGCGGCAATGAACTCCACGATGGCCTCAAGATCATCGGCCGCCTGTGAAGTCCACCTCACTTCAACCATTTCGCCATCCGATCCTTAACCACTTGGTGCGGAGTGGTTTCCCCATGCTCCGCCTGGGCGATGCCGCGCTCGATCTTCGCCAGCACCAGAAGACGCTCCATGGCGTCCTCGATGGAAGCGTCGTCGGGTAGTTGCTGGACTGTCTGAAGCACCTTGTCTTTTGTGGTCATGCGCGCCCTCCTTCAGGTTCTCTTGCCTAGGGCGGAGTGAGAATGCCACCTTGGCTGGTTAGGACCTTTTCTCCCAGTACGAACCTGCGGCCTGGTGGAAAAGCCTCAACCGAGGGAATTGTTCAGATTGTACTCCTCTACACCCGCATGGTCAACAAAAAGCCGGTCATGCTGCGGTCATGCGTTGGGCTGTCAAAGCCGGCTGATGAGGCGTTTCATGCCCGCGAGCGCGAATTCGAGGTCCTCGAAGCTGGCGGCGTAGGCGCAACGCACGAAGCCCTCCCCCAGGGTGGGGCTGAAGGCGGTTCCGGGGACCACGGCGATTTTCTCCTCGCGCAGGAGTCGGGTGCAGAACTCGCGCGACGAAAGGCCGAACTTGCGCACGCAGGGGTAGGCGTAGAACGCGCCCTCGGGCATGTGGCAGTCAATCCCGATGGCGTTGAG
>Ga0315282_10011440_pt1 | contig 13748 bp, 13 predicted proteins | sample YL17G07_20_MG_FD_203693 | JGI IMG/M metagenome (GOLD analysis project Ga0315282, IMG submission 203693) | Sediment microbial communities from Yellowstone Lake, YNP, Wyoming, USA - YL17G07_20 | ecosystem: Environmental > Aquatic > Freshwater > Lake > Sediment | place: USA: Wyoming | collected... | reverse complement strand
GCTGTTTCAGAACCGGCGATAGCGCGGCGGGCAGTCTTGCCCACCGCGCGGACGCGCTCGCATTCGCGCGGCGGGCAAGACTGCCCGCCGCGCTATGCAGCGATGATGGGCGGTTCTGAAACAGCGTCCAAACACATACGGGTCAGGTCGAAGACTCGCCGTGGCGAGAGACCCGCCGCGCAAAGTGCCGTCGTGCAGGCTGTGCCTCTACGGTTGGGTCGGGCGTTCGTAGAGGACCAGGCGGCCGAACCGCTCGGGCGGCCCCAGCGCGCCCGATTCCTCGAGCGCCTTCATCACCGGCTCGCTCCAGTCGGGCGTATCGGTCGGCAGGATCACAAAGCGCCAAGGACCTCGCGCCACGGCCTGGGCGAACTCGCGCGGCGGCAGGCTCTTGTAGGCCCGCGGCCCGGCGGGCGGCCAGAGGGGCGGCCCTGCCGGATAGCGCAGGCCCGACAGGTAATGAAGGATCGTCGGCTGGGTCGTCACCACTTCGTCGATTCCCGGCCGGCCGCGCTCGCGAAGTGCCGCGCCGACGTGCTGGAAGCTGTTCCACTTGCCGTCCTCGTACGCCTCGTAGAACTGCGGATGCCGCATCCAGTAGACCTCGCGGGCGATCTTCGGGGCGCTCGTGCCGACGCAGGCAGCGACGACGACGGCCAGGGCCCACCCGGGCCACGCCGGCCGGCGCGTCAGGTTCTCCATCGCGAGGCGCAGCGTCTGGGCGCCCACCAGCAGCCCGTAGACGAGCATCGGCATGACGGGCAGGAAGTACCTCTCGCTGACGCTCGTCGGGTCAAGGACGATCAGGAACCCGACGTAGAGCACCAGGGGCACGAGGACGAGCATCTGCCGGCGGCGAAGGAGCGTCCACAGGCCCGCCAGGAGCACCGCCGTCGGCAGAAGGTCGAAGTGCCAGCCCTCCAGTTTCTGGTCGGTGATCGCGGCGGCCAGGGCTGCCGGGAAGTTGGCGACGGCCTGCGCGAGGGCCGGCCACTTCGCCGGAGAGAAGACGTTGAACCGCTCGCCCGTCACGGCGGCCACCTGGTCGATCGTGCCGGGGTCGCCCCGCGTCCGCACGAGGAAGTACCAGGCGGCGAACCCCGCCAGGATGAGCGCCCCGGCGCCGGCCGCCGCGAGCGCCCGCCGGCGGTATCCCTCGCGGCGTCGGTCGAGGAGCACCGCCAGCACCAGTCCTGCCGCGAAGATGACGCCCGGCAGCCGCGTCCAACTCGCCACAAGGAGGGCCGCGGCGCCGACGAAGTACCAGCCCCAGTGGCCCCGGCCGCCGCGGACAAATGCATAGATGGCAATGGATATGAGGAGCAGGAACGGCACGTCCGTCAGGATGGGCGACGCGTGGACGAACAGACCCGCCGAGAGACCGATCGTCAGCGCCGCCGCCACGACGAAGTGCTTCTGCATCGCCTCGGGCAGGTCCCGGGCGAGCTCGCGGACCGTCGCCGCGCTGAAGGCGATGGCCGCCAGGGCCGCCAGGTGCATGAGGAGGTTCGGAAGGAAATAGCCAGGGTCGACCCAGCGGCAGGCGGCCAGGAGCATCGGCACCACGGGGGGCAGGGCCCACCACTGGCCGCCGTTGACCTCCATGCCGCGCCCCTCGGCCAGGCTCCGCCCCAGGCCCAGGTACAGGGCGCTGTCGGGGCGCATGGCCCACGAGCCGTTGACCGCGGCCAGGTAGACCGCGGCCAGGGCGACGAAAAGCACGGCCGCCGTGCGCTTGGTCATGTTTATTCCAGTGAATTCGTGCGAGGCGAATCGGCTGACCCGTATGCGTTTAGTAACTATCTCAGAACTGTGGCACGCCCGCCCCCGGGCGTGCAGGTTGGCCACAGAGCACAGCCGAGGGCGGCTGTGCCACAGTTCTGAGATAGTTTCTTAGTACCACAGCGCCTAAGGCGTCGGCGTCAAGCGAAGGATGATCACCCCTACGGCTGCGAGCGAGGCCTCGACCACCACCTGGAAGAACCGCATCGAGACGATAACCAGAGCGGTGGTGGCGTCGCCGAGGACGGGCGCGAAGAGCAGGAGAAGCAGGCCCTCGCGAACGCCCAGCCCCGCCGGCGCGAACACGGCGACGAACCCGATCGTCACCGCCAGGGCCGATGCCGAGATCACGAAGGGCGCCCTGGCCAGCGGCACGTCGCCCACCGACCGCGCCGTCAGCCAGAAGGCCATGCCGATCAGGAGCCATTGGATGCAGACCATGGCCAGCGGCCCGCCGTAATCGCGCAGGCGCAGGCGGTTGGTCAGGGGCTCGCGTCCGAGCCGCCGCAGGCCGAAGTTGATCGCGCCGACGAAGACCCGCGGATGCAGCATCACCACGCCCCCCGCCAGCACCAGCAGCGACCACAGCCACGTCAGCGGTCCCAGGAGCGTGATCCGCTCAAACACGACGAGCGGCGCCGCCACCATCAGGCCGACCACCACGTACAGGCCCATCAGCATGAAGTTGATCGCCATGCCGACCGGCATCGGGACGTTCTGCTTCTTCAGAAGGTACATCCCGCCGGCCACGCTCAGCAGTTTGCCCGGCACGTACTTGCCCAGTTGCGAGACCCACACCACGCCCAGCATCGTCGTCCAGCGGATCGGGTAGCCGAAGGACACCAGGAGCATGCGGTACCCGGTGCCCGAGACGACGCCGCTCACGGCCAGTAAGGCCACCGCGCCGGCGAGGCACGCCACGTCGGGATGGAGGTTTCGCCAGTCGACCGCGCGGCAGCGGACCACGAGGGCCCATACGACGAACACAAGCACGACCGCGAAGACCGCCAGCTTGACCGCGAGCCAGGCGATCGTGCGGGGCGTGAAGGTGGGCTTGGTCTCGGCCGAGCTCAAGGCGAGGTTCCCTTCTGCCGCGCCTTCTCCTTCAGGGCCGGCGTGACCACGAGGTCGAGAATCCAGACGTGGCCCAGGCACGGGTGCCTCCAGAAGAACCAGCCCATGCCCGGCGCCCACACCAGTTCGCCGTGCACCTCGCCGTACTCCTGGAGTTCCTTGAGCTTGTAGAGGCGGACGTGGCTGGGGTGCGAGTCCCACGTGGAGAGGCCCGTCATGCGCTTGAGGTAGTCGAACGGCGAGTGGCGATTGGGCGTGATGGCGATGACGCGGCCGCCGGCGCGCGTGACGCGGATCATCTCCGGCAGCGTCTCCTCGGCCACGTGCTCGATGATCGCGCAGGCCCAGACGGCGTCAAAGGAATCGTCGGCGAAGGGGATCCGGGCGCAGGACGCCGCCACGCGGACACCGGGCGTCCGGCGGAGTTCCGCGAGGTCCATGTCGAGGCTGACGACCTCGTTGCCGCTGCTGCGGAGGATGGGGCCGAAGAGGTCGTTGCCGCTGCCGCAATCGAGGATCCGCCCCCGCAGTTGCCCGGCCAGGTTCACGCGCAGTTTGGACAGGATCGAATGCAAGACGGCTTCCCTTGGCGGCCTTCATCCTGTTTAGAAGCTGTTTCGGAACAGCCCATCAGCACTGCATAGCGCGGCGGGCAGTCTTGCCCGCCGCGAGAAACCGGGCGCGTGCGCGCGGTGGGCAAGACTGCCCGCCGCGCTATGTCACGCTGTAGCTCCAAACGAGTGTGCGCTGCAGCTACCGATGCGCCGATAAGGTTGCCGCAGCGCCTCCGGCCGGGCGAAGCTTGAACACGTGCGAGATCGAGAACAGGCCCGGCATGAGGCGGCCCAGCAGCCGGCCCAGCGGGCAGAGCCATTTCATCCGCGGCGGGACGAGCGGCATGTGGCGCACCGCCACCACCTCGAGTCCCGCGTCGGCCGCCAGTTCCTTCGCGGCCCGCAGATCGAAGAACCGGATGTGCGGCCAGTTGTAGTGGCTGAAGGCCGGCCGCCCGACCAGTACCCGCAGCCGCGCCACCACGTGAAACTCCTCGGGCAGCGACACGAAAAGCCGTCCGCCCGGTGTCGCCGCCGCGGCCAGTTTCTTGAGCGCCCCCAGGGGATCCAGCAGGTGTTCGAGCACTTCCATGCATATCACCACATCATACGGGCCGGGCAGCGGATCGGTCTCGAGGTTGGCCTGAAGAAACCGCAGGCCAGCCGCCTCGGCCTGCTCCCGGAGCGACGCCGTGACGTCTACCACCGTGACCTCAAAGCCCGCCTGCTTGTAGGCGAGGCCCTCGCTCAGGTTCCCGGCGCCCACGCCCATCAGCCGCCCGCGCCCGCTGCCGCACAGGTCCAGCACGGCGGCGGTGCGCTCCAACGTCCGGGCCGTGTTGATGGCCGACATCTTCACGACGTAGTCGTCGTAGTACTTCTCCGCGAACTCCCCCGGGCCTGAGGAGACCTCTTGGGGTTCCGCCATCGCTTCTCTCCGGTCAGGTCGAAGACTCGCCGTGGCGAGTCGAAGATTCGCCGTGGCGAAAGACCCGCCGCGCCAGGCTTTTCGAGGCGCGTATTATACAGGCCCGCCGCGCCGGGCCGAAGGAATTCGGTCTCAGCGGGGTTTCCCTTCGAGGCAGGCCCGGTAGATGGCCGCCAGACGCTCGGTGCACGCGGCCCACGTCAGGCCCATCTCGTCGAACCGGTCGCGCATCCGCCGGCCCATGGCCCGCCGCGCGTCCGGATCGAGTTCGCAGAGCTTCGCCAGGGCCTCCGCCAAGGCGTCCTCATCCTCCGGGGGGATGACGTACCCGGTGGCCCCGTCGGCGACGAGTTCGGCAGGGAAGCCGACCTGCGTCGTCACAATCGGCAGCGCGTAGGCCGCCGCCTCGACGGTGGCGGTGCCGTAGGCGTCGATCGACGTCGGTGACACGTAGATGTCGGCCGATACGAGGCTGGCCAGGAGCTCCTGGCGAGGCGCGAGGCCGGTCAGGGTCACCGCCCCGTCGAGGCCGAGCTGGCGCACGAGCGCGTCGAGGGCCTCGCGCTGCGGCCCGTCGCCGACGATAGTCAGGCGCGCGGTGGGGAAATGCCGGCGGATCGTGGCCAGCGCGCGGACGAGGGTGTCGTGGTGCCGTTCGGGGAGAAGTCGGCCGACGCTCACGATGTGCGGGCCTGCCTGGGCAGCGGCCGCCGCGCGCCGCCGATCGAGTTCCGCCGCCGGCGGCGCCTCGATGCCGAGGGGCAGGAACCAGACGGCCCGCCGGTCGCCGCGCATCCGCCGGAAGTCGGCGGCGAAGTCGGGCGACGGCGTTGTCACGGCATCGGCACGTCGGACGGCCCAGGCGCTCAGCCAGCGGATCGGCGCCAGGGGCGTCCGCCAGTCGCTTCCCAGGATCGTGACGACGACGGGTCGCCGATGCAGCGGACGCAGGGCCACGGCCAGCGCCCCCAGAACGCCCCAGTAGGTGTGGACGATGTCGGCCTGCCGCCCGTGTCGCCAGATCGCCCACGCGAAGGCAAGGAAGAACGCCGGCAGGTTGAGCCACGCCAGCACGCTCCGCCGCAGGTTCCACGGAATGCCCGCGCCGTAGGCGAGTTTCTGCCAGCGCGCGGGCCAGAAGTAGCGGACCCGCCGGACCTCCAGGCCGGGCGACTGCTGGCGAGCCGGGGTGCCCGCGTCGGCTGGCGCCAGGACCGTCACGTCCATCTTCCCCAGCGCGACGAGGTGGCGGACGGGCGCGCCGGTGGTCGTCTCCGACACGTCGCCAGGGAAGCGGGGGTACGATGTGGTGACGACACAAACCCGCACGGGAGTGACCTCCGTCCTGGGCGCACCACCCAACGTGGGCGCGGTGGGTCTCCCGATCCACCGCGCGAAGAAGCGTGGCCGCGCACAGAGGAACCGCACGGCGCGGCGGGTCCGGAGACCCGCTGCGCTTTGTTGAACACTATTTCTCCAACTCGGCCGGCGCTGAGTCGGGGCGGAACTTCAGCGGGCTTTCCGGTTCGGCGTCGACCCGCAGGTGCCGGTTCACCGCCATGTCGAACCACATCGCGAACAAGAGCAGTTGCAGCCCCGACATGAACAAGAGCACGCTGAAGAGGCCACTCGTATCCGCCACGCGGCCGATCGCGATCCGGTAGACGAGCAGATACAGGCCGAACAGGAGCCCCGCCGTGAACGAGATTGACCCGAAGAGGTAGAAGAGCACCAGCGGGTGGAAGTCGCGGATGACGTACTTGTGTTTCATCCGCCAGCAGAAGCGCCTGAAGATCAGCCAGGTCATCACCGGGCCGACCTTCAGCAGCGGCATCTTCGACCGCTCGCCCACGTTGTAGACCGGCCGCATGTGGACGTCGGCCACGCGGAAATCGTACACGTTCAGCCGCACCAGGAGGTCGTTCGGGTAGCCGTAGCGCGGGTAGATCGCGTCGAGGTTGAGGATTTCGAGGGCCTCGCGGCTGATGGCGGTGTAGCCCGACTGCGAATCCGCCACGTGCCAGTAGCCGCTCGCGATCTTCGTGAGCATCGAGAGGAACGCGTTGCCCATGTAGCGATGCCTGGGGATGGAACCCCACGCCCCGGCATAGAACAGGCGGTTGGCCTTCGCGTAATCCGCCTGGCCCCCGGCAACGGGACCCACGAGAAGGTGAAGCTGGTTCGGGTCCATCTGCCCGTCGCCGGCCATGACGGCCGCCACGTCCATCCCCTGGCGGACTGCCTCCTTGTAGCCGGTGACGATGGCGGCCCCGACGCCGCGGTTCTTCTCGTGCTGGAGGAGGATGATCCGGCCGGGGTGGCCGCCGGCCTCGATGCGGCGGCGCACGACGCCCACCGTGTCGTCGGCGCTCTTGTCGTCGACCGCGATGATGCAGTCGACGAAGTCTGGCATCGTGGTCAGGACTCGGTCGATCTGCGCCTGTTCGTTGTAGCAGGGTACCACGACGGCGATGGTCTTGTTCGCGAACATACGACGGCGATAGTACCCGCTCGGCCGCGGCTTTGCAACAGGTCGCTGGGCAATGCGCTCTTGAGTCGGCGAGGGGCGACGGCTATCATGGCGTGCGTCCTTCGGAGCCAGAGGAGCACTGTGGAGACGGTCGCCAAGCGCAGACCCGCGAAACCTCAGGAAGGCCTGGAAGGCCGGCGGGCGCTCGTGGTCGTGCCCGCGACGGACGTGGCCGAGACGATCTGGCCGGTCCTGGCCGACCTGCGGCGCCACGCCCCGTGGGCCGACCTGGTGGTGATTGACAACGGGTCGAGCGACGGCACGGCCGAACGCGCCCGCCGGGCCAGGGTCAAGGTCCTCGACCTGCCCCTGCGGCTCGGCGCGGGCGAGGCCCTCCAGGCGGGCTTCCGGTACGCCCTGGCGGGCAGCTACGACCTGGTGTTCCAGTTCGACGCTCGAGGGCGGCACTGGGCCCGGCGACTGGCCAGTCTCGCCCGGCCCATTCTGGCCGAGGAGGCCGATCTGGTCGTCGGCTCGCGGTACCTGACGCCGCGCGGCCAACGGAGGAAGGGGCTGCGGATACTCGTCATCCGCCTCCTCGCGCGGCTGATGACGCGGCTGATCGAGCAGCGGATCACGGACCCGACGTCGGGGTTTCGGGCGGCGGGGCGGCGGGCGATCGAACGGTTTGCCCGCGAGTTTCCGCCGGAGCATCCGGAGCCGCTGGCGCTGGTGCTGGCGTGGCGCCAGGGGTTGCGCGTCCGCGAAGTGCCGGCCTCGACGCGACGGCGACGGCCGCCGCTGCCGACCATCGGTTGGTGGGCCGGCCTGGGGTACGTGGCGAAGGTGGTTCCGGCCGTCCTCATGGACAGGCTCAAACGGCCGGTCGGCGTGGAAGGAGAGGTGGCCCGATGAGTTGGCCGCAGCGTATCGTCCTGCTGGTGCTGGGCCTGGCGCTGCTGGGGATCTCGCTGCACCTGATCCGCCGGCGGCGCCTGCGCGAGGAGTACGGCGTGCTGTGGATCTTCACGTCGCTCGGCATGCTCGCGCTGGTGCTGATGCCGGGCGCCCTCGAGGGCGCGGCCTCCTGGCTTGGGTTGGACCAGGCGGGTCAGCCCGGCGTCACGATGCTGCTGATGCTGATGGGCCTGGTCTTCCTGGGGGCGGTGGCGGTGCATTTCTCGGCGGTGATCACGAAGTACGCCAATCGCGAGCGCGACCTCTCGCAGGAGATCGCCCTCCTGAAGGACGAGGTGATGCGGCTGCGCACCGAGCAGCGCGAGGCCCCGCTCGCGCCGCCCGAGCCGAAACCGCGCCCGCCGGCGCTGCGGACGTGACGGCGCTTTTGCTGTTGACCTTCTGCTCAAGGGCGCTGTAGAGTAACGCCGACAACTGAATAGCCGTGCCCTTATCAAGAGTGGCTGAGGGAAGGGCCCGTTGAAGCCACAGCAACCGGTCCCGCGAAAGGGATGCTGGTGCTAACTCCCGCCCCGATTTGGGGAAGATAAGAGAGACGCGATGGCCGTAACGCAGCCTCTTCTTATCGAAGAGGCTCTTTTTGTTTTCGGCGGCGCCGCGGCCCGGCCCGTTTAGAATCTGTTTCAGAAGCGCCCATCAGGTCGCCGCGGCGACCGGCGGGCAGTCTTGCCCGCCGCGAGAATGCGGGCGCGTACGCGCGGTGGGCAAGACTGCCCACCGCGCTATCGCCGGTTCTGAAACAGCTTCTTGGCCGTCCGCCGCGGCGGACGCGTGTTCTTGCCGTCAGGGTGCGAGGAAAACCGTGTCGATCGACGATGCCGTGCCGATTTCGGAGGGCAGCCGTTTCGGCGGCCCGAACAGCGTCGGCCAGGTCCGGACGCAGTACATCGCCTTCGCCGGGCCGCCGGCCGAGATGGAGCTCGAGTGCGGCCTGAAGCTGGGCCCCATCACGCTGGCCTACGAGACCTGCGGCACGCTCTCGCCCGAGCGCGACAACGCCGTCCTCATTCTCCACGCCCTCTCGGGCGACGCGCACGTGGCGGGCTACCACGCGGCCGAGGACCGCAAGCCCGGCTGGTGGGACCTCTTCATCGGGCCCGGCAAGGCCATCGACACCACGAAGTATTTTGTTGTCTGCTCGAACATCATCGGCGGGTGCAAGGGCAGCACCGGCCCGTCGAGCGCGAACCCCGCCACGGGCCGGCCGTACGGCCTCGAGTTCCCCATGGTGACGATCTCCGACATGGTCCGCACGCAGAAGGTCCTGATGGACCGCCTGGGCATCCCGCGGTGGCTCTCGATGACCGGCGGCAGCATGGGCGGGTTCCAGGTCCTGGAGTGGGTCGTGCGGTACCCCGGGCAGGTGGCCTCGGCCATCCCGATCGCCACGGCCGTGCGCCTGAGCGCGCAGGGCATCGCGTTCAACGAGGTCGGGCGGCAGGCGATCATGGCCGACCCGAACTGGCGCGAGGGCGACTACTACGCGGGCGAGGCCCCGCGGGCGGGCCTGGCGATCGCGCGCATGATCGGCCACATCACGTACCTGTCGGACGAGCAGATGCACGCGAAGTTCGGCCGGCGCCTGCGCGGCCGCGACGGCTTCGGGTACGACTTCAAGACCGAGTTCGAGGTCGAGAGCTACCTGAAGTACCAGGGCGACAGCTTCGTCCGCCGCTTCGACGCCAACTCGTATCTCTATATCACTAAATCCATGGACTACTTCGACCTGGCGGCCGGCCGCGGGTCGCTCGTCGAGGTCTTCGAGGGCGTCCGGACCGAGTTCCTCGTCCTCTCGATCTCCAGCGACTGGCTCTTCCCGACCTACCAGTCGAAGGAGCTCGTCAAGGCCCTCAAGGCCAACGGCATCCCGACGACGTTCCTGGAGATCCAGAGCCCGTACGGCCACGACGCGTTCTTCCTGCCGAACGACCGGATGTCGGCCACCATCGCGGGATTCCTCGAGAACGTCCAGCGCCGCGTCCGCGAGGCGGCGGCGGAGGGGCGCCGGCCATGATCGTCGCCAAGCGCAAGCGGCCCGCCAGGCTGAGGCTCGACTACGAGCTCATCGAAGCGCTCATCCCCGACGGCGCCAAGGTGCTCGACCTGGGCTGCGGCGACGGGCAGCTTCTGGCCGACCTCATCGAGTTCAAGGGCTGCGAGGGGCGCGGCATCGAGCTCGACGAGAAGGCCGTCCTGGAGTGCATCCAGCGCGGCGTGGCCGTCTACCACGGCGACATGGTCGAGGGCATGGAGTGCTACCGCGCGGGCCACTTCGACGTGGTCATCCTGAGCCAGACGCTCCAGCAGACGATGGACCCGCCCAAGGTCATCCGCGAGATGCTCCGCGTGGGCCGCAAGGCCATCATCAGCTTCCCGAACTTCGGGCACTGGGGCGTGCGCCTCCAGTTGCTCTGGACCGGCCGCATGCCGCGCTCCCCGGCCCTCCCGTACCACTGGTACAATACGCCGAACGTGCACCTGTGCACGGTGAAGGACTTCGAGGAGTTCTGCGAGCGCGAGAGGCTTGAGATCGTCGAGGAGATATTCCTGACGGCCCGCTACCGGCCCATCACCGGGTTCTTGGCCAACTGGCGCGCGGGCCTGGCCATCTTCCAGCTCCAGCGCGCGCCGCAAGGGTAGGGCGGTCCCCCGGCCGAGCCCGCCTCCCCTGGCCTTGGCCCGAGTCCGCTGCGGAAGCAGCGGGGGACGTTGAATGGGGTATCTCCCGCTGCTCCCGCGGCGGGCTCGAAGGATGTAACGCACAAGGAATGGGGTGAGCGAGGGGATTCGAACCCCCGACCCTCGGGACCACAACCCGATGCTCTATCCAACTGAGCTACGCCCACCATTCACAGACTGACGACGTGGGTGCCGTGAAGAGTCAGCTATTATGCCGCTCCGTGCCCCCGCCGTCAAGACCGTCGAGCGGCGACCTCGACTTTTTCGCTGACTTGACCGGCGGCAGAGGGGGTATAATCATTTCATCCATACGAAGGCCAAGGAGGCCGCGCGCCTATGCCAGGGCAACCCGCCGAATACCTGGTCCTCGCGCCGCACCCGGACGATGCGGAACTGGGGATGGGGGGGACGATCGTCAAGCTCATCCGCCGCGGCCGGAGTGTGGCGATCGTGGACCTGACGAGCGGCGAGCCGACGCCGTTCGGCACGCCCGCGAAGCGCCGCCGCGAGACCGCGGCCTCGTCGGCCGTCCTCGGCCTCACCCAGCGGCACAACCTGGGCCTGCCGAACCGCGAGCTCCAGGCGACGCTGCCCGCCCGCGTCAAGGTGGCCGAGGCCATCCGGCTCCTCAGGCCCCGCGTCCTGTTCATCCCGTACTGGCGCGACGCCCACCCGGACCACCTGGCCGCCACCGAGCTGGCCGTCCAGGCGCGGTTCCACGCCAAGCTCACCAAGACCCGCATGAAAGGCGATCCGCACCATCCCGAGCGGGTTCTCTACTACTATTGCACACACCTTCGGACCACAGCCGACGTGGCGTTTGTTGTAGACATCTCCGCTCAGTTCGCTACGAAGGTCAAGGCGGTCGAGTGCTACCGGAGCCAATTCTACGACGGCCGCGGCGCGAGCGCCGGGGCCGTGGTCGAGTACGTCGCCAACGCGAACCGTTTCTGGGGAAACCAGATCAACCGGGCCTACGGCGAGCCGTTCGCCGTTCAGGAAACGCTGGGCGTCGCAACGCCGGAGTCTATCGTTTAGCCGTCGCCGCTACGGCGACGAACGAATTGCGAATTGCGGATTGCGGATTTCGGATTGCGGATTGAACAGCAACGGTCTCGCCACCGCCACGTTAGCGGGGAGCCGAAGGTCGAAGACTCGCCGTGGCGAGCGACCGCGTGTTTCGATACGGCCGCCGACGTCGGCACAAAGCACGGCTGGGCAAGACCGGCCGTGGCACGCGGCGAAGGAGCTTAGAAGCTGTTTCAGAACCAGCGATAGCGCGGTGGGCAGTCTTGCCCACCGCGCGTACGCGCCCGTATTCTCGCGGCGGGCAAGACTGCCCGCCGCGCTATGCAGCGATGATGGGCGCTTGTGAAACAGCTTCTTAGTTCAAGAGGCAAATATGTTGAAATGCCCGAAATGCGAGGTTCCCCTGTGCCAGATCGCCTACGAGGGGGCGCCGATCCAGGTGTGCCCCCAGTGCCGCGGGGCCGTGGTGGCAGAAAGCGACCTCGCGCGGATCCGGGAGCATCGCCGGCTCTGGTGGTCTGAGGAGCAGAAGAACGAGACCATCGCCTTGGCCATGGAGGCGGATTCCCCGGCCCATCTCTCGTGTCCCCGGTGCGGGCTTGCGATGGCCAAGTACAGGGTCCAGCTCAGCGACTCGCCTTTTCACGTGGACTGCTGCAAGGCCTGCCGCCTGCTCTGGTTCGACAGCGGCGAGCTGGAGCTGATCCGGATGCAGTACGCGAAGGCGGCGCGGGATCAGCCCTCGCACGAGGAGCAGGCGCGGCTGACGAAGGTGGCGCTGGCGGAGAGTGCGTTCAAGATGGACGCCTACGACCGGACCATGCGCGAGGAGATGAGGCCCGCCATGGCGGTCTTGGCGGCGGCGTTCCCGGCGGAAGCCCTGGGGTGGGCGGCCGGCAAGGTCGCCCAACTGGCAGCGAAGGAAGTCCGGCAGGGGCTCCAGGATTCTCCGGGCTCCGGGCGGGCGCGGGCCTTCTTCCTGGCCGCCCTCGGCCTGGCCGTCGCGGTGGGGCTGGCGCTGCTATCGTATTTCCTGGCCCTGAAGCTGCGGGGATTGTGGGCAACGCGATAGACCCCATCAGTGCTGTGTCGCGCCTCATGGGGGGGGTGCCATGCTGAAGTGTCCTGCGTGCCACGTGCTGTTGTGTGCCGTCGAGTACGAGGGGCAGATCGTGCACGTCTGCCCGGACTGCCGCGGGGCGCTCGTGCAAGAGCCGAGACTTGAGCGCATCAAGAGGCGGCGCGAGCAGACATGGTCCACCGAGGAAGAGGGCCGGGTAGCCGGTGAAGTGGCCGCCGCCGACAAGACCGCCTGGGTGCCGTGCCCCCGGTGCTTGGTGTATATGGAGAAGCTGAAGGTCTCGGGGGCCGGTTGTGCGTTTCACCTGGATCGTTGCGGGGCGTGCCAACTGGTCTGGCTCGACCCCGGCGAGTTGGAACTCCTTCAGATCCAGTACGAGAGGGAGATCGACAGCCGCACGCCGGAGGACTGGAAGAGGATCGAACGCATGGGCCTGGCCCAACTGGAGATGAACAAGCAGTTTGAGGCGGAGCGGGAGGAGTTGGCCGAGACCGACAAGACCCTGCGATCGCTGGCGGCTGATCCTTCGCCGTACAGTTTTGCGGCCGTTGTCGCCGCATGGGCGGCACGCAAGGTGGTGGAGGGCATGGAAGAACCATCCCCCCTCCGCCGGCGACGGGCGCTGATCATGGCGGCCGTGGGAATCTCCATTGTTGCGGTCATCTTGCTCGTAGTGTATTACATGGGCGGACCGAAGTGGTATCTGTGGTAGGGGTGCGCACACGGGCGGCGGGTCAGGTCGAAGACTCGCCGTGGCGAGAGACCTGCCGCGCAAAGGGACGCTGGAGTGCCGGGTGCCTCAAGAAGTCAAGGAGAACAAGGATGAGAACGCTTGCGATGATCCTGTCAGTCGCCGCCGTGCTGGCGCTGGTGGCGGCGGCGCCGGCGTCGGAGACGGCGAGGCCGTTGGTGGGCAAGTCGGCGCCGGAGATCGCGGCCCAGTACTGGCTGAATTCCTCGGCGCTGTCGCTCAAGGCGCTCCAGGGCAAGATCGTGGTCGTCGAGTTCTGGGCCACGTGGTGCCCGCCTTGCCGCCAGTCCATCCCCCACCTGATCCAACTCAGCGGCAAGTACGGGCCGCAGGGCGTCGTCTTCATCGGCCTGACGGATGAGCCGAAGGAGAAGGTCGAGCCGTTCGCCAAAGAGATGAGCATGACCTACGCGGTCGGCGGC
>Ga0315282_10011438_pt1 | contig 13753 bp, 16 predicted proteins | sample YL17G07_20_MG_FD_203693 | JGI IMG/M metagenome (GOLD analysis project Ga0315282, IMG submission 203693) | Sediment microbial communities from Yellowstone Lake, YNP, Wyoming, USA - YL17G07_20 | ecosystem: Environmental > Aquatic > Freshwater > Lake > Sediment | place: USA: Wyoming | collected... | reverse complement strand
CCTGGTCAGGTTGAGCTTTTAACACAGCAGATACCCGCCTGTGAATCAGACCCGGTCAGCCGAAAACAGCAGGCTGAAAATATGGCTAATTTCCTGTGCGGCATAGCGACAGCCTGTGGCATCCCCGAAACCAACGCTGTGGCAACAGCGGACACGAGAGCCGTTGAGCAGGCAAAGAAGGTTATTGCCAATGACAAGATCAGGGGTATGAAACTTTTGCCGAAGGAGATTCGCGAAACACTCCCGCCACTTTATTCCCAGGATGGCAAAGGCGGCAAGGCAGTTGTGTATGTCAAGTACTTCACTCCATCGAGTTCCTGGACATGGTATGCAACCGAGGGAGAACCTATTTTAGATGAGTCTGGCAAGGAGGTTGATTACAGGTTTTTTGGTCTTGTTGAGGGTTTTGAAAAAGAAATCGGTTACTTTGTGCTAAGTGAGCTTGAAGAAGTTCGGGGACCGATGGGTTTGCCGATTGAACGAGATTTGCACTTTACGCCGAAGACATTGGAAGAAATTGCACCCGAGATGTTTAAAGATACTGAGAATGGGGGTGATTGATATGTTCACAGATGTTCAGTTTATGACAGCGAAGGAAAAAGGACTCGTGCTGAAGAACTGGAAGACATTTTTACAGCACGGCCTTAAGAAAGAGCATTTTACCAAACGGCTGTATAATCACCTCCATTTGCACTGCGGTTTTATTGCCCACTACAACATACACGGCTTTTACTCAACATACTTTGAGGCAGGCCAGGATACAGAAAGGTTTTTCCAGCATTTCTGTAGCTACTCAGCTCAAAAGTATGGTGCAAACATCGACTATGACGACCTCAATACCGCAATGCGGCAGGTTTTTAGCCAGTACAAAGGTGCAATAGTAGCCCAGATTGAAAATGACATCGATAACAGGCTTAATCTGCTTGAGACCTGCGTAAAACGGGCCAGGGCAGATAGGGGGTTTGCAAAGCAATTGCTCGACAAAGTAAAAATTTAGGAAAGGGCTTATTATGAAACTATATGAAGTAAGAACAACTGAATATAACGGTGAGCAGGAGTATTCGTTCAGCCATTTGCTGGCTGCAAGGGATTTAGACCATGCCAAGAAAATAGCAAGGAAATATTTTCAACATTGGTATCAGGATTGCGAAACAAAGCATTCGAAAGAGGATGACCCTAACAGCTTTGAATTTGTAGGTGGCAGCATAATCCTGCGGATTAAAGGAGTCTATGAAACAACTCTGGAAAAATGGCTTGATGAACAAATTGAGCTTCATAGAGTCACTAAACTGCCCAAAGCCAAATCACCCTGCAAAAAATGCAGAAGACTATCAGAGGCTTGTGAATATATCCTGCATTGTCTCGATGTCGGTGGTGAGCAGTCAAGACAGTTTGCTGATGAAATTGCATACCTGAAAAAGACCATCAGGCAAATCCATCATTTATGACAACCAAATCTAATGAAAGGTATGACACATGGGAAAAAATTTTATTATCAAAGAGCAGTGTCCGGATGCTGCACCTGTTGAGATAAAAGTCAATATTTTATCCGAAGGCGGTCAAATCTGGATTCATCTGCAAGGTTATGGAGAAAAATGTGCTATGGATGGCCACGGCTGGCCCATTGGCGTCGAGATATGGCAAGGCAGACTTAGATTAATCGTCTTTGACGATATCAACAGAGAAGACCCGCAGATTATCGATCTGGAAAAGGCAAAGGAATCCTGCCGAGACAGAGATTAATCAGAGATTACTGAAAGGTGGTGATAATTATGAATGTGTAAAAAAAACTGACCCAAAAGTACTTTTATAGACAGCCTCTTAGCACAGTGCAGGAGGCAAATTTTTTGTGCAAAATTTCTATTAAAAAAAAGGAGATTTTAAAATGGCAACAGAAAATATAAAAACAAGAAAGGCATATCGACAGGGAGAATTGCTGTTTGTGCCTCTAAGTAAAGAAGGGTTGGCCTCACTTGACCCTGAAAGCAAATCCTATTCATCCTGGAAGAAGCTTTCGACCAATGTCCTCAGGGAAGGAGAAGCTACCGGCCATAAGCATGAAGTAATTACTCAGACCCCAGATGTGGCCAGTATCCTTGCACCGGCAAGTCAGTTTATAAGGGGATTAGCTTCTATGGCCACCATAGGAAGTGAGGATAGGATGCTTGTAGCGACAAGGCCAGTAGAGGTAGTTCATCCGGAGCATAAGCCGTTGAACCTTCCTGAAGGCAGCTACCTTGTGATTATCCAGCGGGAATACGATGAAATAAAGGCTCGCCGGATTCTCGATTGATGCAGGAAGGAGGCAGGTTATGTATCTGATATCACGCTACGCAGGCTGGGGCCGAGGCTTTTGGGTAAATGTGGATAACGGTGCTGTAGATGTCCGTACAAAACATGAAGACGTGCATATCCAGGTTCATCATGGACGGATAGTTCAGCAGACAACCACTGCAAGAGATGAAAGCACAACCTTAAAATATGGACGGGAACGTACTATCAGGAAGGCTCAAAAGATATTGAAACAGGAGTTCTTTGAGCCGGGAACTTTGCAGGCAATTAAAAAGGGCAGCCTTTACAAGAAACAGGCAGACATAGCTTTTTGCCAAACTAAAGGGACGGTAAAGTGTTTTTCCACCTCAGGCGGTGCAAGAGGCAAGGAGGTGTTTAAGTACGACAACGGCGTACAGGCTTATACAGCCTCTATCTGGAGAAAGAAGCTTCTCTTAAAAAGACCAAACGGCAGATTGTGGGCAGAAGTTTGCGGAAAGGTGTCTTTAAGAAGCATTCCAATTGCTGAGAGACTGGACCTTAAGGCAGCTGACCTCGGCTTAACTACCATCATGCGGCAAAACAACTGGACTGTAACCATCTATGACACCGATGGTGTAAAGGTTGTTACACAGGGACAGGTTGAAAATCGCCAGAAACAAGGTAAGTGGCTCGAGCGTGGCAGGGCAATTTATTATCTCTCAGGTGTTCCTGTCAGCCGTGAACTTTACGAGGAGCCTTCAGATAAATGGAATGCTTATGAAGTCCTGAAGGTACCCAATGCCCAGCTTAGATGCAGTCTTTTAACCAAGATGGGCTACGACAAGCTGATTGAAAAGGTAAAGCCCAGGATAATAGAAGCGTCTGCTGATGGCGGAGAGCTTCTGGAGATTGATACGCACGCTCCTGACAATAACCATCGAGGCATAGACAGGATTATGAGGATGATTAAGGTCATCTGTCCATCCACAGGACAAAGTTATGTTTTAAGGGTGCCTCCTGCAATACAAGGCTATGAACAGGCAAGACAGTGGACCTTCGGCCTAAGAGAAGAAAGCATCGGGGAAGGTGCGAGTCTCGAGCTTGCTAAAGAGACATAGTCAACCACATCTCATCACCCAGCCTAAAACAAATCTCACAAATTAATCGAAAGGAAAATTATTATGCAAAAGAAGAGATTCTATGCCCGCAGTCCGCCTAAACAAAAAAATCTGAATGCAATGTAATTGTGTCGCACGTAAAAAAAGAAAACTTTTAACCCATTAACTTTGAAAGGAATTTAAGATGAGAATACTCTACATTAACAATGATGGCTGCGGCTACGCTGACTACATCGACGTTGCCGAGAACACAACTGTTGAGCAGTTCTTTATGATAAAGATGTCAGGCAAAGACGCAGGTGACTATATGATCAGGGTAAACCGCCAGCCCGTGACGAGGGATTATGTTTTGAAGGAAGGCGACAGAATAACGATTACTCCAACAAAGGTGGAAGGCGCGAAAATTCTGTAACCTTCGAAATCAATTACACACATGGGCATCTATTTGTCTTGGTGATAGATAGGTGCCCCTTTTATTTTTGAAAGGACTTCCATATGGATGACATAAAAAATCTGGTCAAAATAGCAAATCAGGTCCAGCAGGCCTTACTGAAACTGCGAAACTACCGCTATCTTGAATTGCTAAATCAGTTTGGGTCTGCCAGTGATAAACTCCATGAGATTGTTGCCGAATCGAAAAAACTCGCCTTATCTTTGTCGCACAACTGGTTTACAGCGGCAGACTATTGTTGCGGCAGTATCGATAGGCTGACCAGCGACATAACATATTACATTTCAAGGGTTAAACAATTTGCCGAGAAACCCCGCGAAGAAATTCCAACGTTATCTGCTCTCGTTGAAGACCTAAAGCAATTAGAGCAGGAATTCGGCAAAATAGAGTTCGATAAGGCGGCAACAACGATTTCTTTAATTACCAAGCCGATAACCTTGGATGATGTTTACCTTGGTCCGTTTAAGATTCAGCTTGAGCTAAAAAAACTGTCTGAACTGTATAAAGACAGCCCCTACTACTGTATCGCTCTTGACCCGCATCCGGCAGCCACAAACGAAGAGGTAACACATCCTCATGTTAGCAATGACAAACTCTGTGAAGGTGAAGGCTGTGCTGCGATAAGAACAGCTTTGGAACAGGGAAGGTTGTGTGATTTCTTCACACTCGTAAAGAGCATCCTTAATACCTACAGCCCAGACAGCCCTTATGTGTCGCTTTACGATTGGGATGGTGAGCCTTGCTACGACTGCGGCTACGTAATGGATAGAGACAACAGCTATTACTGCAGCTTCTGCGACCGTACTTTCTGCGAAGAATGTTCCACATACTGCCGCAATTGTGAAGAGACACTATGCCGGGGCTGTGCCGGAAAATGCGAGATTTGTGAAGAGCCGCTCTGCTCAAACTGTGCCCACAAATGTGCTGAATGCGGCATCTACTGTTGTGAATCGTGTCTTGAAGATGGTATTTGTCAAAATTGTATACAAGAAAGTGAGGATGAAAATGAACAATCAGGAAACCAAACTACAGGAACAAACGAAAAGTCTAACACAAACCAATCCGCAGCCAACACCCCGGAAATCAAGCTGGCAAGTTAAAAAGAACAACAGATTGGCTCTTCGATTCAATCCAACTGCCTGGGCAAAGCTTTTGTATTTTAGAGAAAAGAGTGACAACGAGGTTGGCGGATTTGCCATAACAGAACCTGATGACTTGCTGCTTGTAAAAGACTTTATTACTGTGAAACAGGAGGTAACTTCTGTAAGCGTCAAGTTCGACGATGCAGCAGTCGCAGACTTTTTCGAACAGCAGGTAGATCTCGGCAGAAAACCAGAGCAATTCGCACGAACCTGGCTGCATACGCATCCGGCTGATTTTGCAGAACCGAGCCTGACCGATGAGGAAACGTTTTTACGAGTCTTTGGTAACTGCCAGTGGGCAGTAATGTTTATCATTGCCCAGAACAATAAGACGTTTGCAAGGCTAAGATTTAATGTTGGACCGGGCGGACAGGTATTGATCCCGGTTGAGGTTGACTATAGCCAGGATTTCGGACCAAGTGACCATAACCTCTGGGATGCTGAGTATCAGGCGAATATCACAGCAGGGACATGGCTTAGCGAGATTGGTAACAGCAGGCCCGTTGTCAACACTATTGACAAGGATACTCCGCCTAAAAATGACCTCAGCAGTTTTGCTTTACCGTACGACTTTATTGATGAACTTGAAAAGATGGAGCCGGCTGAACGCCAGTTTATCCTGGATGAGCTTGCTGATAGGCCTGACCTTTGGGACCAAGAGGAGGTGATGTATTTATGAATGCTGAGCAAACACAGGAACGATACAGCCGGCAAAAAGACATTGTCTCCGCAGAACGAATTGCCGAATGTAAAGCTACAGTGATTGGAATCGGTGCGATTGGTCGACAGGTCGCAGTTCAGCTTGCAGCTATTGGGGTCCCCTGGCTACAAATCATTGATTTTGATGTTGTTGAAGAGAGCAACCTGGCAAGTCAGGGGTATTTCGAAGATGATTTACAACGATTTAAAGTGCATGCAACTGCAGATATATGCCACCAGACAAATCCCAGGCTGGAGCTTTATACCGTCAATGAACGATTTAAAAGAACTTATAAAATCGGCAATGTTCTTTTTTGCTGCGTCGACCAGATTGAAACCAGACGATTAATCTGGGAATCGGTCAAAGATAAAGTAAATTTCTTTTGTGATGCTCGGATGAGTGCCGAGGTTCTGCGGGTTCTGTCAGCCTGCGACATCAAATCGCGAAAATATTATCCGACCACTCTATTTACCGCCCAGGAGGCGTTTTCTGGTCCTTGTACGGCTAAAACCACTATCTACTGTGCCAATATCGCAGCGGGCTTAATGTTAGCTCAATTCACAAAATACTTACGGGGATTACCCATTGATTGCGATATTCAGCTGAACCTTTTAGCTTCGGAGCTAAGTGTTAACCAAATTGGTAATGAAAAAGCAGGAGGTTAGAATATGAGCCGAAAAGATTCAAAACAAAATCAAATAATGACAGTGGCAGATTTGAAAAACCTTTTAGACTGTTTTGTAAGACAACAGGACATTGAAAACGATACACAGATATGGCTATCCTCTGATGAAGAAGGAAATGAATTCCTGCCAATGTTGAGAAATATGAAGCTTAGTCTGGCTATTGATAAAGATACAAAGAGGATAATATTCTTTCCTTCGCACAGGTGAGCTTGAGGGTCCTACCCTTTTCCACCACAGCCGCATTTTCTGGCTGTGGTTTCTATCTTCTCTTAGCGGTAGCTATACAAAATGACCCAAGTGAAACGGATATATAAAACAGTAGACATTTTTTAAATTTTCATAACCGCTTGCTTTAAAAAGACTTACAAAATGATCATTTTTATAAAATTAGTGGATAACAAGCCCCTTGGTTGTAGGACGGTTGTACTTGCTGGATACCTGGATACTATGCGAGTAAAGTTTGTAGCTCTATGTTTTTAACGCTTACAAGCTGCCGTGAGCAGTTGCCGTTGCTTGGAACATCACCTATGTTCAAATCTTGCCAGGATGCGAACTTGCGATTTGGCATTAATTTTGAACCATTTCGTCGTCGGCTATTCTTGGACACCTTGGTCGACACACAATTATGTTCATCCAAGTCACACATAACTCTATTATTCACAACAGAATGCAACAATTAGGTTTTTGGGCCAGACGAGATTTCTGCCTTTCATAACCTTTTCACTTGCAACGTCTTAGCCTTCGACCGACTTTTTACAATATACGTTCATAGCAAGCCCGATAGCGCCGCAAATGCCAGCCCTGTCGCCCAAGCCGGGGCTGACAATGTAGTTATCTATATTTTTTAGAATCAATGGAACCGAAATATAACCGTTCAACTTTTCAACTACTTTTCTGCGGATTAAAGGATATAGTTGCTGTTTGTGCATCAAACCACCGCCCAGAACTATCTTCTGGGGAGATACGGTCAGTATGTAATTCATCAACCCCTGTGCCAAATAATCAGCCTCCAACTCCCATGCTGGATGATCATCTGGCAACTGGGATGCATGACAACTCCAACGGAGATCAACAGCACGTCCTGATGCCAGACTTTCCAGGCACCCGTTATGATAGGGACAACATCCTGCGAATAGATCCCTAGCTTTATTCTGCTGTATCAGCACATGTCCCATTTCAGGATGCATCAATCCATGCAATGGCTTGCCATAGACATATAGCCCGCCGCCAATACCGGTACCTACAGTCAAATATAACACCACATCCAGACCCTTGCCAGCACCCCATAAATACTCTGCAAAGGCCGCGGCATTAACATCTGTGTCAAAACCTATAGGAATATCGAGATGCTTTCCGAGGGCATTTGTCACATCCGTATTACTCCAACCCGCCTTGGGAGTTGTCGTAATGAATCCGTATGTCTTGCTATCCTTGTTCAAATCCAGCGGACCAAAGCATGCGATTCCCAGCGCATCCAATTGTATACGGGTCTTTTTCTGATAATCTTTAAAATAAGCTATAACCGCTGCCAAAGTTCTTTCCGGGGTCTCTGTAGGCAAGCTTATCTCTGAGCGTATATCGTCAGGTCCAGTTGCTACTGCACATATAACCTTTGTTCCACCTGCTTCAATAGCACCATATATTCCCATCAACATACCCCTTTTTATATAACCTTGGAAAAACCCATTGCGGCCTAAAATCGGTCAGTTTGAGTATTTACTATTTACTATTGAACAAGCAAAAGCTTTAGACTGGAAGCCGGTTGAGAGCGTTCGTGTTTTACAATAGTCAATCGTAAATTGAAAATAGTCAAGGGCTTGGCGCCCATCAGTTTTTCCACCATCGGTTCGATGGCCTGGGCTTCTATCTGATAGCCTTTGGCATTGAGATGCAGAAAATCGGGCATTATGTCGTTGGGCAATGTGCCATCCTTGTCGAGAAACTTATCGTTTATATCCATGTAGTATATCCATTTGTTGTCGGCGATGGTTGAGGCAAGTTTGCTTGCCTCGGCATTTTTCTCACGCTGGGCTGAAGGTTTTTCGCCTCGCGGGAAAATCGCGAGAATAAGGATTTTGGTATTGGGCAGGTCTTTGCGTAATTTTTGGCATATTGCGATAATCCCCTCGCCGATTTCCTTTGCGGTGTTGTCACTACCGTTGGAATTATTGGTACCAATCATTATGATGGCCAGCTTCGGTGAGATACCGGTAATCTCACCATTATCCAGCCGCCAGAGCACATGTTGGGTATAGTCGCCGCTAAAGCCCATATTGACGGCGTTGCGTTTGGCGTAGTACTTATCCCACGTCTCTTTGCCGTTGCCTTCCCAGTCATGCGTAATCGAATCGCCGATAAAGATCAGATCGACATTGCCCTGCTTGACACGGTCAACTACGGCCTGATGTCGCGGCATCCACCAGTCGTACAACGACGGCATCGGGGTTATGGCCGAATGCGCATTGGGATCAATCTTATAGGCGCCAACCTTTTCCCCCCGCCAGCCTGCGCAGCCGCTCATCATCGCACAACAGACACAAACCACAACTGCAAAAAACATCCGTTTCATTGAATTTCCTTTCTAAACAATTTAAGCAAAAATAAAATATCAACCGGGATTCCTCATTTAAATCTGCTCAGCTACGCCGCTGAGCCTCATTTTAAATAGAATACAGAATTTATTATTAAAATTCAACCCTTCTGATTACCATATTGGTTTTAATTCCCATGCCTTCAGATTCAAATCCGTAGTTCCATTTTGAGCATATATCTCAACATTATTGGATTTGGGGTTTAAATAGACTACCTTCGTAAAGCAAATCTTGTTATCAATAAACACTTCTACGACTGACCTATCTACAAATACATGGATTTTTATGCTATCGGCGATTGGAACATAGTCTGCTGTAAATTCATCAAGCGAGACGCGGTTTCCATCAAATGATATGTCAGCAAATTCTTTTGAGTCTTCGGAACAACGCACCCTTATACCTATTTTACGTGACCTTATATCTGTGAATTCCGCTAAGATTTCGGCACTGTTGCCGTCAATTTTCTGAACTCTTACTTGGTTATTATCTAATTTTAAATGTGAATTATCAAAACTCTTGCCTCTTAATAAGGCCATTTGGGGTATAGGTTTTTGACTTACATTATAATTCTCATCAATTTCAATGATTCTGGGGATAGCCATGCAACCATTCCACCCTGTACCAAGCTTGAAACCTGGTATCCATCCGAGAATAATAAAACTCCCATTCCTGTCATAGAAACTGTAAGATGCATAATGATGTTTCTTGCTATAATCGATAAGACCCGCTCGTTTAGCTGTAAATTTGCAGTTCTGACTATCAAAAGTACCCGCAAAAAAATACTCTGGGCCTCCATCTGATAAAATTAGTATCCATTTATCATTAATTTTGGCAAATTGCGGACATTCGGCATCTTTGTCAAACATTATGTTTCTGAACTTCCAAGTTGTGAAGCTGTCGTTCATTGCTTCATAAACGGGTAAACCGCACCCAGTCGCACCTATTACAATGTAAGCTCTTCCGGATTCTCTGAAAACACAAGCATCCCGCCAATCCCAATTGACCCGGGGCCCGCCATGGTTCTTTATAGTCAATAATGGGTTCTTAGTATGCTTTTTCAGCCTAGTCAAATTATTAGTATCTTCAGGTACTGCCGCCCATAACTCATAAGGTATTTGAGGGCCGATAAGCTCTGAGGCCTTTGTGTAAAAGAACATTAACTCATTCTTGTTGTTATATGCCGCACATCCTGAGTAACATCCCGTTTCACCAAATTCAAGTGAAGGCCACATCGCAATTGGCATAATCTCCCAGTGTACTAAATCCTTACTTTTAGCATGTCCCCAGTGCATACAGGGCTGCCAGACATCATCATATGGGTTCATCTGGTAGAAAATATGATAATATCCGTTATAATAGACCGGACCATTTATATCATTCATCCATAACGCGGTGGGACGAAAATGGTAGCTTGGTCGATTGGCATCATTTTGTGCAGCCTCTTGAGCCTCTTTCATTAACTCATTGGTTAGTAATTCCCGATCAAATTTTTCTGAGTCCGCACTTATCCCTCTGGGATTATCACTCATGTGAATATGGTCCACACATATATGACCCCAAGCGGCGGTCTCATTATCGACAATTTCTATGAACGCCTTTTTCCCCATATATTCCTTGACATTCCAATTACACCAAAAAAGTCGCTCAGAGTTAATACCAGTCGCCGTCTTCACCTTTTTACCATCAACTATTAGATTGATGCACGTCAGACCAGGATGATTTCCTCCGCCAATATTGAAATTAACAAACTCCATTTCAAGAAGAAATTCTGGAGATTTAAGTTTGCCTACACTAGAATCCCCGCCATGGTATGAATTTACAAGCTTTAAACCCACGTACGATTTAACAGCGGCTTGATTAGGAAGAGTACCGTTCGTCGGGCCATTGCCAAACGCCTGACCTGTGCACATCCATGCTCCATAACCTTGGTCTTCAAAATCAGCAATGATTTTCTGTTCAGCCGCTGCCAAGCTAGCGTATATACAAAGAACCGATTGGAAAAGTAAAAGTTTGTTTTTCATAGATTCCTTTGAATTTATAATCAATTAATTATACGTGTTGTAGGAACTCACCAGATCGGCTTTATTTTCCAAACGTCTAACGCTTTCAGCGTTGCTGAACCGTTCTCAGCAAATACTTGAATTCGCAAGTTGCCCATTTCGTAATAAGGCCATATTACACGAGTAATGCAAACTCGACCATCATTCAAATAGACTTCGATCAGAGTTTTATCAATATCCAGCATGCCAGCAAGGCATGCCACTATTATAATCCATGGGCATTTAATCATCGCAAGAGCATAACAGAATTTTGTTTTGGACGCAATTATTGCTCATCCAAACCGAACATAACTCTTTTATTCAAAAGAGATTGCGCTTATTAGATTTTTGAGCCAGACAGGGAACTTTGTTTTAACTTTTATATCACTCTGGACTAATCGCATCGCGGAATGCATCACCAAGAAAATTAAACGACACTACTGTTAATAATACCGGAATCAGTGGAAAAAGCAGCCATGGCGATTGAGTTATAACTCTGACGTGCTGCGCTTCTTGTAATAAAACACCCCAACTTGTCATCGGTGACCGGATGCCCAAACCAAGAAAACTCAATGCCGTTTCACCAAGAATCGTTGCCGGTATCGACAAAGTGGCTATCACAATTAAAAAACTGAAACACGACGGAACAAGATGACGCGTGATAATGTAAAAATCAGATGCACCAAAAGATTGTGCCGCTCTTACATACTGTGATCTCGCATTGGAAAGAACAAGGCCGCGTACCTGACGGGCAAGAGCACCCCAGCCAACAAGCGAGAGAATAGTAATGATCCCAAAATAAACTTTTATAGGACTCCAGTCTGCAGGAAGTGCTGCCGCAAGCGCCATCCACAAAGGAATGGCCGGGAAAGACATCAGAACCTCAATGGCTCTTTGAATCACAATGTCAAGCCATCCGCCATAATAGCCGGAAATTGTGCCTATAAAAGTTCCGAATAGGAGTGTTACTGCGACACCGACAAGACCAACTGTAAGTGATATTCTGCTTCCATAGAGAATCCTCGTGAACAGGCATCTGCCCAAATTATCTCCGCCCAGTGGGTACCAAGTTATTCCTTCGACTACAAAAAGATGCCTTTTTGTTTTAAAGACACCGAACAATTTATGAGAGCAGCCTTCAGAAAAAAAACGTATGGGATACTTCACATCTGTTGAATATAGCCATTGTATTTGATCATTCAAATAAGATTTTTTTATGGCATACACAAACGGTCTGTAAAGTTTGCCATTGGAAAAAACAGTGGGCACCTGAGGGGGCGCATAAACCATTTTTATATTCTGATAGTTGTAGTCATAAGGAGCAATAAAGTCAGCAAATATTGCACATAGATACAGCAGTATTACAATCACAAGGCCAGCTAATCCGAGCTTCGATTTGCGAAAACGTCGCGCAGCAAGTGAGGTTCTTGTCATCACTCCAAGCCCGCTGTTCGTTATCTCATCGATATTTAACGGAATTTTACTAAAATCATCTTTAGTCATATCTGATCCTTGGATCTACTATCGCAAGGGCGATGTCAGCTATGAGGTTGCCAACCAGCAGCATGAAGCTCATCAGCATAAGCAGCGTGCCAGCAAGGTACATATCCTGAGTCTTGAGACTTTCAAACAGAAGAAAACCTGCCGTTGGCAGATTAAGAACTATTGATATAATGGTTGAACCTGAAAGCAAAACTGGCAGTGACATTCCAAGAATTGAAATAATAGGATTAACCGCAACGCGAAGAGCATGCTTATAAAGTACAGCATTCTCGGATATTCCTTTGGCGTATGCAGTTTGTATATACTGTTGACCGAGAACCTCAAGCATACTTGAACGCATTATTCTTACAAGTCCGGCTGTTCCATTGACCGCGACAATGATGGCCGGAACTGGCAAGTGTTTAAGTAAATCTACAAATTTTGCGAACGACCACGGCTGAAAATAAAACTGCGACGAAAATAATCCGATAAAACAGTAATCTAGAACAAAAATTCCGAAAACAAGCAGAAGCAATGCTATCATGAATTCCGGCAATGACATGCCGACAAAACTAACAGCACAAATCAGATTATCCTGCCATTTATATTTTTTAACCGCGGCAAATATTCCAGCAGGAACCGATACGATATAAACAAAAATCATGCTAACCGCCGCAATTAGCACAGTAAAACCCATGTAGCTCCACACCACATCATTGACCGGTTTTTCGTAAGCAAACGAGCGGCCAAAATGGCCTTTGGTTATTATGCCATATATCCAGCTTGCATATTGTAAATACACCGGCTTGTCCAAACCGTATTCAGCACGCAGTTGCTTAATCTGAATCATTGAAGAAGAGTCTCCACCGATAGATTCAAGATATGCAAGCTTCTGTTGAAGATAATCGCCTTTGGGAAGCTGCATAATAACAAATGACACCATAGATGTTAGCAGCATCATTGGTATAAAGATCAGTATTCGGCGTATAATGTAGTTGGTCATTTTGCTTTATTGTTACGATATAGCCAGCTTGAGTCGTAATAAAATTGCTCCGCATTTATTGAGGCCGGCTGACAAATCGCCCATGGTCCCAAAATACCATCCGATGGGACATTTCGGACATAATCCTTAAGTAGCACGATTGTTCTTTGGCGACCACAAGTTCCTATCATAAATGGGCCGTTATCGAGTTGTATTTGTATGGCATCTAAAACATAGCCATGCCGCTTTTTTAGATCGGGCTCTGTTTTGCATTTTTCATAAATATCGATGAGTTCTTTCATAAATCCG
>Ga0315282_10011437_pt1 | contig 13753 bp, 22 predicted proteins | sample YL17G07_20_MG_FD_203693 | JGI IMG/M metagenome (GOLD analysis project Ga0315282, IMG submission 203693) | Sediment microbial communities from Yellowstone Lake, YNP, Wyoming, USA - YL17G07_20 | ecosystem: Environmental > Aquatic > Freshwater > Lake > Sediment | place: USA: Wyoming | collected... | reverse complement strand
GATTTCATGGGGGGGTCCCCCCTGCCGCGGGCTGTGCATTGCTCGGCTGAGTGGGAGTTTGAGCAGGCTTGTTTCGCTCGGCTTGCTCGGCCATGTGTATTCGTACAGCTTCATATGAGATTGCAAAGCAGCCCTGGCAAATGTTGAATCCCCTGACCTCCTTGGGTAGCCTGTCCTGGTCGCAGAATCCGCATTTGATTGTGATCGGTGGGGCCACTGCGAAAGGCGTAGGCTGACCCTCAGTCTTGGGAGCTGAGAGGATCCGCAGGGTCTCGTCCACTATGTCGTGCATATCCTTCACGGTTAGTTTCTCGTATGTCTTGACCTGGATCAGCAAGCGTCTTTGGACCTCCCAATCCTTAACTCGACCTATCTCGTAGGCCATCCCAACGGAGATTTTCTCTGAATCAAGTGCCTCCATGACCTCAGGATGAACCGATGAAACGACCATCATCTTCTCTATGTAATCGCGTTTGAGCCCGGTCTCCTTCTCGATGTCTTCTATGGAGGCCTTGAATTTTTGCGTGAGCTCTCCCACGACCATCGCCATTTCTGAGGCCTTGGTTTTTCCATGGAGACGGTTCAGCATCAGGTTCTTCATGTGGGCGTCTTTCATGGTGCCTGGCCAGACTACGCAGAGGACCTTGGGGATGTTCTGCAGTTGGGCCTCCTCGAGCCTGTGGGCGCCATCCACAAGCCAGTAATCCTCACGATCCTGGACCACGACGATCGTTTCGACTATTCCCTGGGATCCGATGCTGGCCTTGAACATGGCCAGCATCTCGTTATCCCAGGACGCCCTGACCCGGACGTCCGGGACCTTGATCTGGTCGAGCTTCAACCAGATCGTCTTAGGCTTCTCTTTCTGCTTAGGCTTCTCTGTTGTGCTCATGACTAGTCCCACCACAAACGGAGTCTGAATGAATCCTGCAGGTCGCTCTCGTCAGCCCTGCAACCTCCCAAGAGTTCACAAAACCGCGGGAGGATCCCAGGAGGCCAGGTCCCTAATTCCCTAATCTCGAGAAGTACGGTCGATGGATCTTGCATGGTGACATGAATCGGAGCTCCTCCTTGAACCAATTCTAAGAGCCCCATGTAGGTCTCATGTGGTCTATCCATCATTGTCATGCTAGGCCTGCCTCCTGCATTTTCTGTTTTCGTTGATCCCTCTTGGCCACGGCCTCCGGGGACCAATACTTGTCACGTTCCTCCCAGATCTGCACGATCCAGGGGGGCGCCCATTCAATCACGCGGACGTTACTGTTTTTGGCTGCGTTAAGGACCCAGGGGAGAGCTCTCACGACCAGCAGCTGCAGCTCTCGAGGCTTACTGACATGGGCCTGGAGCTCCGGGGTAGTCGACACCAGGCTAGCGTATACAGGGAGTTTTGCGAGGCCATCCATCGCCTTGAAAATCTTACCCTCGATCAGGATTAACTTGTTCGGCTGGATCACGATGGCGTCAACCTCAGGTCTCCAGGGTCTATAGGCCCTAGCTGCTTTGCTCTCTCCAAATTGTTCTACGATCGACTTGGGGATAACATCTAAGGGGACGCGATATCGTGCCTCGTCGTTGGGGTAGTTTGCAACAACATACTCGGTAACCCATCTCGGTTCGACTTCACGTCTCACTTTGGTACTCATATCCATCAAGTTTCTATGATACGCTTTCGATTCAAATTTAAGCCTATCCCGTCCCTCCAGGTCTCGAGGAAAATATCTTGGTAAAAATGACCGTTCCAACTGCAACAGACATCGCGACTAAATGGGCAGAGGAAACACCAAAGCGATCTTCATACTACGAGAAGAACGCGCCTCCAGCAGGCTCGAAGATGGAGGCCAACGCCATCGCTGCAGCCCCGAATTACAAAGCAGCGGTCCAGGCTGCGAACATCGACAAGCGGTTTTCCGGAGGCCTCAAGGGTAAGGGGGCCAAGTACACCCGGAAGGTTACCGATGTCGGTGTCGCGAGATTTGGACCAGGCGTCTCAGCTGCTAAGGCTGACATGGAGTCAGGTATGGGTCCAGTAGTCACAGATCTCCAGGCCATCGAGATCGATCCACGCAAGCCACGTGGGGATCCAGGCAACTACACAGGCAGATCGAACAAGGTCGGAACTGAACTCAACAAGAAGAGGCTCGCCAGGCTAGCAGCTGGCGCCTAGGGAGGCCCTGAAAGATGGGCTATTGGTATTGGCGCAACCTATGGAACGCAGAGTCAGTCGACGAGAACACAACCAACAGTCTCGACCTACCTGAGAAAGGATACCTCTCAGGCCTCAGAATCCACGTCCAACAACGTAACACATCCGATCTGGACAACGCATACGACAATCCGTACCCAACTCAAAGGATCAGCATCAAGATCCTAGGCAACGGCAACTTTGAGATCATCAACCTGAGAGGCCGACAGCTGGAGGCCCTCAACTTCTGGGACTCCGGTCACATGAGCCGCAATCTACTCTGGACGTTGAGAGACATCGATCTCTCGGAGGAGCTCCTCATACCCTTCGGGCGATACCTCGGAGACCCCAAGTACGGCCTGATACTTGACAACTTCAAAGCAGGCGTACAATTCCAGGAGACAAACACCTGGGACACGGACTATGTCACGGACACTTATCAGAAATACACGATCGACGCCCTATTCCGTAAGAACCCCGAGAGCGAGTTGTTCAGCGGAGGATTCTTGCGAAAACGTCAAGTGGCAGACGAGTCAGCAGCGGCCAGGACACAGCATGGAGTCAAACTCCCGACTGACAACCTGCTAAGGCAGATCCACGTTTTCACCGAACCTAGCCTCACCAGCCATCTACCAACAACCGTACCCTTCACAGAGCTGAGTACGCTTTGGCTGTCGATCCTATCAAAGCAAGAGTACCTCATCAACAACATGAATCTATCAAACCTCGCCCGGTATATGTACCAACATTTCGGGCGTCTAGCAAGAACCGAGGGGCTAACTGGAGACACGTCAGCGACGCATTACTGCGACACGAAGATCTACGAGAGACGGAACACAGGGGCTTTCATGTTCAACACAACTGCAGGATTCTTGGTAGAGGACGCAGCTACGAACCTCGAGAGGATCCTGAAACTGTACACTAAGAACACGTCTGGAACAGCAGCTGGACAACAGGCATACTGGAACGCTGAGGGGATTTGCCCACACGGATTGATCCCTCTACTATTGCAGGATCCAATGAGTGACGAGTCAGCTTGGCTTGATGCCAAGGCCCAGGGCGACGTCTACGTTGAGGGAACTGAGGGCGTATCGACTGGCCACTGGTACATCGTACTAGACGAACTCCAGAAAACAACTCCTAGCTAGGCATTGACCATACAAAACCCGTAACCTAAGAAAGAGCTTGCGGGGAATTCCCTCTTTTTAGAATCAATCGAGAAGGTGGTGATTCTACGAAATGGGTTTCTTGGGTTCGCTCCGGTTTAGGCAATATAAGAAATCTCTTGGCACAGACACGATCACGTTTCAGGCCGAGAAAGTCGCGAAGGGGGAAATTGTCCAAGTCACGTCGGCGTACGTGACTGACTATACAACAGCCAACAAGAAGCTGGTCCTTGGGATCCGAGACGTGGCAGGGATCGATCACTACATTCTGACGGTTCAGGAGACACTCACATTCGAGGCCCACTTGACCGGGAGGATCTACCTGATTTCAGGGGAGAGACTGATCGGAATAGTGACCTCGCCTAGTGAGAACGACGAGTGCTATTTTACAGCGGACGGAGAAAGGTACGCCATACCGGGGACTTGATTCATGTTTGAGAGATGGGAGTACGAGATCCCGAAAAACACAGCGGAAGCTGACAAGATTGAGAAAGACGTCCAGATCAGTCTTGGCGTGATCACTGCGGTTGAGGTCGGTTTTCCTGCAGGCTGCGGAGGATACGACTGGGACACAAACACAAGTATGTCCCTGGCCAGGACGAGACTCAAATGGGGAGCAAGCATGATCGCCCCCAGGTCACCCTCTGAATACTTGGCTGCAGACGACTTTGTGATCCGCATAGAACCCATGCTATTTCCAATCCTCAAAGGAGAGCCGATCTTGACTTGGGAGCTGTGGAATTTGGACGACACTTATTCACATGAGCTTTGGCTTGGGATCAACTGGCTAACCAAGGAGGAGCTTGAGAAGGAATTGGACCAGATGAAACAGTTAGGGTATTCAATGCAGAGCCTGACGCAGCTGCTGGCCACGTTCTTCAGGATCCCCTGGAGGCCTGTCTAACCCATGGCTCGAGAGAACCGTCCAGTTCCGATCCCTGACAACTGGCCGATCGCTACATGGGGTATAGCGTGGACTGATCACGTGTACGTGCATCGAGAGCCTAGGCCTGTCCCTGCAGTAGAGAGAGGTCCATGAGGTCTCGCTTATGGTACAATACGTCTACAAAGCAAAGCCTACCAGGGGCCAGGAGTTTGACCCTGATCAACTCGAGGAGATCGACCAAGACGCAGCCACTAAGAAACATGTTCTCCTAGATGGTAATATTCATACAGACACCACACTGGCCACGTTTGAGACTGGCGACATCGTTTACCGTGACGCATCTGGAAAATGGATCCGACTAGCCAAAGGATCAGATGATCAAGTCCTCACTCTCGAGGGCGGGGTCCCTGTTTGGAAAACTCCAACGGCAGGAGGAGGAGGCGCAAAGATACAGGTCATTGAATATACTGGAGATGGTTCATACCCACACAGGATCATCGCGACCACCTTCACGCCCAAACTCGCGTACTTCTTGCGACATGACGACTACATGTTCAGCGGAAGAGTAGTCTACCAAAGCGAGGACGGAAGATGGGGCAAAGCAGCAGACAGCGATAACACAAGGGACCTCTCAACTCTTGGAGATGGAACCCCAATTTTCACGGCTGCAGGCGTCGACGTCGGACGCATCTATGATCTTTGGAACGTTGGAAACATTGAGAACGTTGACTATACGCTGTTCGTCATAGGATAGGAGGCGCACTCGAGAACATGGTCCATGGAGCGCCAGACTATCACAAGCGCATAATTCTTGCAGAGGCCTTTGGGTACACTGACAAGATCCCAGTCTACGAGGTCGCGCCAGTCCAGGGACGATATTACGCAACGCCTCCCACGTTGACAGACAAGGATTTCGCCCCGGCTCTCATGGATGAGAATGGCAGGCTGATAGTGAAAGCGATCCTGGACGCCACAAGTCCGACAATCAATGTGGACGTAACAGACAAGTGGGCCAGGCAGCTAGGCCAAGTAGATCTCGCTAGGGTCCTGGGCGCAGCCCTCGCCCACACAAACCCAGTAATCGCCAGGCTGACAGATGGATCCGCATTTTACGACGTGGCCAAGACCGGGCAGCTGCCCACAGCCCTGGACACAGGGGCATTGAAAGTACGAGAACAAAACCCACTGACAAGCATACAGGTCTCGAATTTCCCCGCAGACTATCCTGATGCAGCAGTTCTAGCAAAACTAGTCGCTGGAATTCCCGTAACTAATTGGATTTCTGAGATCGCGGTGAATAATTTTCCAACGGCATATGATGTTTCTGATAGAGCGATGAGGCTTCTTGGTAGAGTATATGGAAATCAAGGACAACAACTACAGCAACGAGCTATAGGTGGTCTAGACTTTCCTCTAGGAATTTCACTTGATTATGTAGGCTCAGTACCTCAGACGGCTAGTGATTGGACAGCACACTTTCGACAACTAGATCCGGCAACAGCTATTGGCACCCTTGAGGATCTGACGGGGAATAGTGCAGCCCAGCAGTTTATTGCTGCATCGACCCCCTGCGTGGCAGTTGTGATCAGAGCTCTTGCAGGAAACACTGGCCAAATAAGAGTCGGAGACGCAAACGTTTCAGCAACTAGAGGGGCAGAACTCTCGGCTGGGGACGCGATCGTGCTGGCCATCAACAACGTGAATCTAGGATATTTCTACGGAGTCAGCCCTAACAAGGTGAGTATAACATATGTCACATAGACGCCCGTACATAGAGATCATTAGGCGCAAAGTCACCAGGCAAAACCTAGTCATAGATCGAGTTGGAGGGGTCACGATCCAGGGCGCAGGGACCGCTGGATTTATCGAGGCATATCCTGTTGTTGCATCAGCAAGCGGCAGCCTGATGGCCCTCATCAAGAATGTTAGAGTCGCTGCCGGAAACATGCGCTTGGGGATCTATGCGGATAATGGAAACACGCCTGTCGGTGGCGCTCTCCTTGCTCAAAGTGCTAGTACCGCTGTGGTCGGTGGGTTCAACATTCTCATAGTTACAGGTGTCAGCATTGTCACAGGCACAAAGTACTGGGTTGCATACCAGCTTAGTTCAAATTCCTGCATAAGTGACTACATAAATGGTGGAGCTCAGTTTTATGCAGCTTACGCCTATGGAGTATTTCCAGAAACCTTCCCAGCCGCGACCTTAACCCCTTACACGAAGAACGTAGGGATCATTTACCAGCCATGACAACCAGGACCGTTGAGAATCTGGCCAAAGCTCTATAGGCACAAGGTCCTTGGTTTCTACCTGGAGGGATTAATTGAACATGACTATGCAACCTGGAAAAGTCCCGGTTACGATCTTCGACATACGAGACCTCCCATCGATGAACCCTATGCGACCAGGCAAAACAGACACGATGATCACGTACGACATCGACCCGCTACACCGCTACTTCATCACGGTCCCAAAAGAAGAGGTCAGCGACACGAAGGGAGGATACGACGAGAACAAGATCGGAATCAGGATCCGGGAGGACCTAGACGCCAGGTCTAAGGTACTTGGAAAAACAATAGCGGTTTAGATCGATGAGCATCTGGGACGTCGTCTATAACGCGGTCTCCGCTGCTTTCAGTCCAGTTTTCCAGCAGATAGCCTCAACAATTCAGACCAGCCTCGCCCCCCTCGCCACTAACATCATCAGCGCATTTCAACCAATTTTTCTCCCGATCTCTCAAACCCTGGCCTCGATGTGGAGCTCTGTCACTGGTCTCGTCAGCTTCACTCTGCCTGACATTCAGCGGACCCTTGTAGGTCTCGGCCCTGCCATCCTCAACATGGGGCCTACAATTCAACAGCTGCTTGGGCCAAACATCTCAAGTATATTGTTCAACTCGACGTCCATCTCAAGCCTGATGCAAGGCACCCTCATACCTGGCATACTCTCGCTACAGTTGGGCCTCCCCAGGATCCCAACAGACATCCTTAACCTGGTTAATCCGAAACTGATCGCCTTGGGGATGGATCTCTCCTGGATCCGGACCAATCTGCCGATCAACCTGGCCGGGCTCCTGAACGATTTCAAATTCTTCGCGGATCCCAGGTTCACGAACATCAACACTCTCCTGACCGGACCGATCCCAAGCAGCATCACAGACCTCAAAACAGACGTGGCCGCTGCAAAAGACACCATTGACAATAGGCTCACGGACTTTCGATCCGCTTTCGATGGAGCTATGGAAAGCGCAACGAAGTTTATAGCAAGTATTTGGGCGGACCTCTGGAAATTCATCCAAGAATCAGTAATCCCAGTGGTCACGTCTGCAGTTGAGACAGTGAGATCAGGGATAGACTTTGCTGTCCGCAGCATCGGATCCTTTCTACTGGATGGAGTTGCATCGATCGCCACTGGCGCCCCTGAGGACGCTGTGGCGAGAGCTATGGGTGTCGGTGTCACTGTATCAACTATGCTGGCCACCCTGTACGTGGGCGTCGAGGTCGTGGAATTTCTTTATCCAACAAAGAACCTTAGCCTGATCGAAATGGTCAGGACCGTGACCGGGGCCTTTGGTGTCAACTACTTTGGTCCCACTATGATGGGGCTACTGATCGCTGGTACTCTCGAGCCTGTCATGAGGCAGGGCGTCAATGCACGATATCGCCATCAGGTTCCGTCCCTGCAGCTGGCCGATGTGATGTGGTTTCAAGGAGGCCTGAACGACGAACAATGGTCTAGGATCTACGACTTCGCCGGATGGAGTGATCAGTATCAAGCGGCCTGGCGTAAGTCCTGGTATCAAGAACCAACAGCCAGGACAGCGATCACGATGGTCGACATACCTGGCCCCTGGGTTGCCAAGATCCCTGAATGGTTGCATAAGGGACGTTACGACGACGAGACCATTTCCATTATTCAGCAGTACGGAGTCAAGAAGGCCCACTTAGACGATCAGAAAGCATTGATCACCGCGACAGAGGCCGACTATGTTGCAGGTCTCGATGATGAGAGAGATCTCAAGGCAAACCTGCAGGCACTAGATCTCGACCCTGATGAGGTCGAGTTTCACATGGCCAAGGCCAAGGCCCAGGCTAGGAAATCTCTCCTAGCGGACCAGGTGGCCACGACTAAAGAGAAATTCATGGATGGAACAATCGACCAGGGCGCAGCTGCAGCAGAGCTCCTGAGTTACGGGCTACGACAGAACAAGGTCAGCGTCCTCACCGGGCGATGGGTCGCGCAGAAAACACCGAAACTCGCGGCGATAACCAAGGCCAAGAAGAAGAACCTCACGCTCGCGGAAATATTTGACCTCTACGACCGCAAGAGATGGAGCCGAGAGAAAGTTCTCGCACGATTGAAAGATATGGATTACGACGCTGACGATGCAGAGGACCTGGTGTGGGAACATGATGAAGAGGTCAAGGGGAGAGCAGCAGCAGCATGAGCAAAAAAGAACCTGAACCTGGAGAAGAATACGAGGCGTTTAGCAGGATCATCAAGAAGAAAAAGCAGGCAGCAGGCGAAACCCCTCCCAAGAAATAGTAGAGTACCTGCTGCTCTTACTTGGGACATGCTATATTGAATCGTATCACTCTTGCATCTTGATTTCTACGCGAACCTTCTTGCCCAGAGCCGCTTCGACTTGCGCGTGCAACGCCGCGGGAATCGTGATGATCAGCCGCCCCTCACCAAGGTGCGCGATGGTAGCATCAAAATATGTGACAGTTTTCAATACTCCCATGCCTCGTCCTCTGCATCTACTCCATCTTCGAAGACTTGCCGGAATCTGTATCCACGTTTCTCCGCCCAAGCCCTCGCATATTCTTCTGTTTGAAAGTTGCGTACAAGCACGCAGCCGGTTACGACGCTGCGGATCGCGAACTGGTCTCCCTCGCGGATTATCTCAACTGTCTTGCTCATCTTTCTTCACACCCTACCATATACGTAGGCGTATACTTAAAGGTAGCGGAGCAAGAAGCCCAAAATGAAACGTCTCTCTCGATCACTGGCTGCTGATGATCAGCTGCATCCACACCAACAGTGGCCTCGCACAGCGCAATAGAAGTGGCCGCATCGACGACAACGTTTAGCAGAATCGTCATCCACCCCCACCCCTTCATTTCCACTAGACTCTACTACTACGATTACACTCTGCGACTCCTTCTCCTTCTTCTCCTTCTTCTGTCTCGCTAGAAGAGACCTCCACTTGTTCTTGAGAGCAGCGCGATGATCGTGATACCAGGGCCGCGGAGTGGATGCAGTGGAATCAAAGGGGGGCGGGTCCTGGTTACTTGTCATGCTTGAAAATATCTCCCGCAATAGCGGCAGATGTGATGCAACGTGTGGCCATGTAGACGTCCACACACACAGAACAAATCTGATTTTGATCTAGCAGGACATTGTGTTCTACTCATTCTGCCACAGTGAGCAGGCCGTACCCAAGGTTCCCCAGTAAGCGTGGCTTGGTCCAACTTTCGACGTCTAGGCATCTGTGATCACCAGGGACGGATCCGGTCGTACTTGATCTCCCTGGCCAGCAGCTCCTCGCCTGACCAGGCTTGTCTGCAGCGTCGACACAACCAGGACCCAGATACATGCACGTGCTCGAGGAGGCTGCCGCACGTGGGGCAGATCCGTGGGATTTCCTCCCACCTTGAGTTTGCGTTAATCTGCTGTTGCTTCACGTGGAATTCTGCCTCCACAGCGCGAACAATACAGGCCAGGACTCTCCCCACTATGCAACGTAGAGATCTCCCTGAACCCAGGAGAACAACAACACATTGCTCTATATTCTTCCATGCATCACAACCTCCTGGTCCCTTGCAGGGCCCGTTCTATGATCTCGTATTGTGCCGGGGGCAATTTGCCGAGGCGATACAGTTCAAAATAAATTGCCTGTCTAACCAGGCCTGAATCACTGAGGCCCAGGGCGTCAGCGCATAGCGTGAAGTTCTTAGCGATCTCGCCTTCGAGAGTTGTGTGTACCGTTTTCGTTTTAGTCCGTTTCGTGCCTATTTCACACTAAAACAGAGTACGGGGAGCTCCTATAAACCTGCCGTAACTCCCCCTTTATTACCAATTACCCACGTCTCGAGACGTCGACTTTGGCGTTTCTAGGGGCAAAACATCACCCCCCTGGACCGCAAAAGAGCTTCATCTCAACTGGTCGGCAGCCGGCCAGGCCCGGTAACTGTTAAATGTCCCCAACATGCCCCTCTCTACTCGAGGAGATGAAAATCAACAATGGATGGAATCGCATGGCAAATACTGTACGCGATCGGAGTCGCAATCGTCTATGGCTTGGCTAACTATTTCCACAAGACACCGAGAGAAGAATTTTCTTGGCCGATGTTTGTCAAGACCCTCATAATCGGCGCATGCATCGGGTACGTCCAATACGCAACGGGCATGACCTATGATCAGGCTCTCGCCTGGCTTGCAGAGAACGCCATCATACTGTACTTCATCGATAAGATCGTCAACGCCCTCTTTCAGTTCTTCCCAAAACGCCTCTAGCACCAGCACCAGGGATCCCCATGCCAACCGAGGTACAACGCGAGATAGTGTCAAGTGTCGTTGAAGTTCTGAAAGACCTTTCACGACTAAAGGGCGTGAATGGATTCAGTAGACGCTACCAATTCAGGATCAAGGATGGCGTCCCCACTAGAGAGATCTGTATTCGTGTCTACGTTGAGAAAAAGAGACCTGCTTGGTTCTGCAAACTAACAGGACGCATGATCCCCAAGGAGATCGCAGGCATCAGAACAGACGTCTACCCCCTTGGAAAAATCCGGATCCAATCCCTGGATCCACACAAGACAAGACAATCAATTCTCGCTGGAGGCCAGTCGTTCATACACTACAAAGTCTCGGCTGCAACGCTTGGTCTAATTCTACGTGACAAGACAACAAAGCAGCCGACCATGCTGAGTAACCTGCATGTGATCTGGGACATCGATAACCCTGGTCTCTGCGCGCAGCAGGGAGACAACATACTGCAGCCTGGACCACTCGACGGAGGTTCGAATCCCTCTGACGCCGTGGCCACAGCGGACAAGGCAATTCCCCTCGACTTTACGGGACAAGAGAATCTCGTAGATGCAGCAACGGCTCTATGGAATGGAGCCCGACAAATTCGACCAGCCGCGGTCATGCAGAACGATGGATCCTTTGTGCAACTGGTCGGGTACAAGTTAGCAGTACGAGGCATGACGATCAAGGGCTGCTCGAGGAACGGAGATCTCGACGTCGTAGTTGTCGACATTGATGCACAGACACAGGTCTCGGGTTATGGCTGCAAGGGCGAGGGCAAGATAGCCTGGTTCATGCATGTCGTAATCTACACACCAAGCCTAGGAGGAGGATCATCAGGCACGATCATGTACGATCCGGTCGACAGAAAAGTGGTCGCATTAAACTTTGCAGGTTCGGGGAACTTTAACCAGCCTGACACATTTGGCATCGGAGGCCGGATGCACGTGATCATGGAATCAGCAAAGCTCAACTTGGAATGGCCTCCAGAGGAACAGCCTCCGAAACGGTACGCTCCCTCAGAATGGAATGGATCCTACGAGGTCATTTCTGGCGAGGAGAGACTGCCAAGCAGAACCGAAGCTCAAATGTCCAGCAGCACGTACCATGAAGGAGACCCGGTCGGCTGCAGCGGCCGACTAGTTGACGACCAGACAAACACAGGGATCTCTGGAAAACAGGTTTCATGGACCTCAGGGACTCAATCCGGATCCGTGACCACAGTAGCCGATGGGACCTTTGCGATCTCGTTCGCTGCAGGGCCTCCTGGCACGTATGGCATCCGGGTCTACTTTGAAGGAGACACATAGACAACCATGCCCCCAGACGATCTCGACAAGATACTGAACGACGACAAGGAATACAAAACATGGGTCTACGGTGAGATCGTAGCCATCAAAACAGACCTGCGATGGATCAAGAATTTCCTAAGTCCCGGACTCTTGGTTGCCCTGGCCATGGGCGTGATCGCCCTGGTCGACTTGGTCCTGCGTGGAGCTGGTCGGTAACCGACCACAGCGAGACCTAGTAGTTCATCAAGAGCAGCTCAGTCGCCGGCTGTCTTTTCCCTATTTTGTGGACCTCCGTTACGCCCTCACTGCTTTTGACAGCTCCGATGCTGTCCCATCTCCACTTATGCAGCAGCTCATCGACAAACTGATTCGGGTAACTCGAGAGGGCCACTTTTCCCTTTACGGTCTGCAGGAGTCTCACCATGCCAACGAAATTAGGCCAGTCCCATTTTGGGGCCTCCGGATAGGGCTCTGTTGCCATCACGTAAGGGGGGTCGACGTAGAATAAAGTGTCAAGACCATCGTAGGCCTTGAGAATATCCTGGTACGGCCTACTCTCAATTTGGACCTGCTGGATTCTGGTGGTCACATCATAGAGTCGATTGACTGCGTTTACCCATCGCTGCGCTGCGGACTGGCCTTGTCTTGAGTGAGCCCATCCAGTCCCTAGGTGGCCTGAGAAAGATTGTGACGCCAGGATGAACCATTCATAGGCCCTGGTCACCGGATCCGGGGAGAGTTTTCCTTCTCTCCACTTTGCCAGGACGTCCTCGTACATGGACCTGGCTGCAGGCGTGAAGGCCAGGCGCCCTATGAGATCAAATGGAACATCGCGTAACGTTGTAAAGAAATTGACCAGGTTACTGTTGATATCGTTGTATATCTCGACGTCGCTGACTGGCTTGGCCAGGAGAACGGACATCGTGCCTCCGAAGGGCTCACAGTAAACACGGTGCTTTGGGAAATGGTCCACGATCCAGGATGCGATCGCGGCCTTGCTGCCCATCATGTATATTGGACTACGCGGTGCCTGGGATTTTGGGAGGACCTTGCTGACGATCTCGTTCAACCGTTTCGACGTACTCAAGAAGAATCACGAAACACTTCTTGCATATCAGCTGGTAACCAACGAGGCCCCACTTGGGGGACGTCTTGATCACTGTGAGGCCATGGCCCCAATGGCTCATGAGCCAAGAGTAATCGTTCATAGTGGGATCGCCTGGGCTATCCTGGGGGGCGTAGGTCCAGGGCCATCTTTCACTATGACGAACTCAAACTTGGCGTAGCGTTTGTCAGGGAGGTAGGGACCGAGCTCGCCGGCCAATCGTTCTGAGAGCACAGAAAACGTCTTGCTGACCGGGCTCCCTCCCTCCCTATCCACTAGCATCTGTAGGGACTCAACGGTCTTGGTGAACTTGGTCACCGGGTCCGTGATGGGTACTTTCACGATTGCATGATTTGTGAAGTGCAGGCGGGTAGGGACGCCAGGCGTGAGCTTGACCCAGTTACTGATCGGGCTAACAGCAGCCATAACCACCACTACCCCCCAATTTCCACTGTGAGCAAGTTAAGACTACCTGCAAAATCAGCCAAGTCCCCCCAAAGAACCAAGGACTCGGACGAATCGGCCAAGCTCCCTGCTCCGGCTGCTCAGAGCACCACTCATCACTGGCATGGCATGGCATATCGCTAAA
>Ga0315282_10011435_pt1 | contig 13756 bp, 16 predicted proteins | sample YL17G07_20_MG_FD_203693 | JGI IMG/M metagenome (GOLD analysis project Ga0315282, IMG submission 203693) | Sediment microbial communities from Yellowstone Lake, YNP, Wyoming, USA - YL17G07_20 | ecosystem: Environmental > Aquatic > Freshwater > Lake > Sediment | place: USA: Wyoming | collected... | reverse complement strand
ATAAAAGCATGCATTTAAATACTATAAATTACAAACAAAAACAAGAAGAACTGATATTAACTAACAAATAAAAAATAGGACATTTCTAATTTGGTAAAAACCGGACATTTCTAAATTGGCTTGACAAAAGTCAGAAATTTGCTTGTTTTTGTCAGTAATCTCGCTATAATAGATACCTATATATGGCGAGAGGTTCCTCCTCGGCTAACTGGAGTGGGACCCCAGTAAATTCTCTCTCCTACACAGAGGAGAGAGGCAAATAGCCATGATCAATCGTAACGATCATGGCTATTTTTATGTCCTAGGGTGTTAAAGGCTTAGGGCGTTGTTTTCCGTCGGAGTTATTAGTTTTAGACAGCTTTCTCTTTTAGTGTCAGAAATCTCTCCCAAGTAAGCCAACAATTCTCCAATAGGGCGGTTATTATCGAAGGTTCTTTCTATAAGCTTACCAGCTTCACTAAGAAGCTCGTTTTTAGTTCTTTTATTCGGTATGGCGGTATCGGCTCTAACTATAGTGGCGTCAAAAGAGATATGAGAGCCGTCAATAAGATCATGTTCTATGCACTGGGTAAGTATTCTGTTAAACAGTCTTTTAAAACGCTCTTTCCCAAGCCTCTGGCGGAATATGGTAAAACTTGAATGGTCAGGAATGGTTTCATCCAGATTTATATCGCAGAAGTACCTGTATAATACGTTTACCTGGACGTGCTCGACAATCTCTCGCTCGGATGGTATATTGTAGAAGAACATTAAAAATAGTATCTTAAACATGCGCGTCGGATCTATCGAACCTCTGCCGGTATCAGAATAAAGATCCTTTACTTCTTCGGTAACAAAGGAGAAGTCTATGAGCTTTTTAATATCTAGTAATACATGGCTTTTAGGAAGCATACAGTCTATATATCGTTTGGAGAATAAGTCACAGTTATATTGGTTTTGTTTTAACATATTTTAGCTCCTTTATCGTCGGTAAATTTCATTTATATTATACCATATAAAAAGGAGTTTCCGACGAGAAAAGAAGCTAAAAATAATAAGAGTTTTTCAACAGTCTCCAAATAGGACGTCCCCTATATTCCTATCGGCATTTATCCTCAGTCATATATAGCCATAGGTTTTGCTGTATAGCAAGTTATATAAGAAAGGGAGTATAGTCAAACATGCCTATTAGACAGATTCGCATTTGGGCCATTGACAACAATGTAAAGTATGGTATAGTAGTACCTAGTAGTACCAAAATAGAATACTCTGTCCTGTGTTTGAAGGGGGAACCTGGACGCTAAAAAAGTCAAACCTTCACTGGAAATTCCGGTGAAGGTTTTTTGTTTGTGTGCCACGTAACGCTCTTTACCAATAGGTTAAAGTCCTATCAACACAGTTCCCACTTCGGGTGTTGTAGCTAACCGCAGGGTGTCTATCGCGAGGTAGAATCTGAAGAGCGGAGATGCGAACATCCAGCCCGTAATCGGAAGGTGAACTCATGGTGGCATTTATATCTGGCGACACGCCAAACAAACGGGGAAGCCTTTATACTGATTGATGATGGATTGGGTGATAAAGCAGTCAGTAAGATATAGGTGTGATTAGAGACGGGATGGATAGGAGATAGAGAGACGTGACCGTGGGAGGTCTTGGGTAACGATTTAGACTTATGGATATAAGCCAAAAGCGAAGTTCCATTAAGGTTATCCAAGAAGTCAGACGGAGCCATAGTAGCGAGGAAGTCCCTGTAATGGGGATAGAGCGAAGGGCTCCTGCTCTATAGGAAGGAAGTCGAATCTACACTAAGGATTATCAGAGGGTTTTAATTCGCTAAGAAAAAAAAGCGGAAGAGGGCAAGATAAAACTACCTCTACCCGAAAGAAAAAGAATGAGGCGACTTAATTGGATTCCGATAAACGGAACCTAACAATAGCCTTAAGAAGAAGAGCTGATAAATACCTATCGTATAGACGAGGCTCACTCGATGGAAGGCGAAAGAATGAAGAATAGAAAATGGTACTCGCTTATAGACAAGGTGTACAGTCTTCCAAATCTATTAGAGTCTTGGTGTGAGGTTAAGGCGAATAAGGGCGCAGGTGGAGTGGATAAGGAGTCCATAGAGGAGTTTGAGGGAAATCTTAACCAAAATCTCAAAGAACTCCACAGGCTCCTTAAAGAGAGAAGATATATTCCATCTCCTGTAAGACAAGTTCTTATCCCTAAATCAAGCTCTGGGGATTTACGTCCATTAGGAATACCTACTGTAAGAGATAGAGTAGTCCAGCAGGCTATCAAGAGAATCATAGAGCCTATATTCGAGCAAAAGTTCAAAGATGTAAGTTATGGATATAGACCGAAAAGAGGAGCCCGTGAAGCTATTCAGAAATGTAAGGAATACATCGCTTCTGGATACAAATGGGTAGTTGATGCGGATATAACGTCATTCTTCGACACGGTTGACCATAAGCTTCTTATGAAAGCCCTGAATGAGGAGATAGCCGACGGAACACTTCTTGACCTTATAGAAAAGTTCCTAAAATCAGGCGTCATGAAAGACGGAAGATTAGAAGCCACACATGAGGGAGTGCCGCAAGGCGGGGTAATATCACCGCTCTTAGCAAATATCTATCTTCACTGTTTCGATAGTGTAATGGCGGAACGCGGCTACCGCTTGGTGAGATACTGCGATGACTTCGTAATCTTTACCAAGCTTGGGAGGAAAGCCGAAAGAGCCCTTCAAGTGACAAGAGAAATACTTGAAGATAAACTCAAGCTCAAGCTTCATCCACAGAAGACCAGAATAGCCCATGCCTTCTTTGACGGATTTGAATTCTTAGGTTGTCTATTCAAATCAGGATATATACGCCCTAAAAATAAAAGTATAGAGTCCTTTAAGGACAAGGTGCGTCATATAACCAGAAGACAGCAGCCAAAGAAACTTAAGATGATAGTAGAACATCTTAATCCTGTCGTAAGAGGTTGGGGTAACTACTTCAGGTATGGAAACGTGAAGGCTCTATATCAGAGGCTGGACGAATGGATGAGGATGAGGCTGCGTTCATTCCTTGAGAAGAAAAGGGCGGTTACTCATCAGAATAAAAGGATAGGTAACTGGCAGCTTAAATCTCAAGGGCTTGTATTATTACAAGAGCTATTACCTATTCCATCCCCTGCGATGGGGCAACTAAAGAGGAAAGCCGTATACTGGAAAACAGTCCGTACGGTTTGAGGTAGGGGACAGAGATGAAAATCTCTTCCTACTCTATTTATAGGGTTATTGACTATTAACATTAGGAGGTGTAAAATGAATCAAATTGGAGATTTATTTCCGCTTAAATTATTAGGAGTTCCACAAGAAATGCCTATTTTAACCAAGGAACAATTTAGAGTAAAGCCAAGAGAAGCTCAGGTCGGTTTAATGCCGCTATTATCTAAAATCGGGACTGAGCCATATTTTGAGGATAAGACAAAAAGTTTTATTCTCTTTAAAGAAGATACTCTGAAACTACTTCCTTTAATTCCTGATGAATCCATAGACATGATCTTTGCTGATCCGCCATATTTTCTTTCAAATGGCGGCATAACCTGTCACGCAGGGAAAATGGTATCTGTAAATAAAGGTAAATGGGATGTTTCCAATGGCGTAGAGGATAATCACCTGTTTAACCAGAGATGGCTTAAGCAATGTCAGCGCATATTAAAGCCGAATGGCACTATTTGGGTTTCCGGCACTTCTCACATTATTCACTCTATAGGTTTTGCTATGCAGGAACTGCATTTTAAGATTTTAAATGACATTGCCTGGTTTAAAGTAAACCCTCCTCCGAATTTAAGCTGCAGGTATTTTACTCATTCTACCGAGACAATTCTTTGGGCTGCCAAGAGTCTAAAATCCAAACATCATTTCAATTATTCTCTGATGAAACAGCTTAATAATAATAAGCAGATGCTTAGCCTATGGCACATAAGGCCTCCAGAAACATCCGAAAAGAAATATGGTAAACACCCTACTCAAAAGCCAATGAAATTACTAGAAAGAATTGTACAGGCCGCTACTAAAAAAGGTGACATAGTCCTGGACCCTTTTAACGGCTCAGGCACCACAGGCTTAGAAGCGCATCTATTGGGTAGAAAATATCTAGGAATTGATTCTGAAAAGGAGTATTTAGATTTAAGTATAAAAAGGTTTAAGGATTTAAACATCAGGAATTAAATATAATGAAAAAAGGCGGCGTAGGCGGCGGTAGGACTATCACAGGTCTGAGATTTGAGTCAAGAATCACTTTAGAAAAAGCCATAAATTCTATACCAAATTATAGAGTCTCAGATGGTAATATCTATTATAAAGGTACTAAAGTAGCAGAACTTTATCAAAAGCACAAGTTATATAAAAATCTATTAGAACCAAATGGCATTGATTATTTAAAAATCATTTCTAAGAAATTATTACCAGACGACGCTATTCTGATATTGAAAGACAAAATTCTGTATATTGTTGAGATTAAATTTCAAGAAGTAGCAGGATCTGTTGACGAAAAACTTCAAACCTGCGATTTCAAAAATAAAGAGTACAAAAAACTGCTCTCCCCTTTAGACATATCAGTTAAATATGTTTATATTCTTAACGATTGGTTTAAGAAGAAAGAATATAAAGATGTCCTCGATTATATCAAATCAGTTGGATGCTATTATTTTTTCAATGAGTTACCTATGGAGTTTTTAGAGTTGCCGGTGTAAAAATGATCTATCGCCCAATGCAAAATTATATACTTTTTGTGCAATAGAGAAATAACCCTCCTTACATAAATCATAAAACCTCCAACAACAGGGCGCTAGCTGTATGCAGAGAGTCTTTCTGCTGCACCGTATTTCTGTGCCGGCTTTAAGGGATTTACCTCTCACAATATACGATAAGACGACTCACAGAAAAAGGGATTTACAATAAGGAAAAGGAGGTATAGAATAAACTCATCACAAAGAGGTGGTAAATGAGGTTCAAATAGCAGAATTTGAAGGTAACCTCCTAAAAATAGGGGGTTACCTTTTTTAATGGGCGTTTCTAATTTTTGAAAAATAGAAATGTCCCTAATTTTCTTCGCACACTCTCGTATTTGCGAGATACACTGTTGCCAAGATTAGTGTCAGGGAAATTGAGAATAGGCTATATAAATTAGACTTGTTTTGTGTATAATTAAAATTGCAGAATGATTAAGAAGGGAGAATAGGAATGAGTCTTTTTTGTCAAAGTAAAGATTTATTAAATGAAAGTGATGTAGAGCAAAAGCTAATTTTTCCAATTTTAACTGCTATTCCTCCTCAAGGATTTGGTTATTGCACTTCTGATTTTAGAACTAAGCCAGATTTGAAGCTGATATCAATAGGGAAAGGTTCCTCCAATAAGCTCTATTATCCGGACTATGTAATTATTTTGAGTGTAAAATCATAGCCGTTCTATTTAGGTACACCCTACTCCGTATCATAATATAAAATATTTGAAAGAATTTACCCTCCAGATGTGTCTATTATAGTAGAAGGAGGGTTTTAATATGCCTACAATGAGGAGATTGGTAGCTGATGAAGCTATATATCATATTATCCAGAGAGGCAATAACAGACAGAATATATTCAGGGAAGATGAAGATTTTAAAAAATTCTTAACCTTGATGAAGGAATGCATGAATAAATATACTTCAGAGCTATATCATTATTGCCTCATGTCTAATCATTTGCATTTTCTTATCAGGATATATAGTAGGGAAGAAGTGGCAAAGTTTATGCAGGCACTGTCTCAATCATATAGGTTCTATTATGGAAAGAAATACAGATATACTGGGTACTTATATCAAGGCAGATTCAAAAGTAAGCTTATAACCAATGATGAATATTTACTGGAATGTGGAAGATATATCGAACGGAACCCTATAAGGGCAGGTATTGTAAAAGATCCGGGTAGTTACCAATGGTCAAGTTATAATTATTATGCAGATAGTTATAAAAGTGATATAATTAAAAAAAATCCTTTATATGCCGGGTTGGGGAATTCTTTAGAAAAACGGCAGTTAGCCTACAGAGAATACGTTTTAACAACAAGATTTTACGAGAAGATCATAGATAAAGAGTTTTGTATTAAATAATAGGGTGTACCATAGTAGGACGGCTACAATAGCTGCGGCTACAATAGCTGCCCATAATTCGGAAGCCGCTTAAACCGTTTGAGGAATTAAACCTTTTAAAACTATCCCCGCCGTTTATCTAGCGCATGAACTTTAATGGATTGTTTTGGCAGCTTTAATATTAAAAAAAGGGAACACTTTGCATCGTAAAATCGCAAACGGTACAAAAGTTACATTATGTCTCTGGCCAGAAGGATGATATAATTACAGAAAATCCGCTTTATGAGAGCTTTGGCAAGACTATAGAAAGTAGATGCTCTGTTTATAAGGAATATGTTTCTACAGCAAGGCCGTATGAAGAGATGATTGATAGGCAATTTGGTATTTATGTGCAGTAGGGTGTCCCCAAATAGGACGTCCCCTATACCACGCAACAAGATCTCCGTCGGGAAAGAGAGTAATTTTACGAGAGAATTTTAAAGAAATCGGTCAATTCCTCTCTTAGTTTATGGGTGCTAGTTTATGGCATATTCGCGCAAGAACGCGCTTATTTCTGCTGTGGATTCTGCCATAAACTAGACGCGAGGAAAAATAAAGAAGAGAGAGACATATTTACCAAACATTATCTCCATTTTTTATATATTTGTTTGGTAATTTAAGACTTGACAATTGTTATCAAACAAGGCATACTATTTGTAGATATTTGTTTGGTAACAATGTGGGGTTTGATATGGGCGCGATAAAAGACTTGCTAAGAGAAGAGCTTGATAATTCTATAAGATTAAGAAAAGACTATAAGGAGGAGCTTAGGAAACGGCCTGGAGGAAGTATAGTGGCAAAGAAGATAAAAGGGCATAAGTACTATTATTTAGCTTTTCGTGATGGCAAGAAAGTCAGGTTTATTTATAAAGGCAAAAAGATATCCAAAGATGATATTGGAAAGCTGAAAGAATCGAGACGACTTAGGGCTAAATATAAGAAATTGATCCAGAAATTAGATAAACGGATTAAATATTTAAAAAAGGCATTGCATGGAAAAGAAGATTAATAGTTTGTGCTTAGAGGTTTTGAATAGGCTTAATGAGGCAGGTGTATTGAAAGACCTTATTGTCATAGGTAGCTGGAGTATTTATTTTTACAAAGATTACTTTAAATCAGAAAATTATTCTACTTATATCAGAACCAAGGATATTGATTTTTTGGTTCCACTTCCTCTGAAATTTCAAAAAGAAGTAAATCTTTTCGAACTTGTTAAAGACCTGGGTTTTCTTGAAAAATACAGAGGCTCAAAAGGGTATATAGAATTGGAGCATCCTGATTTGTCCATTGAATTTCTTGTTCCTGAAAGAGGCCGAGGCGAAGATAAGCCTTATTCCATACCGCAGCTGTCAATCAATGCCCAGCCGTTGAGATTTTTGGATTTCCTTGTTGAAAATACCATCTCTATCAATACCAAAGGGTTAGATATAAGGCTTCCGCATCCAGCAGCATATGCATTGCATAAATTTATTATATTTAAACGCAGGAGCAAAGCAGAAAAGCGCGATAGGGATATAGAGGGAGCATTAAGAGTGTTTAATGAGTTAATCCGCCACAAGAAACACAGTGAAATAAGGTATATTTTTAAAAGAATGCATAATAAATGGCAACGCAAGATCTTGGACAATCTTAAATCTATAGAAGAACCGGAAATAGTGAAAATTTTGACTGAATAGGGCATAGGATTAAGTATAATTAAGTTTAAAGCGCTAAAAAGAAGAAAGGTTAAGTGCTAGTTTTTTTTACCGCGCGATAAAGAAATAGATAAAATATCCCACTTTCCCACTTGACAATATTCCCACCATATGGTATGCTTTAAGTGGAAAAGGAGGGGAGTGCAATGAAGCCCGTAAAAGCTGCACAAAGAAAAAAGCAAGTTGTTGAGATTCGGGAAACGTTTATGTCTGTGGATACTCGGCCGCTTGATTCTAAGCACCGCATAACACTGAGCGGAAGGCTGCAAAAACTTATGATGAGCAAGATGAAGATCGACTCTTACCAGGTATTTGTAGGCAAAGAGGGGGATATATTGCTTCGGCCCGCCGTATCGGTTCCCAGCAGTGAGGCATGGGTGTACCGCAACTCCGAAGTGATCTGCAAGGTGCGCCAAGGGTTAAAAGAGGCCGAGGAAGGCAAGGCAGAGAAGGTTAATGATTTGGAAAGTTTTTTGAATGACTTATGAGTTTCTTTTTGAGTTTCACCCCTAGCGCAAAGAAAAGTTTAAAAGAGCTTAAAGAATCAGCACATTTAGAGAAGCGCTTTAAGGTGGTTTCTAAAGCTTTGAAATACCTCGCAGAAAATCCGCGTCACTCCAGCCTGCAAACCCACCACTATTATTCTTTGTATGGGCCAGATGGAGAGAAGGTTTTTGAGGCGTATGCCAAGCAGGACACCTCGGCCGCTTATCGTATTTTCTTCTATTACGGGAAGGCCCGCAGTGAGATTGTCATCTTCGCCATTACCCCGCATCCTTAAACAAGAATTTACCGTAGTTGATTATTCCCGCATGGTGCAAAAAATATGCAAATTTTCTAACCGCTAAGTATCAATGTCCGGACAAAGAGAGGCTGGGTCATATGAACATTAGATGGCTGACAGTAAACTTTATTCTAAATTTTTCAAAAATATTTTGCAATAAGGTCTTTTGCAGACGAATTCTGTGGTCTTAGCAAGCCTGTATAGTTCGAATGAACGCCTGAACTCCGCCTAAAATTGTAATCATGCGCACAATATTAAATCCTGTGGATAAAATTGCCAACTCCGCACTCGCTCCGTAACTACCACGCAATAAAAATTGACCCGCGCCAAGGTTATACTTAAAATGCCCGAAAATCAATTCAATGATCTGTTTGCGTAACCGGTAGATCGCCTGCCCCTCTGAACTTTTGTACACCACTGCTAGTTTCTGCTGTAATGTTTCGTGTTCCATGCGATCAATCGAACGCCCTAGGCCATTCGTAGTGCAGATGCCAAAATGAGCACATTTGCAGCAGTCTTTCCAAGATGCCCGATATGCCCGCTGGCCTTTTTTATGCGTTCCAGAAGACTGCAATCTCTTTCCTTCGGGGCATATATATTCATTATTTTTTCCATCGTAGGTGAAAACATCTTTATCAAATGGCTTTGGCTTATGCCCACGCTCCTGATGCATTACCTTCGGGCTCGGGACAATAACCTGCACATCGCTATCAACTTTGGTAAAATCCTGTGGGCTATAATATCCAGCATCTGCGCATACCGATTCAGGTTTTTTATTCAAAACTTCTTTCGCTTGTTCAAGCTGTCTACTTAACTGATTGACATCCGTGCTATGGCTTACGGCTTCTGCTGTCACGACTAAACCATGTTTACCATCGGCTACGATTTGAGCCTTGTATCCGGCATGTATTCCTTGACGAGATTTTATTATAACGCTATCCGGATCGGTAGTATTAAGCTTATCTCTGCCAGTCTCTTGTGTGGATGCTTTTACCGCAGCCTTGAGTTTCTCTTTGTCTCGGAGTTCTTTTTTAAGCCGAATGAGGCTTTCTTTTTGCTCTTCCTGCAAGTCTTCGTGAGCGTTGTCGATTACTAACTGATCGATCCGCTCATTAATTGCATGGATATGCCGCTTACAGCGTTTAACGTCCCAGTTGTTTTTGATCCCGGCATTTGCCCTGATCCCACTGCCATCCATAAATAATGCGTTGCCATCTACCAGCTCCAGGTTAATACACATACGCACGCATTGCTTTAAGACCTTTTTTAATGCCTCCTGGTGCTGCCTGCGGAACCGTCCGATCGTTCGAAAATCAGGTTTTAGCCCGCCAGTTAACCAGATAAATGCCAAGTTATGATGACACGCACGCTCCAACTTACGCGAACTTCGGATACCGTATGCATAACCGAAAACTAAAACTTTCATCAACATTTTCGGATAATATTCATCGGCATTCCCGCCTGGAATCAACGCTATGCCTAACTCTCCAAAATCCAGCGCTTCCACGAAAGCGTCGTATGCCCTTACCTGATCATCCTGATCTATATAATCTTCCACTGAAGGTGGTAAAAAGGTAGTTTGTCTGCGATCTGCTATTCGATAGGCCATGATATTCCTCCTTAGATATTAAGAAGATCATAGCATGTTTTTTGATAACTGTCGACGAGAATTATGAATATTACCGTCGAGAGTTGACGGAAAAATTGCCGGTCATCTGACCCAGCCTCTCGAGGATGTACATCCTATAACCTTTTATTTCTTAAAGAGCTATGAAATTTATCTCTATAAAATAGTGGACAAAATGGACAAATTCTTGCTATAACTTTATCTCTTATTTGCCAATTTTCTTGCGCCGCAAAAGTCTTTGCGGCATCAAATGGAGAGATAATTGAGACCCTGATTAGCGATGCTGATCAGGGTATTTTTTATCTCGCGATGTGTCAAAGAGTTAGGGTGTTATTTTTCTTAGTAGTTCTTTATTAATGATCTTAAATTTTAATCCTGCCCCAGGTTCGCGTAAAATAGCTGGATAAATCTCGCCAGCCTATCTCTTTATCTCCATATCGCGGTTTAGTAAAAGCGCCGTAGTAAATGACTATTAAGGGATGTTCTTTGACAGAAGGAACGCATGGACACAAAAGGTCTGAAGATGCAAACAGATTCTTTCGCGCTATTTCCTAGAGTCACCTGTTAATTTTTATTGACAGAGTAATTTGTTGTGATATATTATTAGCATATGCCAATAATTAAAAGAGGTTTGTATGGCTAGGCCTTGCAGATGTCGAAGAATAAGATGTAATCCTGATACAAATTACTTTAAACCTCGTGGCATTCCATTAGATATGCTTGAGGAGATAAATCTCACCTTGGATGAGTTAGAGGCGATCAGACTTGCGGATTTAGAAGGGTTATATCAGGAAGATGCGGCTAAGAAAATGAATATTTCCAGGCAGACATTTGGAAATATTATTAATTCAGCGCATAAAAAGATAGCGGATGTTCTTTTAAACGCCAAAGCGCTGAAAATAGAAGGCGGAGCCATTGAAAGGGTGGATTAAATGGATAATGCGATGAAGCAGGATAGGGAACGATTAAAACTATTCAAAAAATATGGCTACGATATACCAAAAGCCAGAAATTTTATTCTTACTAAAGCCAAGCTCGCTAAGGGCAGCATGCTAGAAATTGGCACAGGCAAAGGCCATATGGCAATCGCTTTAGCGAAGAAAGGTTTTAAGTTAATCTCTATTGATTTAGATAGAAAGGCTCAAGATATCGCGAAGATACACCTCAAGACGATGAAGCTCGGTAAATTAGTAACCCTTAAAATTATGAATGCCGAAAGATTACAGTATAAAGATAATTATTTTGATTATGTAATTTCTGTTAATTTCATTCATCATGTTAAAAATCCTGGCAGGTGTTTAAAAGAGATGATAAGGCTGACCAAAAACAAGCTCATTATAGCCGATATAAATAAAAGAGGTGAACTTATTATGGAAAAGGTGCATAGGCTGGATGGTCATGGCCATGAAATATCGAAAATGTCGTTAAAAGAAATAGAGGTATTATTAAAGAAGACTGGCATGAAAGTCAGGGTTTATAGAGATATTTGTCAAACTGTTTTAATAGCAAAGAAAGACATACTATAATAAGTAAAGATAAATTTTCAAAGAGCAGTAAAGCTAAATAGCAATAGCAACACGTTCCGGATTATAGATAGCATTGTTCTTTAACATAGAATACATAATACAGGCAAGCTTTCTGGCAACTACAATAAGAGCTTGTTTGGGGCATTTACCTTGGGACACCTTATCGTGATATACACTTTTAAGATAAGGATTATGGATCAGGGAAGCCACCGAAGCCATATATAAAGCATGCTTAAGGATGCCTGAGCCTTTATTGGTAAGTTTTGCTCTATTCAGAGAAGATCCTGATTGTTCAATCTTAGGATAGAACCCGACAAAACCAATAAAGTCTTTACAGCTTAAGAATCTCTGTATATTGCCGACTTCGGCTAAAAATACAGCTATGGTTTTAGGTCCAACGCCTGGTATAGTTAAGAGATTATCTACATTGCTATTTGGCGATTTATCATCCGGTTTTAATAGCAGCTGTATTTCATTATCTAATAGCTCTATCTGTTCTTTGAGATATTTTATATTCTGGATCAGGCTTTTTAACACAAGGCCTCTGGCCTTATGGGCCTTACCAGAATAAATTGAATCCTTGGCAGAACTTATCACTTTATCTGCCCAGGAATCATCATAATTATTGCCCTGGCGATGCCTGAATATCTTAATCAGGTCTTTAGGCTTTAGATTCTTAAAATCGCTGGCTGTTTGATATTTTAAGAGTATATCCGTAGAGACTATGTTGAAAGGGTCTTTAACAAGGTTCAGGAACTCTGGGAATACAAGGTTTAAAAGAGAATAGGCTTTACGCTTATAGTTCTTTACATCCTTAAGATAACCATCTCTTAACCGGACAATGTCTCTTAAGGACTGGATATCTTCATCAGGGATATACGAACTGGAAGCGCAGCCGCTCCGTAAAAGCCCGGCAATGACTAAGGCATCGATAGAATCAGTTTTGGTTTTTTTAAGCATTGCCTCGTGGTATTTATTAGTCTGATACGGGTTTAATAGAATCACATTGAACCCTTGTTCTTTTAAAAAACTATATAGATTCTCCCAAAGGTTACCGGTTGCTTCAAGGCCTATAACTAAATCAATCTTTGGGATATTAAGCTCAGATAGTTTTTTGGCAAGCTTAATAAAGTCATCTTTGGAAGATTGGACGGTAAAGGATTTACCGAGCGCTTCGCCATTCGTATCTAATATAATGCATTGATGTGAAGCTTTAGATACATCAATACCGAGATAATGCATAGCCGCTCCTTTCTTTTAAAGGTTTGTTTTTAAAGCAGGTATCCTTAAAATGTCTAGCTGACATAGCCTCGAGCTATAAGTGGTCAAAAGCCACAACATACTAAATAAATGTTTAATACGCCGGACATTAAGGAAGCAACAGTCTTTTTGAATTGGTCTTTTAAGGCCAAAGGGGGGTAAAAAAGTTGTCTTCCTGCTTTATAAGGGTTAACCATAAATACATTGTTCTAAAAAACTAGTTCACTGTCAAGTGAACATTATACGAGGGGTGTCAAAATGAAGATATGTATTCCGACAGAAACGAATGAGGGGAAGAAAGCAAAAGTCTATGGTCATTTCGGCAGCGCTCCGTATTTCACTATTTATGATACGGAGAAAGATTCAGCGGAGGTAATTGATAATTCCAACCAGCATCACGCGCATGGAACATGCCATCCAATGAACGCTTTAAACGACAAGAAAGTTGACGCGGTAGTCTGCGGCGGCATGGGCGGAAGAGCAGTCCAGAAGTTAAACGAAAGCGGGATAAAAGCATATATGGCGCGTCCCGGGACAGTAGAAGATATTGTAAATGAGTTTAAGCAGAATTCGCTCAAAGAGATCACGATAGCGAATGCCTGTGCTCAGCACGGTTGCCATTAAAGAAAGAATAGTAGATTGTAATCGTAAGTGCGAAAAATAAAGGAATAAAAAAGCCCCATAGCTCTAAAAAATCTGTTATTTTGTAAGGTGACAAAACCAACAAAAAA
>Ga0315282_10011433_pt1 | contig 13758 bp, 7 predicted proteins | sample YL17G07_20_MG_FD_203693 | JGI IMG/M metagenome (GOLD analysis project Ga0315282, IMG submission 203693) | Sediment microbial communities from Yellowstone Lake, YNP, Wyoming, USA - YL17G07_20 | ecosystem: Environmental > Aquatic > Freshwater > Lake > Sediment | place: USA: Wyoming | collected... | reverse complement strand
CCGGAAAGGCAGAGGGAAGCGCATAAGGAACATCGTCAGGTATGCTCTCTTGAGCAGAGCAAGCGGACTATGCCACCAAACCGCGAGAAATACGCAAGGCACAGGAGCGGCCGAGAGTTCTCTGTCGATGTTACGCTGAGTCCGATGGAAGCACAGGACGGCCGGTTTATGATAGCCGTCGTGAGAGATATGAGCGAACGGAAACAGGCCGAGGAACTAGCGCGCAGGGCACATCGGGCGCTCATAACCCTTAGTGAGTGCAATCAGGCCCTCGTTCGAGCGACGGATGAACTGGCGCTTATGACAAACGTCTGCAGGACAATCGTCGAGGCAGGTGGATATCGGTTGGCGTGGGTGGGTGTTGCTGAGCAAGGCGAGGAGAAGGGAGTCGGGCCAGTGGCACAATGGGGATATGAGCAGGGCTATCTTGACACGGTCAAGATCAGCTGGGCTGACAATGAACTTGGCCGCGGTCCGACGGGGACGGCGATCCGGACGCGTAAGCCGAGTATTGTGCAACATATGCTTAGCGATCCTCGCTATAAGCCTTGGCGCGCTGAAGCAGCGAAGCGCGGTTATGCTTCTTCAATTGCCCTTCCTTTATGTGTGAATGAGCACTGTATCGGAGCGTTGAATATCTATGCTGCAGAACCAGACGCGTTTGATGACGACGAGGTCCGGCTATTAATGCAACTGAGTCATGATTTGACATATGGAATCAAAGCCCTGCGGACACGACAGGAACGCGAGAGAGCAGAAGAGAAGTACCGCACTCTTTTTGACGAAGACTTCGCAGGGGTGTACATCTCCACACCGGATGCCAGGCTCCTGGCCTGCAACCGTGCATTTGCCCGGATCTTCGGCTTTGCGTCGCTGGAAGAAGCATTGACAACAGATCTTTCAGAGCTCTACCCGCAGCCTGAGCGACGGCAGGATTTCATACGGTTGCTTAAAGAAAAGAAGAAGCTGGCGTATTATGAGCACCAACTCTGCAGACATGACGGCAGACCTCTTTTTGTCGTAGAGAACGCGATTGGCAGGTTTGATGAACAAGGGAGCCTCACGGAGATTCAAGGGCACGTATTCGACAACACGGAAAGAAAGCAGCTCGAGCAGCAACTGTTTGAAGCGCAAAAAATGGAGAGCATCGGAAGGCTTGCGGGAGGGATCGCGCATGACTTCAACAATATTCTGGGGATCATCTTAGGTCATGCTTCCCTACTTGAGAATGCGAGAGATGAACGGGACAAATTTTCTCAAGGTATCGAGACAATCAACAAGGCAGTGCAACGAGGTGCCGGAATCGTGCGACAGCTGCTTGCATTCGCGCGCAAGTCAGATGTCCTGCTGGGGTCGGTTCAAGTGAACGATACGCTGAGGGAAACCAAGAACTTCTTGAACGAGACATTACCGAAGACGATCGCGATCAAAACAGATCTTGCCGACAAGCTTCCAGTCATCGTTGCCAACGGTAATCAACTGCATCAAGTGTTGCTGAATCTTTGCCTGAATGCTCGAGATGCGATGCCAACAGGAGGCTCGTTGGCAATAAGCACGAGGCTCGTTGAGGGCAAACTCGTTCGTGCAAGATTTCCTGAAGCTCGTGCAGAAGGGTATGTCGTCGTGCAGGTAACTGACACGGGGGAGGGCATGGATGAACGCACAAGGGGCCAGATCTTCGATCCTTTCTTTACGACCAAAGAAGAAGGAACAGGCCTGGGGCTGGCTGTGGTATACGGGATCGTCCGAGCTCACAACGGTTTTGTCGATGTGGAGAGCGAGCTCGGAAAGGGCACAAGCTTCAAGCTGTATTTTCCGGTCGAGCAGCGTGCTACGGGAGATTCTGAGACGGGCAGGGAAGCCGTCGAACACGTCAGAGGCGGGACTGAAACGATTCTGCTTGTGGAAGATGAGGAAACGCTGATGGGGCTGGTAAAGACGCTTCTGGAAGAGAAAGGGTATCAAGTGATCACAGCGGCTGACGGCGAAGAAGCCGTCGATGTCTATCAGCGCCATCAGGGGAAGATAGCGCTGGTGTTGCTGGACTTGGGACTCCCAAAGATGTCAGGGGACGAAGTTTTGACAAGGTTGAAGAGGCTTAATCCGGCACTCAACGTAGTGCTCGCGAGTGGCATGGTCGAGGAGCAGGCGATGTGCGAAATGGTGAAAGCCGGATTGAAAGGTTTCGTTCAAAAGCCGTACAGACCAGATGAGATGCTGAAAATGATCCGACAAGTCCTCGACGGTGCGTCCCAGTGAGACGGGTGACTGGGTGAGTTCAAACTGAAATCCAAGGGGGGAAAATGCCTTACGCGTACCCATTCAAATACGTTGACGATGCTACAAAACTCGCGGTTTGGCAAAAGAGCCGGCCCATCCAAGGCCAAGATCCGCACCTCTGGCGTTCCGATCTCTGCGGTGCGATCATGCGCTTCACGGATCACGGTAACACCAATTCCAAATACGGGTGGGAGATCGACCACATCAAGCCGGTCGCGCTCGGCGGCACCGGTGAACTGAATAATCTGCAGCCGCTTTACTGGGAAAACAATCGCAAGAAGGGTGACAGCTATCCCTGGTATTGCTCTTGACGGTCTCCAGCGATGACTCAAGTCATTGCTTGCTCATCTGTCACCAGCGAGGGGAGGCGACTCACAGGCAATCAGACGGGGACCTGATTTAGCGCGTTTTCTGGCGTCGTGTAGTTCCCGGGATGAGACTTCAGTCGTCCAGCTCCCCCGCCATGCCCCATATGTCCATAATGAAGGTTCCCACAGACAACAATGGATAGCATACCGATTGCAATTCTAGCGGTGGATGATGAAGAATCATACCTTGATGTTCTTAAGTCTGCGCTTGAAAGAGAGGGTTACTTTGTCCAGACGGCGACTGACGGCATCGCGGCAATCGATATTCTCCAGACTCTTCCGTTTGACGTCATCCTGCTCGACATCATGATGCCCAAGGTGGACGGCATCGCGGTGCTAAAATATGTCAAAGACAATCTTCTGGATACACAGGTAATCATGCTCACCGGCGTGAACGAAATTTCGATTGCCGTCGATTGTATGAGGATGGGTGCTTATCATTACGTGACGAAGCCCTACTCGACGACAGAGCTTTTGGCTATAATTGACCGGGCCCTCGAGCGAAAGAGGTTGCTTGTTCAGAACAAGGCGCTCAGGTCCGAGCTCGCGCGGTTGGCCCTGTGCTCCGATATCATCAGTCAGGACAAAAGCTTCCTTGACGTAGTGGGTCTTGCCGAGCGCGCTGCGCCCACAGAATCCTCCATTCTCATCCAGGGGGAAAGCGGTACGGGGAAAGAGCTGATCGCGAACTTCATACATAGAAACAGCGTGAGAAAAGATCAGTTGTTCCTTGCCCTGAGCTGTTCCTCCATCCCGGAGACGCTCATCGAAAGCGAGCTGTTTGGACACGAGAAAGGGGCATTTACGGACGCGGTCGTGACAAAGCAGGGCCTCGTCGAGATTGCCCACGGGGGAACCCTGTTTCTCGACGAAGTGGGAGAGATGCCGACGATCGTTCAGCCCAAATTGCTTCGCTTTCTGGAATCGAGAGAGTTTCGACGCGTTGGGGGTAACCAAAACTTGAGATCTGATGTGCGAATCGTCTCCGCGACGAACAAGGACTTGTCGAGCGAGGTAGCGGCAGGGAGATTTCGCGAAGATCTCCTCTACCGTCTGAACGTCATCGTCTTGGATTTGCCTCCGTTGCGCGAGCGGAAGAAAGATATCCCGCTCCTTGCGGAGCACTTTCTCAAGAAGTACGCAAAAACAGGACGGCCAAGACGCCTGGACGAAAGCGTACTCCAGGTCTTTATGAAATACGACTGGCCGGGCAACGTCCGAGAGCTGGAAAACGTTATCGAACGCGCTGTCATCCTGTCACAGGATGACTTGATCCACGTTGAAGACCTCGCACTCCCGTTAGGCAGAAGATCAGTGCTTGATTTCGTTGAGGCCGCATCGACGAAGAGGATCCACGCCGGTTCCGCGATCTCTCTGGCTGAGATGCACAAAGCCCACGTCGAGGCTGTTCTGAACTCTGTGAAGTGGGACAAGAAGACGGCCGCCAAAATCCTCGGAATAAGCGTCAAAACGCTTTACGGCAAGATACAAGCGTATAAACTCTCTGAAGGAAGACGGCCCATCTGACCGCAACACCTCGAAGAAAACGTCGACCCGGAGCCTCAGTCGAGTATGTTCGACTGCATCTGAGATCAGGAAATATCCGGCAGTACTTGTTCTCTCTTCAGTTTGTGCGCGAATTGTGCTGTACGCTTTCCTTGCTGCTCAGTTTTCTTAAGCCTCTCAGAGATTCAAGCTCCCGCTCTTCGGATTGACCTTCCGAGTGAAGTCGTGTAGTCGGCGCCTCCAATTCCCCCAACTCCTTGTAAAGCATTCCAACGCACACCGCGTCAGTGGAATATGGTTGCCAGAGGGCTCGACTCATTCAATCGCGTCGTCGAATGCAGAAGTCTGTGAATCATTAACGGAATTCCTTCTTCCGCGTCCGGTTGTGCGCTTTCAGGCGCAGAGCTGGCCCTGGTGGATGAATGAGTGTGTATCATTGTAGCGGTAACAAGGTCGACGATGCTCTTCTTCGTGGGCTCACCTCTCGCGTTTCACGCGTCGCCTTCTTGCAGTTTCAGACATCGCTTGTTTTCTCCAAACTGACTGGAAAGAGGTCAGGCAGGCTCTCTGACCGAAGCGGCCCTAACGTGCTGGTGAAGCGCTTCCTTCCGGCATTGTAGACATTTCAGACACAGTGTCGACTCGTCAGAATATATAGAGCACACAAGCTGTTCTACACACAGTTTTCCTCTCACCTCTTCTAAAGCATCCCATCAACCTTCCGTTCATTCTTCTTTTGCCATCTCGATTATTGGGACGTTCCTCGGGTGGCACGGCCCCTGCACTGTACCTCGCCGAGACGGGGGAAAGAATGTTCGGAGGAAATCGGCACACAGAAGCGGCTGCCGGGACGATGCTTACGAGGCGAGCCGCGAGGGTCGCAGGAGAGATTTTGATGTTCGCGAGCATCGGGCTTGCACAAGAACATCTCCTTCTTGGTTCGATCGCAGGACGCGTATTCGATCAGATGACCAAGGGGGCCATTTCTTATGCAAACGTTGTAGTCCTGGGTTGCGCCATAGGAACGGCAACAGATCAGGATGGCTGCTTTCGGATCTCCAACATACCGGCGGGATCATATGAGGTTCAGATTTCGGTGATCGGCTACAAGCCTCTGACGAAAGGAGCCGCAGTGCACCCACCTAATGCGCAGTCCGAACTCGAGTTTCCAATGATTGAGGGCAACATAGAATTGAGCGAAGTCCAAGTTTGCGCAGCACACTTCTTACGGGGACCGGACACTCCCTTGAGCACACGGTCATTCTCATACAAAGAACTCCGGCAGACGGCTGGCGGGCTCGACGATGTGGTGCGATCGGTTTCGATTCTCCCCGGCATTGCTCAGCCGAAACCGGATCGAAATGACCTGATCGTGCGCGGCGGTGCACCCTCGGAAAACCTGTTCCTCGTTGACAACGTGGAGGTGGCTTACATCAATCACTTCAGCACTCAAGGTGCGGGCGGAGGCGCTATCTCAATTATCGATCCGGACCTTCTCGACGGCGCGTCGTTCTCGGCAGGAGGGTTCGGTGTTCGGTACGGAGACAAGCTTTCGTCGGTTCTCAACATAGCGCTTCGGGAAGGCCGCAGCGACCGCTTTCACGGCAAGGCGACAGTCTCTGCCACCCAATTGGGCTTGAACGTTGAAGGTCCACTGCCTCAGAAGGGATCTTACTTGGTTTCAGTCCGAAAAAGCTACCTTGATTTTGCCTTCAAACTCTACGGGTTCGGCTTCGCCCCCCACTTCTGGGATTTTCTTGGTAAAGCGAGCTACCCTCTGGGGATTGGTGACAAGCTGACCGTCCTGGTTCTAGGGGCGATAGATAAGATCGATTTTTTCAACGATACTGACGAACACCGGTACAACAATTCCCGGCTCCTCTTCAGCGATCAGAATCACTTCGTCGGAGCTCTCATATGGCGGCACTTGTTCTCGGATGGCTTTACGACACTCACTGCTCATTATTCACGCTCAGAGTTAGAGTACTTGCAGTTCACTGAAGATCTTGTGCCCAGATTTCAAAGCTCAGCCATGGAGCGCGAAATCTCAGTACGCGGTGATATGGCCATTCAATGCGGTGCTTCCACTGAAATTGCGGTTGGCGTTGAGTCAAAGTGTATCAACCTAAACAGCGCGATTGACTTGGAGCTGACCGGAACGGGAAGCGGCCAAGACGTTTCCGCTAATCAATTTGTCGGTGGCAAGCCGCTCAAAGCCGCAGTCTACGGGCAAATCTCGAAGGTGTTCGGATCTCTCAAGTTGACGCTCGGTTTGAGAGGAGATTACTTTGGCCTGATCGAGCAACATGCGGTCGTAGCTCCCAGGTTTTCATCTACCCTTGCTTTATCCGGTGTAACCAACGTTACCGCAAGCATCGGGAGGTACTGCCAAGCGCCCTCATACATCTGGCTCGCGGCAAACTCATTCAACCGGGGGCTCTCATATCTAGGGGCAGACCAGATTGTTGTCGGCATTGATCATCTGCTGGCCGAAGACCTAAGCATAGATCTAGAGGGTTATTTGAAGCGATATTTCCATTATCCGACAAGCATCAATCGTCCTGCCTTGGTTATGGCAAACACCGGTGCAGGACCGGGGGGAATGGGGGAAGGATACGCTTCCTTTGGTCTCGATTCCTTGGTGAGTCGCGGCACTGGCCTTGCAAGAGGGATCGAGCTTTCGATACAAAAGAAATTGTCGAAGATACCGCTTTACGGAATGCTGAGCGTGAGCTACGGTGAGACACGGTTCACGGGATTTGACGGTGTCAGCCGCCCAAGCGATTATGATCAGCGTTGTATCATCAACATCGGAGGCGGATACATCATCGATGAAAAGTGGGAAGTCTCTGCAAAATTTCGGTTCTACACGGGCAGGCCTTACACACCTTTCGGACTCAATGGAAGCCAGTCCAGTGAAGAACGGAACTCCGCTCGCGTTGGCGTCAATCACCAATTGGATATCCGCGTTGCACGGCGGTGGAGAATCGGCGTTGCTCTCCTTGAGACCTATCTGGACGTTCAGAACGTCTATAACCGGAAACCGATCGACGCTCCGATCTTCAGCGAGCGCCGCAAGAGGGTGGAGCAAGTGCCTACACTCGGGATTGTACCGACAGTCGGGATCGCATGGCAATTTTAACTTGAAGTAAAGGCAATTTCCGACGTTGCTGTGGAGCTGGATCCTGGCTAAACTTGTCCCGACAGATTTGCTGCCTCGGGTCGGTGTTCCGGGATCGAAGTCTTTTCCGTATGTATGAGGGACCGGATCAGTCAAGTGCGCGTTTTTGAGACATTCGTTTGTATCCTTAACCCTGCCAAGCGTTACGTTTCAAGGCAGCCCAGTTGGGCTTTGTGCCAGGTACAGATGTTGGGGTACATAGCGCTGTGCATGTGATGTCGTAGTAGCAGTTTCTTGCGGTGATTGTCCCCGTAGGAAGCTTGCCAGCGAGCCTTCAAAGATTACTTTAAAGGGGACGCAGGGTAACTCTCTTGGGGGGTCTGAGAGTGAAGAAACTTCAGAATGTGTCGGAACAAGAACAACTGGAAAAAGCAATTACTATTCTCTCGAGCGAACCAGTCTATGCCTATCTCTCGCCTCTTCTGGCTCGGTTCAAGGGTGATCTGAGCTCTCTCATCGCCCACCGCTCGACCGTTGCTTTCCAAGTCGGGAAGATACTCGACATTTACCATGCTGACTGGCCACAGGACGCGTTCGATCTGTTCTGCGTGAGGGCGTTGAGCGAGGTGTTTGTGCAACACCGGAAGAATGGGGGCGATCGGACGGGGATGACACAATGTTGCTCAACAACCGGAGGCTGGGCCGGAAGCGCTGAATCAAGGCGTTCATCAAGGACAGGGCGAGCCTGAGTCGCACTACGATGCAACATTCGCGCTCACGTCCGACGAGAAGGACTGATATGAATATCCTTTTGGTTGATGACGACGAAGCCTACCGCAAGTCACTTAAGCTAAGACTTGAGGGACAGGGACACATTGCTTTCGAGGCAGCAGATGGAGTGGAAGCTCTCGAACGCTTGAACCAAGAGAAAATCCACGCCATCGTGGCAGACACCCTGATGCCGAGAATGGACGCGGTTCAGCTTTGTTATGAAATCAGGAAGATCCGCCGATTCGAGAAACTTCCCATCATTCTGTATTCAGCCATACTTGCCACGCCAGAAGATGAGAAAACGGCAAGGGAATCAGGAGCCGACTACTTCTTCACGAAGCCGATACCGGAGAGAGTCATCGTAGAGAGCCTTCGGGATCTCCTGTTCAAGAAGCAGAAATACGCGTTCAGCGCGCGGCGCACCCAGAAAAAATCGAAAGCCCCGAGGGAATACAGCGCGCGGCTCGTCGAGAGGCTGGAGCGTAGGACCGCGGAGCTTCGAGCCAGAACGCTCGAGCTGGAGAGAAGCGAACTGCTGTTTCGAACACTGGCGAATTCGGCTCCTGCAGCGATCTTCATCTATCGCCGAGACAAGATTCTGTACGGCAACCCCGCTGCGGAGGCATTGACAGGATATACGGCAGAGCGACTTCTCACGATGAGATTGCTGGATATAGTTCATCCAGAAAGTCGAGATTTGGTGAGAGAGCAAGCTTTCACAGTGGGCCGGACTCCATCGAGCTTTCAGTTTAGGATTCTCACAAAACAAGGCAAAGATCGCTCGGTGGATTTCACTGCCTGCGTGATCGACTACGGCGATGAGCAGGCTATCGTCGGGATAGGTTGTGACGTGACGGATCGCAAGCTAGCGGAGCATGCATTGCGCGAAAGTGAGGATCGCTATCGCAGCCTCGTAGAGATGTCTCCCGATGCGCTCATCGTGCACAGTGATGGAAAGCTTGCGTATGTGAATCAAGCGGGCCTCAGATTGCTCGGGGCGTCACACTTGAATGAACTGGTTGGAAAATCGATTTGGGACTTTGTCCACGAGGGATCCAAAGAGAAGGTGCGCCGCCGAATCAAGCAAATGACCAAAGAAGGCAAGAGTATGCCGTTGACCGAGGAGAAATTTGTCACGGTAGACGGACGTACTGTCGATGTTGAAGTAGTCGGTGTGCCGTTTACATACAAGGGAAATCTGGTGATCCAGGTTATCGCCCGTGACATCACCGACCGCAAGCAGGCTGAAGAGGATCTGCACAAGTCCGAGGAAAAATACCGTGCTCTGTTTGATGAGTCGAAGGATGTGGTGTACATCAGCACAGCTGAGGGGAGACTGCTGGACATCAATGCTGCCGGTGTCGAGGTGCTTGGCTATGCCTCCAAGGAAGAACTCTTGCATATTGACATAGGCCGCGATGCTTATGCTGTTCCCGAACAGAGACAGAGATTTCAAATGCAAATGGAGCAGCAGGGATTTGTCAAGGATTTTGAGATAATCGTCAAACGGAAGGACGGCGAGAAACTTGCCGTTTTGGACACAGCAACTGCTGTTCGGGATAAGCAAGGGAAAGTCATTATGTATCGCGGCATTATGCGCGATGTCACGAAACAGAGGCAGCTTGAGCAACAGGTCGCCCAGGCGCAAAGGATGGAGAGCCTCGGCGCCCTGGCAGGGGGCATCGCGCACGACTTCAACAACATACTGGGAATCATTCTGGGTCATGCATCGCAGCTCGAGCGCGCTCAGAAGGATGCGGCCCTCTTTGGAAACGCTACGGCCGCGATCACCAAAGCAGTCCAGCGCGGCGCAAATCTGGTCCGGCAGATTCTTACCTTCGCCCGCAAGACCGAGGTCGCGGTTCAGCCGACTGATGTGAATAGCGTCATCACCGAACTCTCGAAGATGCTCCGCGAAACTTTCCCGAGGACGATTACCATCTCGCTCCAGCTTGACAAGAGCATTCCGCTGGTTACGCTGGACCAAAGCCAGTTCTACCAGGCGCTGTTGAATCTCTGTGTCAATGCGCGCGACGCGATGCTTGATCCGGAGAAACCCGGCCAGGCAGCCGGGACGCTTACGATTGTTACTGAATCAATTGATGATCGCGAAACTCAGCGGAGGTTCCACAATGCGTCCGCGTCGCACTACGTGAGGATCACCGTGTCAGATACCGGCGTGGGGATGGCGGAGACTACCAGACACAGAATCTTCGAGCCGTTCTTTACCACGAAGGAGGCTGGAAGTGGAACGGGTCTCGGCCTGGCGGTGGTCTATGGAGTGGTACAGAGCCACAACGGTTTTATTGATGTCGAGACCGAGCTAGGCAAGGGAACAAGCTTTCAGCTGTATTTCCCCGCTTCTGAAGTCGCGCAACCTTCTTTGCAGAGAAAGAAGGGCGAGGAAGAAGATCTTCTCGGTGGCACAGAGACGATTCTTCTCGTGGAAGACGAAAAGCAGTTGCTCGACTTGCTGAGATCGGTGCTTGAGGACAAGGGCTATCACGTTGTGACGGCAGAAGACGGGTTCGAAGCGATTGAAAAATACATGCGGCTCAAAGAGAAAATAGCTCTTGTGCTCACGGATATCGGATTGCCGAGACTTGATGGAGCCACGGTCTTTTGGGCTCTGAGGGAGATTAACCCAGGCTTAAGAATTATTCTGGCAAGCGGCTATCTTGAGCCGCAGTTGAAGTCTGAACTGCTCAAAGCGGGAGCAATGGAGTTCGTGCAGAAGCCCTATGAAGCGGATGTTATTTTGCGAAAGATTCGTGAGGTACTTGATCGAACCAGTTGACTAGTCACGCACGCGAATGAAGATTTCGAATATGTATGAGTTAAGACCGCGGCACGACATGCGAGAAACCGTCAGCGGGATATTGAAGCGAGTGGATCAACTTGTCAAAGACAGGAAGCTGGACGAGGCTCTTCTGGAAGCAGATCGGGCCAAAGAAATTGACCCGCTCAATGTTTATGCTCATGCGTACGAAGAACGCATAACGAACCTGAGAAGAGAGACGAAAGCAAGAAGCAGGAGCACAAAAGAGCGACGAGGAGGAACAACGCACGAGGCTGCAGGAAGAAGCAAGAGGGAAGGGCGGGGAAGCGGCTGAGAGGAGGAGGATTGATCAACAGAATCAACAACAAGAAGCGCTTCTCAAAGAACAAAATCACATAAAGCACAGGGGAGAACTGGAAAAGTACAATCAAGCTCTCTTTGAAGTTTGGCATAGCGGGGCTCCTTCGCTTCATCAGCGAAAGCAATTGGCGGTGCTCCGCGGCTCTCTGAACATCTCACCTGAGGAGCATCTGGCACTAGAGTCTGGTGTCAGATGCGAGTGCTATCGCCGCGCGCTCAGAAAAGAAGAAGGTTCCACAACTTCGCTCGCGCATCAAGCGATGTCAGGGCTCAAAGAACTGAGAAGAAGATTCGAGATATCTGTTGAAGAGCATCGGAAGACCTTGCGGGAGCTTCAGTGGCCCAGGAGTTCTACTGATGGGAAAACGATTATTGTCGTTGTGGATGACGATGAAAACTTACTGAAGCTGATTGCGAAGACGCTGGAAGACGCAGGCTATGAAGCAAAAGCTTTCTCGACTTCCGATGATGCCTTTGACTTTCTTAGAGATACGAAGCCGGATTTGATAGTTTCAGACATCAACTTGCAGGGTTCTACAATGGGTGGGTTTTCGCTCTATGAAAAGCTACGTAACCGACAAGATTTTGAGAACGTACCGTTTCTCTTGCTGAGTGGGCTGACTGATGAAACGCTCATACGAAAAAGCAAGGAACTTGGCATTGATGACTATCTCACAAAACCTTTCTCGGATCAAATACTCATTGCGGTGATCAGGGGTAAACTCAAACGCTACCGTCTACTGAACAAGGGAGAAACCGGGACTCTCCAGGGGGCCGAACAATCTCACCGCTGTCTGTCGGAATCCCCTTCCACGTCCCGGCTGTAAACTCGTCGGTTTCCCTGGGAGCCAGGGGGCGGTGTTGGCCCTGCCTCAAAGGGAAGTGAGGCAGGCAAGCCAATGCCGTAATGCAAGCCCTATTCTTTGACTTTTCTGATGACCCTGAACGGCCGAGTGGCTTGCGTTGTAGAGATTACACTGCCCCCATCTGGTGCAACTGTATTCGCAGGGCATTGCGTTCTTGCTGGGCGTCTTCCTTCAGTGATCTAGCGATGTTACTATGCGGTTCTTGCAGTTCGAGGTTCTGCGGCATAAGACGTGTTGTGAGGAATAAGGAGCGAACGGCTGACGGACGCAAAGGAATTCTGCCGAAAGAAAACTTATGTCCATCGCTCCTGCCGTTGAGAACACAGGGCAGGATGAAGTGAAGGACAAAGCGGTCTTTCGTGGAAGCTCTGGCGATAACTGCAATTGGAGTGAACTATGGGACGCACATCTTTGCTGTTAGTGATGGGGCTGGCGGTCGTGTTTGGAATCATCGGCATCAGTATGCGCGAATCTGCCGACGTTCTTACCGTAGCTCAGACTGGCTACGAGAAATATACATTTGCCAGGAACTTGGCGCGAATGGCAGTCCACACCACGCTGAGAGCCTACGACCGAAATCTTCCGAACATTCCATCATCCGGCTCTTTCAATGGAGGCACTTACACGGTCAGCGTCATCGCGGACGGCGACACGTTGTGGCTCACAACTGTGGGGACGTATGCAGACTCAAGTTACACAATGAAGGCCAAGCTCCTGCGGACAACCAAGCCCTTCCCTGGCTGCAATGCAGCGATTGGAATACGTGCGACACCAGTCAACCTTAGTATCTCCGGTGGAGCTCAGGTGGACGGACATAATTATGACTCTACTGGAACAACCCTGGTTGGAAGTGGCGACTTGCCCGGTGTTGCTACGATGAACAATACTGACTCAGCATCCGTGAAGAGCGCGGGAGGCAGTAATATCAATGGCGTGCCCCCTGTGAAGATCGACACTTCGACCATTGATCCGCTTCCTTACTTGAGCGAGTACAAAGCGACTGCTGACTACACCTATGATGTAGCAGGAACGTACAGCGGCGCGACCTGGGGGAGTTCCTCATCACCCGCGATCGTCTACTGCAATGCGGGCGATGATACCACGTTTAGCATAAAGTTTACGGGCGGCGTTGTGGGTTATGGGATCCTGGTTGTAAGAGGCAACGTGCAGTTCAACGGGAACTTCAGTTTCTCCGGTCTCGTGATTGTTGACGGCTTCAACACCAAGGTTCAATTCGGCGCGGCGGGTACTCCGCAGATTCTCGGTGGACTCATCGTAGCCGGGAACGCAGGCGCGTCCGTCACGTTGAAAGGGACAGGCGCGAACGCGAAAGTGAAATACAGCTCGCAAGCACTTGCAAGGTCGAAAAACATCGGCAAGCTGAGGTACTACAGCATACTTGAATGGTATGAATAGCGTATCCAGCAGCTGCTATTGAGTATCCCTCTGCAATTCGCTATTTAGGTGAGAGAATCGCACCCCACATCCAGAGCCCCCTGCCGCTTCGAGAAAGCTTTTTGAGAGAAGAAATGAGCCTCTCCCCGACTTCAGTTTCAGGGTTGCTCAGGACTTGGAGTAGCGCCGTTCGCGATCCCATCAATCCCTCCTCATGCTCGGTTTTCCCTCATTTTGCGTCAAAATCGTGGAAAAATGTCTCCGAGGGTGTTGATCCGTAGATTTTCGAAAATACCGAGTTTCCGGTATTGC
>Ga0315282_10011432_pt1 | contig 13759 bp, 11 predicted proteins | sample YL17G07_20_MG_FD_203693 | JGI IMG/M metagenome (GOLD analysis project Ga0315282, IMG submission 203693) | Sediment microbial communities from Yellowstone Lake, YNP, Wyoming, USA - YL17G07_20 | ecosystem: Environmental > Aquatic > Freshwater > Lake > Sediment | place: USA: Wyoming | collected... | reverse complement strand
AAAGCAGTGCAAAACCTTCAAATCGACTACCATTCTCTAGGGATTAAGCCGATTGTGCAGTTTTATTTGCTTTTAGAATGAGCAGTTTCTTTTTGAAAACAAGCTGCCCCTCGCTCTCTAACCGCTCCTGTTGTTTGAGAAGGTAGGGCAGGTGAGTGTTCACCGTGAAGCCTTTACACATCCAGGGAACGGCTTTCAGATAATAGACCAGGGCGGCGACGTCCTTGAAAATCATCCGGCCGCTCCATTCCTGCGCCAGCTCGATTTGCAGGTGGGTCTCTTTGACCCGTTCGAGGGCGAAAGCCAGGTTGAAATAGGGCCAGAGCGGCTGGCTGCCAAAGGCCTCGATCAGGTCGCGGCAGCTATTGCCATCTACCTGTTGGGTCAGGAAGGTGCCGCCAGGTTTGAGCACGCGCTCTACGTCCCGCGTGTTATAACCCGTGTGGCGGTCGATCACCAGGTCGAACTCACTTTCGCCAAAGGGTAAGATTTGCAGGAGGGAATCTTGTGATTCAGCCACCTGCACCCCCAGCGGTCCCAGCCGTTGGCGGGCGAGCCGCAGGTTAGGCGGATAGCCCTCAGTAGCCGCCACCCTGCCTGGAAAAGCATCGCGCAGGCTTAACAACCTTTCGCCACCGCCAGTACCCAAATCGAGCACGGCTGTCGCCTCGACCATCAGGGCGCGCACTATCTCCAGGTAGGACCAGGGCGGATCTTCATCGATCCATTTGCCGTCCAGCCATGAGAAATCCCAACCAGAAAAAGGCTGCTGCTCGGCAGCAAGCCAGGCGGAAAGATAGGTAGAGATATTTGGGGATAACATTACGCCAAGGATCATCTATGCCGAATATTTTTAGGATAGGTTCTATTTCTCAGGAGTCGGTGTACCTTTTGGTTGGATGCTGGCACAGGAAACAAAGTGGATGTTATTCTGGCTGTCGCTCGACAGGTATGTCGTGTCCAGTTGGGTAACATCCGGGTGTTTGGGGTTGATGGCCGGGTGGCATTGGGCGCAGGCCTGCTTTGGGTCCAGACTCATTTTTGTACCGGGTACAAAGTGGGACCTGGCGCATTCCAGACCTTCATGCGCGGAACCTTTCAAGCTGCGGCTATCGTCAGTGCCAGGTTGGTGGCATTTTTCGCACAGTTCAATCGTATCATTTACGGCCATGTAGGTTGCTTTGACCGGGTCGAAGAAAGCCAGCTTATTAGGGGCATTGCTGGTTGGGTCGTGGCAGGTGGTGCAGGTGATCGCCTGCCAGTTTTTGGCATTGCTCTCGACGATTTTCCAGGGACATTTCTGATCCACTGGCTGCACGAAATCGCCGATTTTGTACTTGCCAGATTGGAAAGGCGCATGGCAGGTGATGCACTCATCGGTCAGCAGCTCGGTTTTGTTGTGTTCCTCATTCGTCAGCACAGCAGCCGGGTCCGCCGCATGTAACCTCGGAGACCAGCGTTTGTGCTCTTCAGTGTGGCATGCGCCGCAGTCTGCCCCGACCACGTGTGGGTTGGATGTAGCCGTGAAGGTGGGCGGGATGGCAGTAGCAGTGGGTGGGGGAAGGGTTGGTGGGATCGGCCGCGGCGTGACGGTAGGCGGCACTGCCGCAGGTGGTGCAGCAGTTGGAGGAATGGCAGTGGCTGTTGGGCCGCACCCCACCAGTAGAAAAATAGCGGCAAGGCGAGTATGCCAATTGAAAAATTCGCCTTCATCGAGAAATTCTCCTAACGGATAAGGTGTTTCCAACATTAACCGGCTATCTAATTTAAGGATCACATCATGGCGACGCAGTTATAGCGCAGCTTGGCTTCTGTCAGGGCGTTATTGGCGCGCTGCAAAACAGCATCGATTCCCAGGTCATCTGGCAGCAGGACTGATACTCCGATGCTGACGGTGATGCTGGCTGATCCATGTTCGCTTTGCACGGTTACGGCTTCGATGATGCCCCTCAGCCTTTCCGCCGTCCTGAAACTGCCTGAACCGTCTGTTTCGGGCAGCAGGATGGAAAATTCCTCGTCGGCGAAGCGCGCTACAATGTCGGCGCGGCGCAGGCTGTAAAGGCAGGCCGTCACAATCGCCTTGAGCAGTTGGTCACCTACTTCATTACCATGCACTTCGTTAATTTTTTTAAAATGGTCCAAATCCATGATCAGCACGCTCACCGGACGTTTATACCGCTGTGCAAGCTGGAATTCTTTCTGGCATAGCACGAAGAAGAAGCTGCGGTTATATGCGCCAGTAATGGGATCGATGGTTGACAGGCGGTGCAGCTCGTTTTCAGTTGATTTCAGGTCCAGTTCGAGCCGTTCGTTCGTCATCATCAAGAACCCAGCCGTCCACTCGATGGCCAGGATGATTGTAACGGTAAAATAAAAGGTGGTGACAAAGTCAGTCGCAAAGAGTGCAGTTGAAGGCGGGAGTAGATAAACATATGTGCCCCGGATGAGCTGGATCACACTGAACAGCACCAGCACCCAACCAGTGAACCATGAGCTTCGTCGTAAATCTCCTGGCGGGTTAATAATCAGGCTGGCCGCGCAGCGCAAGCCAATGATCGTCAGACTGGCCGAAACCACCAGGATGCGCGCCGTGGGGTTGTCCTGGATATACAGGAAATACAGGCAGGAGAGCACCTGTACCCCGATCAGAACATAGTTGATAAATTCTTCGTGCTTGTGGTTGTAAAACTGCTGGATGCCTTCATAAACCAGCGCGGCGGCCATCAGGGCCAAAGAATCGCAGAGCACCACTGTGAAAAAGTCGGAGACCAACCCGCGCAGGCTTAAAAGCAGCAATCCGACGGCCATGGTTACGTTGGCGATTGTCCACAAACCAAATCCATTGGAAACCTTGCGAGCGCGCCAGACCGTGACCATCACCAGCGCAAGACTAATAGCTACCGCTACCAAGATGAATGCTGATGTGCGGTAATCGAGTAAAATCATAGCTTTACTATACCGCCAGGGCGGTGAAAAATCAACCTTACAGGATAAGAGGTAAGGTAATTGTAAGTATATGCCGTACTTCCGGCTTGCATTTAATTATTAATCTTCTATAATAATAATGTACTGACATCTATATATCTATACACCCATAGATGACCCTTGATTCCAAATACCAAAACGTTATTCCGTATCAACCGGCAGAGTAAATCTCCTCTCTATAACCTGATCGAGGAAAACTTTCACGAACTGATTGGCTCAGACCAGTTAAAAACTGGCGAGACGATCCCATCTGAGTGGGAGCTGTCGGAACTGTATAGTGTCAGCCGGCTGACCGTTCGGCATGCGCTCGGTAACCTGGTACGCCAGGGATGGCTCAACCGACGTCAGGGTGTTGGCACATTCGTCGCCAAACCTCCCCTGACTCGGATTGCCCCCAGCCGGTTGAGTTTCACCGAGCAAATGCGGGCTATTGGACGGGTTCCCAGCAGCCGCCAGTTCTACATCCGGGTGATTCCAGCCTCGCGCGAGGTCGCTGGTCATTTAAAGTTAGCTGAAGGCGACCCAGTTATCGAGATCCGGCGTTTACGTCTGGCAGATGATGAACCGATTATGTTGGAAACGACTTGCCTTTCTCAGGCGCGTTTTCCCGGGATTAACAGCCTCAGCGACTTTTCCAACACCTCGCTGTATGAATTTTTGAGCAGCCATTATCAAATTATTGTGGCCGCGACCGACCAGACCCTGACCCCGGTGCTGTTGAGCGAAAGCGAGGCCAGGGACCTGGAAACCCGGCCGCGCACACCAGCCATCTTCAGCGAAATAGAGGCTTTTGCCAGCGAAGGTGACCCGATTGAATATTCGCGGTCGGTAACGCCTGGTGATAAAAGCAAATTTTATTTCCGTTTTAGACGTGGAGAAAAATCTCTATGAATTCGAGGAAACTCAACCTTGCCTTGCTGCCCCTCGATGACCGTCCGGTTAATTACGATTACCCGCTTTATCTGGCCCGCCTGGCAGGCTGCGCGCTGCATGTCCCACCGCGGGAATGGCTGGGCAACCCCTGGCGTCAGAGCCAGCATACCCGCCTGGTAGATTGGCTGGTCCAGGAGGCGAAAACTGCTAATGGGTTGGTAGTTGCTATCGATACCCTGGCTTACGGCGGTTTGATCCCATCCCGCACCTCGCCAGACCCGTTGGAAGTTGTTCTCCAAAGCCTGTCGATCCTGCGCCAGGTCAAAGCTGCCCGCCCGGAACTGCCTGTGCTGGCTTCCAGCGTCATCCAACGCATCTGCCGAAATAATTCAAGCGAAGAAGAAAAGGATTACTGGGCCGCCTTTGGCCGCGCCATGTTCCGCCTGTCATACCTGGAGCATAAGACTGCCCTGGGTGAAGCGGATGCCGCCGAGATAGCCGAAAGCGCCGAGCTGCGCGCGGGCATCCCGGACGCAGTATACGACGATTACCGCCACGGGCGCAGACGCAACCACGCCGTCAACCGGGCTATGTTGGACTGGGTGGCCGATGACATGCTGGATTACCTGATACTGCCACAGGACGATACTGCCGATTATGGCTGGAACATCGTTGAGGCGCGCGCCCTGCAGACTCGCATCCGCAGTCTGGGCATCAGTGAGCGGGCTATCACTTACCCCGGCGCCGACGAAATCGGCTGCCTGCTGCTGGCCAGCGCCATCTGCCGCCAGGTGGGCTTTAAACCACGCGTCTGGCCACGTTATTCCAGTGTGCTTTCACCCGGTGTGATCACTGCTTACGAAGACCGCCCGATCCACGAACTGGTCAAGGCCCACCTGGCGCCGTTGGGAGGCAGCCTCGCCAGCTCAGCCGAAGATGCCGACCTGCAGCTATTTATTAATGCTCCCACCCAGTCGCAGGGCGAGGGGCTGTACCAGTGGCTTGCCTGGCGCGGTGTGGAGATATTGAAAAGTGAGACCACTTCGCCATTAATCCTTGAAATGCTCGAGCAGGCTAATGGGGACCGGCTTTTTCAGGTCACTCGTCGCGAGATGGAGTCTCCCCGGCGTAGCCCGGAGGAGTTCGCGCGTGCCCTGTGGGCCGAGATGGCTGCCGGCCGCCCGGTGGCGCTGGCAGACGTGGCCTTTGTCAACGGCTCTGACCTGATCCTGGGCGACCTGCTGGCGCAGAACCCGGCGGTTGTCGGCCTGTGCGCCTACGGCGGCTGGAATACCGCCGGTAATACCCTGGGCACAGTGCTGGCGCAGGCCGTGCTGTGCATCCTGGCGCAGCGTAGCGGCAGCCAACCGGCCCAGATGCAGGCTCACCTGGAGTTCCTTTTCATGCGCCTGCTGGATGATTATGCCTATCAGGCGCGTGAGCGTACGCTGGCCATGCTCGAGGACCTGCCAGCCCAAGGTTTGCCTCCTACTTTTGAACGTATACCTGAGCCAGCCTTCTCCGAGATCGAAGCCAGTATAGCCCGCCGCCTGCAGCGTTCCGCCGCCGGCCTGGAGCAGGTTTTCATCCGCTCGGGTAAAGTCAGCCAGGTGCGTGTCAGTGATATCTACCTGCCCTGGAAGCGCCTGTTCGAGGTTGGCTTTGACGTTAAAGTAACACTAGAAAAATAGAAAATTTGGTTGTACGAACAAGAATCCCGACCTTTAGCATGATTTTCACTTTCTAAGCGTAAAAAATAGTCTATATAGGGGTACTTGCTATGAGTACAATACAATTCATAACAAAAACAACACGCTTTATTCAGCGCCTGACCGCCGCCTGTGTCCTGGGGGCATGGATAATGACGGCTTGCTCGACCTTGCAAGGGACCCAGGCCAGCGCGACCCCAACGGTTACCATTACTATGACCCGGGCGCCCACGGCCACAGCCAGGCCCACCCCGACCCCGGCTCCGACTGACACCCCTGCTCCCACCGAAACGCCCACCCCCACACAAGTTGTTCTGGTCGGGGCAGGAGATATCTCCAATTGTGGTAATCCGGGGGCCGGGATCACTGCCAGCTTGCTGGACCAGTTCCCCGCCGCCGCCATCTTCACCGCCGGGGATAACTCGAACGTGATCGGCACACCCAACGAGTTCAAGCTGTGTTTTGGCACTACCTGGGGGCGTTATAAAGACCGCATTCATCCGGCGGTTGGCGAGCACGAATACTACATGAAGGGGGCCAGTGGTTATTTCGACTACTTTGGCGCTGCTGCCGGCGAACCTGGAAAAGGCTGGTACAGCTATGACCTGGGCGGTTGGCATATCGTAGTGCTGAACAGTGAATGCAGTAAAGTCGGTGGCTGTGAGGCCGGCTCTGCCCAGGAGAAATGGTTGAAAGCCGACCTGACGGCTCACCACACCCTCTGCTCGATGGCGGTCTGGCATGTCCCATTTTACAGCGCCGCTTTAGCCCAGGGCCTGCCCTTCTTGCAAGATATCTGGAAAGATCTTTATGCTGCGGGGGTTGAGCTGGTGGTCAATGCCCACCACAACGATTATGAGCGCTTTGCTCCGATGGACCCGCAGGGAAAAGCCGACGAAACGCGCGGAATCCGTGAGTTCATCGTTGGCACCGGTGGAGCTCCCCTCGAAAAGGGTGAGCATATCTGTAGTGGGAACTGCCAGGTAATAAACCACACCACCTTAGGTGTGCTCAAGCTGACCCTGCGCCCGGATGGCTACGACTGGCAGTTTGTGCCTCAGCCTGGCAAAATCCTGGACGAATCGGGCAGCGGAGTGTGCCATAATTAGAATGCTTAGAACGCCTGGTGCTCGGTGCGGGCGATGATCTCGTCTTGCAGCGTGCGGCCCAAGTCGCAGAAATAGTCGCTATAGCCGGCCACACGCACGATCAGGTCGCGGTATTGGGCGGGGTTCTTCTGGGCAGCGTGCAGCGTGGCGGCATCCACTACGTTGAATTGGATATGGTGTCCGTCTAACTTGAAATACGAGCGGATGAGCTGCACCAGCTTATCCAGCGCCTCGTCTTTGGCCAGCAGGGAGGGGGTGAATTTCTGGTTGAGCAGCGTGCCGCCAGTGCGGGCGTGGTCCATCTTGGCGACCGACTTGATCACTGCGGTCGGCCCGTGGCGGTCGGCGCCCTGCACGGGAGATACGCCCTCTGAGAGCGGCTCGCCCGAGCGCCGTCCATCGGGTGTGGCGCCGATCACCGAGCCGAAGTAGATGTGCACGGTGGTTGGCAGCAGGTTGATGTGGTAGTTGCCGCCCTTGGTGTTCTTACGTCCGTCGATGGCGTTGAAATAGACCTCGAACAGGCTGATCATCACGCCGTCGGCGTAGTCATCGTCGTTGCCGAAGTGCGGTGTTTTGTAGAGCAGGGTCTGGCGCATGCCTTCGTGCCCGCTGAAGTTTACCGCCAGCGCTGCCTGCAGTTCCTGCATGGTGATGTTCATCTGGTCAAAGACCTGGTACTTGATGGCAGTCATGGCATCCGTAATGGTGCCCAGACCGACCCCCTGGATGTAGCTGGTGTTGTAGCGCGCCCCGCCGTCGTGGTAATCCTGGCCGCGGGCGATACAATCATCCATCAGCAGCGACAGGAAGGGCGCCGGCATGTGGGCGGCATACAGCCGCTCGATGACGTGGTTGCCGCGGATCTTGATGTCGATAAAATGGCGCAACTGCTTTTCATAAGCTGACATTAGCTCAGCGAAAGTGACGAAAGAGGACGGGTCGCCGGTCTGCAGCCCGATGCGCCGCCCGCTGCGCGGGTCGACCCCGTTGTGCAGCGTAAGCTCCAATATCTTGGGCATATTGAAGTAACCGGTCAGGTTGTAGTTCTCCTTGCCGAAGGCGCCCACCTCCACGCAGCCGCTTGAACCGCCGCAGCGCGCATCCACCACCGATTTGCCCTGGCGGATCAGCTCCTGCACGATCAGGTCGGCATTGAACACCGAGGGCTGTCCGAAGCCGGTGCGGATGATGCGGGCGGCACGCTGGATGAAGCGGTCGGGGTTCTTCTTGCTTACCTGGATCGAAGCGCTGGGCTGCAGCAGGCGCATCGTTTCGATCACGTCCAGCAGCAGGTAAGTCACATCATTGACGGCGTCCGAGCCATCTGGCCAGACGCCGCCCAGGTTGATCTGGGCGAAATCGGTGTAGGTGCCGCTTTCGGCGGCGGTCACGCCCACCTTGGGTGGGGCGGGCTGGTTGTTGAACTTGATCCAGAAGCACTGCAGCAGCTCTTCGGCCTGTGGGCGAGTCAGCGTTTCTTCTGCCAGACCTTTCTTATAGAAGGGCAGCAGGTGCTGGTCGAGGTGACCAGGACAGAAAGCGTCCCAGGTATTGAGCTCGGTGGTCACGCCCAGGTGGACGAACCAGTAATATTGCAGCGCCTCCCAGAAATCGCGGGGGGCATGTGCCGGCACCTGCGTGCATACTTCAGCGATGCGCTCCAGCTCGGCCTTGCGCGGTGGATCGGCTTCCAGTCCGGCCAGCCGGCGGGCTTCGTCGGCATGCCGCCGGGCGAACAGCACCAGCGCTTCAGCGCACACCCGAATGGCCTGCAGCTCTTGCTCCCTGGCATAAGCCTGCGGGTCGTTCATGTAATCCAGTTTCTCAAGGCTGTGCTGGATGTCGTGCTCGAAATCGAGCATGCCCTTGTGGTAGATTTTGTCATCCAACACGGTGTGCCCGGGGGCGCGCTGCTCCATGAACTCGGTGAAAACGCCGGCTTCGTAGGCGGCTTTCCAATCGCCGGTCATCTCGCGGAAGATCAGGTCGCGCATCGAGCGTCCCTGCCAGAACGGGATGATGCTGTGCTCGTAGGTCGTGCGTGCCTCCAACTCGACATCGAAGGGGATTTTCTCGCGCGTATTGAGGATATCCAGGTCCTGCAGGCTGTGGCAGCAAAGTTCTGGATAAGTGGGGGCGGCCTTGGGCGCCGGACCTTTTTCGCCGACAATCAGCTCGCCGGGGTTAATGCAGATGGTTTTGTGCTCCAGCAGGTAGCGGAAGGACAGGGCGCGCCGCATGGGCACCGAAATCAGCCCCAGGTTCTGCCGGTAGAACTCGGTCATCAGCTCGGCCCGTTCGGTCGAGATGCTCGGCCGGGCATCCAGGCTTTGCTGGCGCAGGCTTGCGACACGTGTGGAAATTGACATGCTTGTCTCCTGTTACCAGAATTCCGTATTTCGGTGATATTTTATCATATTTGGTTTTCCTAAAATATATTGTAAGCAGGGGTATAATTCGGAGTTATGCAAAAAACATTCCCCAAATTTATCAAATCACTTGCTCTATACCCCTTCCTGTTAGGAATATTCCCGGTCTTATTCCTGTGGCTGAACAACATCGGCGAGATTACTTTCACGGCCATCCTGCGCTCGCTGTTGATTGCTTTTGCCTTGACCTGCCTTTTCTATCTGATTGCCCGGCTTATCTTTCGCTCACCCCCTCGGGCGGCGGTTTTTTGCAGCTTGCTGATCGTCTTTTTCTTCTCTTATGGACATCTTTTTGGATTTATTGACAAGGCCACAGTTGGATCAATCATTGTTGGCAGGCACCGTTATTTTTTCCCACTGTGGCTGGTTCTATTTATGGCTGGCACAGTCGCCATCTGGAAAGCGAAGTCCGACCTGAGGAATCTGAGCCGGGTCCTGGCAGTGTTCAGCTTTGTCCTGGTGGCGGAAGTGCTGTTGCAGGCGGCGTATTATGAGCTGCGCGGCAGCGCCCTGCAGGCCAGCCAGGCCAATCAACAACCTGCTGCCAATTTAACTACCCTGGGGACTGGCAGCAATACCCAGGGACGGGATGTGTATTACATCTTGATGGATAGCTACAGTCGCCAGGATGTTTTGCAGGGCGAATACCGTCTGGATAACCAGCCTTTCTTGCAAGAACTGACTGACCTGGGTTTCGTCATCCCAAATTGCACATTGAGTAACTATGCCACGACCGTCCTATCCATGTCGGTTACCCTCAATATGAATTATCTGGATAAACTTGGCTTTAACCTGAAACCGGAAGCCACCGTTCTTAACACCCAGATTTTTATTAATGATCTGCAGAAAAGTCTGGTAAGGCGGAATTTTGAAGCGCTGGGCTATATGACAGTCACCTTCAAAGCCCTCTATCCATATATTGATATCCAGGATTCGGATTATTATTACGATTTTGAGAAAACCACTTCTCGCCTGGATAATCTCGAATCGCTTAATTTTCAATACCTGTTCTTCCGCACTACCCTGCTGCGCATGGTGATTGAATCGCAGGAATTTGCTCCTGATCTGTTCAAAAAGGTGCCGCCGGTGCTGTTGAGCTTAATTAATCCCAAAGCCAGCCTGTTTTCATCGCGCGCCTATCGACAGTATGAACAAAATCTGTATGCATTTGACATGCTGGAAAAGGTGCCAACCCTACCTGGCAAGAAGTTTGTCTATGCTCATTTGTTCGATACGCACCAGCCTTTAGTGTTTAATCCTGATGGGACAATCCGCACAAATGAGGCGCAAGATAACTCTGCCTACCGAGACGCAGTAATCTATACCAATACGCGGCTGATCGAGGTTGTCAAGAGCATCTTGAGCCAGTCAAAGACGCCTCCGATCATCATCATCCAGGGCGATCACAGCTATACCTGGTCGAAGAATCGCAACAGAATTTTGAATGCTTATTACCTGCCGGATGGGGGCAATGCCAAAGTATACCCGACCATCACCCCTGTCAATACCTTCCGCCTGGTGTTCGACCAGTATTTCGGCGGGAATTACGAATTTGTGCCTGACCAGTCTTATTACTCGAAGGATGATTTTCCCTATGCATTTGAAAAAGTGGCGAGTTCTTGTGTGAAATGAGGGGGAAAATGAAAATGCGCTGGTTTGCCCTGCTCGATTGGATTGTATGGGCCCACAGCCTGGCTTTTATCCTCTTCTGGCTGACCAACCGCCTGTTTTACGCCTCAGTTAACGACTTTTTGGCAGATACGTTCGGCGCAAAGCTGAATTACATGAGCATCTGCCTGTGGCTTTCTTTTAGCGTGCTGTTGTGGTGCACGGCGCGCCTGCTGCTGAGCTGGCAGGACAGGCCTCAAGGCGGTTGGGTTTTTCTGGTTGCTGGGCCGCTTTACCTGCTTTTCTTTTATGGCAGCTTTATTATGCTGTTCCAACAAGATTCAAACCAGGTCGCTCGCCTGGGCCAGTTCATTTTCTATTTCCGGATTTTCTTCGATAGCGCCATCTTGCTTGGCCTGTCCGTGCTGCTGCGCGGGTGGTTGTTCCGGGGGCAAACCGTGGGCAGTCGACCGGCTGTGCTGGCGGCTGGTTTGCTGCTGTTTGCGCTGGTCTGGCTGGTTCCGGTGATATGGCCGCCGGTGGCGGTCTATCGCGGGGTGGTCCCGCCCAGGCCGCGCATCATTGCCCACCGCGGCGCAGCCATGCTGGCGCCTGAGAATACCCTGGCCTCGGCCAGGCTGGCAGCTGAGTTGGGAGCTTATGGGCTGGAGGGTGATATCCATATCAGCCGCGACGGTGTCCCTTTCCTGATGCACGACGATGATCTGGCGCGCACTACTAACGTGGCGGAAGTCTTCCCGCTGAGGCAAGCTGATCGCGTCGAGAGCTTCACCCTGGCCGAGCTTAAGCAGCTTAACGCCGGGGAATGGTTCGTGCGGGTTGACCCGTTCCGCACCATCGCCGCCGGCCTGGTGACACCTGCCCAACTTGAGCAGTACCGCCAGGAACCGGTTGCTACCCTGACCGAAATCCTGCAATTTTTAGAACAAAACGAAATGATTTTCATCTTCGACCTCAACCAGCCGCCTGCTGGGCACCCTTTTCATAATACATATTTCGATATCGTCCTGGATATGCTGCGCCAGGCAGGTATCGACGGGCGCATCTGGTACCTGGTGAACGATCAGGAATTGGCCAAAGTTAAGGCGGCCGCGCCGCAGATGACGCCAGTCTACGGCGGTGAATGGCGCCAGATGCCGCCGCTTACGGACCTGGCGGCCAGGGGTTACCGGGTCATCAACAGCGATTTCAGCTTCCCGCCGGAGTGGCTTGCACTGGCTCACCAGGCCGGACTACTGGTCAACCAGTGGACGGTGAACGAGCCCTGGCAGTTCACCCGCCAGTGGCTGCTGAGCGTCGATTCGATGACCACGGACAACGTGCAGGGCATGCTCGCCTTGCAGCGCCCCAGCCTGGCTATGCCTTACAACATCTACCTGCCGGTCTGGGGAGTCATTGGATTGGTGGGATTAGCAATCCTGCTAAACAAGCGAATCTAGGCGCTGTCTGAAAAGTAGAATTTATTCAGGCAAATTAGTCCCTGCGCTGGCAATCGTTTCGTGATACCAGCGGGCCGAATCTTTTAGAATGCGCTGCTGGGTGTTGAAATCCACATAGATCAGTCCAAAGCGCAGCAGGTAACCGTAGGCCCATTCAAAATTATCCATGATCGACCAGTGGAAATATCCGGCGACATCCACGCCGTCGCGGATGGCATCTCGCATGGCCATCAGGTAGCGGGCGGTGAAATCGATGCGCTGCGGATCGTGCACCTTGCCATCCAGCGCCATCCAATCTACGTTGGCCATGCCATTTTCGGTGATCAGGATGGGCAGGTGGTGGCGCTCCCATAGGAAGCGCGGCCCCCAGTACAATGCCTGAGGAGTGACCACCCAGGGATAGGCAGTGTTGGCAAATCCGCTCGGATAGGGCACTACCTCCGGTTGGCCGTTTTCACCCCGGCGGATAAAAATTCCATTGTAGATGTTGGCGCCGAAGAAATCCAGCGGCTGCCCGATGATCTCCAGGTCATGCGGGTTAAAGGCCGGCACATGCTGACCAAAAACCGCCAGCCCATCCTCTGGATACTGTTTGAAGAAAACCGGGTCGATCCACCAGGTGTTGTTCCAAAAATCCTTGCGGTTGATTGAGAACATCATCTGCCGTGCGGCGGCAATATCTTCCGGGCGGTCGCTGGCAGGTATGTAAGTGACAGCCACCGGGGCAAACCCTACACGGGGCGCCTGGCTGGCTGAAGCCCTGATCACCTGGACCGATTTGCCGTGGGCCAGCAGCGCATGGTGCGCCGCGCGCAGCGCGTCACCCAGACTGTGCCGGTCGCCCGGTGCGTCCGATCCTGACAGGTGACCATCGCCGATGAAACACTGCGGCTCATTGAGGGTCATCCAGTTCGTCACCCGGTCCGAGAGCGCCTTTACTACCACGCCGGTATATTCGGCAAACCAATCCGGGCTGTCGGAGTTGAGCCAGCCGTCGCGCAGGTACAGCTCATAAGGATAATCCCAGTGAAACAGGGTCACATACGGCTGGATGCCAGCCGCCAGCAGCTCATCTACCAGGGCGTCATAAAAGGCCAATCCTTTGGCATTCAACTGACCGACGCCGGCCGGCAGCACCCTCGGCCAGGAAATCGACAGCCGGTAGGCCTTAAGCCCGATTTCTTTCATCAGCGCGACATCTTCCTTGAAACGGTGGTAATGGTCGCAGGCGACATCGCCATTATCGCCGTTCTGGATAACTCCTGGCTTGCGGCAGAAAATGTCCCATACCGATAAGCCTTTGCCATCCGCGTAGGCCGCACCTTCCACCTGGTAAGATGCCGCCGCCGCGCCCCAGACAAATGATTGAGGAAACTTCATGATTTCTCCCTTGCCGACGTGATAAAAAACATCTTCAAATGTGACTGCTCAGCCATCACCCCCACACTTCGGGGGTCACCCCCACACTTCGGGGGTCACCCCCACACTTCGGGGGTCATGGGGAAGTTCCCGAATTTGAGGTGTTTGCGGGTGCGAAGCACCCGCAAACACCTCAAATTCGGGGCTTTGCCCCTATAGCCTGA
>Ga0315282_10011431_pt1 | contig 13760 bp, 10 predicted proteins | sample YL17G07_20_MG_FD_203693 | JGI IMG/M metagenome (GOLD analysis project Ga0315282, IMG submission 203693) | Sediment microbial communities from Yellowstone Lake, YNP, Wyoming, USA - YL17G07_20 | ecosystem: Environmental > Aquatic > Freshwater > Lake > Sediment | place: USA: Wyoming | collected... | reverse complement strand
GACCAGCAGCCGCTGACCAAGACCATCAAACACCGCCTTCCTCAGCGACGATTCAGAGAGTGACCTTGATGTGTTGGCAGTCGAAACTGATGAACTGAAAGTGACCTCTATGTCTTGGCACTCGCCCTGTTAGCGGTCAGCCGTCCAGTGGTCTAGTGTCCGGTCAGTCGGCAATCGGAACTCGTCAATCGCCAATCGCGTGAGCCGCTAGCCGTCTGCCACTTTGCGGGAGGAAGACGGGGCGGGCGACGACCGAACAGGTGTCTGTCCCTAATCTCCCGAGCAGGTCGGGTCATGCGTCGTGTCAACGCTCTCCAGAGGTCACTGGAGTAGTTGGACGTAGACCTTCTGCTTCAGGATTTCACGAGTCCGGGGGTTGCGGATGCCCTGCGCGTAGTGCTCAAAGACCTGTTCCAAGCGGACCTTCATCTTCTCCAGTTCGGGTAGGATTTCGCGGAGATAGTCGTCGTCCTTGGGCACCATGAGCTCGGTCATGCCTGCCTCTAGGAATATCCCTATGAATCTGGCCTCGACCTCTGACCGACAGGGCGCAGTCTTGCCGTCAACTCGGAGCTTCCATCCGAACAGGTCCTTTTCGACCAGGACTTCTTCGCTGCTGCTCGGCAAGGCTCTTTCCTCAAGGTCCTTGCGGGACAGCACTTTCTCGCGGTAGAACTCGCCAAACGTCTTCATACGCCTGCGTCCTTTACGTAGGTCTGGGATATTGTACCCGCGAGCGCATCCATGTCTATGCCGTCCCTCGTGCTTGACGTCGTATCAACGCTCTTCGCCCGCTCAATCCTTGACCGGACCAAATCTATGACCGCGCTTGCGAGAGGAATGCGACGGACGGTCAGTCGTCCCAGACGAAGCGGTCGGGCGGCATAGGAATCCGCTGTAGTCTCCAGTTGGCCTTCGCCTTCAGAAGTCGGAAACTCAGACGTACGCGGAACTCCTCCCCGAGTGTTGGAGCGTTTCGCCCGGCGAGCCAGATGGTATCTCGCGCGTTTGGGTTGTAACGTTCCTGCAGGAGTCCGTTGGGTACGCCGGCAACTACAATCGAGACCAAGTGCTTCTTGGTACGGAATTCACGGTAGTTGTACTTCACGAACACCGTCGTGGCAATGTAGTGCTCGCCGTGGACGTTCACGATGGGCGGCAGTTTGCCCGCGACAGCGACCTCCGTGCCTGCACGGACCTGTCTCACCGTCATCGAGAACTGCGATGTTTGGAGTGTCGCAGTGCCCTGCCCTTCAACCTTTTCGGCCTTCGAGTCTACAAAGAGTGCCTGCTTGACCGCATAGCCGGGGTGGAATACGTAGCGAGCTCGCTTGTAGTCCATCTTGCCAAACAGGCGCTGGTCTATCCTCGACGTGCCGAGCCGGTCGAGCGCTTCCCGTGTTACATCCTCGCCGATGTCCGCCACCAGGTCGCCCTCCATTCGGAATACCTCGGCTGCTGTTTCCCGATAGTCACAAAGCGCCTGCACGACGTGCCGGAGAGAAGCTTTCTCAATCTCCTCGATGCGGTCCAGGTCGCTTCCGAGTTGTCTAGGGTCTGTCAGCACGGAATAGGCCTCCTTCGGCTTCCGTCTGCACGCGTCGCCTGGCGAGTTCAACGGACTTCTCAACTATGTCGATGCCGATGTACTGCCGCTTCTCCTTCACTGCTGCAACGGCAGTCGTGCCGCTGCCGATGAAACAGTCGAGGACCACATCGCCGGGGTCGGTTAGCAGGCGGATAACGCGAAGCGGGAGCTCGACGGGAAACTTCGCCTCATGGTCGTCGTTGGCTCTTACGGATGGGAAACACCAAACGCCTCTCGAACCCCAATTCCGCCACTCGTCGGGAGTCAACCTACCGCGGTCGTGCTTCGTGATTCCCGGCTTCCAAAGGAAGTACAGGTACTCGAACTCGTCGACCGCCTTATACGACAGACTCGCCCAACGCGAGTTCTCCCACGCAGCGTCTTTGACCCAAACGCGGCGGTCATATGGATAGAAACCGGCTCTCAAAGCCCATTCCTCGACCAGCCCACCCACTACCTTCACACGCGTTTGGGCCTCATACTTGCCGCCGCGGACGTTGTTCCCGTTCAGGCGACGGTCAATAGTCTGTTCGCTGCACCTCAAGAGAGCGGCTAACTCGTATCTTGAGTAGCCCGGATGCTCCTTTGCCGCACGGAGCACGTCGTCCCGCGTGACCGATGACCGTTGTCTTTGCACGGCCATCGCCTGTATCCTCGGCATGGCGGGGTCCTTGAAACACAAGATATCGGCAATGTTAATGACAAGGAATCCCCCCGGCTTAAGGATGGGGAAATGCAGCATGACAACCTCGTCAAGAAGCGCCTTCCAGTCGCCAAATGACAGATGGGCTTCGTAGGTCTTGCCGACGAAATAAGGAGGCGACCATACGCTCAGTGCCACGCTGTTGGGTCTTATCTGACGGAGTAGGTCACGCGCGTCTCCGCAGTGGATTCGGTTGACCTCCAAGTATTCGCCTGGCGGGGCACTCGGCTTGTACACGGCACGCAGTCTGGGCTGAAGCGCCTTCGGCAGTCTGTCCAAGCTGAAATCCAGCGAGTCCTGCTGAGATAGAACTCCCTCTCGGGTCCGCGCCGCCGCATCAACGCCGGACACCACGTCGTAGGCGAGGGATTCTCGGCGAGCGCCTCCGCGTTTTCTTCGAACCGACGCGCTCTTACCGGTACGAGAGCGCGCCCTGCTGATTAGCTTAGGCATTGTCCGGTCTCGAGCCCAATATAGCAGGCAACCTGAGGTCTGTCAAAGGCGCATATGTGCAGTTCGGTCCCCGACCAGTACTTGTTCAGCGCCAAGCCGAATGAACTCGCGGCGCGCTTGCTCTTGTGCAGGAGCCGAGACTCCAGCACGGCCGGCGAAGTGGTCTTCTGGAAATCTACGAGCGAGCTACGTGCATCAATGACTACTTCGCCGACGCAGCACGCGCCATCCCTGTCCTTGAGAGGCACACGCCAGATGTGGTAGCGGTCGTCAACCTCGGGCAGGCCGAATGAGATGGAGTTGCCGAGAGCGGCGGATTTCAACCACTGCATGGCAATGGACTTCGCGTCGGCGACGCTCTCGACCCGATACTTCCTTCGTTGGTCCACGGAGGAAGAGCGCCCTTCCAGTACAGGGTAGTCGAGGGTATTTCGGGAATCGGAGGGGCGCATTACGCAACTCCTGTCATGCGGCTATGTTATCCTGGCGGTTCGGCTTGTCAAGGCGGCACATTGGCGGTTCTTGCGCGGGTTGCTTTGGCCGAGACCGGCCGCAGGGTGGCTGAGGTACGGCCGGGAGTCAATGACCTCGGTCGTCTGCCGGCCGGGGTCTACACCGTGGTCAGCGCCCGAGCCGGTGCGACCACGAAGTTCGTCAAGCTCGACTGAGACTGGCGGGGCGGAAAGGCACCGGGGGGGATGCCGGGGACACAAGGGTTTTCCACCCGCCCGCGCATTTGACAGATGATGGCCGACAGCTTACGGCCGTCGGCTGATGGCGCCGCGCGACAGGTCTGATTCCAGATTCTAGACCTCCAATTGTAGGTTGAACGCGCCGGGAACGTAGGCCCCCGGATGCGTCCGGGATACCGTACCGGGGAGCATCCCGGGGACGGTACCGGGGATGCTCCGGGGAACCGTACCGGGGACGCTCCGGGATACCGTACCCCGGACGCTCCGGGATACCGTACCGGGGACGCTCCGGGATACCGTACCCCGGATGCTCCGGGATACCGTACCGGGGAGCGTCCGGGGTACCGTACCGGGGATGCTCCGGGGTACCGTACCCGGGGTGACCCGGGGGGTCGGGGTCGGATTCCGCCCATGCTCTTGAGAATGCGACAGTTAGGGCCGATTTTCGGGGTTTTGGCGAGTTGTCATAGTTGTAATGTCGGGTCGGGTGCGAATTGCCGGTTTGACTAGCTCGGTGACGGGCTTGGGACACAATCCGAAATCGTCGGAGGGGGACAGTCCCAGCCTTCGGCAGCCCAGGGTACAGTCCCCACGATTTCGGTTATGTCCCGCGCCGCAATCCGGTCATGTCCGTCGCAACCGCACTGGTGAATCCGCGGGAGCCTCTCATAGCAATCTTGACACGGGCAGCGCCGGTGCTACCATAGGCGCGATGGAATCCGGACCCGTGCCGGCCTGACGAAGAGGACTCGAAATGTCCCCGAGTCGCGGTCAGGTTGTGCATTCAGACTGGCAACATAAGGAGGAAACGTGAGAACTATCCGTGCTGCGATTGGACTGTGTGCGGCCGCCTGCCTTTCGCTGTCGTGGGCGCTGTCGTACGTGGAGTCTTCAAGCGGTCTGGAGCCGCCGGCGATGGAAGGCGGCCGGACCGAACTCGAGTTCGGCGACATCAACGAAGACGGGAAGGTGGATATAGTGTCCATCGGCGACCACGGCAATCCATACGTCAACACTGACGAGCACGGCATCATGGTTTGGTTCGGGGACGGCCAGGGCAACTGGACCGTCTATCAGTACGGCGATTTCGGGTACGGCGGCATCGCGGTCGGAGACGCAAACTGGGACGGTCACCTGGACGTCGGCTACGGCATGCACCACAACTACTCAGGCGTGGACCTCGGCGACTCGATGGTCGAGGTGGCGCTCGGCGACGGCACCGGCCGCAATTGGACGCCCTGGGACGACGGCCTGGGCCCGCCGCCTGGGACGTGGGGCATGTTCTGCACCGACTTCGCCGACATGAACAACGACGGCTGGCTCGACCTGATAGCCAGCACGTTCGGCTCGGGCGACGGCCTGCGGGCCTATCTGAACAACCGTGACGGCACCTGGACCCAGTGCTACAACTCGCCCGGCGGCAATTCTGAGATGGACGTGGTCTTCGGCGACGTCAACAATGACGGCAACGTTGACTTCGCCGCCGGCCATCAGAGTGGCACGGTCTTTTTCGGCAATGGCGCGGGCAGCTTCACGCTCGCCGACCACAACCTGCCGTCTCCCGGCAACGGAGGACACACCGGCGTCACGCTGGGCGATATCGACAACGACGGAAGCAAGGAGCTGGCGTTCACGAACGCGAGCGGCGGCATCGAAGTCTGGGACTGGCACGCGGACGGTGACAGTTGGGTGAGCATGCGGGGCACGCTGCCCGGTTCAGGCGCGTACGAGATGGTCCAGTTGTGCGACATGAACAGCGACGGATTCCTCGACGTCGTCGCGTTCGGCAGCCACCAGGGCACGGTCTGGACCGGCGACGGCGCAGGCAACTGGACCCAGGCCGCAGGTTTCAGCACTCCAACGCCCGGCTACTGCCAGGCGCTCCGCTGCGGCGGGGACATCGACCACAACGGATTCCCCGACATCGTTCTCGTGAGCGACGAGGGCACGTGGCCCAGCGACCGGAATCACCTCCGGTGCTTCAAGGAAGGGTCCGTCGCCGAGAGCCTGCGGGTAGCGCCGGTCTTCCCCCGGGGCGGGGAACACGTCTGGGGCGGTTCGGTGCAGTTCATCGACTGGTTCTGCGCCGTGCCTCCGGCTGATACCGCGCGGGTCAGTCTGGAACTGTCCACGACAGGCTCAAACGGTCCCTGGTCAGTGATTGCGGACAGCCTGCAGAACTCAGGCCGGTTCCAGTGGAACGTCCCAAATGAGCCCTCGGCAGACTGCTATGTCCGGTACACGGCCGCTTCGCGGCACGGCGTCAGCATCGGAGTCACGCCCAGGCCGTTCACGATTCTCCGCTCGACTGCTGTCGGCGAGCCGGGGTCTGACCCGGGTCCACGGCACCTGAACGCCAGCGTCCATCCCAACCCGGCGCAGGGCCGGGCTGTGCTCACGTACGACTTGCCGAAACCTGGTCTTGTCCGAGTGTCGCTCAGCGATGCCGCGGGAAGGTTGCTCTTCAGAAGGAACCAGGCCGCTTCGCAAGGCCGCCACACGCAGCCGCTGGACGTCCGCAGCCTTCCGTCCGGCGTCTACTTCCTGAGAATCCAGGCCGCGGATGCTGAGTGCGTCAGGGAGGTAGTCGTACCGTAGCGGCAAGAGTCTGACTCAGGTCCGAGAGAAACCGCAGTCTGAAACCCGTTTACAATCCGGCCGCGTCGCGTAGAATTATCGCTTGCCTAATGAGAACCACGCTGCGGCGCGTAACCCGGGCGTGACCGCTTCGCCCGAATCGCAGAACGGCGATTTCGTACCACCGGTCGCCGCGCTGCCGACCGACGCCCAGCCGCTCGATACAACCGCGGCCCGGTCCCGGGCCGTCCTGCCCAACACGTTTGCGGCGTTCCAGCACCGGAACTTCCGGCTGTACTGGTTCGGCAACCTGGTGTCGCTCGTCGGCACCTGGATTCAGAACATCGCGACCGGCTGGCTGGTGCTGCAGCTCTCCAACTCGGCGTTCATCGTGGGGCTGAACTCGACGCTGATGTGGATTCCCGCGTGGTTCGTGTCGCTGCCCGCGGGCGTGCTCGCGGACCACTTTAACAAACGCAACCTGATAATCGCCACTCAATCCGTGCTGGCGGTGCTCGCCCTGGTGCTCGCCATCCTCACCTGGGCGCACGCGATAACCATCTGGCACCTTCTGCTTATCTCCCTGCTTTCGGGCTTTGTCGTGACCCTGAACGGCCCGGTCGCCCAGGCCATGATCCCGGAACTCGTCAATCGCAAAGACGTGCTAAACGCCATCGCGCTCAATTCGACCATGTTCAACACCGCGCGCATCGTGGGGCCGTCAATCGCCGGGGTGCTGCTGGGCGTGGTCGGCCCGGGCGGCTGCTTCGGCTTGAACGCCGTGAGCTTCCTCGCCATCATCGTCGCGCTGTTCTTCATCCGGCTGGACCCGCCCCGGCTGCGGGCCGCGGGCGAGTCGGTCTGGCAGCGCATGACCGCGGGCCTGCGTTTCGTGCGCGGTCACAAGGACATCATGACGCTCATCATCATGATGGCGGTGTTCAGCTCCTTCGGCCTGGTCTATCTCCCCCTGATGCCGGTCCTCGCCCGCGACGTGTTCGATGCCGGCGCCCGGGGCTACGGGGTGATGATGACCTGCATCGGCATCGGCGCGGTGGTCGGCGGGCTGACCCTTGCGACCATCAGCCGCACGCGCCACCGGGGCCTGATTCTGACGTTCGGGACCCTGATGCTCAGCCTGCTGATTGTCGCCCTTTCGCTGGCCCACAGCTTTCTCTTCGCCCTGGCGATGCTCGTGCTCATCGGATTCTGCCAGACGACGATTTCTTCGCTGACCAATACGCTGATTCAGGTACTCTCGCCGGACGAAGTGCGGGGCCGCGTCATGAGCGTCTTCATGCTGGCGTTCAACGGCATGTTCCCGGTCGGCAGTCTGCTGGCCGGCATCGTCGCCCAGAAACTCGGCGCACCCGCGGCGACGTTCGCGGGCGGGTGCGTCGTATTCGCGAGCCTCGTTACCGTTTCATTCCTGAGACCCGAGCTCAGGCGGCTCTGAACGCCGGGCCCGCGCGGCGCTACTGCAGTCCGGTCAACTGATACCCGTACCAGTAGCCGTCGGCGCCTTCGGTCTTACCGCCGGCATCTTCCGCGACCCAGAGCATGCCGTTGGCCCATGAAAGCGAGTATCCGTAGCCGGACTTGGGCAGGCTGAACGACGTCACGTACTTGCCGTCGAGGCCGTAGACCAGAACCTCCCCGCCCGCGCCCCACGTGAACAGGTACTTGTCCGACGCGGCGATACTCATGCTCAGTCCGTTGTCGTCCTGCCGGCTGTGGTTCGCCAGCTCGAAGCTTGAAAGCTCGTCGCCGGTTGAGAAATCGAGCACCCGGACCGTCCCGCCCGAGAACTCGTAAATCTGCTCCCCGTCGGGCGCGAATCCGGGCGAGCTGTTCTGGTCCTGGAACACGTCTTCGAGCTCGGCGTCGGATGTCTCGTCATCAAGGTCAACCGCGTTCAGGTTGGCGCCGTAGACCTTCACGTACAACTCCTCGTCGTCAGGATGGTAGAAGATGGCGCGGCCGTCCACGCCGACGTCGTGCGAAGCGACGAACCGGCCCTTGCCGTCGTACTCGTTCAGGTTGGAGTGGTTCTCGCTGCCGCCGTTGATCGTGAAGTAGTGACTGCCGTCCCAGGTGATACCCATGTTGTGATAGCGGACGTGGTCCTTGATGGTCATCTTCAGGACCGCGGCAGGCCCGGACGGCCTGGGCTTGCCGCACGTCGCGCGGCTGAATGCGACAAACGCGACCGCGGCAAGCAGCATCAGTCTGACGATTCGGTTCAACAGTCCTCCCTTCCAGATAACGATAACGTAAACATCACGCCGGCTAGCGGAGCACCACCGCTTTTCGTGCAACCGTGCCCGAGCCGGTTTCGAGCCGGTACAGGTATACGCCGCCGGCGACCGTGCGACCCTTGTCGTCCCTGCCGTTCCAGGCAAGCGTGTAGCTGCCGCGCGTGAACACGGCGTCGGCCAGCGTTCTCACGACGCGGCCCGACGCATCGAGCACGACGAGCTTCACGCGGCCGTCCCAGGGCAGGTCGAACCGGAGCTGAGCCGCGCGCCTGGCCGGGTTCGGCGCGGCGTACAGCCCGAGCCGCAGCGGCCCTGCTGCCGACCCCGCGTCCCCGGCGCCCGTCACGACCGAGTCGGTCGTGTAGAGTATCGCCCGACCCGGCACAATCGGCGCCGCAGCCCGGTGGTAGGCCCCGTTGAACAAATCCTGGATGGCAATGGTCCGGCCCGGGTCTTCAATCCCCAGCGTCGAACTGGTGTAGCCGTTGGCGGTCAGGTACTGAACCAGGACTCCGTTGTCGCCGGTCGGCGTCGCCCGGGTCGTATCATAGATAACCACCTCAAACTTGTCCTGGGCCGAACCCGAGTAATACTCGACGCTGTCGTACTCGACGACGAACCGGTGGTTCGCCGCGTCGTGATAGTAGTATACGTAGCCCGCTCCACCGCCGCCCGACACCGGGTACAGGTCGTCCCAGTTCGCGCAGATCATGCCGGGAGGGGTCGATGGGTCGGGCAGCCCGGTGTTCGAATAGTCGGAGGTCGTGTAGTTGCCCGGGCAGAGCCAGCCGTCGGCTGAAACCGAAACCTGCGTGTATCGCTGGCCGTAGAACTTCAATGGCCCGAACCCGGTCGGCAGGTTCACCATCACCACGGCGTCGTTCTGCGAGTAGGTAAGTCGCGTGCCGAGGTTGTTGATTTCGACCCAACTGAACTCCGGGCACGACACGTACATCGAATCCACGTCGTCGTAGGCATAGTAGCGCGCGGGCGTGCGCGGGCCGTCCGGAATCGGGTCAACCGTGGTCAGCGCGCCCACCGCGAGCATGAATACCCGCGTCGCATGGTAGCCGTCACCGGTGATACGCAGGGTGCATGGAATCTGAGTCTCGGGCGGAATCGCGCCGCTGGCCAGGACCCGGAACCGGTCCCCGGCGTTGTAGATGGTCGAGTCATGCGGCACGTTGCCATACGTCCCCACCGAGTCGAGAATCGTAAGCCGGGCATCGCCCGAGGCCAGCCGCGCCGAGACGTTCTGGGCATTGCCCAGACCGATGTTCTGAAGCCCGAGCGCGATTTCGTCGTTCTCCCCCGGGTCGAGCCGGCCGTTGTTGTTCCCGCCCGGACGCGGGTCCCAGCACCGGACTCCATTCTGGACCAGTTGCGGCGCACCCACGGTCAGCGGCAGCGATGAAGTGTAAGTTGAGTCGAGTGTGTCCACGCACACGAGCACGAGCGGCAGCGCGTAGCGATTCGTGCAGGCAGGGGCCACGCGGAACTTGAACCCGTTCGCGCCCGTGAACGCCGAATCGCCCGCGCCGACCGTGCCGAACCTGCGCACCGAATCGGTCACGGTGACGAGCGTATCCGCCGAGGTCTTGCGCAGCACGCCCCGGACGCCCAGGGCACCGTGGTCGCTGCGGTTCGCGACCCAGACCGGCAGGTTAATCGCCTCGCCCGGGTTGATGATGCCGTCGCCGTTCCCGCCCGGCGGCTGGTCGTCTATCGTGCTCTTCAAATAGGTCAGGCCGCTGGGCATGCGATGGTCGTACCACGACTGGGCCGAATCCGCATGGGCGCGCATGTCGGCCTGGGAATTGCCGCCCACGAACGCGAAAGCGACCCGGGTCCTGGCTCCCGGCGCCAGATTGAACGGCCCGGCCGACGCCACGCAGGACCAGTTTGCCGACCGGTTCGAGCTCGCCACGTGAATCGCGCCGCGCAGGAAGCTGTCCTTCACCGCTTCGGTCATCATGCTGCCGGGCGTGACGTAGACCGCGTGGTCTATCGCGGAAAGGTTCGCGGCCGTGGCAGGCGACAGCAACTTGATGCCCGCCGAGTTCTCGAAGCTTGACTGGGCCATGTAGACCAGCCTCCGCCCCGCGTCCGTGTACACGTCGTTCGACGTCGGAATGTTGTTGATGTCAAAGTCCGAGAGGATGCCGACGTACAGCCCGTCGATGGGCTGCGCTCCGCGGTTGTCCACGTCATAGGCGACAATCACGAAGTCGCGATAGGGGTCATGGGCGAGCGCGCCGGACCACTGGGTGACGGTGAGCCCCTTGGGCGTCGAGTGCGCGCCGTCGTCAATCGTGGCCTGGTATTCCTCGTCCGCGGCAATCGGCGGGACCACGGCATGGAGCGTGTCCACTGCCCGCCAGTCGGTCTGATACGTCGAAGTCGGATGGCCGTACCAGCGGTCCACGACGTAGTTCGGCCCGTTGCCGCAGGCGAGGCTCGTGAAGTAGAGCGAACCGTACCCGGCATCGCGCGGGTACTTCAGACCCGACCCCTCGCGGTAAGGCCCCAGCGTGCCGACCGAGCCGAGCGACGTGACCGAGAGAATCATGTTGCCGGTGTCGTGGTCGGCCCACAGCTTCTTCGCGGGCGGAAGCACGCCGATACTGGTCACGCAGTACGGTTCCCAGGAACCCTCAGGCGACGTGCACGCGGTGACGAGTTCGGCCGGCGTGCCCGGCGGGGTCAAGGCCGAGGCTGTCACGCGGAACCGGTCGCCTTCGACCGTGTCCCCGGCGGCAATAGTGCCGTAACTTGATGTCGAATCGAGCAAGGCCAGATAAGTGCAGGCAGTCCGGAGCCTTGCCGTCACGCCAGTCGCGCTCGCCGCCCCGGCGTTGGCAACCGAGACAAACAGGTCTGCGGTTTCGCCCGGGTCCAGCCTGCCGTTGTTGTTGCCCGCGGCGTCGTCAATCCGCAGCCCGGCGAAAACGAGAGCCGGGCGGCTGGCCGACCCGCGCACAGGCACCTGCGCGTCATAGGGATAGTAGTTGCCAATACTCGCCGAAAGCGTAAGGCTGCCGGTCGTGGTCGGGCTTGAGAACAAGTCGACCCAGCCCTGGGAATTGGTCCAACCGCGCGCGTAGGTCTCGCTCCCTTTCGCAAGACAGACGAGCGCGCCGTGCAAAGGCGTAGACCCGTCGCGCACCGAGACCCTCAACACCTGCGGCCCGGTCGAAGCGGAGTCAGGCGCGGTCACGGCCAGGGTGCGAGGCCGCGCGGTCCAGGCCGAGAGGGTTGGGTCACCGAACAGCTCGAGTTCGTACGCGCACCAGCGCCAGACCTCTTGTCCCATCACCATGGGCTGGAAGTAGTCCTTTATCATCGCTCCCAGCGCGCCGAACTGGCTGGCGCTGCCGTTCATCAGGAACCGGTAGAACTGCAGGTCGAGCATCTCCGACGGCCCATAAGCCGGCGGATACCCGAAGCCGTAGCGCGTGTTCAGCATACAGGTAATACAGCCGCCGTTCGCGGCCTTGACCAGGTCCTCGGCCAAGCACTCCTGCCCGTCGAACCAGCCTGACTCACAGGCGATGGAGTTGACGAAGTTCAGCCTCGTGAACCCGTTGGTCAGCCCCGGCACCTCGTCCGAGTAAAGAACCGAGAACGTGGTCGGGTTGCCGTGCGCAGCCACGTGCGCGAGCTGGAACCCGCGGTCCATCGAGTCCGCGTACACCCCCGAACCCGGGTCTTCGAGGTGGGCATTCTCCCAGCCGCCTGTGAACATCTCGGCAATCATGTGGTTGATGACCTTGCCGTGGAACGGCTCGAAGAGCATCGTCGAGCCGTAGAGCACGGTCTTGAGCCGCATCGTGTCCTGGTGCTTCTCGAACATCGTATCCTTGGCAAAGAACACCGCGACGTCCGCGGCATTGTCCACCGGGGTGCGGCCGACGTACAGGTCGAAGAACAGGTCCACCGAATCGGTCATCTCGCCGAACAGGTTGTTGTGATTGGAATCCCAGGAGTATTGCAGGTCCGCGTAGTACATGTCGGTCGCGATGTCCTCGGTATTGCCCTCGCAGGTAATCCGGCAGGTGCGCACCGGCACGATGCCGTCGTCTCCGCCTACGAGCACCCACTTCACGCCGTGGTTCTGCCACCAGTCGCGCACGCAGTTCCGTATCCGCTCCTGATTGTCCCGGCCCGGGTAGGTCAAGTAGATGGACTCGGTCTTGACCACGACGGTCTTGATTCCGCGCCGGGTCTTCCAGTCCACGAACGACTGGAAGCTCGAAGCCAGGCCGCTGGACGTGATGAGCATCATGTCACACGACCAGTCATCGGTCGCCCTGACCTGAGGCGCCCAGCCCGTGACTCTCCCCGGGTTGGCGACGATGCTGCGGGCGCGCGCGCCCATCACCTCCACCTGGCTTGGGTCCAGCGACAGCACTTCATGCCGGCCCCGTTCGTAGCGGATTGCCAGCTTGACTCGCGTCATGAGCCTGAGCTGCTTCCGCGCCGGGACGTACGAGAGCGGCGCGACCTGGACTCCGGCAATCCGGTATCCGCCGGCAAGGCCTGAACGCGTGAACCGTACCGGCTCGGCCGGGTACGCCTTGAGCGAACCGTAGATATTGACATCAGGCTTGACGAACGCGGCCGGGCCGCGTGACAGCACGTACGGCCGCTGGCTCGGGTAGATGTTATACTCTCCCGGCAGTGTCACGAATGACGTATCGACCATGTCGACGCCGGTGATTTCCGCGTCCGGCGGTATCAGCACGTTGTAGCTGGCCAGCGGCAGGTTCGGACTGCCCGGCTCGGTCGTGAAGTAATGCCCGGGCAGGGCCACGACGTCAAAGCCATCCACCTTGTCGAACACAAAATCGCCCTGGCCGAACTCGAACGTCTGGGTGACGGTGCCGGTCGCCGCAACCACGAGACCGGGCAACGCAAACATGAATACGCGAACCATACGGGACATCAGAAACCTCCGCTGGGGTAAATGCTCTTCACTCTCAAAAACACAGGCGCAAGGCGTCCTTGTCCGGACGCTCCGCGCCTCTGTCGAATACCACAGTAGATTGTATCTGTCCTCCTCGCCCGGTCAAACGGAACGTCCGCAGACCCTTTGCCGTCGGCCGTTGCCCGTCTACCGCAGGACCACGACCTTGTTGACGCCAGACGCCGGACGCACGAAATACACGCCGGGGCTGAGGCGGCTCACGTCGTTCGGGCCGGGGACTAGGTCCATGACCTTGCGGCCACAGGCGTCGAGCAGCGCGGGCTTGGGACACAACCCCAATTCCCCGGACGGAATCGGGTTATGTCCCGCGCCTGTGTTCTGTCTACTGTCTCCCATTCTCAGCACCCCGCGCACCACGGTAGCCTTTGGCGTAATGCGTGAAGGGACGAGTGACAGGACATCAAGGTCGGCTTGCGTGACAACACATCAAGGTCGGCTACACTGGCTTTTTGAGCAATGGAGGACGACGCATGATGAACAAAAAGGCGTGAGGAGCGGCGGC
>Ga0315282_10011430_pt1 | contig 13761 bp, 12 predicted proteins | sample YL17G07_20_MG_FD_203693 | JGI IMG/M metagenome (GOLD analysis project Ga0315282, IMG submission 203693) | Sediment microbial communities from Yellowstone Lake, YNP, Wyoming, USA - YL17G07_20 | ecosystem: Environmental > Aquatic > Freshwater > Lake > Sediment | place: USA: Wyoming | collected... | reverse complement strand
GTCCTGATGCGGATAATGGTAATCAACAATTGGACTAGTTCTACCAGCGAAACCATTTAGGTTCCGATGGAGTGTTACGCCGTTGCACGATACGATGGATTGTGTCACGTACGGAGCGGCAGACTCTGTATTGATGCTATTTTTCGACGATAGAAACACTATCTATGTGAACATCCACGGTGGGCAGGGAATTCTCGCCACTAAGAGGACTAACTTTGACTGGGACATTGCCATCTCGGAATTCATCTCCTAAGGCCAAGCCTAACTCGAAAAGGAAGCCCAGGAGGGGCTGATATCCCTTCTCTTTCTTGTAGGTCCACCGGGCTTCTTGCTTCTCTGCTTCTATCACGGTGGCATCACTATCCAGAGTGTATTCTGTCCTCGGGTCTCTTTTAACACTTCAACCACCACATGCTCGTTCACCTTACCTAGCCCTGAAAGCCCTCGGCCATCCTGCCCCATTCTCCTCAGTCAGTCACCTACTGTGCAGGAGGCAGGTAATTCCTTCATCCCCAGTAGTTCCCTCAGACTTACCTCTCCCCCTAGCTCCCTCAAATCCTCCAGCCTTTTACCACCTCCATGTAGCATCAATACCAAGGGCATAACAAACTGAGATGGCTTATACCCATGGCCACTACGCGGTTGAGGCAGCTCTCGGTCAATAACCTTCGGCAGCTTCAGGGCTCTGGCCATCTCATATGGCAAAATCAAACCCGCCCTGGCTATCAGGGGCTCGTCAGTTCCTTCTATCTTGAAGGGTAAAACGCCTCGCTGTAGCTTCCCAACCATTTTCACCTCCTGGGTGAACCTGTTTTACTTCTAATATACTACAACTACAGGCTATTTTATATCCGAGATCAATTGGCAATCGCTGATTTAGGGTACGTATTGACATCCCTCTTGGGCTGTGATATGTTCTTACCTAAGGAAGGTTCCAGGGGCAAATCCCTGCCAACTTTTGACACTACCCAATTTTTGGAAAAACTAAACTATTACGGGTGAAGACATGGATCGAGACTGGCATGAATTGGTTTCACAACCTCAATACAAAGTTAAACTAGAAGAAGGCATTCCTATAATAGCACGCGATGGAGTAGAGTTATTTGCTGACATCTATCATCCTGATGCTGAAGGCAAATTTCCGGCATTGCTTTCACTTTCCCCCTATGGTAAGGATATACAAAAACTTCCTGTTCCTGAACGTCCCTCAGATTTTTTCAGAGGAACTGGAGGAATTGAATCTGGCATTCCTGAGTATTTCGTATCTAGAGGCTACGTACATGTTAGAGCTGATCATGGAGGGATAGGTCGTTCTGGAAGGGGCTACTGTCACTTTGGACAGAAGCAGCAGGAGGATGGCTATAACATTGTAGAGTGGATAGCAAAGCAGCCATGGTGTAACGGGAATGTAGGGATGCTCGGCCACTCATGGTTTGCAGTGAATCAATATTTGGTCGCGGCCCAGAACCCACCTCACCTGAAAGCCATATTTCCACATAGTGGTTATACTGATGAGTATCGCCACTTTGCCTATCACGGAGGAATATTCGACTGGGGCTTCTACCACCACTTGTGGCGTCTTATCGTTACACGTACGACCGAGCCCATGAGCAAGACGGAATTCTCCAGTGTGCAATTGGAAAGAATGCTCGAAGACTTAAGGAATAATGAGGACATCAAAGGTGTCCCTTACCTGTATATGTTAACTATAGCTCCCGAGAAGAACCCGCTCATGCTTGATTTGCTTCTACATCCGTATGATGGGCCATTCTACTGGGAAAGGTCAGCTTACACTAAGTTTGACAAAATAAAGATTCCTTGCTATTTCTTGGCTAGTTGGCAGGAGTGGGCGGCGCATTTGCCGGGAGCATTCAGTGCCTATCTTGGAGTAAACGCACCAAAGAAATTATTAATCACTACTGGACTTGCTTCTCGCCCTTGGCATGAAGAGTACGACATAGTTTTGAGGTGGTATGACCACTGGTTAAAGGGCATAGATACGGGTATTATGGATGAGCCACCGATAAGGATATTTGTGCAGGGGATAAATCAGTGGCGTTACGAAAATGAATGGCCGCTAGCCAGGACTAAGTGGACTAAATTTTATTTGCGACGAGGTGGGCGATTAGCAGATATGCCCCCATGGACTAATGAAAGCCCTGACAGGGATAGCTTCGTTAACAAACCATGGTTGAGAGACGGGGAGGAAATCCCGTGCATCAAATACACCACCGATCCACTCACTGAGGATGTAGAGATTACTGGCCCCATCGCCTTAAATTTCTATGCTTCATTGAGTACCGAGGACGCGAACTGGTTTGTGTACATTAAAGATATAGACGTAGATGGTTCAGAGAGGGTGGTGTCCAAGGGCTGGCTGAAGGCATCTCATAGAGAAATTGATGACGCTAAATCGAAGCCATACCAGCCGTTCCATCGGCACACAAAGAGTATTCCGGTCGAACCAGAGAAGATATATGAGTATGCTATAGATATTCGCGAGACCTCAAATGTATTTAGAGCTGGTCATAGGCTACAGTTGGTGATCAGGGGTCAAGACTCCCCCTGGGATGATCAGTTTATGATATTTCACCTTTGTAATATGAGGGAAACGCAACACACAATCTATCACACTGCAGAGTGTCCCTCTTACCTGCTCTTACCAATAATTCCTAAGTAAATCTAACCTAATTCCATAAGGGGGTGATGCCTGGGGAGAAGATAAGACTGCGGATTTCGGTGAAATCGGCCACCCCCTGCACTCTTTAGTCGTTCTTACCAGTTACGGAATCGCCCTAGAGTAAAGTAAGCTACTATGATGAAGGCAATAAGCAGTCCTCAGAGAACAGCAAATACCTTCAGTGCCGTATCTATCCAGCCAAAAAGTTAAACATAGGCTTCCTCCTTTGCTTATATTACTCCTAATATATGATTAGAAGTCAAATAGTGCCGGCTGCTCTGCCTCTCTCTTGGCTGCCTCCTCCTCCCTCTTTTGGCGCCTCTCGGGGGTTCTCTTACGATAGAGCCACTCCTTGAGCCGATTGAGGTCTCTCATCTGCTCATCATTGAGCGAGTCCACGGCAATATCCGTTGGCATTTCGTTTTTACCCCATCGGCGGTAGGTCTGGGTGGCGATGTAAAGATATATCTGCGCCCAGTCGTGGTCCATGGGGTTAGTCAAGGCAGCCGTGTAGAGATAGGCGCAAGCCTCGGCGTCCGTCCCGGTCATCTCCTCTCCCCTGAGTGCCTTCATATTCATCGCCAGTCTCTCCAGGGTGATGGCGGTTTTAAGCCACTCGGGAAGGGTATCGCCCCAGCCCCCGGGAAAGATAACATGAAAGCATAGTGCAAGTTCTTAATCGACCTTTTCCTCTTTTAGTCCTCCCCTGGTGTTATTTTTGTTTTGGATCATCCTCCTATCCGTAAAGGCAAAGCCTCCACACAATAACCTTCGATCCCCGGCTCCCTAACCTTTCTCAAGAGCTCGGCGCGGTAGCGTCAGCTAGGGGGTGACGAGGGCAGCCGGGGCTAAACTCCTCCTTGAATTATTAATTCTTTTCTCATAGAGCCGCTGCTGACTTAAAACACGGTAGATTATGGTCAAAAGCCTCCGAGCAGCAGCTAGTTTGGCAGCATTTTTGCTCTTCTTAATTCTGATGCGTTCGTAGTAAGAATAAAGATCAGGGTCGCTTTTAATGGCATGAGGTACTGCCTCAACAACTGCCCATCTGAGCCATTTGTTGCCTTGCTTTGTAATTCTGCCATTGAAAACTTTACCCCCGGAGGCATGAGTCGAAGGCACCAGACCGGCATAGGTACATAACTTCTTATCACTTTTGAACCGGCTGATGTCATCGATTTCTTTAGCCACAAGCACAGAGAAGAAAGGACCAAGACCTGGGATACTTCTAAGTAGCTTTGCTCTCTTATCTCTTTTGCCAAGCTCTTTAACTATTCCATCACTTTGGGAGATCTTCTGTTTAAGAACTTCAAGCAGTTCTAGCTCAGAGACAAGAAGCCTGTTGTCTTCACCAGGTAAGACCACGCTTCTTAACCATTCCATTCCTGAAGCTCCAAACAGATCTGAGACATCTGGAGCTTGGGAGGGTATTTCGGGATGCCTATCCAAAATAGCGTGGGTCCGGTTTTTCACCATGGTCTGTATCCTGATAAAGAACATCCGCTGGCGCAGAATATTCTTGTCTTCCCTTGTCTCTTTGTCAGGAACATAGGCCATGGGAAGTAAGTCAGCACGAAGGAGATCGGCCAGGATATCGGCGCTTATCTTATCTGTCTTAATTCTGGCTTCAGCAATAGCCCTTACCTTTAGGGGGTGAGCTAAAGCTACGTCTAATATTTCCTCAAGCCAATCGTAGATAAGTCCCCAATTCCTGGTTGCCTCCAGAGCTGCCTTGCCTAGTTGGTAGGGGGCGAGAAACCTTTGAAACTCATCTCTTGTGTTGTTTACCATCCCCTTATGCACTCTTTTTCCCTGTTCGTCCTTGACCACGATATAGGAATACTTTTTGTGATAATCTACTCCGACATAATGCATAGTGACCTCCTGAATTTTTAGCTCTATTTTAGCTTAGAGGTGCACTATGCTTTCATGTTACCTTTCTAGCCACAAAAAGAGGGGTATCCCCACCCCGCTTGGGGCAGGAATACCTATAGGGTAAACTCATAGATAGGTTAGGATTTCCCTGAGGGAGAATCTAAGGAGAGTGCCACAGGAATACGATGGCTAAGACCACCAGTAAGGGAACTGCGTCTCCTCAGATTCTGCGGGTTTTACGGTCAAAAGGGAGACGTGCTATGAACACCACTATAGGTAAACTCTTACTCGCAGCTCTCTCAACCACTACAAAGAGGAGGAAACTGCTTTGGAACACATCTATGTAGGGATTGACTGGGCCGACGACCATCACGATGTCTATGTCACCGACAAGCTACTCGACCGCTTTACTATCGCTCATTCCTACCAGGGAATTCAGGAGCTAAAAAAGCGCCTGGCAAAATTTGAGGTTACGCCGGAGAACACTTTTGTTGCCCTCGAATGTCATCAGGGGCTACTGATTTACAGCCTTCTAAAAGAGGGATACCAGGTCTACCCCGTCCTTTTAACCCTGCACGATAGGCTTTTGTAGCCTAATTGGCTGGGCTATAGGGACGAGTAAAGGAAATATAAGATTCAGAACCCTAATCATGGCCACTATAGCCATCTACTGCCTTTATATTGCTCGATTGCCCTTGGCCTTAATAGACTGAGAGGCATTAATTTGCTTGAAGAGATGCTTTCTAAACTGCTTTAGAAGGTTCGTTAGGGTTTCTATCTGCTCTTCATCCAAACAGGATAAAGCCCTCTGGCTGATTTCTTCTGCTATAGGTATCATCCTTTCTGTAGCCTTCCGACCTTGCTCCGTGACCACCATGTCAACTGATCTGCCGTCGTTCCCGCTGGGCTCTCGCCGTATAAATCCTATGCTCTCGAGAATGTGGAGCATCCCGGTTACAGTCTGCTTAGCTCGAAATATCCATTTGCTGATATCGGTTGGCTTCATTGTGCCGCCGTGGACAAATAAAGCATTCATCACCCCAAACCTTATCGGGCTCGAACCGTGCTTAGCTAGCTCAATTTCCAAGTATCTGTTCAGTACATCACCAGTTCGCAGGATTGACATGACTGTTCTGGTTTGCCTACGATTCTCCTCAGGTTCTCCCATAGTTCAAGTACCTCCGTACCTAGCCTATACTAAGTGTACACGCTCACAATTTGCAGGTCAAATCTTTGGTAAAGACTCTAAAGACGATGATGTCCTAAATGCTGGATAGTTTGCTCTGAAAAAGTCGAGGGTTGAAGATGACAATATTGCCAAGCTGGGAACACGAGAGAGCTGTTCCAACTTAGGGTAGGCGAGGAAACTGGGGCAATAAAGAGCTCTCTGGGCTACAAGCGCCTTTCTAGAGCCTGCAGCGTTCTAATTGACCGTCACCCCGATCCGTGAATTTTCCTGTGGTGCAGGCACGATTTGAATGTGATAAACTAAAACCCAGGAGGTGCCGATGAAGGAATGAAGCGAAGGGATGAAGTCCTGGGTGTGAAAATAGTAGGAGGTTTGAAAGAGGCATCAACCCCTTGGGCTGGTGCCTCTCTTCTTGTGGAGCTATTTCGGCGCTGCGGGGTGGACGCAGTCGCCAATAAGGTGCTCCCGGCCAAGGGCTCAGCTAAGGGGCTCAAGCAGGGGCAAACCGTCGAAAGCTTTGTGCTTCTGAATGCCTTGGGTGGAGACTGTATCGACGATATGCAGCGTCTGAGGGACGACAATGGGTTAAGCGGGATATTGGGCTACCGGGCACCGGCCCCTGAGACGGCAAGGCAGTGGCTGGATAGATTCCATGATGAGTCGGTGATGGCGGTGCGGCCGCTACAGGGGAGTTTCATACCACCCGAATCCAAGTCCCTGGCGGCGTTGAAAGAAGTAAAGCGGCGGACAGTCTGGGCTTATGTTGAGGCGGTTCATCCAGCATGGGACGTAACCCTTGATGTAGATGCCCAGCTAATAGAGACGAACAAAGCCAATGCCCAGTATTGCTATGAAGGCTACAAGGCCTATCAGCCGGCGGAGGTATCCTGGGCAGAGACCCTGCTGATATTGGCTGATGAGTTCCGTGACGGGAATGTACCAGCCTCCAGGGATGTAGCTCGACTGGTAGATGAAGCTTATGAAACACTGCCGCCCGGACCATGGCGGGTGAAGATTCGTTCTGACTCGGCTGGCTACCAGCAGGAATGCCTTGATCAGTGGCATAACCGTGGCTGGGAGTTTGCTGTCAGTGCTGATATGAGCCAGGGTCTCAAACGAGAAATCGAAAGGTTGCCCGATGATGCCTGGCATCTATGGAAGATCGAGAATGATGGGGTGATAAAGGAGTGGGCTGAGGTGCCTTACATGCCTACTCGCCACTACGAGAGCAAAAATAGTTACCCTTACCGATACGTGGCGCTGAGGCTGCGTCGCCAACAGGGGGAGTTGTTCAGAGACGGCACAGGTGTGCGCCACTTTGCTGTGGTGAGTAATCGCTGGGATATGGAAGGGCAAGCCCTTCTGGAGTGGCAGCGAGGCAAGGCTGGCACCATTGAGCAGGTGCACCACATTCTGGCCAACGAGCTTGCTGCTGGCGTATTCCCTAGTGGCAAGCACGGCGCCAATGCTGCCTGGCTAAGGCTGCAGGTGATTACCCACAATCTGCTCCAACTTCTGAAAAAGGTGGCTTTACCTGAGGAATATGCCAATGCCCACCCTAAGCGGCTGCGATTTTCAGTGTTCACAGTGATGGGCCGTATTATCAGCCACGCTGGCCGAGTGATTCTGCGTATAGCTGACGCTATCTTAGAGAGGCTCATCGCTCCAGCACGAAGCAAAATCCGAGCAGCGATCTGGGACACAAGCTAACCCAGCCAATTAACCATAGACATCGCTCTATCTCGCATTAGTGCGCTGGGGGCTAATTTTTGCCTCGGGCAGAATTTTTCCCTCGGTAACGCCAATTCCTCGCCCTCTTGTCACAACCCCCGCGCCTGCTAAGGGAAGCCTAAGACCGATGGCACCCAAAAATCAGTGAAAACCCGTTGACTAACCCCGAAAATAGCTCTTTTTCGCCAAAATCCACGGATTACGGCGTCAGGAGAACACTTGACAAGTGCCTGAATCTATTGTAGTATTTGCTTAAGAGTCGTTCGTATCAATACTAATTAGGCACAGTAACCGGCGGCAGACGAGAAGAATGATCCTCATAGTTGGCATAACTGGTGCCTGTGGAGCAATTTACGGAATAAGATTATTGGAAATACTTTCGAGGGAAAACGACATTGAGACGCATTTGATAATCTCCCAGGCTGGAGAGGTGATTATGGGGTGCGAAACGGACTGGGGACTGGAAGAGGTGGAATCACTGGCGAATTATTCATACGAGACCGATGACATTGGAGCTCGAGTTGCCAGTGGTTCATTCAGCAGGGATGGTATGATAATCGCCCCTTGCAGCATGAAGAGCCTCTCCGCGTTAGCTAATTCATATGCTGATAATCTGCTAACCCGGGCTGCTGACGTTACGCTTAAGGAAAAAAAGAAATTGGTCTTGCTAGTGAGAGAAGCCCCCCTTCACCTGGGTCACTTAAGAAACATGGAAAAGTTGACCGAAATGGGTGCTATTATTTTCCCGCCAGTCCCTGCCTTTTACCATAAACCTCAAACAATTCAGGACGTCGTGGACCAGACATTAGGTAGAGTGTTGGATATCTTTGGCATCAAGCACGGTCTCTTCCGCAGATGGTCAGGAATACACGGCGAAGAAGCACGCCTACTAAACATAAAAAGGAGAAATGAAAACATTGGGTAAAAACGTAACCAGTATACGAGGTGCTTTAGACTACCTGGAAGAAAAGGGTAAGGTGCTACATGTTAAGCAGGAGGTTGATCCAATATAGCAACATAGCACAGACCTTATGGGTGTAACTATTACCTAGATTTAATTAGAGGAAGAGATTGTGAATAAAGATTGGCATAAGCTGGTATCATAACCCACATATAAGATGAAGATAGAAGAGAACGTGCGCATCGCTATGCGGGACGGAGTGCGTGTATACGCTGATATTTACCATCCTGATGCTAAAGGTAAGTTCCCGGCATTACTTTCCGTATCCGCTTACGGGAAAGACATGCAACGCCTTCCTTGCCCACCACGCCCTTCAGACTATGCTAGGGGAACTGGTGGCCACGAGGCTGGAATGAGTGACTACTTTGTAGCGAGGGGCTATGTTCACGTCATCGCTGAGGCTAGAGGTACAGGTTATTCAGAAGGAGAGTTTGGTAGTACTTCCCAGAGAGCTCAAGACGGATATGACCTTATTGAATGGATAGGCCAGCAACCTTGGTGTAATGGCAATGTGGGAATGTTAGGTATGTCAGGGTTTGCAGTCATACAATATCACATTGCCGCACTTCATCCCCCCCACCTCAAGGCAATATTTGCTTTTGAGGCTGAAAGTGACCGGTACCGCCATGGTTTTTACCATGGTGGTATTTTCAACTTTTACTTCTCTTTCCACCTCTGGAATCTTATCCCAACACGGCATAATAAACCAGCAATCTTAAGGGAATTCTCCAAAGAAGAATTAGAGCAGAAATTACAAGAGTTAAGGAATAACGAAGATATTAAATGCTTACCCTATCTTTATATCCTAACCATAACTCCTGAGAAAAATCCGATGTTATTCGATGCTCTCATGCATCCGTATGACGGGCCATTCTATTGGGAAATGTCAGCTTACAAGAAGTTTGATCAAATAGAAATACCCTGTTACTGCCTATCACGCTGGAACGGGTGGGCTATACACCTACCAGGAGCCTTCGATGCTTATCTAAACTTGAATGCGCCCAAAAAACTAATGATCACGACTACAGATAATATAGGGGGATTCGACCGACCCTGGCATGAACACCATGATGTAGTTCTTAGGTGGTATGACCACTGGTTAAAAGGTATAGATACAGGGCTTATGGATGAACCGCCGATAAAAATACTGGTCCAAGGCATAAATGAATGGCGTTATGAATATGAATGGCCATTAGCAAGAACCAAGTGGACTAAATTCTACCTAAGGGGAGGAGGGTTGTTATCGGAAACGCCTCCAGCCAATAATGAGAGGCCTCAGAGTTTCGTCAACACCCCGTGGGCGCAACAAACTGATCCTGTCCCAGGTGTCACATACACTACGGAACCACTGAAAGAGAACTTAGAGGTGACCGGTCCTAGTGCTGTATATTTCTACGCATCGTTAAGTGAGGAAGACGCCAACTGGTTTGTGGAGATAAGAGATATAAATATAGATGGCTCGGCAACAGTGGTGTCAAAGGGATGGCTAAAGGCATCCCATAGAGAGCTTGATAAGAGCAAGTCGAAACCATACAAGCCCTACCACCCACATACGAGAGGCATCCCGGTTGAACCTGGGGAAGTACATGAATACGCTATTGATATCAGGGAGACTTCATATGTATTTAAGCGTGGCCATAGAATTCAGCTAAAAATTGCGGGTGAAGACCGGCTTGAAGGCATATGGTGGCATTTGCCTAACATGAGAGTGACCGAACATACTATCTATAACAGCCATCAATATCTATCTTACTTGTTGCTACCAGTAATCCCAAAGTAGATACATAGCCTAGTTGATGAATAGGAGGGTGTCATGGGAAGCATAGCGAAGTTAAACGAAAAAGAGAAGGTTCTTGTTTGCCAAGAACTACGGGAGGCTATTGGTTCAAACAAGGTAAAGGATGATGAAAATGTTCTGGCAACCTATGGTTTTGATTCCAGCCGAGTGCTTTTTCAGAAACCCAGCTTCGTGGTTCTACCTGAAAATACAGAAGATGTAAAACAAGTACTAAAGATTGCTAACAGGCATATAATCCCTGTCACAGTAATGTCAGGCGGAGTTAACATAGTAGGTCTTTGTATACCTGCAGACGGGGGGATTGTCTTAGACCTACGGCGTATGGATAAGATTATTGAAATAAACACGGACTCCGGATATGCAGTTATTGAACCTGGTGTTATCTTTGATAAGTTCACTGCAGCTCTAGCCGAAAAAGGATTCAGATGTCAAGTCCCCACCTCACCAGGCGGGTCTACCCCTCTCGGTAATTACTTGATGAGACCCTCCGGAAGTCTTACCACGAGACATCTTGACCCTATCTTAGATCTTGAAGTTGTATCGCCAAACGGAATAGTAATGAGTACTGGTTCAAGCCATTTTCCTTCAGCGGGTGGCAGTATGAGATATGGCCCGTTCCCCGATTTGGCGGGTCTTTTTTGTTGTAGCTATGGTACGCTGGGAGTAGTAACTAAGGCTACAGTCAGAATATACCCTATAAATGAATCAAATCGGGTCGTTTTGGCAGCATTCGATAGTTACGAATCATCATCCAAGTATACCAAAGACATCATTAATCATAACATTTGTGAACACTGCCTTATCTGGAGCTGGCAACTATATAGAACCTATGAAATCACCTACTCAACCGACTGGGTGCCTGAGGTTCCCCTGGAATTGATGGGTAACCCTCTAAAACCGCCCAAAGGCATTCCTTACAATGTAGTTACCACCTTGATGTCAGGTTACGAGGAAGCAATGATTGTGAATGAGAAGCTGTGTGAGAAAGTAGCCAGGAAGTATGGAGGAAGGATTATTTCTAGGAAAGAAGCCGAAGATATTATGCCGGGCGCATTATATCAATGGGAGCAACACTACCTAGGATATCATCAGGTGATGAGCAAGACCTTTGGAACAGGGAGGTATATGGCTTATTTGGTTATGGCTGAGCCTCAGGCTATTTGTCATTTAGAGCCATGGGCTGTCAAAAAGTTGGCTAGTTTAGGAGTAGCGCCGGTCGGTTATTATTCTATGCCGTTCGACTTTGGGCGTTCCATGTTTTTCCGTATGTTTATCTATCCAGACCCACAAAATGAAGAGCTATTGAGCAAAACCGCTGCCACTCTTGAGGAAATGCATCAGGAAGCAATGAGGAGGTACGGGGCTATTCCATTCCGATACCGCCCGGGACTTCCTTGGCTTAAGCAAACAGGTGAATATTACCACTTCCTTAAAAAGGTTAAGCAAGAGGTCGATCCTAATAACGTTCTTAACCCGCACTTAGGACTTTTCTAGGAGGAACCCATGAAAATAACTGCTACTTTAGAAGATGTTCATCGGGCTGTTTCTCTTTGTCTTCGATGTAATATGTGCAGCTATGCCAAATGGCCAGATAATTCTCTATTATGCCCCCTCTATGCTTATGACCAATGTTACACTTATAGTCCCGGTGGATTGGTATACCTTGTGCGTGCTCTTTTGGAGGGATGGATAGACTATAACCCATCGATGGCAGAACTAGCCTTTACCTGTGCTGGCTGTGGAGCCTGTGATGAACTCTGTAAAATCATCCCCTTCCCTGACCCTCACGCCCATCTATCCGAAATTGTTCGACTTTTGAGACACCAATTGGTGAAGCAAGGGCTAATTCCAGATGGGAAAATTAGGGGGATATATAAGAAGGTTCAGGAAAAAGGCGATTACCTGGATGGTACGCAGGGCGTTAATCTGGAGATACCGCAAAAGATAAAGGATGATAGCGCAAATATGGTCCTTTTTGCAGAATGCTTTCACACCAACACCCAGAGAGAAATCTATGAGTCTGCCTTGAGATTGCTCGAAAAGATCGGCAAGCCTATTTCCCTGTTCTCCGATGGCGGCTGCTGTGGGTCAACACTGTATGATTTAGGCTTTTGGGAGCAGTTGGGAAAACTGGTGGAGGCAAAATGGGAAAAGATGAAAGATTTAGAAGACAAAGAGTTCCTTTTTATTAATCCCCATTGCCAAGAATTTGTGGTCAGGAGATACCCAGAAATTCTTCCTGACTATAAAGGGGTTAAAAGTCGGCACTTCAGCGAGTTTTTGATTGATGCCTTCAAAGAAGGTAACCTTAAAAGTAGGAAGCTGGATAAAGTCAAGGTTACTTACCATGACCCCTGTTATTTGGGAAGGGGACTCGGAATATATGACGCTCCTAGGGAAGTGTTAGCTTTTCTGGATGGAGTTGAAGTAATAGAGATGAAAGGAAACAAAGCTAATTCCCTTTGCTGTGGGGCAAGAGCCAAGGGCAATTACTTCTCAGATTTCTCAGAAAAGACTGCCCAAAGAAGGCTAGATGCTTTTTGGGCAACAGAAGCAGACCTATTGATTACGGCGTGCCCCTATTGTAAGGAAATCTTTCAAAAGGTACTGCCCACTGAGGATAAGGGGCGTGTTAAAGATTTGATTGAGTTCGTTGACGAACGCACAATGGAACGGACTAGTTGAGCTAACTAAGGAGGGAAGATGGAGATTGATGAATTTCTTGAACTGGTGAGGAAAAGGAGGAGCATTCGTCGATTTAAGCCAAACCCTATTCCTGATGCATGGGTGGATAAGATACTCGAGGCAGGCCGTTGGGCAATGTCTGGAGCCAATGCTCAACCGTGGGAGTTCATCGTGGTTAAAGATCAGGAGACAAAGAACAAGATGGCTAGCGTCTGGCTCGAGCTTCGGGGGGAAAGTGACGTGATAGAAACGACTCGTGTAAAGGAACTCAGGCATGCACAGCATGCCCGTCCCCATGTTCTACCTTCCTTTAAGGATGCGCCAGTGTTGATTGTTGTCTGCGGCGATAGGAGAACATACCAAGCAACTGTTTTAGCCACTAATTATATTGGTGGGGAGGGTGGGCCAGGGGCAACTTACTTAAAAAGTATGGCCAATGCTACTCAAAATATGCACCTTGCTGCAGCAGCATTAGGAGTGGGCTCCCAATGGTATAGCGTCAATCGTCTCTGGGAACAGTCACTAAGAGTTATATTAGATGTGCCTCCAGTACTGGAGATACACACAGTAGTCGTGGTGGGATACCCCGCATATGAGCCGCCCCCCCCTTACCGCCGGGAGCTAAAAGAAATCGTGCACTTCGAGAAGTATGATAGAAGCAAATATAGGTCAGGCGATGATATCATTAAGTTCATCCGTAACCTAAGGCATCATTTAAGGAAGCAAACAGAGCCAGCTTACGAGCAGCCAAGTTCATTTTGAAAACGTAATTTCAAGGAGGATGTAAATGGAAAAATTGAAAACGTAATTTAGGTCCTTTTGAAAATTTCAAGGAGGATGTA
>Ga0315282_10011429_pt1 | contig 13761 bp, 16 predicted proteins | sample YL17G07_20_MG_FD_203693 | JGI IMG/M metagenome (GOLD analysis project Ga0315282, IMG submission 203693) | Sediment microbial communities from Yellowstone Lake, YNP, Wyoming, USA - YL17G07_20 | ecosystem: Environmental > Aquatic > Freshwater > Lake > Sediment | place: USA: Wyoming | collected... | reverse complement strand
TTTTTTGATAAGGCGGAGGCTGAATTGGCTTCAAATGGTTTGGCTTCTCTCGAGATAGATATGAAACCGTTGCTCACTTTAGAGGGACCGGCGAGGATTAGGCTTCTTTCAAATTTGCGAAGAGAAGTAGCCATAGCCAAAAAATCCCATGTGCCAATTGTTATTTCAAGCGGAGTTTCAGATAGAGTGCTTATGCGAAAGCCAAAGGAGCTGTCCGCCTTAGCTTCTCTTTTCGACTTAAATGAAGCCTCAGCTATAGAAGCCATTTCAAAAAATCCTGTGGCGATCGTCAAAAGGAACAGGGATAAACTTAGTTCGCGGTTTGTTGCGCCAGGAATACGGATAGTTCGAAGAGGGAACGATTGTTGAAAAGCGTGAGGCGTCGCTACTTAGCCTTAGAAATAGACAGTGATGAACTGTTTGATTCAAAGGAACTTATGGATGTTGTGTGGGGTGCAGTTTTAAAGCTTTATGGTGAATATGGTGCAAGCCGTGCAGGCTTGACTTTGATTGATTATGATATGGAAAAAAGGTTTGCTGTTATTCGCACTGTGCACACGACTGTTGATATGGTTCGAACAGCATTGACTTCAATAACCAAAATTGGGAACAAGCCAGTGGCAATACATGTTTTAAGAGTTTCAGGAACAATAAGGTCTCTTTACAAGAAAGTAAACAAATAGATCTCTCTGCTCTAAGTAGGCACTACCCCCTTATATATAGGTTGAACCGAGACTTGGCACCTAGATTAGGCACTTAGCTCTCAAGACTGGAAGTGGAAAAACAATAAACTCAAAAGAAGCTCAAGATTCTAAGAAAGGGAAACCTTTTTTGTCTAGGTCGTTGTTAAGATTTTGGGGGATGATGATGCCGTCCCAGTCTGAATTATGCAGATGAGGAACTCATGACGGACAGACCCCTATACCTAAGCCATTTACAAGCGAAGACGTGCTTCCCGAGCCTTTTTCCTCTTCAACCCAAAAGCCAAAGCCAAAATCATTCCAGCGATGAAGCCACCTATGTGCGCCCAATAGGCAACTCCACCTGAAATGTCAAAAAATCCGTAAAACCACTGCATTATAAACCAGAAACCCAGAAAGATGATTGCCGGCACTGGCAATATAAAATAGAAAACTAATGCGACGATCTTCGCTTTAGGGTAAAGCACAATATAGGCGCCTAAAACTCCTGATATTGCCCCCGAAGCGCCGACAACACCTGCAGTCCAGTCCGAATTCATGGGTATGCCAATCAAATTGCCTATAACAGGTGCAAAAAATATGCTCACAATATGTGCAAGTGCTGCCACCAACCCAGAAATAATGTAAAAGACTAGGTAGCCAGCGTGGCCAAAAGCATCTTCTATATTGTCGCCGAAAACGTAGAGGAAAAGCATATTCCCAAGTAAATGAAGCCATCCTGCATGCATAAACATTGAAGTGAAAAGAGTGAACAGGCGTTGCCCCTGAATGATCTCGCCTGGGACCATCACAAACATACCGGGCCTGTCATCCGTACCCCACATATTTTCTGCGAGTTTTTGGTTCAGCAAAATGTTCAGGCTTGAAAGCCAGAATAACGTAAAAATAATTATGTTTGCGATTAGAATTATGCGGTTGATGTGAGGAGTAGTTGAGGATCGGTTTAAGTCTTTAAGTGGAAGCAAGAATCGTTCACTAAAGGGTGAAAGACGTCTATAAAGTATTTATTCTTTAATGCATCAAACACTCAATCATTTTGTCACATGTCAAGCATTCATCAGGAATTGGCGCGTCTTTTGAGCGCTTCTTCAGGTATCCCAAAAAATGCTTGCACTTTACAGTATCTTCATGTTTCGCCACAGCAACCTTCTTGACTTTTTCTATCGAGATTGAAGTTTCCTTGTCTTCCTCGTCTTTATGTTGTTTTACGTCGCCTACTTTTAAAAGACAGCGTGGACACGCATAATATGTCTTGACACAGCCACGAGAAGAGACAGTCGCCAAAATTGGTTTCTGAAATGTTCCGTTACACCCGGTGCATCTGAAACTGGTTTGGCTTTCCCTAAAGAAGTAATGTTCGTCCTCCATCTTCAACGAACCCAAGGTTTTTTCCATTTTGAAACCTCATCAACAGTTATAACAAATATTAATATTTAATAAACCTTTTCACGTACATGTTCAACAATAAGACATAATGGGCCCGCCCGGATTCGAACCGGGGATCTTCGCCGCTTCCTCCAGCGTCATGTTCGCCGTGTGAGGGCGATGTCCTAACCAACTAGACTACGGGCCCCCTTTCATCTTGCTTTCAATTTGGTCTTTGCTACAGAATTTGAAATACTTATTTTCGCTTCATAAAACCTTTCCCTAAAACATTTGAACAAAAATGTCAGGTGAATTGGCTTGGGTAGTTTAGGGAATGATAAAGACTTGGAGAAGCAAAAGAAAATTGACAAGATTTTAGCAGTTTTGTGTTTTCTGGTTTTCGCTTTCGTTGGTTATCTCTTGATGCATAATCTGCCGTTTTAACTGCTTTAAGGGTCTTTTATGGTTACATCTTTTACTTCTTTAACCCAAGGTATAGAAATTGTCTCTTCCCGTAGCCAGTCAATTAATTCTCTTGCAATTTTTCCGTTTGCTTCTTCGACGCTTTCATCAACTAGGTCAACCGTTATTAATGCTTTCTTTCTTCTCATAGTTGGCACCTTAATATCATTTCATTTAGTATTAGGTTTTAAAGGATGTTTCTTTTTCTGATGTATCTTAAGAAAAGATTCTGAATCTGAATTACAAAACGATGTTCAACATGAAACAATGTTACATAAGATTTTTCTATACCCACTTACTCAATACTAGATTAGGTGCAGGTCCGAGAGATTCACACCCCCTTCTCCTCTCTCCTTTGGTCTCAAGAAGTTGAGATGAAGGCTTGCACCAATCTTCTATTCCATGAGAAATTCAGAAGACTTAAAAACACTTTTGCATCTTTTTGAATAGACACGCCGAGGTAGCTCAGCCTGGGAGAGCGCCCGGCTGAAGACCGGGTCGTCGCCGGTTCAAACCCGGCCCTCGGCATCAATAAATTCTAAATCAGAAAATATACGAGCAATGCCGTTGCAAAAGTTAGTAAGAATGAAGGTATTACGTACTTGTAGACTTTGCCTAAGGGGCATTTGAAATAATCTGCTGTGAACGTAAAGCATAGGTGAGTTGGCGCAATCACGTATCCAAGATAAACGCTCATGTAAAGTAGTGCGGCTGTTTTAGGCGAGAAAGAAAGAAGCTCGAGCAAGATTGGGACGCTTATGGATATTCCTCCCGTAGGAGATCCAGTAAGAAATCCCAAAACGGCTGGGATAACTGTCAAGAGTAATAGGATGTCTAGGCTTCCGTTTGCAACGAACGTTTTGAAGATCGCTGAGATTCCAGATGCCTTCATCACATTTCTAAGTAAGAAAGCACCATAAGCTGCAAGGGTTATTCCATAAATTGTCCAGCTTTTGAAAGGTTTTACGAAAACTTGCAAGCTCAATTTAGAAATGGCAGTTAAGACAATTATCCCCACGATGGTAGCGATTAACACGTCAAAGCCTTGTTGGGATAAGTCAAAACCGACTAGTTCCACACTAAAAGCTACGATGATTGTTGCCAGAATTGGCGAGAATGCAATTAAGAAAGTTTTGAAACTTGAGTTGGTGTTTTCCTTTGTTTTTGAGTTTTCCTTGCTTTTTGGGTTGGAAACTTTCCAGAAACCTATGATGTAGCCGACGATTATCATGACCAAAACCACTGGGATTTGACGTGCAATTATGGCTGGCACGGTGACTCCCGTGAGGGCTGCCGTGATTATGAGCACTTGGCTGACTGGATAAACTGGAAAAATGGTGTGTCTAAACCATAAGTTCACGTATGCCTTCTTTTCAGGCTTAAGCTCTAGTTTTTCTGCTTCCGAATCTACAAGTGGCGCTGACATCAATGCGCCACCGGCAACTGGAAGGAACCCTATGACGGCTGGAAGCACGCATAATACTGCTTTTGGGTTTTTGATGATTCTGCTTAGGCTTTCGCTTAGGCGGTTGATGAATCCTGTTTCTTTGTAAAGTTGGCTTAGTAACATTATTCCGAAGGTTGCGAGCACAACTGAGATTGCAAGTCGGCCTTCAAACGTCTGATAATCTGTAGTGTCGAAGATTATTGTCGGGATTTCTTGCCAGTTTAGTGCAAGTAAAGCCAAAAGCAAGGCTGTTGCGTTTAAGGTTATTCCAAGGTTTACACGCTTGTATAGCATTACTCCAAGAAAGCAAAATGAAACAATAATTGCAGTTAAAGGTTCAAGGAATCCCAATGGACAGGCTTCCGTTTTTGAATCGTGCTTAGAAACACAGAAATATCCGGTCAAACTCTTAATCCTTTTCCTTCGAAGCGACGAAAATAGCCTATTAAGTGTGAATGTTGTGTGGACTATGAAAAGAAGGATTTTTGTTTCGGGTCCAATTCAGGGCATGGAGACAAGGCAGTCTTATAGGGATGTTATTCGTGAAATTTGTGTTCGCTGCGGTTTTGACGTTGTTGACCCTTGGGAACGGGAAAAAATCATTTACCGAGGTAGGGAGCCAGGTTGGTGGAGCCGTGTTCCAACTTCTGATTTTGTTAGAAGGGATTTGGAAGATATTGAAAGATGCGATGTTTTGGTTGCGTTTTTTCCGATGCTTTCGGCTGGAACGTGCATGGAGCTTTTTTATGCGAAACTTCAGGGTAAGAAGACTATTTGCATATGTCAAATTGAGAATCCAAGTCCATGGATAATAGTTCATTCGGACGTAATTCTGAAAAAGGTTGAAGAGCTTGAAGATTTGCTTAAGCGGGAATTTTGAAGCAACTTTTATGCCTGTGTGCGGTGTTTAGAAAAGGAAAATAGGAACCTCTGCAGAATGTCCTTTAGCCTTTGGATATGTGCGGCCGTAGTCTAGTTTGGTCTAGGACATCAGCCTGCCACGCTGACGACCCGGGTTCAAATCTCGGCGGCCGCACCAAAAAATAACTGGCTTTTCGGAAGTTGCCTCTGTTGTTTTGCGGTGACTAGACCCCCCCCTTATATATAGATTGAACTTGCGATTAGAATTTTGGTTTGTGAGCGAAGGATGGTTAGTTTTGTTTTTACATTTTCTTTGGGAGGTCATATGTGCTTCACCCTCAAAATTGAAAAGTTTAGGGTTCTTGCTTAAAAATTTAATTAGTTGGTTAGGCTTTGTAGCAGTGTAACTGTCAATGGTGGAAACATGAAGGGTAAAGCTGTCATATTGATGGGTTCGGAGCGGGATTTGGAGTTCTGCCGAGAAATAGCCAAGCACTTGAAGGCTTTAGGGTTGGATTACGTGTTTCGTGTTGCTTCTGCGCATAAGACGCCTGAAAAGGTTTTGGAGATTCTGAAGGAGTATGAAAGGGATAAGGTTGTTTTCATCACGGTTGCAGGAAGGTCTAATGCTTTGAGTGCTTTTGTTGATGCGAACACTGTAAAGCCTGTTATTGCTTGTCCGCCGTGTTCGGAGAAGTTTGGCGGTGTGGATATTTATTCTTCGCTTAGGGTTCCGAGTGGGGTTGGCTTGGTTGTGACGATTGAGCCTGAAGGCGCTGCTATTGCGGTTGCGAAGATTTTTGCGGTTGAAGATGGAGAACTGGCGAAGCGTGTTAGGGAGTATCAGTTGGTGAAGAAGAGGGAGATTGAGAAGGCTGATGAGTCGGTTGAAAAGCTGAAGTAGTGCAAAGAGCATGGGCAGCGTAAAAGACTTAGAAGTCATCAAAAAACCAACAAAAAATGCTATGGGTGTTGGGAGGTTTCATTTTTCAGATCGCTACTCGGTTTTTGATTGGGGTGAAATGCCAGACCTTATTGATAGGAAAGGCGAAGCCTTGTGCATGATGGGGGCTTACTGTTTTGAGAGACTTGAAGAGAAGGGTGTTAGGACGCATTATCGTGGATTGGTTGACAAAAGTGGGAAGGTTGTCGGTTTTGACGAGTTGGAGCAGCCTTCGAACGTTATGGAATTCAACTTGGTTAACGTGTATAAGCCTAAGGCGTATGTGCAGGATGGGAAGCTCAAGTATGATTATGGCGCTTATACGCCAACATTGAAGAACTTTTTAATTCCGCTTGAGATAATTTACAGGAATGGTTTGCCCGAAGGCTCTTCGGTTTTTAAACGTCTTGAGCAGGGCTTAATCACTGTTGAAGAGTTAGGCTTGGATCATTATCCGAAGGCTGGTGAGAAGCTTAGGAAGCCTATTTTTGATGTGAGCACAAAGTTGGAGGAAGGGGATAGATATGTTAGTTGGGCGGAGGCGCAGCGGATTGCTGGTTTGTCTGATGGCGAGTTGGAGGAGGTTAAGGCTTTGCTTTTGAAGGTTGATGGGTTGATTAGTGAGTTGGCTGGGAGGGCGGGTTTGGTGAATGAGGATGGGAAGATTGAGTTGGCTTTTGACCCGTCGAGGAGGATTATGGTTGTTGATGTGGTGGGGACGCTGGATGAGTGTAGGTTTACTTATGATGGGTTGCATGTGAGCAAGGAGATAGCTAGGCAGTATTATAGGAAGACTGATTGGTTTAGGGATGTGGAAGAAGCAAAGAAAAAAGCAGAAAAAGAAGGAATTAGCGACTGGAAAAAACTATGCAAGTCTCAGCCACCAACACTAGATTCGAAATTGAAAAGAATAATCAGACAAATGTACCTAGCAACTGCAAATGAGCTCACAAAAAGGAAAATGTTTGACGCCCCATACCTTGCAGCTGCAATTACGAACTACACAAGATATTTTTGATTCTTTTAAGAAGTATATTAACACAAAACGATAGAAGGCCAGACCATGCCCAAAACATCTTTCGAAGAAATCTGGGAAAGGATTATCGCCAATGCTGGAAGGATTTTTCACACCATAAACGGATTACCCTTTACCTATAGGATCAAAGGGACAATTGTACTCCCAAGCAGAACTGATTATCAGATATCAATGTCAGATTTTGAAAAGGCTTACGAAATGGTTCCAATTAGGGGACCTGGGGTTATAAGCAATATTGTTAGAGGGTCCGCGTACGTATGGGCAATACTTCATGACCAACGAATTTCGTTAGATGAATGGTGAAACTGCTTTCCTTTTCATCAAACACAGGAAAAGCATAGTCCACTAGTGGTTTAACGAAGTGAGACGCATATGCAGCAGCGTATGCTAAGCTTTTTCTAGTAATTTCAAAAACTCTTCCTTCGTCAGTTTCGCATCCTTGATTATCTTAAGAAGCAGCCCAATGCTAATCTTTTCACCAGCATGCACTGGAACCACAGTGATTCTTCCATCAGAATGCTTCAAAACAACATGACTGCCACGCCTTCTAACTATCCTAAAACCTAAAACAGACAAAACTTTTATTTTCTAGCAGGTACAGGTCTCAAACTCACTTCACAGAAACCTCTACAAACTGAAAACCAACAAGTTCAACGCCCTCTCTTGGCTTAAAACTTTCCGCCTCCAGATACGCCTCAATCGCTTCTTTAACTCTCACCGTCAACTCATCAAACGTTTTAGCCTGAGTGTGACAGCCAGGCAACTCTGGAACGGAACCCACATAATACCCGTCCTCATCTCGTTCAACAACAACTGCGAACTTCAAACAGATCACCTTGGGACAGTATTTTCTTACTAGCTAGTATCTTTTAGCGTGCCTATTAGGGTGTCAAGGGATTGAGATTTGATGAGCAAGTCTCTTTGTTCAGCAGAAATGTTTATGTCCACTTCTTCTTTCTTCGTTCTATAAACATGGCCTCTTATCTGTTCCGCTGTTAGGTAGATAATGTGTTTGTATTCGCCATTTTTCCTTATTGCAATTACGAGAAAGTAGTTTTCGGGTTTTCTTTCATCAATATACTTTATGATTTTCTTAGACCCTCTAATGCTCACATTGTTGTACCGCGCACTTTTTATTTGTAGATCATAATAACTCGCAGGTTTACCAGGCTTTTCCATTCTTACTACACAATCAATGCCCCTGTCCACAACAGGAACGTATAGATCAAGGTCTGAAGCAATGAGCTTTGAAATCACATGAAACTCGGCAATCTTTCCTTTCTCTCGCCTCTCAAGATTGTCAAACATTCAAAAGACACTTCTTTTGCTTCGAACATGAGTCTATATGCCACAAATATATAAGCTGTTCAAATGCGCACGTTCTGATATTTGCATTTACTTATCGCTTCTTGACTGACTAGCAAAATAAAAATGGAGTTTTGTGTTTTGCCCTTTATGTTACCAATTCATGCAGTTGCTTCGTTTTTAACGCTCGCTTTATTTCCATTGCTATGCGGTCTCCTGTGCTCAGTCGCTTCTTGTACTTCGCATTGGCATATTGCGCACCCAAACCCATATGCACATTCGTCCCACCACCATGCCTCAAAGCAACATCCTGCGTCACTGGAATATGCATATAGGGATCCGCTTCTCCATGAATATCATACAAACCATAATCCGTCGCCCTCTTCGCCTCCGCACCACCCGTAAAGTCCAACTTAGCCACAGGCTTCAACTCATACTTGCTAACACGATCCCACGTAATCAACGTCTGCAAACACCAAGCACCAATAATGCCTGGACTAGCGTATTCTCTGCACGCAAGCAAAAACCGATCAGAATAGCGATGCAAATCCTTCAACAACGACTCCCTAAGACTCAGAATAGCATGCGCCGTAACCTCAAACGAAGGCACTTTCTTAATCTTGTTTTGCACATCAGTCGGCAACCGCTTCAAACCGTCAAGAATGGTTTCTCTCCGCTCATCAATCGACAAAAACTGATTAGCCAAGCATATCCGTGCCTCTTCTAGGCTCACGTTGTAAAGCTTAACAAACCATTTCTCCGCATCGCCCCAATCGCTCTTCGCATCCAACGGCGAAAAGAAAAAGTTAAAATTCGCATGCGGACCAAGCACAATCTGCTCAACACGCCCATTCTCCAAAGCCTCCTTACTCAAGTTTCCAGCCTTAACCTCTCGGGCAACTTTCTCCTCCAAATCACTTGAATCAGCAGCAAAAATAAACTCCCTCTCAAAAGCCCTATGCGCGTGCTCAGCCTTCAAAATCATCGGCTCATCAATAGGCTCCTTAAACCGTATTCCGTCATTCGTAACATCGTACTTGTAAGCCCTAGGCGTCGGAATCCCAGCCTTCTCAGCAAACCAATAATAATCCTTCTCAAGCTCGCCCCTGTTCTCTATTTTAAGAAGAGTCCTCGAACCCAAAATAGGCACAGCATAATCATTCTCAATCACACTGCAGTGCTCGTCTCCGCCAACGTAAACCGCAAAAGCCCTATTCGTAATCTGCAAACACTCCAAATCAACAAGCTCATCAACATACTTCACAATGTCAGAATACTTGTCCAAAATCACAATAACACTTCGCCAATCACCATTCTTCTTAATGTCTTTAGGGTCGTTCACAACACGTAAATCCCGCCTCACCAAGCTGGGCAAATCCTCAACAGTTTCATCTGGCTTACCCACCATAGGATTCTGAAGATAAATCCGCGCCCTACCAGGCGTAGTGTAAACTATGCTTCGCACGCCATAGTTGCGTTGGCCTTGCCAAGCGTCTAAGGCTGAATGAGAACCCAAATTCAATCCAACGGGCTCTTTGTATCTTTTAACTATCTCCTGCATTTCCTCTCTTCTTATAGTCATATAGCTCACCAATTTAGGTATGGAATGTAAAGATTCAGCTGTTTTAAACCTTTTTCACATTTAACCGTTAAAACATTGTTAAGGCAGGCTTAACGGAAACAAGAACGAACCTCTAGAAGAATGATCTATAATTTTCTTCTATCAAACTCTTACATACATGGCTATAAAAGAAAAACCGCACTCCTCTTTTAGAGGAGAAAGGAGATGACTGAGACTTACGGCTGGCTATTTGTTGACAACATTCCACTACTTTACGATAAAAAGAAAGTTGCAAGGCAATTTCAAGTAGAGATGTGGCTTGACCTAACACAACTCATCAAAGAACTAGGAATCGAAAAACTAAACGAAAACAAACAAAACACAAACTCAGCAACAAGCTACATTATTTAAAGATCACAAACCTCCAAAACATTTTCAAAATTTTCATGTGTCCTATCATTCTTATAACGTCTTAACGCCTCAACAATTGCCTTCTTGTCTTTTACGCCAAGCTTTTCAACCACTTTTTTAGCAACTATGCCGCCTATAAGAAGAAACTGGCAAATTGAAGTTACGTTTGACGGCCTTCTGTTTAGGCTGGCAGTTTCAAAATCAACTATGAAAGGCACATTTTTCTTATCGATAATTATGTGCTTTGGCGCCCAGCTCAGTTCTCCATGATCTAAACCAGCCACATCCAGCCGCCAACACTGCTCCAAAACTTCACGCAACACCTTCCTCACCAAAGCTTTTCCCCTGCGCTTATCTAGCCATTCTGGAAGCAAATCACCATCGATAAACTGCATCAAAAGAAAATTTTTGCTTACACCTAAAAGCCTCGGTCCAACATGCACCGAATTTGCTTGTCTAAGCATTTCCGCCTCCTGCTGCATTCTAGCGCGGTCAGCATCTATCCTGCGAATTTTTAAAGCCACTTTTTCTCCGTTTCTGTAGGCTATCGTAACTATACCAACGCAGCCTTTGCCTAAAACGGGTATGTTGAAAACTTCTTTTGTTCCAGTAAACTCCAGAGCCTCTATGCGCAGATTTTGGAGCTCTCTTAACCGTTTCTTAAGCTCCACCTTGCTGGGTCTGGGATAGCAGATTATGGATGCATAGGGTTCTTCGCTTAATTTTTCAGTGTTTACCGTCAGTGCGGTCTTCAATATTTAATCCTCTAAACAGTATACCATAGTGTTCACTGAAATAAACATAACAATATCGCAAAGTTAATAGGAAACACGAGTTCTGTCTCAAAAAGGAGCATAGAAATGCCAAAATTTAGGCAAACACCTGAAATTCTCAAACTAATGGGCAAAAAAGAAAACATACGCAACATAGGCATAATCGCCCACATTGACCACGGAAAAACAACAATGACGGATTCGCTGTTGGCTGAGGCAGGATTACTATCGCCGCAAATAGCAGGCAAAGCCAGAGCCCTCGACTATCTGGAAGAAGAACAAAAACGCGGAATCACTATAAAAACTGCGAACATATCGCTACTACATGAAGTGAGTGGTCGCCCCTACGTAGTAAACCTAGTCGACACGCCGGGTCATGTTGACTTCACAGGTAAAGTGACGAGGACCTTACGTGCCATAGATGGCGCCGTGGTCGTTGTGGACGCCGTAGAAGAGGTCATGGTTCAGACGGAAACTGTTACCCGCCAAGCCCTAGACGAAAGAGTAAAGCCCATCCTTTTCATAAACAAGGTTGACCGTTTAATTACGGAGTTGAGGCTTACTTCAGACGAGATTGAGAGCAAGTTTATTCGCATAATCCGTGACTTCAACAACCTGATTGAAATTTATGGAGAAGCTGAGTTTAAGGATAAATGGAAGGTGGACCCCACAAAGGAAACGGTTGCTTTTGGTTCAGCTCTTCACAAGTGGGGTTTCACCCTAAACATGGCTCAAAAAAAGGGAATAAAATTCACTGATGTTGTAGATGCTTATGCAAAGGGCAAACATCAAACGCTTCCTCAGCTGCTTCCTCTTCATAACGCAATATTTGACATGGCAGTCAAAAACACGCCAAACCCAATTGAAGCCCAAAAGTACCGACTGCCGAAAATTTGGAAAGGCAAAGTAGAATCGGAAATAAGTCAAGCAATGCTGAACTGCGACGATAATGGACCAACAGTAATGTGCATAACCAATGTTCAAACCGACGCGACGGCAGGTCTCATCGCAACTGGAAGACTCTTTTCAGGCTCAGTAAAAGATGGAAACAAAGTCTACCTAGTTGGTGTAGGGAAAGAGTACACTGTGAAGCAAGTTTCCATGTACATGGGCGCTTTCAGAGAGGCGGTCAACAGAATCACCGCGGGCAACATAGCCGCTTTGGTAGGTCTCGACCTAGCAAGCGCAGGCGAAACCCTCGTTGACATTAAGCACAAAGATGTTATAGTTCCCTTTGAACGCATAAAATACCTTTCAGAGCCAGTCATAAGGATAGCGATTGACCCAAAGAACCCTAAAGATTTGCCGCGTCTAGTGGAAGCTATGAATAGACTATCAGTAGAAGACCCAAACCTAGTCGCTACCATAGATAAGGAGACGGGAGAGTACTTGCTGAGCGGGATGGGTGAACTTCATTTGGAGATTGCAATGAAGTTTTTGACGCAGTATAGCAGTGGAGTAGAACTTGCAGCATCTAGTCCCATCGTGGCTTACAGAGAAGGCGTTTTGGGACAAGGCGTAGTTGTTATGACGAAAAGTCCGAACAAGCACAACAGGTTCTTGGTGCAAGTGAAGGCGCTGGAAAATAAAGTTATAGAATTGATGGAGAACAGCGAGCTTGCCGAGGAAATAGGACAAAAACAAATCGAGAACATGTTGCATGAAGAGGCAAAATATCCAACAGAAGAAGCAGAAAATGTTTGGGCCTTAGATGAGCATAGAAACATGCTCATTGACTTAACGAAGAACGTTCGAAATCTCCATGAAGTGAAAGACAGCATAATTTCAGGATTTCATTGGGCATGCAGGACAGGCCCTCTGTGCGAAGAACCTTTAAGAGGAGTGAAAGTTGAGCTGTTGGATGCTCAACTCCATGAAGAGTCGAAACAAAGGGAACCGCCACAGGTTATGCGAGCCATAAGCCGTGCAATTCTAGGCTCAGTCTTAACAGCTAAACCTGTGCTGCTCGAACCGATCTACAAGATTAATGTGTCTGTTCCAAACCAATGGTTCGGCACATGTTCAAACATCTTAACTCGCAGACGCGGGAAAATATTGACTACTGAACATAGAGGTGCATTAACAGTGATTGCTGGTTACATTCCAGTAGCAGAAACCTTTGGCTTGTCCGCAGAGATGCGTTCTGCAACCTCCGGCCATGCCTTCTGGCAATGCACCTTCGCCTATTTGGATAATATTCCAGAAAATGTTGCAACTGAAGTTATCAAAAAAATTCGCGAGAAAAGAGGCTTACCGCCAGAAATTCCCAAACCAGACAAATTCATAGACAAAAATTGAAAAACACTAAAGGATGAAAAACTTAATAGGACATCGAGCGCTGTCAGTTTAGTTTGTGGGAAAATGAACTTTGTTAAACATAGTTTTACCGTAGCTTTTTCGATGCTTAGGAATCCGTCGAAGACCTTAGAGGAACTTAGTTCAGAAAAAGCATCACATGCCTTTGCTTTCCTTTTGATGTTTGGCGCTGTTACAGCATTTCTGACGCCATTACAGATATATTTTGGTTTTGAAGATATTAATGGACTTCATGCTGGCGGCCAAGCTGAATTCTTAGCAAAAGATGTTTCCACAATGTATAAACTTGGTATTGAATGGCGCCCCCTCTTAATTGAAATACTATACGTTTTCATTCTCCTATTTTCAACAGGATACCTTCACATCATTTTCAAAGCCGTGGGTGGAAAGGGCACTATAAAGGATACTTTAAAAATGATAGCTTACGGGGATGTCCCGGGATTACTGTTTGGATGGATACCTTATTTTGCTACAATATCCGCCCTATGGGCTGCCGTAATCCAACTACTTATCGGACCTATAGTGTTACATAAAATATCGTGGGCAAAAGCCAGCATAATATTTAGTGTGCTGGTAGGGT
>Ga0315282_10011428_pt1 | contig 13763 bp, 11 predicted proteins | sample YL17G07_20_MG_FD_203693 | JGI IMG/M metagenome (GOLD analysis project Ga0315282, IMG submission 203693) | Sediment microbial communities from Yellowstone Lake, YNP, Wyoming, USA - YL17G07_20 | ecosystem: Environmental > Aquatic > Freshwater > Lake > Sediment | place: USA: Wyoming | collected... | reverse complement strand
CCTGCGGCGCCCCGCTACCACGGCCACAGATTGGCCGACCTGAGAAGGCGCACCGCAGTATTAAGTTCTGCACGGCCCTCGAACGAACGGCTTCGCTGTGCGAACGCGTCGGCATACCATTCCGGCTTCCCTTGGCCCTCATGCGCGGCGCGGGCAGCATCGCCCGCGATAACCACGGCATCAGGGCAGGCGAGAGCAATCAGCTTCGTCTCAAGCACAGCCTCCATCGCGCGCAACCGCACGACAATGCCCGTGTCGCCGGTGCACTCGGCTTCCTGGCGGCGGGCGCGTATCCTGGCCGCCAGTTCATCCAGCACGTGCCACGGAGTGCTGCATTGGTTCGCCATTGCACCACCTCCTGCCTCGTCCCGGCTTACCTCCGGCCCCACCATACGACTCATGTCGCCTCCCCGAGTCTTTCCTGTGCCTCTCCGATGTTCCTTCAGAGCGCGGGTGCTCCGTGCCGTGAACTTAAGGATCCGACGCCCAAGAGCCTTGTCCGCCAGCATTGAGAATACGACTCGGTCGTTAACGCCTTATTGGCCGAAGGTGAAAAATGCAATAGTCCCGGCAGAGAAGGGACTCAGGCCTTGAAGGGAAGGTGGATCGAGAAAACACTGCCGTCGCCCGGCACGCTTTCCACGCCCACGCGACCCCCGTGGGCTTGCGCGATGTGTTTCACGATGGCAAGGCCCAGGCCGGTGCCCCCCATTTTTCGGCTGCGGGCCTTGTCAACACAATAAAAGCGTTCGAAGATGCGCGGCAAGTGTTCGGCAGGTATGCCACAGCCGCGATCTCGCACGCGGATGATGGTCTCGCTTTCAGCCTGCTCCACATCAAGGTCCACGGCGCCGCCCGGCTCGCTGTACTTGATCGCATTGTCGAGCAGGTTCACAACCGCCTGTTCGATCAACTGGGGGTTAAGTTGCGCCGCGAGATCCTCCGCGCAGTTCAGTCGCACCATGATCTGGCGTTCGGACGCCTGCACTTGACAATCGGCCACTGCCGAATGGAGAACGTCCCTCAGATTCGTGCTGACGCGCTCGATCGCGCCCGTCTCGGTCTCGCGCTCTATGCGGGACAGGGCAAGAAGGTCCTCGATGATTTTGTTCAGGCGTGCGGCCTGTTTGCTCACTATCGTGAGGAACTGCTCGGCCTTTTCGGGATCCGCGATGGCGCCCTCGCGGAGCGTCTCGACGAAGCCTTGGATGGCAGTGATCGGGGTTCTCAACTCGTGCGAAACATTGGCAACGAAATCCCGCCGAACGTTCTCCAACCGCCGCACTGCGGTCACGTCATTCAGAACGATCAGTGCTCCGATGGTCTGGTCACTTGCATCCCGGAGCAGAGAGCCGCGCAAGAGGACATGATGGTCTGCTGCGTTGTGCAACACGATCTCCCCTTCCAGCGTCTGGCCGGTCTTCAGCACGTGATCAACGAACCTCTCGAGCAACACGTTGCGCGCGACCTCCTGAAGGCTTCGCCCTTCGCTCTGTGACTGGTTCACCTCAAACAGACGGGCGGCCGCTTCGTTCAGGCCGATAACGTGCTGGTTCACGTCAACCGCCATGACGCCTTCGACCATGCTGGAGAGCACGGCTTTGTACTGTTTGTTCTGGCGGTCAATCGCCTGTAGCTGCTCCTCCAGTCTGGCCGCCATGCGGTTGAGCGCGTCCGCCAGCTCGGCGAACTCAGCTGTGCGTGGAGGCACGACCTTGTGATCGAGACGTCCTCCGGCAAACTGATTCGCACCTTTCACCATCCTTCGCAAGGAGTGGCTGATGCCTCCTGCCACGGCCATAGCGAGCCCGGCGGCCAAGATAGCGACGACAAGACCCGCCAGCCATATCCGACCCGCGATGGCGCGGAGAGACTGCTCGATCTGGGTTAAAGGAACCGCGGTGCGCACGACTCCAACGACTCCGGGCCCCTGCGCCACAGCCATAGCAATGTACATCATGTCTTCGCGCAACGTCCGACTGTAACGAACCGACCGTCCCACCTGGCCGGCCATTGCCTGGATCACCTCAGGGCGGTCCGAATGGTTGTCCATCACAGCCGGGTCTTCCTCAGAGTCGCCGAGCACCTGGCCGGAGATGCTGATGATGGTGACCCTTGTACGCGAGGCTCTGCCCCACATCTTCGCGAGTGCGTCAATCTCCCCTGGCCGGTCGGGCGCGAACCGCTCCGCCAGTTGCCCCCTGAGGATGCCGCACCCGGCCTCAAGCCCCTTCGCCACCTGGTTGCGATAAGACGCTCGCAGCGACCGCAAGGCATAGCCAGCCACACCCAAAATGCACAGGAGAATCACGACGACGTAGGTGAGGTAAAGCTTCCACAGTAGCCGCCGCCTGGCCATCGGTCACATGTCCTTGAACCTGTATCCCACGCCGCGGACCGTCTCAATGTAGTCTTCCAGCGGTCCCAGCTTCCGCCGGAGGGAGACGATGTGGACATCCACGGAACGGTCGGTGACGATTGCGTCGGACCCGCGGACGCCGTCTACGATCTGATAGCGGGTGAACACCCATCCCGGCCGCCGCGCCAGGAGGTGCAAGATTCGGAACTCTGTGAGTGTGAGTTCGACGGGTTCGCCCCGGACCAGGACCTCATGGCGGCCCGGGTGCATGACGAGTTCGCCGGCCCTGATGCTCGTACGCTCATCGAGCGGCTGAACCTGCTTTCGGCGCAGGACAGCGCGTATCCTCGCGACAAGGACGCGGGGACTGAAAGGCTTAGTCAGGTAGTCATCAGCGCCCAGCTCCAGACCCGTGACGATGTCAGCCTCTTCGCCCTTGGCTGTCAACATCACAACGGGGATGCCAGAGGTCCTGGCGTCGTTCTTTAAGATCTTGCACACGTCCAATCCGCTCACGCCCGGCAGCATGAGGTCGAGCACGATGAGGTCCGGCATCTCAGCCCTGGCTCGCTTGAGCGCCTCTTCCCCCGTCGGCACGCAGTCTACCCGGTAGCCCTCGCGACCGAGGTTGTACGCGACGAGTTCCAGTATGTCCTCTTCATCGTCCGCCACCACGATCCTCTCACCGGCCATGCTCCGCCTCCTACCCGCGACAGTCCCGCTTGACGCCGTTTTCGGAAACCGGCTGACATGCTACCAACGCCGCGCTTGCGGAGCCATTGCCCGCGCCCTGCCACCTTCGACCGGGGCCCTCACGCACGTCCACCTGCACCCCACAGGCGAATTCCACGGTCAATCCGGAAACCCTTCGCCCTTCCCCTCTTCAGCAAGGTGAGACCGATACTCCTCTGCCTGGTGACGCACTATCTCGCCCTCGATCATGTAGATCACGTCCTCGGCGATATTGGTGGCATGGTCGGCGATCCGCTCCAAATGGCGCGACGTGGAGAGCATGTGGATCAGGCTCTGCATCTGCTCAGGATGACGCCGTATGCCTTCCTGAACCTGGAGGTACATTTGCCGGTTCATCGCGTCCACTTCATCGTCCGCCGCGCAGACCTCGAACGCTGCCTCAGCATCCAGGTTAACGAGCGCGTCCAGGCTCTTCTTGACCATCGCCCGGGCCTTTTCGGCCATGCCCACAAAGTCGAAGGGCATGTCCACCCTGTCGTGCGTGGCCAGGAACTGAGCCCTTTCCGCAATGTTCACCGCGAGGTCGCCAATCCGCTCCAGGTCGTTGTTTATCTTCAGGGCCGCCACGATGAACCGCAGATCCGTGGCCACCGGCTGATAGAGCGCCAGCAGCTTAAGGCACTCCTCCTCCAGGTCCACTTCAACGCGGTCTATTTCGGGATCGCCCTCGATGACCTTCGCCGCAAGGCGCTCGTCCCTGTCTTCGAGCGACCGCACAGCGTCCCTCACACTCTCCTCCACCATCGCGCTCAGGGAGAGGATCTGCCGCTTGAGCCTGTCCAGTTCCCTTTCCAGGTGCTTAGCCATTCTTCGCGGCCCCTCTAACCGAAACGCCCGGTGATATAGTCTTCCGTTTCCTTCTGACGCGGCTTGGTGAAAAGCTCCTCCGTCGGGCCGTACTCCACCAGCCGCCCTTCGTAGAGGAATGCCGTGAGGTCCGACACACGCGCCGCCTGCTGCATGTTATGCGTCACAATGATGATAGTATACTGCCCGCGGAGTTCTCCTATCAGGTCCTCTATCCGCGTCGTGGAGCGAGGGTCGAGGGCCGACGCCGGTTCGTCCATCAAGAGGATCTCCGGGTCCACGGCCAGCGCTCGCGCAATGCAGAGCCTCTGCTGCTGGCCGCCCGAAAGGGACAGGGCGCTGTCCGAAAGCCGGTCCTTCACTTCGTCCCACAGGGCCGCGCGGACCAAGCTGCCCTCGACGATTTCGCTGAGTTCCTGCCGGCTGCGCACCCCGTGGATGCGCGGCCCGTAGCCGACATTGTCGAAGACAGACTTCGGAAACGGATTCGGCTTCTGGAAGACCATGCCGACGCGCTTGCGCAGCAGGACTACGTCCAGCCCCGGCGCGTAGAGGTCCTGGCCTTCGAGTGTAAGGCGGCCGCTTGCCCGGCAAGCGGGGATAAGGTCATTCATGCGATTTATGGCGCGCAGCAGCGTACTCTTGCCGCACCCGCTTGGGCCGATAATGGCCGTCACCTTGCCGGGCAGAACATCCATCGTAACCTTGTCTACTGCCGCGGTCGAGCCATAATACACGGAAAAGCCGTCAGCCTGGACGATGGGCGAGACAACCTTCATCGCGCCGCCAATGGGGCCGGGCTCTGCGCGTTGAAACTCTCTTCCTGTGGAGTTCATGGCCATGACCGAAGCCTTCAGCCTCTCAGCTTTCTCGAGACCCTGGCGCGAACCACGATGGCGGCGACGTTCAGAAGCAGGACGAGCACGATGAGCGTCATGACCATGCCGTATTGGACGTGCCGGATCTCGTCCGCCATCCTATTCTCGGTGGCCAGGTTGAAGATGCTCCACGGCAGCGCCTGCGTCGGCTGGGAAAGGGCTTGCCAGGGGAGCAGCGCCGCGCCCAAGCTGACGACAGCCGTAAACATGATCGGGGCGGTTTCGCCTGCCGCGCGCCCCATGCTGATGATGATGCTCGTGAGCACGCCGGGGAGCGCCGCAGGCAGCACCACGGTGAAAACCGTGCGCCACTTGCTCGCCCCGAGGCTGAGCGCCGCCTCCTTGTAGGTCGCAGGCACGGCCTTGATCGCCTCCTCCGACGCGCGGATGACGGTCGGCAACACGAGCGCGGCGAGGGTGAGCGACCCCGCCAGAACGCTCTTCGAGTCGGATACGTGCAGGGCGTTGATAAAGAACGCAAGCCCAAACAGCCCAAACACGATGCTCGGCACGCCTGCCAGCGTGCTGATGCAGGTGCGGATCAAGCTCACGAACCGGCTTTCGCCGGCATACTCTGCGAGGTAGATGGCGCAGATGATGCCGGTGGGCCCGGCCACCAGCATGGCGCCGATCGTCAGGTACAACGTGCCCAGGAGCGCAGGCCAGATGCCTCCGAACAGATACGAGTCGTACGGCTCGTCGAACAGGAATCTCCAGTAGAAGGTCCATCGCGGGAGGAGCATATGCTCCGTGTTGGTCTGCAGATACGCAAACAGGGGCTCAAGCGAGGTCCCTTTGAACTCCTCGGCGCGAGGCACCTCAACCTTCCGACCCAGACGCGATGGGTCAGAATAGTCGTAGCGCGTGATGTAGAGGGCGTCGTGGAGCCTCACGACTGCCCGGTCCCAGCGCGTCTGACCGTACTGATCGCGGAGCACGACGGCCGGCCGCGCGTCCGGCCGAGGTCCGAGCAACGCCTGCAGCTTCTCTTCCAGCGCCTCTAAAGGCTTGGAGTACTTCGCGCGGATTTCGGGACTTCCCTGTTCCATCTCTTGCCTGAACTTGGCAACCATCTCAAAGACCGGCTTGCGCGCGCGCTGCGCCTGGGCCACTTCCGCGGCCAGGGCATCACGGTCGCCGCGGTTGAGCCGCTCCAGCACGAAGCGCCGCCACTCTACCGTCCCGCGGAAGACGAACGCGCCTGCGCCGCGCACAAAGATCGGCCCCAGCAGGACAATCAGGGCCGCCGCCATCAGCGCCACCGAAAAGACGCTAAGGCCCGAGAAGGAGCGGTCCAGCACTCTGCGTGTCGAAAGCTGCATGGGGCTAAGCACTCCTTCTCTCAGACCGACGGATGGCCCACTCGCTCACCAGGTTGCAGATGAACGAGAACACGAGCAGGCACGCCCCCATCGCGAACAGGACTGAGTAACGTTCCGACCCGGTCACGTGATCGGCCTCCCCCATGTCGCCAGCGATTGTGGCTGTAAGCGTCCGGACCGGTGCCAAGAAGTTGTACCAGGGCGTCGGGATCTGCGCGGCGTTGCCGGAGGCCATCCAGACGACCATTGTTTCGCCAATGGCACGGCTGACCCCCAGAATAACGGCCGCCAGGATGCCGCTGCCTGCAGCCGGGACAACAACCCGCACCACGGTCTCGGCCCGCGTCGCGCCCAGCGCGTAGCTCGCCTCGCGCAGTTCGCGGCTGACTGCGGAAAGGGAATCCTCGGACACGCTAACCACCGTAGGCAATGCCATGATGCCCAGGATGATGCCGACGTTCAGGGCGTTCGTCCCGCTCGTGACCTGCACCTTCGCCAGGTGCGCTGCGCCTATCCCGAGCCCGGCGAGGGCCGCCAAGGCGAGCGCGCCCGCTATGCTGCCGCGGCCCGCAGCTCTCGCCCGCTGCGGCAGGAGGCCAGCGGCCAGGTCGCCAGCCACCACAGCGCTCAGGAGGGCCAACGGCAAGCCGATCAGGAGAAGCCCCACCGCAAGGATCGGCCCGCCGTGTTCTTGCAGCAGCGGGGCGAACACGACCAGGGCGAAGAAGCCGTATGCCACCGAGGGTATAGCGGCCAACACCTCGATGCTAGGCTTGGCCGCCTGGCGGATTCCAAACGGCACCACGTCGGACAGGCAGATAGCCGCCGCTACCCCGATGGGCCCGGCTATCGTGATCGCAGCGACCGTCACCATCCCGCTGCCATAGAAGATAGCCAGCACCCCGAACGAAGGCGGTTTCGCCGAGGGGTACCACGCCGTGCCGGTGAAGAACTCGCGGAAACCGCGGGCCCTGAAAAATGGCAAAGCATCGCGCAGTATGTAGTAGAAGATGAACAGAATGACAAGAGCCCCGGCGGCCGTTACGACAAACAGGAATGCCTCCCCCACAAATGCCGGCAAGCGCGCCATAACCCTGGCGCGCCTGCTCATCAGAAGGGAGGTATCCTGCTGAGTTGATAGCACGCGTTGACTCCGCCCGACCCCTGCAGCACCACAACGAACGTCATCAACGGTAGTTCGTGACCGGCACGAACCCCGCCTTCTTCACTATCTCCTGCCCCTGGGGAGTCAGGTAGAGCGTCACGAAGCTGAACACATGGCTGCCCAGCTTCGGGTAGCCGTTGGTCCACATGAACAGCGGCCGCGAGATCGGGTACCGTCCCGACGCTATCGTTCCTGCGTCGGGCGTTATGCCCTCGATGGGAAGCGCCTTGACCTTTTCGTCCACAAAGCCGATCCCGACATACCCCGCTGCCGCCGGCGTGCTCTCCACGCGCGCATGGACCGCACCATTGCTCCCCACGTATTCGGCGCCCCCTCCTATCTTATCCCCTTTGAGCACCTGCGTCTCGAACGTCTCGTATGTGCCGCTATTAGTGTCGCGGCTGATGAGGACTATGGGCAGATCCGGTCCCCCCAGTTGCTTCCAGTTGGCGATTTTCCCTGTGTAAACATCGCGCACCTGGGCCACGGTCAGCCCGTGCACGGGGTTCGAGGGGTGCACGATAATGGCGATGCCGTCCATGGCGATGGCTTGCGCGACCGGGTATATCCCGGTCTCAACGGCCGCCCTGAACTCCGCGGGCGTCATGAAGCGGGACATGTCAGCCACGTCGCACGTCCCGTTAAGCAGGCTCTTGGCACCGTTGCCGCTGCCGGACTCGCTGACAGAGATTTTCACATCCGGGTGCTGCTGCATGTAGTACTCGGCGAATGCCTTTGCCACCGGCCCAACCGTTGTCGAACCGTCCACCACGATCGTAGTCTGCTGGGCTGCAGCCGCTTGCTCCGCGGCCCTCACTGTCCACAGCCCGCACAGACTCAACCCGACCATTGCCAGCCCTGCAATCCACAGAAGCCCCGTCTTGCCCCTCATCGTCCGGCTCCTCTCCCTGACTCAAGAAGTCCTCTTACCCGCTACAAGCGTCCCGGCGACACATACTGTACTCATTGATACACTTGCAGTGTTAACTTCGTGCTAAGATCTCGGTAGTCTTGTACTAGCAGGCTGTTGTCGCGACTGCGCTCGCGAGCGCCGACAGGCACTTAATGCCTGCGCCGCGCGCTGATGGGACCGGGGAAGGGCCGCACCGACGGCAATGGCCCCGGTTGCAAGCAACGTTTCGGACGCGCTGCATTGCCGGTCTTGTGCGAGGAGGGACAGTTAGGGGGCGGGCCCCGCTGAGGTACCAGGCGCGCGGGCTTTTGGCCTTACCGACTGGTGTCGCGTCTCACCACGGCCACGCCATCCATCTCGAAGAGGAGTTCGTCGCGGCACACGTCCGCCTGAACACAGACAGCCGGCAGATCCTCGAGGCCGCGTTCCTCAAGAATTCGGATGTAAGTGGGGTAGTCCCTCGGGCGCTTCAGAAACACGGTCGCCTGCGAGATGTCGGCGAGTGTGGCGCCTTCCGGGGCGATAAGTGCCTGGACGGTGTCAAGGGTCCACAGAATCTGCGCCCGCGCGTCGCCTGGGAACCGACTGTTGCCTTGCTCATCAATCGCTGCGGTGCCGGAGATCTGAATCTGCGCCACGTCAGGTTCGCGAACGCAGACGCCTCGCGAGAATGCAGAACCGTACCGGAACGCATCCGCCTGCTTGATGTTAGTCATCTGGATCGCGTCCAGACCCGCCCCGGCTTCGCCGCTCGCGGCCAGGACGTCCATCGTGCAAGCGGCGCCCAGCGGGTTGTCGCCTTCGATGCCAGTGCTGGCCGGCAAGCGAACACGGCGGCCAGGTTTCTCCGCCGTCAGATCGGGCATCAGCCCGAAGCTGCCGTACTTGGCGTTGCGGGCTCTGTTGAACTCGTCATACCAGCCCAGTATGTCCGACAGATAAACCCAGGTTCTCGCCACCCGATCGTACTCAACGCCTTGGGCCCGGAGTATCCTCCGAGCTTCATCGAGCATGCGGCCGGCCTGCGCTTCAGGGCTCAGTCCCTGAAGAAACCCGTGCACGCTCTGCAGGACCAGGAACTGCACGCCGTTGCGGCGCCATCCGCGGCCGCATGCGGCGGCGCCGTCGCGAATCGTCCATACACTGGAAGGCGCCTGCGGGCGAAAGGCAAGAAGTTGCACGCCCGCCCACCCGTCACCCGACAACGGTTTGCCTTGAATGTATGTAATCGGCCCATCGGAGGGGACAGACCTGACAGCCAGAACGCGTGCCCGCGCATCGAGAATCGCCGGCCGAGTGGACAAGCTTCCGAAGATGCGTTCATGGACTATTTGCATTTGCCGTGCCGCAAGAAGGCCGCTGATCCGCGTGTATGCCTCGGCCACCGCCGAATCGGGATCGGCGCTGCTTGAGAAGGAAGCGGTCACGTACGCCATGTCTTCCACCTCCGAGATGAAGTGGATAGCCAATGGACCGCTACGCTCGATGGAACGAGTACTCATACAGAGCCCTTCCTGCACGCCGGGACCAGGCCTGAGAACTGTGATAGGTTAGCAGGCTTGCGCACGCTGCTGGCACTTCACCAGGACATAGACGGAGGCAAGACCGCGACACCGGGAAGTCTCAAAGCAGACGCTGGAGCAACCGCCTCGGAACTAAACGGGACCAAAACGGCTTCCGCTACAGGAGCGGCAAACACCGAGTCGCCACAAAGACTCCGTTTGAGACAGGTTGACCTAAAATCAGCATGTTACCAGATGGGAGACAGGCTTGCAAAGAGCTTGGAGCGTGGGTGAAGCTGACGGATGCTTGAGACTCGAAGCTGCCAACAGGCTAACGGTGGGTCTGCCAGGGCTCGCCCGTAGAGCCCAGCGGGGCCGCACCGGGCGGCGCCGCCTCGCGCGGAACGGCGCGGGGGCTTGCAGCGGTCACCGGCAGCCCCGTCTTCTCCCATGCGCCCGACCGTATGACTTCGGCAATCGCTTCCCCTCGCATCGGCATGCGCTCCCGAACCAACTCCGGCAACTGACAGAGGTCCACGAACGAGTCATAGAAAGCAGGATCCTCCTGAGGCAGCACGAAAGGTTTGCGTGCCATCCCATCTGCATCAATGTAGGTGAAGTAAGCCCTGATTGATTGGCCGTCGTCGCGCTTGCTGCTGAAGACCAGCCAGCGGCTATTGCTCGACCACGAATGCCACGACTCGGACCGGTCGCTATTGCACCCCAAGCGTGCGTAGCGCCCGTTCCGAAGATCCAGCAGGTACAGGTCACTGCGGGGCTGAAAAGATGGGAATGTGCTGTACTCAGACATGCAGAAGACCAAGAACCGGCCGTCCGGCGAGACCCTCGGCTGAGTAATGCTCAAAGCCGTCTTCGCTGCTGATAGCACCGTCTCAAGCGAGCCCCACGTGTTGTTGGAAATATCATAGCTGATCCGCATCAGGTCGTAGCGCACATCCCGGTAGCGTTCGGGAGGCACCTTGTCACGATCGGTCCAAAGCAAAGGAGCACTGCAGAAGTACAGATAGCGTCCGTCCGGCGACCATGTCGGCCAAGTCTCGAGGCGACCAGGGGCCGAGATAGCACTCGTCGAGGTAACGGTGTGCGTTGCCAGCGCGTAAACGGCCAGGTCGGACCCCATGTCCACGACGTCCCGGGTCTCAGCCCTGGCGGCGTGGAAGAACTGCCTGATGTTATTGAGAGAGAACACAACAAGGCGCCCGCTGGGATGCCAGGCCGTAAAACCTGCCAGGCCCGGACTGAGCTTTGTGCGGGTGTCAACTTTCCGCACAGAGCCCCGCTCTATCAGGAGCATGCCGCTGCCGTAACGAGATGGTCCTTCCCGGATGTGGAGCACCATCCGATCACTGGAGTTGCCAAGAAAAGTGTGGCAGTTCATGCAGCCATCGCCCATAGACTCACTGCGCAAGACAACGGACTCGCCGTAATCCCTGAGGTCCCGCTCATAGAGGCCCACGCGGAAATAGAAGTTGTAAGCTGAATCAATCAATCGGTAAACCAGGTAGGGGTCTATATCTTCAGCCGCTACAGTGTTCGTGATGGGCTCGAACCGTTGCCAGTGGCCGTCCCCGCCCTGCACGAAGACGTTGAGGACAATTTGCCCCCCGCGGTTCGCTTGCAGAAGGTCCCGCCATGGCTTCTGGGGAATCCGGATGTCGCGAGACTTCGAGAACACTCGCACCGCCCGCCCCTTCTCGGACTGAACGACAACTGCATAGCTCCTCCCGCTCTCTTCCACGCGGAAGTTGGTGGGGGCAATATTCGGTGGAAGGACGGTGTCGCTATAATCCGGGCGTATATGCGGAAGGCGCCCCGCGGACGCGGCATCCGCAAGGTCTGGCGTCCGCTCCAGCAACACATAAGCCAGCCCGGCGGCCAGCAAGGCAGCAGCGCATAACAGGCCCGCATGGCGGAGCCTTCGTTTCACGTGCGGGCTCCTCCTGGTCCAAACATCCAGTAGAAGAAGTAGGTGTCCTCGTAGTCCTTCACAAGGGCCTGACGCGCGCCGGCCAGGTTGCCCGCGTAGTTGTTAAGTATCTGACAGAAACCACGGAACCGCTCCAGCGTCTGGGGGCTTATTGAGCGTCCGTAGAGGTTGACTCGGTTTCGGGTCTCAAGCTGGTAGATCAGGATTGCTTCCTCGTAAGAACGGGGGATGCCGGCATAATCGAAGTCCGACAGACGAGAAAGGTTGCCGACAGCTTCCTCTAAGCGACGGTTGAGCAATAGATAGCCCATAAGATATTCGAAAGCCATCCGATTCTTCTTGTTCGCCTCAAGACACTGTTGCAGAACTGCTTCGACGGAGATATCTCGAACATCATCTTTGGCAGGCATGAGAGAACGGATACGTCGGATCTCCTCGCTTCCTTCAGAATGCGGGTCCGGGCTAAGGCTGCTCAGGCACTCTCTGTCCCACCGGTCGCGCATCACGTCCTTCTGCAGCGTCTGCAAGTAGCCTCGGGCTGCTGGAAGCTGCTCCTTGACAATGTTCACCATGACGAGCCGTTGAACGACCATCGGGCGTCTGCCAACCCACCCGAATACTTCATGGGCCATGTGCTCTGCATCATTCACACGGCCGAGATCGTAGAGGACGTCGCTGAACTTCATCAGTACGAACGGCGAGGAACCACCCACCGCATTGATCGTACCCTCCGGCGACATGAGCAGGCCAGCGGGATGTTGCGGGTAGGTGAACATCTCGTCAGGCAGGCGGCGCGTGTGGAAAAGCGCTCTGTTCACGTCAAAGCAGATGAGTGGGTCGTATTGACGAAGAGGTATCCGACGCGCCCTCGCGAGCAGGCTGTCCCACTTCGGCAAACGGGCATAGCGCTCAAGTGCCAGGTAACAGTTCAGCTTGGCGTCGAATGAAAACCAGATAACGACTGCCGCGACAGTGAACGTCGCGGCTGGACCCCATAGCTGTTTGGATACGAGCTTTCCTGGACGCCCGCCGAGCCCAACAAGACGGTTGGAAACGGCCTCCCCTCCGGAGCCGGTCCAGCGGCCTGCCAGCCGCCGGCACAACAGCGCTAAGGCGCCAACCACGGGCAGCGAGAGGCATAGACAAAGCTCTAAGACCTCGTTTGCCTGGCTCGTCGGTTGGAAAAGAGGGAGCAAGCGCAGGTAACCTTCTGCCAGCGTAACGTCGAACACCGCGCGTCGCGTCAGCCAGGGAACAACCGCGCCCGTGGCGAAGCATGACAGAGCGACCGCGACACTTCCGGAGGCTGTCAGCTCCATTAGCCCGCAGAGCAGTGCGTACAGCAGCGCCGCGCCCGCGGCAGCGTAGTAGACGACGATGAACAAGGCGAAAAATGCCGGGAATCGAACCCACGCGCCGAATCGGCGGCTTTGCAGGTAGAGACAGGCACCGATCGCCGCCAGAGCAACGGCCAGACCCAATGCCAGGGCATGATCGTACCGGCTATAAAGCACAAGGAACAGCACAGGCGAGACAAAGTGCAGCGGCCATCCGGACGGACCCATCACGGCATTCAGATAGGAGCGAGCCGAAGCCCACATGAGTGCGGCCACCGCCGTGATGACGAGGCTGCCTGCCCAAGGGTGGTAATAGAACTGCGAAAGGAACGCGGCTGCATATGACACCGGCCCGCCCGGATGGCACAGGAAGGGCCTCAGAAACTCAGAGCCAAGCGAAAACGCAGGGAAGACGGGGCTCGGCCAGAAGTAGAGCAGGCTCGGGTTGATGCGCAACCACAAGTAGACGTAGAAAAGTGCGAAGAACAAGAGTGCTCCCGCCGCCCCGCGCCGAACTGAGCGGGACACCCTGACAATGTAAGATGACATTGCACCCGCCAAACTTTGCTCCCCGCTCCGCAGGCGTCTCAAAGACACAATGCTCTCGCTAAGGGCAGTAGCCCCTCAGTGCCGTGCCCGCCACGGCATGTCAGCCTCTGCCGGCGACGGGGCGCTCGCCTTCACCTCCGGCCGCGGACTGGCCGACGTTGTTGCGGCCTCTACCTTCACCCACTTCCCCGAACGTATCACCTCGGCAATCGCCTCGCCCCGCACGGGAA
>Ga0315282_10011427_pt1 | contig 13763 bp, 10 predicted proteins | sample YL17G07_20_MG_FD_203693 | JGI IMG/M metagenome (GOLD analysis project Ga0315282, IMG submission 203693) | Sediment microbial communities from Yellowstone Lake, YNP, Wyoming, USA - YL17G07_20 | ecosystem: Environmental > Aquatic > Freshwater > Lake > Sediment | place: USA: Wyoming | collected... | reverse complement strand
TTCTCCATTCGACCGGATTGCTCAGCTATCGAACAGATCAACGCCAAACCTATCCTAGTATAACGCAATGAAAACGGGACAAGCCATCGGTACCGTCCGGCCCCCTATTCCCTTTTCATTCCCTTTTCTCGGAAGGGGGCTTCCCCGGCTACCTCGCCAGGAGAGGAGGGATGCGGGCCGTTGTCCGGTGGAGCCTGGCGTTTACCAGGAGACCAAAGGATTCCCAGGGCGGCAGCGGGACCATCTTTATGGGATTTACCCCCATTAGCGGCGTAAGGGTGGCGAGGACATCCCTGAGGTTATTGCAGCCACGGGCCACCCGCACCGACTTCTTGCCCAGCCTGCGGCTCAGCTCGGGATAGGCCTCCTCGCAGGCGCAGTCCCCCACCACCAGGACCTTTCCCTCAAGCTTTTCCAGTTCCTGCCTGTCCAGGCCCTTGCCCATGCAAATGGTGAACCCACCCCGTCCCTGGAAATCGACGTAGAGCATCTGGAGCACCATGCGGGTGTTCAGGTCACATCCCTCCCGGCAACAGCGCTCCTCGCCCACCAGGATACGGACGTCGGGGGGGAACACGGGCAGCAACTCGCGGGTATAGTTGCGGCGGAAGGGCTCCCGGTCGCCGATTACCTCTATCTCGTCCAGGTCGATGGTGCCCCGGCCGTCCTCGGCGGCCAACCTCAGGTGCTCCACCTCGGAGGGCGGGATACCCAGCAGGTCGGCCCCGACGGCGTCCACCGCCAGGGTATCGTACCCACCGATGAATACGCCCAGGCGCTCGACGCATTGATCCGCCAGGCCCTCGGGGGAATAATGGCCGTGATTCAAGGCATAAAGGCCGTCTATGAGGGTGAAGTCGGGCCGGACCAGGGCGTAGATATCGGCGAACTTGCGGTGCAGCATCCAGTTGTGGTCCCGGATGCGGTCCTTTTGCATGATCAGGCCGAACTGGTTCTTGACCCCCAGGGTAACCGTGGCCATGGAGTGGGTCTTCAACTTGGGTAAGCTCAGGTAAAAGCCGCGGTCCCGGCCATCCATGAGGCGGTCCTTCACCCAACGGGAAACGTGCACCGGGTATCCCAGGGTGGGGAGGATTACCTCCACCTGTTCCCCCTCGTCAAGGTAGAGAGGTATGGCGCCCGCCCCCTTCGCCGCCTTCTCCAGGCCGCTAACCCGGAAGACCAGGCGGGTGAAGTTGCCCTGGGTGCAGTTCTCCATTACATAGACCCGGCGCGCCCCGGCGCGGCGCAGCGTGCGGACGATCGCAGCGAGCACCGTCGGGTCGGTAAAGCAATAGGGCTTGAAATCAACCGCGTTCACCTTGATGAAGGCGTCATCCCGTCCCCCCAGGATGGTTTCAATCCCCCCGAAGGGCGCGAAGACCTCCTCGACCGCCGCTTCGATATTCTCGCCGATAGGGGCCACGACAACTACGCTCATCATTCCATCCTCTCTTCGTTTTCGCCGTCCCGTCACGACCTTCCCGAAACCGGGGGTGTCCCGCCATGCTCCCCGCCTGCCCCCCGTTACTTGAAGGCCACAGCGGACAGCTCCACCAGAAATCCCGCGGGGAGGGAGACGCCCGCCGTGGCCCGGGCCGGATACGGCGGCTGGAATAACTCCTCGTAGACCTCATTGAACGCCGTGAGGTTGCCGATATCGGCCAGGTATACGGTTACCGACAGCACCTTCTCCAGGCCGCTCCCGGCGGCCTCCAATACGTTCTTCAGGTTGCGCAGGATCACCATGGTCTCCTCGCGGACGCCACCGTTAACGGTGTCCCCGTCCGCCTTTACCGCTAGGAGGCCGGATACAAAAACCAGGTTCTCCCATACCACGGCCGTGGAATAGGGACCCCTTGCCGGAGGCACCGCCTCTCCCTCAACACATTTGAAACCATCGGACAACTTGCTCACCCCCCTTTGCTGCAAGTATACCAAAAGAGCATCGGGGTCACCCCTGACAAGGGACATGAAGAAACGATGTCAACAACGGGGTCACCCCCTGGCACGTGACCGGTCTGCTGTTAATACCCTGTTTATCAGGCTTAATGCTCAAGCGATGCAAACGACCATGGAGAACTAGAGCGATAAAGCCCATCCAGGAAAGGTGGCTGTCCCATGTCCGGGGCTGACCCCATTGTTTAGCGAGGCTAAGTTTACGTCAGCTCTTTTGGGCGAGGTATTTCCCGGGGTCCTCGTCGAACTCCTTCTTGCAGTTCACGTTGCAGAAATAGTATGTCTTTCCACCGTACTCCGAGGTGGCCGCGGCATCCTTTTTCCTGATGGTCATCTTGCACACCGGGTCGACTGCTTTACCCATCATCGCGGATTCCTCCTTTATCCCCTTGATCTCAGGCGCCGCCTCTCTTACGGAATCATTCTCCCTTTCCTTCACCCCCTGAATCCCACTTTTCGCCTCTTCTCCGGTTACGGAAACACCGCCTTCGTCCTTGCCCTTGTATTCCTTGAAGCGCCTCAGGCGCAGCGAGTTGCTGATCACCGACACCGAGCTGAAGGCCATCGCCGCCGCGGCGTAGATGGGGCTCAGCAGCACCCCCCAGATAGGATAGAGAACGCCGGCGGCCAGGGGGATGCCGATAACGTTGTAGATAAAGGCCCAGAACAGGTTCTGCTTGATGGTGCGCAGGGTGCTCCGGGAGAGATGGATGGCCGTCGCCACCTTGCGCAGGTCGTCGGAGATAAGGGTGATATCCGAGGCCTCCACGGCGACGTCCGTGCCCGTGCCGATGGCGATCCCGATGTCCGCCTGGGCCAGGGCCGGCGCGTCGTTGATGCCGTCCCCCACCATAGCCGCCACCTTTCCCTCCGACTGGATGCGGGCTACCTCCGCCGCCTTGTCCGCGGGCAGCACCTCGGCCAGCACCCGGTCCACGCCGACCTCGCGGGCCACGGCCTCGGCGGTGGAGCGGCGGTCGCCGCTGATCATGGCCACCTCCACCCCCATCTTCTTCAGGGACCGCACCGCCTCCTCGGCCATGGGCCTGAGGGTATCCGCCACGGCCACGAAGCCCCGGAACTCGCCGCCGTAGAGGGCGTAAACGATGGTCTTCCCCTGCCGGGAGAGCTCCTCCGCCCTCGCCTCAATCCCCGCGAGGTCCACCCCGCTCTCGGACATCAGGGCCGCGTTGCCCAGCCTGACCTCCTCGCCGTTCACCCTGGCCACTACTCCCCGGCCTGGAAGGGCCTGGAAATCGTGCACGTCGTAGAGGGATATCCCCCTGGACTTCGCCGCCTCTACCAGGGTCTCCGCCAGGGGGTGCTCGCTCCCCCGCTCCACGGAGGCGGCCAGGGAGAGCAGCTCATCCTCCCCCTTTCCCGCCGCGGGAACCACGTCGGTGACCTCCGGCTTGCCCCAGGTGAGGGTGCCGGTCTTATCGAAGATCACCACGTTCAGCCTGCCGGCCGTCTCCAGGATCTCGCCGCCTTTTATCAATATCCCCAGTTCGGCTCCCTTGCCCGTCCCCACCATGATCGCGGTGGGGGTGGCCAGGCCCAGGGCGCAGGGGCAGGCGATGACCATCACGGCGACGAAGTTCAGGAGGGCGAAATTGAAGGAGGGGGATGGACCGGCCAGCAACCACGCCAAAAAGGTCAGCAAGGCGATGCCCACCACCACCGGAACGAACACCGAGGCCACCTTGTCGGCCAGGCGCTGGATGGGGGCCTTGCTCCCCTGGGCCTCCTCCACCAGCCGGATGATCTGGGCCAGCACGGTATCGCTACCCACCCGGGCGACCCGGAAGAGGAAGGACCCGGTGCCGTTGACCGTGGCCCCGGTGACTTCGTCCCCCGGCCCCTTCTCCACCGGCAGGCTCTCCCCGGTGAGCATGGACTCGTCCACGGCGCTGCGGCCCTCGGTCACCACGCCATCCACGGGGATCTTCTCCCCGGGTCTTACCGTTACGATATCCCCGACGCGCACTTCCTCCACCGGCACGTCCAGCTCCTCCCCGTCCCTGATCACCCGCGCGGTGTGGGCCTGCAGGTCAAGGAGCCTGCGGATGGCCTCGGAGGTGCGCCCCTTCGCCCTGGCCTCCAGGAACCTGCCCAAGAGGATGAGGGCGATGATAGAGGCGGAGGCGTCGTAGTACACCGAGAGCTCCAGCCCCGTCCCGCTGATGAAGGAGGGGAAAAAGGTGGCCACCACGCTGTACAAATAGGCCGCGGTCGTGCCCACGGCGATGAGGGTATTCATGTCCGTGGTGCCGTGGCGGGCGGCCTTGAAGGCCCCGCGGTAGAAGGTCAGGCCGGGCCAGAACTGCACCGGCGTCGCGATGATGAAAAGGATGATGAACCGGGTGTGGAGGGAGATGCTTTTCAGGCCAGGTATGTACATTCCGAGCATGGAGATTACCAGGATCGCCACGGCGGAGGCGGCGCTGTAGATGAGCTTGATCCTGAGCAGCCTGGTCTCCCGCTCTCTCCGCTTCCTCTCGCGGTCCAACCCCTCCTCGCCTTCCATCGGCTCCCTTAGCTTGTAACCGGCGGCGTCCACGGCGCGGGCCATGGCCCCGAAGTCGGTCTCCTCGGGATTATAGGTAACGGTGGCCCTCTCCGTGGCCAGGTTGACATCGGCGCCGACCACGCCCGCCACCTCGGACAGGGCTTTTTCCACCCGGGCCACGCAGGAGGCGCAGGTCATCCCCTCCACCTCGAAGACGGCCTTCTCCAGCCGCGCCCGGTAACCCAGGCCCTCTATGGCGCTGACGATATTCTCGATATCCGCCTCACCGGGGCGGAGTTCGACCGAGGCTTTCTCGGAGGCAAAATTGACGGCGGCGTTCTCCACCCCTGGCAATTTCTGTAAGGCCTTTTCCACCTTGGCGGCACAGGAGGCGCAGGTCATGCCGCCGACGTTGATCACCACCCTGGAGGTGGCCCCCTTATCCTCTCCGTCCTTGACGCCCATCTCGGTCATTTCATCTACTTCCCGAACCGTTAAAGATTTCCCGCCATAAACGCCGCGGATACGTCTCCCTTACCATCGACATACCCAATCGCCTGTCTTTCTATAGGCGGCACCAATTCTAATTTACTATTTTACGCCCTCTACCGCGTGAGGTTATGAGTTGGGTCATCCGCCGGGAATCGCCCGACGGCCCGGTTCCCCACCGCTTGGTCCTGCCCGTCCGGCGGATGGATATCCTCGCGGCCTTTTTCGACCCCGAACCGGTTGGGCATCGCCTGTGTTTGGCGAGCCCAGCGCGTGGTTACAATGCCGGTATGGGCGAGCAAATGGAGGTGCAAGGGCGGCGTTCCCTGGATAGGTCCCGGCTGGGGAGGGGACTTATCCTGGCCGTGGCCCTTTCCGCGGCCACCCTGGTGATCATCTCCCTGCTCACCCTGAACCATGATACCTTTACCGCCCTTTCACACCTGTCCCCCGCCTTCCTGTTGCTGGCCGCCGCCCTCTCCCTGGGGAGATGGCTGTGGTCGGTCCTGCGCACGCGACTGCTGGTCGCGTCCACCGGGAAGAAGGTGCCCTTCCGCAACCTGGTAAAGACGGTGTACGGCGGTTATTTCACCGGCCTTATCACCCCCTGGAGGGCGGGGGGAGTGACGGGCGAGGCCTTCTTCCTCTACGAGTACGGCCTGGAGGCCGGGGAGTCCGCCGCCCTGGTATCCTTCGGCGCCTGCGTCTCCACCGTCCTCCTTATCCTCTTCTTCCCCCTGACCATATGGCTGGCGGCGAGACATATCGATCTGTCCTTCACCATCCAGGGTTTTCTCTACTCCGCGCTCGCCATCGGCCTGCTCTTTCTGGCCCTGGTGCTCCTGGGCCTGCTGCGCCCCCAGATCGCGGTGGGCAATTCGCTGCTCCGCCATTCCCCCTCCTCCCTGAGGAAGCGGGACTGGTACCAGCGGTTTCTAGCCCGGCTCTCATCCGAGATCCAGACCTTCTCCCAGTCCCTCCGGGGCATATTGAACCTGGGCGTGGCCAGGATTTTGGCGGTGATACTGCTCACCCTGCTCTACTGGTTATCCGGGTTCATGGCGGTACCGGTGGCCCTGATCGGCCTGGGGTATGGTTCCTATTTCTGGAAGGCGGTCGTCGCCCAGTTGGTGATCCAGGTTCTCATGCCCTTTATCCCCACCCCGGGTGGAAGCGGCATGGGCGAGGTCGGGTTCCTCTTAGTGTATAAGAGCATCCTGCCCGATGTGGGGGTGGCCGGTTTGCTCACCCTCATCTGGAGATTCGTCGATTTCTATCTCGGCCTGCTGGTGGGGGGAGCCGCCTTCATCACCATCATGAGGGACATGAGCAAGTCACCCCGACGCAGACCCTCCGGGAATGACGGGGAAGGCACGGAGGGTAAAGAGGGCGAGCGGGGAGGGTAAAGAGAGCGAGCGGGAATACACCGCCGACCTCCTGGTATAATATACGGCGAGTTAAGCTCCGGCGTCGCGGGTGCTTTCGTCCACGGCCGAAACCGCAGTCGGCCCGATCCTGAAAGCCGGTCTTTCCAGCGCCGGGGAGATTTCCTATTACAACATCGTGGCACAGGGAACAGCGAGGAAAGGGAGGAGAGCCCATGTTCGGCCCCGAGGATTTAACGGTGATAATCGGCGAGAGGATCAACCCCACCGGCCGCGCCAGGCTGGCCGAGGAGCTGCGCGAGGGCAAGATGAAAAAGGCCCTCTCCGACGCCGCGGCTCAGGCGGAGGCGGGAGCCGATTACATAGACGTAAACGTGGGCGCAGCGGGGGTGGACGAGATAAAGATGCTGCCCCCGCTGGTCAAGGCGGTGGCGGATGCGACCGGGCTCCCGGTATGCGTGGACTCCGCCGACCCCGGGGCCCTGGCCGCCGCCCTCAAGGAATACCCCAACCCGGAGGCGATCATCAACTCGGTCACCGCCGACGAGGAGAGCATGGACGCCGTGCTGCCCCTGGTGGGAGAGTGCGGCGCCTACGTCATCGCCATGACCAAGGACAGGGGCGGCATACCCGCCGATGTCGCGGGCAGGGTGGCCAAGGCGGAGCGCGTCCTCGAGCGCGCCTCCTCCTTCGGCATACCCCCCGAGAGGGTGCTGGTGGACTGCCTGGCCCTCCCCGCCGCCACCGATTCCGAGGCCACCCGGGTCACCTTGGACTGCATCACGGAGATCGCCTCCAAGCTTAAGTGCCCCGTCGTATTGGGCGCCTCCAACATCAGCTTCGGGATGCCCGAACGTCCGGCGATTAACTCCATCTTCCTGGGGATGGCCGTGCAGGCGGGCCTTAAGGCGGCCATTATCAACCCGCTGGAGGCCGGCCTCATGCTCTCCATTCGCGCCGCCGATTTTCTCCTGGGAAGGGACCGCATGGGTCGGGCCTACCTCAAGTACTACCGTGCACATAAGGGATGAAAGAAAGGCTCCCATGGAATATAAGATCTCCGTCAAGCCCCTCGGGATCGAGCTCACCGCCGGCGGCGGTGAGGCCCTCCTCACCTCGCTTCTCGATGCCGGGGTGGGCGTGGAGAGCATCTGCGGCGGTGTGGGGACCTGCGGCAAGTGCCGGGTGCACATCCTGGAAGGAGATACCACTCCGCCCACGGCGGGGGAAGAGGAGCACCTCTCCGACGAGAAGCTGGATGAGGGCATGAGGCTCGCCTGCCAGGTCTACCCCCTGGGCGACCTGGTTGTCTATATCCCCGCCTCCTCGCTGACCCAGGACCAGAGACTACAACTGGTATCGGAGCTGGAGGTGGCGGAGCTCCAACCGGCGGTCCGGCCCTATGACCTGGAGGTGGAGATCCCTTCCACCCCCGGAGACCTGGATTCCGACCTCCTGCGCGTCCTGGAAGCCCTGCGCGCGGTCGATCCCGGCTCCGAGCATCACCGGGTCGACCTTGCCGGCCTGAGGGGCCTTTCCACCACCCTGCGCATGGAGGGAGGCAAGCTCCGTGCCTTCACCCGCGGTGACGAGTTTCTGGGGGTCTCTTCCAGGCGAAATCCCGCCCTCGGCCTTGCGGTTGACCTGGGAAGCACCAAGGTGGCCCTGTTCATCTATGATCTTTCCCGGGGAACCCTCTTGGAGAGCCGCGGCTTCTTAAACCCTCAGCTCTCCTACGGCGAGGACATCGTTTCCAGAATTCAATACGCGTTGGAGGGCGAGACTAACGCCGCACGCCTTATGGACCTGGTGGTGGAGAAGATCAACCTCAACCTGGGTGAAATGCTCCGGGACGGCGACTACGCCGCGGAGGATATCTACGAGATGGTGCTGGTGGGGAACACCGCCATGCACCACCTCTTTCTCGGGCTTCCCGTGTCCCAACTGGGGATGAGCCCCTACCTTCCCGCCACCGACCTGCCCCTGGAGGTCAAGTCGCGGGACCTGGGCCTGGCCCTGAACCCCGCCGCCGTTATCTACCTTCCGCCCCCCATCGCCGGGTACGTCGGCTCGGACCACCTGGCGGCGGTGAGCGCCGCCCGGCTCTGGGAGAGGCCCGGCCCGTGCCTGCTCTTGGACATCGGCACCAACACCGAGGTGGCCCTGCAGGTGGACGGCCGCATCCGCTGCTGCTCCTGCGCCTCCGGTCCCGCCTTCGAGGGCGGCGGTATAAGCCAGGGCATGCGGGCCGGCGAGGGAGCCGTCGAACAGGTCTGCATCGACCCCGAGACGGGGGATCCCGAGGTCTCGGTGATCGGCGACGCCGCCCCCACCGGTATCTGCGGCTCGGGCATCCTGGGGGCGATAGCCGCCCTGGTGGAGGCGGGGATCGTGGATGCAGGCGGGAGGATAGTCGAGGGCCACCCGCGGGTGCGCCGCCACGACGGCGAGCTGCGCTTCCACCTGGCGCTCCCGGGTAACGGAAACGGGGAGGGGGTGGCCGTGACCCAGTCGGACATCCGCGAGATCCAGAAGGCCAAGGGGGCCATCCGCGCCGGCGTGGACGCCCTCCTTCTGGAGGCAGGGATCGGCCACGCCGATATCCGGGAGGTTATCCTGGCCGGGGCCTTCGGCACCTACATCGACCCCGCCGCCGCCGTTTCCGTATCCCTCCTGCCCCCCGTCCCCTTGAGCCGCATCAACCAGGTCGGAAACGCCGCCGGGGCCGGGGCCCGTTCCATGCTCCTCTCCACCCGCCTGCGCCGCGAGGCGGAGGACCTGGCGCAGCGCCTGGAATACCTGGAGCTCTCCGTCTACCCGGGCCTCGAGCTCCTCTTCGCCGCCAACATGTTCCTCTCCGAGGAAGCGGTGGAGAAGGCCAAACGCCGCTTCAAAATCTGAACTTCGGGAAGGATAGCATCACAACCCCATAGGCCAGCAGCCCTTTAAGGGGTCGTGTCTTCGATCTTCGGTCCACTGGAAATTTGAACACAAGGATTATACCTTTCCATGAGACCGAAGATCGAAGACACGACCCCTTTTCTTTATTCGTTGATGATGGCCTCGCCCGCCACCAGGGCCAGGTAGTCGTTGGAACCGTCCTCGATCATGCCGGCGCGGGCGTCCCGGTAGAGCTTCTCGATGGTGGATTCCTTGGACAGGCCGAATCCCCCGCAGAGCTGCACCGCCTCGTGGGCCACATTCATGGCCGCCTCGGTGCAGAAGACCTTGGAGGCTATGGAGTAATGGGTGTACGGCGGGTTGGTGCTGAAGTTGAACTCCATCACCGCGCGGGAGAAGGCCCTCGCCGCCTCCACCTGCTTGAACATGTGGAATAGCTTGTAGCGCACCAGTTGGTGGTCGATGAGCCTCTTGCCCCCCTGCACCCTCTGCTTGCAGTACTCCAGCGCCTCGTCGTAGGCGGCCTGGGCCACGCCGGTAAAGAAGGCCCCCATACTGGCGTTGGCGGTGGAGAGGGTCACGTCCAGCATTGCCTCGTAGGACTCCTCGTCGATGAGCATGTATTCCTTGGGGATACGCACGTTGTCGAAGTAGATCTCCCCCTGGTTGAGCGCCCGCTGCCCCAGCTTGTTCCAGGGCTTGCCGCGGCTCACCCCCGGCAGGTCCAGGGGGATGATGCAGATGCCGCCCCCGGCCATCCCCAGGGAGGGGTCGATGGTCAGGTAGGCGGTGGCGTGGGTGGCGATGGTCCCGCAGGACACCCAGGCCGCCTTGGTGCCGTTGATCACCCACTCGTCCCCGTCCAGGGTGGCCTTGCACGCCGTGGCGGCGATGTCCGGGTCGCTGAACTGCTCGGTGTAAGGCCCCAGGGTGTCCGAGCCGTGGTCCGGCTCGGTGATTGCCCAGCAGCCGATCATCCTGGCCTCCTCGTCCTCGCAGAAAGGAACGATGATCTTCTCTACGAGGAACTCGGTGGGAACCAGGCTGGAGATGAAGGCGGGGAAGCAGGCCACCCCGAAGGCGACCATGAAATCCACGCTGCCCCAGGCTATCTCCTCGAAGAGCATGTGCACCTCCAGGGGGGAGAATCCGCCCCCGCCGTAGATCTCCGGGATGAGTATCTTGTGCAGGCCGATCTTGTATCCCTTCCTGAGCACCTCCCAGAAGATGGAATTCTTGGCGATAACGTCCTCGGGGTCCATCTTGTCCAGCTCGAGACTGGCCGGCCGCAGCACCTCGTGGGCGAAGGTCCGCACCATGTCCCGGTTCATCTTTTGAACCTTGGTGACGCCCAGGTTCAGGTCCATGTAACTCATGGCAACCCCCTTCTTATTCACTCCTTGCCGGTGTATTCCTATACGTCGTAATCCTCCAGGCTGTATACGTTATCCGCGTCCGGGGAGAACTGGTCCTTTAGGATACGGTCCAGGTACTTCTCCGAGGGGCTCTTGGGGATATCCTCCACCACCTGCAGGTAGCTGGGCACGGAGTTGCGCTCCAGCCCCCCCGCGGCGAGCTTGAAGAGAGCCCCCGGGTCTATGGTCTTGCCCTCGAAGGGGGACACCGCGGCCACCAGGTCGCTCTCCCCCGGCGCGCCGGAAGCGGCCGGTATACCGTAGACGCAGACCTCGGAGACGTCGGGGTGCTCCCCGATGACCTTCTCCACGTAGCTGGGAATGATGAAGTCCCCCGCCCTCCTCAGGCCTCCCCCCTCCTTGCGGTAGTCGAAAAAGAGCCAGCCCTCCTCGTCCTGGTGGACCATGTCCCCGGTGCGCAGCCAGCCGCCCCGGGTCTTCTCCTCGGTGTCCTTCGGCCTTCCATGATATTCCAAATCAGGTTTGGTGGCCGCCGCGCGCATGAGCAGCTCGCCAGTCGCGCCGGGAGGCACCTCGTTGTCGTTTGAATCCACGATCGCGTACTCCATCACTCCCTCGATGGGCTTGCCGAAGGATCCGATAGGTCCCTGGCCGATGGGCTTGTAGGCGAAGCCGCCCTCCACCGCCCCGTACCACTCCAGGATCTTGACGTCGAAGCGCTCCTCGAAGGCCTCCCAGATGGCTATGGGGGTTCCGGCCGAGATCACCACCTCCACCGGGTTGTCGGCATCGTCGGGCCGCGTCGGCTCGTTGTAGATGCCGGACATCATCCCGCCCAGGAGAGAGAAGGAGGTGCAACCGTAGGTGCGGCAGATGTCCCAGATGCGGCTCTTGGTGAACCTCTGGCCGATCACCGCGGGTATCCCCAGGGCGATGGCGGACATCAGGGTGACCGCCTGGGCGTTGCCGTGGGCCAGGGAGAGGCCGGTGTAGAGCACCGAGTTCCCGGTGTACCCCCAGACCATGCGCGCCAGCGCCGTGTACATCAAGGTGCGCGTGGACTTGACCACCACCCCCTTGGGGTTTCCCGTGACCCCGGAGGTGTAGATGATCTCCATGGGCAGGTTGGGATCGTCCACCCGGTTATCGAGGTCGTAGATGTCCGGGGCCGCCAGGAGCTCGTTCACGGTGGGATAGTTTTTGGCCAGGGTCGGATCGGCGTCCGGCTTCAGGTTGAGCCACAGCCGCTCTATCCCGCCTATCCGCCGGGCCACGGGCTCGACCTCGGGGAGCAGGTCGCCGGTGGTGATCACCGCCTTGGCGCCGCAATCCTCCAGCATGTAGCCGAGCTTCTCCCCCCTGGAGCGGGGGTCGATGGGAACGGCGATGCACCCCAGCATTCCGGACGCGGACATGGCGTAAACCACCTCCGGGTGGTTGCGCATGACCAGGGCCACGGCGTCCCCCTTGCCTATGCCGCTCTCCCGCAGGCCCCTGGCCAGCTTGAAGGTGTTGGATACCAGCTCCCGGTAGGTGAGCTTTTCGTCGGGATAGGCGCCGCCGTTCTCGAAGATCAGCCCGACGGCGCCGGGTTTTTCCTCCATCCTTGTTTCCAGTTGATGGAAGATGAGTGCCAGGTTCTTCTCGGCCATGATCATCCCCCTTTCACCGCTTATTCCACCGCTCCCATGAACCCGCGGGTGAAGGAGGGGAACTCCGCGGCGAACTTCTCCGCCCACTCCTCCTCGCTCCAATACTTGCGGCGGTCGAAGAAGGGGTTCTGGGGCTGGTAGCTCACGCCCACGCCGATGGAGAAATCCACGTCCTCGACCAACCCGCAGCCGGCGGCGGCTCCCCCGATGGTCTGGAAGACGCGGCAGTGCAGGCCCATGCGCCAGGCCGCCGCGGCGGCGGCGCTTGCCGCCATGTGCACGTCGTAGACCACGAAGTGGCAGCAGGGCCCGTTGATCACCACCGACTCCGTCGTCTCCGCCTTGTTCAGCTCCTCGCAGGTGCGGTAGCCGCAGGCGCCGCAGTCATAGTTATAGACCGACTTCCTCTTCGCCCCGATGAGCAGGGCCCTGGCGTCCTCTGCGGCCAGGTCCACGAAGCTCCGGCCGTCGCGGTCGAAGAGGGGAGAGACCTCGGCCAGTCCCGCGCAGAAATCGGAGAGCTCCTGGAACTCCTCGGGCCCCATGGCCACTATCTTTATCTTCGGCTTCCCGAACTTCAAGGCCGTGCTGGCGGCTACGGCCATGAGCTCCACCGCCCGGTCCATCCCCCCGCGCAGCAATTCCTCCGAGTTGATTATCGCCATCACTATCACCCCCTAAGAATATATGGAGCGGAAGGTCGGGAAGAGCCGGTGGATGAGGCGGTTTTGCAGGGTCTCGTTGTTATACTCCGCCCATCTCTTCGGCAGGTCCCTGAACGGGTTCTTCTCGGTGACCGAGGCTAAAAATCCCAGGGCTATGCCGCACTTGTAGGGCACCAGGTCCATGCGGATGGCCGCCGCCCCGACGGACATCTTGATGGCGTGGTCGATCCCCAGCTCGCGCGCCAGGGAGACGGCGCCATTCAGGGCATAGGCCAGGTTCATGGACCGGAGCAGGCAGAAGGGCCCCCGAAAGGCTACCGAGGGCTCGTCCGGCATCCTGGGAGCCTTGCGCCACTCATCGCAGAGCATGTAGCCGCACAGGTTGCAACTGGAGTCCATGGGGTCATGGCCGGAACGCCGGTCGGCCATGATCAGCACCGCGTCCGCGTCGCGGACCTGCACGGCATCCGAGCGGAAGAAGTCCCAGCTGGGGTTGTCGTCGGCCATCTTGTCGATAGCGATCGCCAGGTCCTCGATCTCGTCCCTCGTTTCCAGGCAGTGGATACTGATCTCGTCGATCCCCCCCACCCGGGGAGAGGTGACGGCCGAGGCGAAAAGCAGCTGGGTCGCCAGCTTCACGCTCTCCAACCTTCTTTCCTCATACTCCCTCAATTTTCTTTCCACGCCGCATCGCCTCCTAATCCAGGCATACTCGTCCCAACGGCTGAGTTAACCGCCGGGTTAGAAGCAGGTAAGGTCCACTTGGGGATTCCTTATACGTCCATGGGCAAGTTGTTGTCCTCGCAGATCTTGGGGTAGGCCTCGTA
>Ga0315282_10011426_pt1 | contig 13764 bp, 14 predicted proteins | sample YL17G07_20_MG_FD_203693 | JGI IMG/M metagenome (GOLD analysis project Ga0315282, IMG submission 203693) | Sediment microbial communities from Yellowstone Lake, YNP, Wyoming, USA - YL17G07_20 | ecosystem: Environmental > Aquatic > Freshwater > Lake > Sediment | place: USA: Wyoming | collected... | reverse complement strand
TGATGATGCCAGTTCCAATGCCAGTGCTGATGGTGACATAGAAGATGTCGCGATAACCCACCGCCGAACCAAACAGCACTTCCGCCAAGCCCGCCGCGTTGGCGTCGTTCTCAACCCGGGTCGGAATGCCAAACTGCTTCTCGACGCGCCGCGCCAGCGGGATGTTGCGCCAACCCGGCAGATTGGGCGGATTGATGATAACGCCGGTCTTGGGGTTGAGCGGCCCAGGGGCGCAGATGCCGATGCCGGCAATGTTGTCCATCCCGCCGCCCTGCTGGATGAGCTGCTCGACGACGCCCAGAATCTGCCTGAGGCTGGTCTCGAATCCCTCCGTCGCGCGCGTCGGCACATCAATAGCCTTGAGCAGACGGCCCTTGCGGTTTACGAGCCCTCCCGCGACCTTCGTGCCGCCAACATCAATCCCGATAATAAGTTGAGCCATAATCACTTATCCTCACGTCGTCTATTCCCATCTTACTTCACCAGGCCGCGACGACGCCACCGACGTCCTTCCTACCCGGCATCCGGCACGCCGGGCTCGCTCCTCTTCTCGGAATCACGGCTGCGCTCTCTCAGAGACCCAGCGCGGGTACTGAAAGTTCGCCAGTATACCTCACAGTCAATCGAAGCGCCAATCCTTCCAGGGGACTGGAATGTAGCGCCGGGCTTCAGCCCGGCAGATGATGCGATGTAGCGACTGCCCTTTAGAGCGGCACGTTTCTGCCCACCTGAAGGTCGGCGCTACGGCGGCTTGACGCTGGGGGCGCGGTTCTCTATGATGGCTGGGAGGAGATTGCAAGCATTCAACGGAAGTCATGCCGGCAGAGCATTCATCCCCCCTATCTCGTCGCACCCAGCCCTCCGGGACGGAGGTCTTGATTCCGGACAAGCTTTACTTTCGCATCGGGGAAGTGAGCGAGCTGGCGCAGACCAAACCCTATGTGCTGCGGTACTGGGAAACGGAATTCCCCATGCTGAAGCCCCAGAAGAGCCGTTCCGGACACCGGCTCTACCGGCGGCGCGACGTCGAGATGGTCCTCGAGATCAAGCGCCTCCTTTACGAGAAGGGTTTCACGATCGAGGGCGCGCGTCGGCAACTGGCCCATCCCGAAAAGGAATCGGCCGAACAGAAACATCTATTCCGGTCCACCGTCAACGGGGCTGAATTGAAGGCCATCAAACGCGAGCTCCAGAGCATCTTGACAATACTTTCACGAAGATGCTAGCGTGACCATTTAGGTGTCAGGTATCAGGTTTCAGGTGTCAGGGGACTCCGTGGTCGTTGCTGACTGGTGGAACCTGACCCTGGGCACCTGGTTTGCCGGGACGTAGCGCAGCCTGGTAGCGCACTTGCTTGGGGTGCAAGTGGTCGCCGGTTCAAATCCGGCCGTCCCGACCATAATTCAGGTTTCAGGTACCAGGTTTCAGGTCTCAGCCGGGGCGCCGGGTTTCTCCTGATACCTGAAACCTGATACCTGACACCTGTTGTGCCGGGGCGTAGCGTAGCCTGGTAGCGCGCTTGGTTCGGGACCAAGAGGTCCGCGGTTCAAATCCGCGCGCCCCGACCATCCTTTTCAATAACTTCCGCTTCAATAACGTGCGTCGGAAGCTCCTTTGTGACGTGATTTGTGACGTAACCCCCCTCAGTCTGCCCCGTCTTGACCGTTGTTAGGGCTTCGACGGCGGCCCGGCGTGCCCCAAGACGGGGGTGGCTGTAAATACGCATCATGGCAGGGTCAACATGCCCCGCCAACTCACGGATGACGGCTTCCGGTATGCCCGCCTCGCACAACTCGGTCACAAACTGATGACGCAAGTCATAGAACCGGTGGGCTAACCCCCAGATTATGAGCCTGCGTTCTTGCGGAAAAGGGGTAACACTCCAAAGCAGGGTTCCCGGGAGGAACCGAAAGGAGTGTTACCGATGGAAGGTATAGACAAAGTTCAAGGGAAGAGGAAGAAGACCCGCCCCCCGAGGGGGGCGCCGGGACTTCTCGACCGTAGGTCGTTCTTGAAAGTGGGGGCGATCAGTGCGGCGCTGCCGCTGGCGTCGTCTGCAAAAGAGTCGGGCGGGCAAGCGCCTGCTGCGGGTAAGCGAAGCCCGGACGAAAGGGAATTGCTGCCCAGTGTTCCGACGCTTCGGGATCTTGCCAGTGACCGGCTTGTGCACCATTTCCGCGACCTGTTCAATCCGCCGGAAGCATACAACGAATGGGGTCGTCTGAAGGCGGCAAAATCGGTGTCGGGGATTTACGCCATCTCCTTCCCGCCTTATGCCTGTTGCGGTGTTCCGGAAATGCCTTTCAGTCCGGGACACTTGCTGACCTGTGAGTTGTTTTTGAACGACCGGATACTTAACCACTGGCTGGGTGCGACGGGGCCGGTGACTTACCGGTGGTGTCCGCAGCGCGGGACGGGGGGTTTTGTTTTTCGTGCAGAGGCGCGCTGGCAGTGCGGGCGTTTTCGCCCGCTTCCGTGCTGCCGGTATCAGCCGCCTGCCCTAGGCGAGACTTGACAGGCCCGTCCAATATAATGTAGGCTAGCTATGTAGTCATCCTCCGGGCCGTTGGCAAGGTCCGCTGATACCCTGCAGGAGACCCCCGCATGGAAACCCCCAAAGGCAGATCGATTCTCAGCCCCGCCCGGCTCGCAGCCTGCCGCGCCAACGCGCGGAAGATGCAGGCGGCGAGCGTGGCGAAATTCCGGATGACGGCAAAACGGCTGGCGGCCTGTCGCGCCAACATCCGCAAAGCTCACGAAGCCTGCCGCACGCAGCCGATGTCCCCGGCGCGGCGGGCGGCCCTCGAGAAAGCCATAGAGGCGAACCGGCGAAACTTCCGCCTGACGCCGGCGCGGCTCGCGGCCATGCGCGTCAACGCGCGGAAGATGCAGGCGGGCAGCGTCGCGAAATTCCAAATGACGGAAAAGCGGCGGGCGGCTTTGCGGGAAAACATCAAGAAGGCGCAAGCGGCGTGGCGCGTTTCCGAGAAGCGCCTGCGGCCTTCTTACAACGACCTGAAGCATGGCCTCTGGGCGCGCAACCTACTGGAAACGCTCCGGCGGCTCGGGGAAGATCCGCAGGAGTATGAGGCCCTCCACGAAAGGCTGGCGCGGCTGTTGGCGCCGCAGAACGAGAAGGAGAAGGCCCTCGTGCGACGGCTCGGGGACCTGGTCTGGCAGCGCCTTCCGAATATCGCGTCGGCCCTGGCGCAAGCGCTCAAAAAGCCCCCCGTGCCAGATGCGGACAAGGAAGTTGAAGACCTGTTGGAAGAAATATGGCCAAGCGAGAAGTAGGGGCGCGTGCCAATACCGCGCCTGCCCTCGCGGACGCCCGAAAATGCCGTAGGGGCACCCCTTGTGGGTGCCCAAGAATGAGGGCAGGCACAAGGCCTGCCCCTACAAGCAAAAAAACGCGGATCTAAAGATCCGCGCTGCGGTTCTTGGGCGTGTGGTCTTGAAAAGCGAGTCGCGCAGCGAGTAGCGCAGACCTCGCCTTTGAGGTCTGCGGCTCTCGTGCGTGCGGTCGTGAAAAGCCGCGGACCTTGGACAACAGGTCCGCGCTACCTTGCTGTGAAGTCGGGCAGAAATGAGTTGCCTATGGCAAGGGCAGCAGAACGTTTTTCAAGCCCGGCCTGGCATCCGGGCTTTTCTATTTGAGCGATTCTCTAATAGTTTCCGCCCATCTTCTCAGATTTAACAAATAGACCGTTCTATTCTGTCGTTCAGGATCACACATGGTCCCGGTGAGCACAATCTCTTCATTCGCTGCAAGCGTCTCGAACTCCTTCAAAAGTTCGCTCAGCTTATCGTTGGCCACGATTCCTCCGTTTCGTTGTGGGCAATTATCTCTCCAAACACTCTGCTGAGTCGCGGCAATTTAGGCAGGCTGCCGCAGACCTAGAGAACCCCGGCCCGTCCCCAAAGCGAAGCGCCGGGGCGGGCAGGTCCGCGCGCTATGTTGCCACGCCTGCGGCGCGCAGAGCGAACGCTCTGCGCCAACCCGCCCAAACTCCGCGCTACCTCGCTACCCAGCTGAATTCGCACACATGCCAACAGGCAGCATGTATACGCCACCCGAGGGCGTTCTGATTCTTTTTCCGCCGTGGTAAAATCATGCGAATTGTTCATGGAGGTGTCAAGTGGCAAAGACTCTAGATCCAGAAAGTGTGAAACTAGCAGTTCAGGTTGCGGTCGCCGCCGCTCCGCTACAAACGGGCACCATAATCAACTACCCGGAGGACGTGGCAAAGTTCATTGAGGTCGTTGCGACGAAGATTCAGGAACTGGTATACGGCAACTAGGGACCTGCGCTAATTTCGCAGCTGGTAGCCACGGTCAGTGCCTTTGCTGACCGTGGGTTCTTGTGGATAGAGAAGAGCCCTCGGTCAATCACGGAACGTGGCTACCCGCAATGTTGCCACGCCTGCGGCGCGCGGAGCGAACGCTCTGCGCCAGCCCGCGGTGAAGCAGATGGCGAGGCACTATGATTATCTATCTGGACGAGACATATGATTGGACCGGCGTGTATTTTCTCCTTGGTGCTTTATTTGTCTTGAGTGACCACGACATCTTCCTTGAATCGTTCAACAGTTTAAAGCGTGAGGAGAAATTTGCTCGTCCCGATGGTTCCCTGCGTGAATTGAAGTATTCAAAGATAAAGTACCCAAAGTATGAGAGAGCGGCAATCAAGGCAATCCAGACATTCAAGGCACACCGCTGCTACTTTAGGGCAGTGATTGTCCCTCTCGCTCAATTCGATTTGCGTTACTTTGGAAAATCCTATGAACTTGAAAAAATAAGGCGTGCGCGCGCCTACAAGAAATTCGCTGAGATGTTGATTGAATACAACAGTCCAGAACTAGCAGAAGGGATACTTTTCGCTGATAACCTAACCCGTTGCAAAGGCGCACTTGGACAGGAGGATGAATTTGTGGAGGTCATGAAGGAGAGATTTCAGCGCACCATCTATGACCACGACCTCAGTGTGACCCCGCCCAAATTAAAGCACATCCAAGAAGTCAGTTCTGCAGATGAAACCTACGGCTTGCTGCAAGTGTGCGACGTGCTTCTTGGGGCTACATTAAACGGGCTCATCAAAACTGCGAAAGGGCCAAGAATGATCCACAAGAATAGGGTAACAGAGAAAATGAAGGAGATTTTGGAGCTACCGAGCTTGGAGAAGGATTACTGGCAACCTCTCACAAGGTTGTATTCTAGGGAGTATCAAAACAGAATTAACATGGCGGACTACACGAAGGCAACCCACCATAAATATAGACTCTGGTTTTGGCATCCGAAATAAAAAAGCCCAGAGATGCGATTTCGTCTATCTCAGCCCGTGCCTAAAGACACCACCGAGATATCCACCGCATTCGGGGCCGTCTCTATACTGCCATATAGTGCCACCTATGTCAACACAATAATGAGTGCTCCAGGAGGTAAGCAGCCTTTAGCCGTTTGCTTTACGAACATCAAACCCAAAGACAAAATAATCGGCAACACTCAATTAGCCCACCACCCCACTGCGCATCACCTTGCTAATCTGGCCAAGGGCTCTTAGAATGAAAGGTGGAACCTGCGTCGGGGACTGACTGTACAGACTCCATGGGACAATTCTTTCAATTCGCCTTAGGGAAAGTCATCGGGACGAAGAACGAGCGCGAGTTGAAGCGACCGCGGAGCTGAAGGAGCGGCTGGCCAACGGAGAGACCCTCGACGGCCTGCTGAACGAAGCCTTTGCGCTCTGCCGCGAGGCGGGCCGCCGCACCCTGAACATGCGCCATTTCGACGTGCAGCTCATCGGCGGCATGGTGCTGCACGAGGGCACGATCGCGGAGATGAAGACCGGCGAGGGCAAGACGCTGGTGGCCACCCTGCCGGTTTACCTGAACGCGCTCGAGGGCAAGGGCGTGCACGTGGTGACGGTGAACGATTACCTGGCCAAGCGCGATGCCGCCTGGATGGGTCCCATCTACCGCCTGCTGGGCTTGACGGTGGGCGTGATTGTCCACGACCTCTCGGACGACGAGCGCCGCGCCGCCTACAGCGGCGACGTAACCTACGGCACCAACAATGAGTTCGGCTTCGATTACCTGCGCGACAATATGAAGTTCGAGCTGGGGGACTGCGTCCAGCGCGGCCACCACTACGCCATCGTGGACGAAGTGGACTCGATCTTGATCGACGAGGCGCGCACCCCGCTCATCATCTCCGGCGCTTCGGAAGAATCCACGGACAAGTATTACCGCGTCGACAAAATCATCCCGAACCTCCAGGCAGGCGAAGACTTCGAGGTGGACGAAAAAAACCGCACCGCCACCATCAAGGAAACGGGCGTGGCCAAGTGTGAGAAGCTGCTGGGCCTGGAGAACATGTACGACCCGGCCAACATGGACTACATCCACCACGTCTACCAGGGCCTGAAGGCCCACACGCTCTTTCAACGCGATCGCGATTACGTGGTGAAGGATAACGAGGTCATTATCGTCGACGAATTCACCGGCCGCTTGATGCCCGGCCGCCGCTGGAGCGACGGGCTGCACCAGGCCATCGAGGCCAAGGAAGGCGTCAAGATCGAGCAGGAGAACCAGACGCTCGCCACCATTACCTTTCAGAACTATTTCCGCATGTACAAGAAGTTGGCCGGCATGACGGGTACGGCGGAGACGGAGGCGGCGGAGTTCGAGAAGATCTACAACCTGGAAGTCGTGGTGATCCCGACCAACCAAACGCTGATCCGCCACGAGCATCGGGACGTCGTTTACCGCACGGAACGCGAGAAATTCAAGGCCGTCATCGAGGAGATCAAGGAATATCACCTGCGCGGCCAACCGGCGCTGGTGGGCACCATCGCCATCGAGAAATCGGAGAAGCTGAGCGCGCAACTGCGCAAGTCCGGGCTCCTGCCCGCACGGCTCGTGGAACTCGCCCGGGCGGCAGGACTCGAGGGGCCGAAGCTCGAGAAATGGGCGGGGCAACTGGCCGAGCGCCACACGACAGCCCTCGACTGGCTGATTCGCGCCGGGGTCATGGCGTCGAACGTTCAAGAGAAGCTGAGCAAAGAAAACGCACAGGCGCTCGTGGCAGGCGCGGACGGCAAGCGCGGAGAATTTCTGCGGGCCCTGCTCAAGAGCGCGCAACTCGATTACGCGCACGCGACGCTGCCTGCGGCCGACGAATCGCTTGTTCCGCAGCTCGTCGATATGGCGCAGAGCGTCGACGCCAGGATCCTGCCTGTGCTGGATTACCTTATTGCCATTCACTGTCGGCCGCAACGACTGGTCGAAGTACTGGAGAACCGCGAGCTCAAGCACAACATCCTGAACGCGAAGCAGCATGAGCGCGAGGCTCAGATTGTGGCGCAAGCCGGGCGCGTGGGATCCATCACTATTTCCACAAACATGGCGGGCCGCGGCACCGATATCCTGCTGGGCGGCAACCCGGAGACGCTGGCGCGCGAGGAATTCCGCCGCATGCCCGATAAGTACCGGGAGCAGGGGATCGACCCCGAGCCGCCCGAGCGCCCGCCGGCGGTGCCGCTGCACACGATTGACGCGCTCGTGGGAGCCTGTTGCCCCAGGGAGAAGAGCCCCGACCAGTGGGACATGGCGGGCCTGCGAGCGGAAATGATCGCGCGCTTCGACGTGGATATCTGGCAGCACGACGTGAAAGCCGAGGGCGTCTCGCGCGAGGAGCTGCGCGGCCAGCTCAAACGCCTGGCCCAGGAACAACACGACCAGGTCTTCCGGCAATATACCGAAGCTTACACGCGCTGGCGTGAGACTTGGGCGAAGTTTATCAACCAGTTTAAGACTACGACCGACCAGGAACATGACCAAGTGGTGGAACTCGGCGGGCTGCACATCCTGGGCACCGAGCGGCACGAGGCTCGCCGTATCGATAACCAGTTGCGAGGGCGCGCCGGGCGCCAGGGCGATCCGGGCTCGTCCCGCTTTTACCTCTCCCTCGAGGACGACCTGCTCCGCATCTTCGCCGGCGAGCGCATCTCGAACCTGATGCACAAGCTGGGCATGGAGGAGGACGTCCCCATCGAGTCGCGGCTGATCTCCAAACGCATTGAAGCCGCCCAGCGGACGGTCGAGGCCCGGAACTTCGACTCCCGCAAGCACCTGCTCGAGTACGACGACGTAATGAACCGGCAGCGCGAGACGGTCTACGGCCTGCGCCGCCAACTGCTGGAAGGCGAGGAGCAAAAGGACTTTATCCTCGACGCCACCGATCGCGTGGTCGAATGGTTGATCTCCAGCTTCTGCCCCAAGGAACACCCCGCGCAGTGGAACACCGAGGGCCTGCGCGCCGAATTGTGGGGACGGTTTGGTCTTGACCTGCGGAAATATGAACTGAATTTTGATCCCAAGGCGCTGGCGCAACTCACCGAGGAAGTCAAGCGGCTGGTGCGCGAGCGCTACGAGGAACGGGAGAAGGTCTGGGGCGCTGAGCGCATGCGCCTGCACGAGCGCATGATCATGCTCCAGGTGGTGGATGTCCAGTGGAAAGACCACCTGCTGGCCATGGACCACTTGAAGGAAGGCATCGGCCTGCGCGGCTATAGCCAGCGGGACCCCCTGGTCGAGTATAAGAGGGAGTCGTTCTCCATCTTCGAGGAAATGATGGATAGGGTGGAGGATGAGACCTTGCGCTACCTCTTCCTGCTGCGGACTCCCGAGGAAGAAGAGGAGATGATCCGCCAGTACCAGCGCCGCAAACGCCGCGAGCAGGCCCAAATGCAAATGATCGGCGCGGGCGCCAGCGAAAAGCCTCAGCAGGTCATCCGCCGCGAGAAGATCGGCCGCAACGACCCCTGCCCCTGCGGCAGCGGCAAGAAATATAAGAAGTGCCACGGGGCAGCAGCCAAGTCCGGTCCGCCGTCTGGCGGTCCTCCTTCAGCGAAACCTCCAGACTCCAACCGTTCGCTGCCATCCGATGCGACGTAGCGCTGCAACGGCGGACCATGTTCGCCAGACACGCCGCCTTCCCAGCAGCCACCACTACGTCCTGTGAGATCGTTGCAAACCCAGCGCCCTAACGGAGTGTAAATACAATTGAACTAGAGATGATCAGATGATAGACTTCGGTCAGTAGAAGTTCCGCCGTGGGTCCAAGCCATGCTAGGCCGGGTAATTCTCTCGGTTTGTCTAACCTGTTTTCTCCAGGCGTCGGCCAGCTCAAACCAACGCGCGACCTCTGACCAAGCGAAGGCCACACCCGAACTCACCATACTGTTCTTCACTGCCTCCTGGTGTGAACCATGCCACGCGGTTGCACCGATTTTGGAAAAGTTCGCCGCCAAAAACAGACATTGCGTAGAGTTAAAGGCCTTCGACTTCGACCACGCAAAAGCGGAAGCTGCCCGGTGGGGTGTCAAACAAATCCCGGTGGTCATCGTTCTCTCCTCCGAGGGAAAGGTCGTTCTGCGATACGAAGGAGCAACCAAACAGTCTCTGGAAACGCTTGACTCGGCCCTGCAAGATCTGGTGATGCGTTTGCGCAAAGGGAGGTGAAGTTTGGAGAATCACCGGTTGGGAAAACTTCTCTTGCCGCTGACAGTTGTTTTAGTTGAATTCGTCCCTCTGCAGACCATTCTTGCCCAAGATGTTCACGCGCAAACCGACGCCCGGCGCTGGATCATCGAGTCTGTCGGTAGAGCAGCTGCCCCGCCCGAGCTCATCCACTTAATGATGAAATTCGAATATGAGGGGGCGCAGGCTGCCGACGCCACAAGCCGTGGCGAGAAACAGCTCACGGAGTTTCTGGCCGCTGTCGACGGTCTGAAGATTCCAGGCCTCATCTATCACGTGCACAACAACGTTATCACGACGGCGCAGGGGGGCCGGGGTGTGCTGTCGGGTTTTGTGTATACTCGAAACGTCGTCTTCGACCTCCCGCCCCTCGGGTCCGACATGAGCCGCGGTGAACTTGATCAAATCATCGCAAAGCTAGAGGATCTGGGTGCGCGCTATAATTCCCATTGCGTCACCTGCATCGGAAGCGGTTGAGCGAGTCGCGCCGAGGGCGTGGTCTTCTCCGTTGGAGAAGCTGAAGGTAAGGCACTTTACCAGCGCGCGCTTGCCCAGGCCTGGACACAAATTCAAGAGGGCTTGCAAGAACTCCGGGCGGTCTCTCCGAAAAGGCAGCTCCGACTCACTGCTGTGCATTGCGACCCTTTGAGTGGGCAATCCACCATCGAAGAACTGCCCGACCAACCCAAGTCTTCTCGACCGCAGGCGGTGGAGGTTTCCGTCAGCCTGCGAGCCACCTACGAGGTGCAGTAGGATTTGATTTCGCAGAAAGGAGTGATGGTCATGAAGAGATGGTTTCTTCTGTTTTCAATCCTTGGTGTTATCCTCGGATCGGCCGTCCTAAGAGCTGAAGAAGTTCAGAAGCCAGCCATTAGCGTGGAATCTACAGGTAAGGTAGCCGCCAAAGCAGATCTGGCGGTGGTCTGTTTGAGCATCAAATCAACGGCTCCCCTGGCCGCGGACGCTCTCAGCCAAAACAACAAAAGGGTCGAAGAGGTCAAAAGCCGATTGGCCGCTCTGGGCTACAAAGATGACAAGGTCAAGTTTTCAGGAAACCGATTTGCGCCGGCGGGCGGCGGTATTTTCTATGGCGGCCAGCGGCCTACGGGTTTCGACGTTTACAACTTCGTCTTCGTTCTTGTGGACGGACCAGAACTCAACGATGTCACTCAACTCAACACCCGAGTCAGTACGCTTCTGGACGAGCTTGGCAAATTGGGGGCATCCCCGAATGAAACCCCGATTTCCAGGATCTCGATGGGAGGCACCTCCGTCGTCGCTTTTACCGTGAAAGATCCGTCGTCTTACGAGAAGGAGGCCCGCCAGCGAGCGATAGACAAGGCTCGAGACGTCGCGGAGGACATCGCCCGCCACATGAAAGCGCAGATTACCGGCGTGGATTCTGTTATCTCCGCAGCCGAACCAAGAGTCCAAGAGCCGTTCCCCAACCCCTTGGATGAGCTGCCCTATCACTACTTTTCCTCATCCATGGAGGAGGTTCCGATTCGCGTAGGCATGACGGTCCGATACTCATACAAGTAGTCGCGTGGTCGGCTTCTCTCCGCCGGAGATTTACCACTACGAAGAAGGTTCGGTCGGCCACGCAGGTGACCAAGTGGTCGCAGACCGCCCTTACAGCTTTGCCAGGCGCTTCAGTTCGACGCCCCCCAATTGCTCGCCATCGAATTTGAAGACCGCGCCTTCGCAGAAGCCGATTTCGCCGCCGAGTCCGGCGAGGTCGCAGCGCGGGCAGCCGTGGAGTGCCGCGGACTTAGAGAACAAGTCCACGCGACCCGTTACTGGCGTGCTACGCGAAACCCCACAATGCAGTCTCGTTGTTCCGGAACCATAGGCTCGCGAAAGGCGCAGCGGAGGTGAACCGCAGCGTTAGCCCACGAACCGCCTCGGAGCACCTTCTCCGGAGGAAGCGGAAGCTTGCCGGGCACCTGCGCGTCATCGCGCCCAGGGCCCTGCGGGTCCTGTGCGGGGGATTTCCGATAGTACCCCTCGAGGTACCAATCCGCGACCCACTGCCAAACATTGCCCGCCATCCCGTAAAGCCCATAGCCGTTTGGGATTCCGTAGTCCACGTCCCGCAGGGTATCCACCGTCTTCCAGGTTCTGATGAAACCTTTACCGAACCACGCTCTCCGGGCATCTGGGGCCTCAACACCCCACGGATATTCCTTCTGCTCCAACCCGCCGCGCGCGGCTTTCTCCCACTCCGCTTCGGTCGGTAACCGGTACTGTTTCCCCGTCGCCTGGCTTAGCCAGCGACAGTAGGCGTCGGCATCATCCCAACTCACGTTGATTACCGGCTGGCGGGCGATTCCAGGTGGGAAGCTTCCTCCTTTCCACAACGTGTATTCACTTCGCTCCCCACGGTAGTTAATGGGCGGCCGATGGCCGCTGGCGTCGGTAAACCGCTTGTATTCCGCGTTGCTCACTACGTACTTCACAATATAGAACTCGGAAACATAGACTCGGTGCACGGGCCTTTCCCTTTCGAAGGGTGTATTGTCCGCACCCATCAGGAACTCGCCCGCGGGAATGCGCGCCATCTCCGGTTCCTGGAAGATGGGTCTTGGGGCGATAGGTCCTTTCCCTGGTGTGGCTGGTGCCTTCCGCGGTGCCTGGCCCTGCAAAGACACGCCCAGAATTAACGCCAAGATTGAGGCGAAGAGAGTCGATCCCCTTCGGGCTCGCATGAAATTCCACCTCGGCGGAAATGAACGTTGTGTGGATATTAGCACATTCTCGGAAGCGGGCAGGTGGCGGGATAAACCCGGCCTACGTTTTTGGCAAGCGCTTCACTTCGACCCCTGCCAACTGCTCACCATCGAACTTAAAGACCACGCCTTCGCAGAAGCCGATTTCGCCGCCGAGTTCGGCGAGGTCGTAGCGCGGGCAGCCGTGCAGGGCCGCGGCTTCGAGGATGCCCCCGTGCGAGACGACGAGGGCGCGGCCCTCCTCGGGCAACTTACGCGCGACGCGCATGACCGCGCGCAGGAAAGTCTCACCTTCCAAGCGCAAGTAGTTGAGCGCTTCGGGAACCAGCCAGCAGGCGGCCAGCGGGATGATACTCCGCTCCTTGGCCAGCTTGGTGGCCTGCGCGTCAAAAGGTCCCCAAGGATTGACGGCGGTGAACGCCGCGTCCACTTCATAGCGTTCGAAGCCGAGGGCCTCGAGGGTCTCGAGCGCGCGTTCTTTCGGGCTGGAAACGACGAGGTCGTAGTGCGGCGCCAGCAGCGACCGGGCCCGCCGGGCCAGTTCCCTGCCCTCCTCGCTCAGCCCCTTCCCTTCCCCGCGTTTGCTGTGACGAAAAACCTCAACGTACTTCATTAAGTCTGAAGTTTGAAGTCTGAAGGATGAAGTGTCAAGGGCGATCTCCGTCAGGTTGGAAATCCCACTGAATCAAGGGCTCTTCCTCTTCGCTTTGATGATGATGGCCGTTAGGACAGCAATGAGTTCTTCAGTCTCTTGCATGATGGATATCAGCCGGTCCTCTGGCACGATCCCTGACTTTCCTAGAAGGCGGAGCCAGTATAGGCTTTCTTTGGCTTCCTTCTGGGCAATGCCATACTTATGAATGAAGTCCGCTCTGCTTTCGCCGGCCTGGGCCTCTTCAATATTGGCTCCTATGGAAGTTGCAGAGCGAAGAAACTGCCTGCCAATGACCCCACCCGTTCTATCCCTCCCTCTCACCAAAGCCTGAAAAAGTTTGATAGCGCGGAGAGCATAAGCAAACGAGCGTTCACGAATATCCCACAGCTTGTCCTTTTCAGCCCCCATCGTTCTCTCCCGGGAGATCTGTACTTCCCCCTCAGCGGTCACCCTTCAGCCTTCATACTTCATACTTCACACTTCATACTTCATACTTACTGCTTCGCCTTTCCGCTGACGAACCGCTTCAAGCTGTCCAGATAACGCTGCCCGCGACTTCCCTGAGGTCGTTGTGTCCCGCGCCTTCGACAGCCAGAAAGGATTTCGGCTCAGGCGCCAGAGCGTAGAGCTGCTGGCCCATCACAAAAGGGACGATCTCGTCGTTGGTTCCGTGGACAATCAGGACCGGCGCGCGCACGCGGGCCATCTTGCCGACGGAATCGAACCGACTCTTGATGACGTAGGCGAAAAGAGGAATCGCGAACATGCGGCGCGCCATGTCGCGGGCCGAAGTGAATGTGCTCTGGAGAATCAGGCCCCCGCAAGGATGCCGGCTGGCCAA
>Ga0315282_10011425_pt1 | contig 13766 bp, 14 predicted proteins | sample YL17G07_20_MG_FD_203693 | JGI IMG/M metagenome (GOLD analysis project Ga0315282, IMG submission 203693) | Sediment microbial communities from Yellowstone Lake, YNP, Wyoming, USA - YL17G07_20 | ecosystem: Environmental > Aquatic > Freshwater > Lake > Sediment | place: USA: Wyoming | collected... | reverse complement strand
TTGAGCATGGAAAGGGTCTCTTCACTTAGAGCATCGGGCCGGGTAGAGATGCGGACAGAATCGATCAGGCCAGAAGAAAGAAAGGGCTGAACCTCTTCCAGATAACGAATTTGATCCTCCCGATGGATCGCTGTAAAACTTCCACCATAGAAGGCGACTTGGTTCTCCCTATCGTTTTTATCAAGAGGAAACCCTCTGAGAGAGGTTTCAATAAAGTCTCGAACAAAAAAGGAGGATGGGAGCCCCTCACCCGTGACCTTCTGGTTGCAAAAGAGACACCGTTCACGACAGCCCAGATGGGGAAGGAAGATGGGGATGATTCTCGGATTCATTGACATCCCTCTTGGCCCGAGCCTTCCGCGGAGAATTCTTCGAGGCAGGTTCCCTCCAAAGCATTTTTGGCTGCCTCCTGTTCGGCTAACTTTTTGCTCTTCCCCCATCCCATTCCCTTGACCTCTCCACCGATGATCACAGAGGCTTGAAATTGTTTATCGTGGTCTGGCCCGGATTCCTTCACCACTCGATATTGAGGAGAGAGTCCATGAGCCTGTTGGGAGTGTATTTGCAGAAGGCTTTTGGAATCGTTCGATAGCGGAGAGGGGGTCTTCGTTTGGAGATAGGGCTCGAAATGGTGTTGGATGATCTCTACGGCCCGATGGAATCCCGAATCGATGAAGATGGCTCCGACCAAAGCTTCGTAGGCATTGGCCAAGATGGAGGATTTCTTCATCCCGCCGTTTAACCGTTCTCCCTTTCCAAGAAGGAGATGTTCTTCCAATCGGAGTTCCTTGGAGAGGAGTGCAAGGGAACTCTGTTTGACGAGTTGGGCCCTCTTCATCGAAAGAGTTCCTTCTCTGGCCTCTGGAAATTTTTGGAGGAGGAGGTGACTCACCGCAAGGTTGAGGACTGCATCGCCAAGAAATTCTAAGACCTCATTGGATGTCTTTTCTGTGGAAGTCGTCTCATTCATAAAGGATCGGTGGGTAAGGGCTCTATCCAGCAACCCGATCTCATTAAATTGATAGCCCAGGCATCCTTCCAGTTCCTTTAACAGAGTTAATCTCTCCTTGTCCATCCTCTATCTCTCCCCTACTTTTCCGACGACACCCTTTTCCGTCAATTGGGTTACTATTACGGTCCGTTCCTGATTGATCCATTCCGGATGGCCTTCTGATCCACTTTCATCGGTCAGAAGGACAGGGATATAATTGCGTGAAAGTCCTTTCCACCTTCCGGTCTCTTTCTCTCTTCGGTCCTCCACGAGAACGCTCAACTCCTGCTGAAGGAACTGGCGATAGAAAATCTGGCGTTTCTGTTTACCCAACTCCCTCATCCTCTCCGCTCTCTTTTTGATCTTTCCCTCATCGACTTGGTGAGGGAATCGGGAGGCGGGGGTTCTCTTTCTCTTGGAAAAGGGGAAGACATGGAGATAGGAGAAGGGAAGGGACTCGACCAGTGCATCAGTACATTGAAAGCTCTCTTCCCTCTCTCCTGGAAATCCGACGATCACATCCGCACCGATAGAGAGTTTTGGAATCCTCTGGTGGATCTCCTGGATGAGATCGGAAAGGAAAGCGCGATCATAATCTCTATTCATCCTTCTTAATATCTCGTCGTCTCCGCTCTGAATGGGGATATGGAGATGGGGGCAGACCTTACCCGACTGCGAGAGAGTGGAAATGAGATCTTGAGAAAAATCTCCTGGCTCAATGGAGCTGAGTCGAATCCGATGGGGCGTTTCCTCCTTCTCCAATCGCTGGAGCAGCATCTGCAAAGGAAAAGGTGGGACAAGATCGAGTCCATAGGAGCCGATGTGGATTCCTGTCAGGACGACTTCTTTAAAGTCTCTCTCTTTCAATATCCTCAGATGTTCGACAACCCTCTCCGGAGGGAGGCTCCTCGAAGGGCCTCTGGCATAAGGAACGATGCAGTACGAACAATGGGCATCGCATCCATCCTGAATTTTCAGAAAGGCCCGAGTGTGGCGATGGAACGTGTGAAGAGAAATGTCTGAAAAGAGTCTCTCCTCCCGAATATCGGACACTCGAATCCGAGGGAATTCGCCATCTCGCATGCGTGGAATAAGGTCAGGGATCTGGCCCTTTTCTCTGTTCCCCAGAAGATATTGCACCCCCTCGATCCTCGCCATTGCCTCAGGTTCCACCTGTGAATAACATCCGGTCACGACGATCAGGGATTTCGGATTGGATCGGAAGGCCCTTCTGATCAGCTGCCTCGACTGAAAGTCAGCCCGGTGGGTAACCGTACAGGTATTGATAATGGTGATATCCGCCCCTTCTCCAAAGGGGACGAGAACGTATCCCCTCTGTTCGAAAGAATCGATGAGGGCCTCGGATTCGAACTGGTTGACCTTGCAACCGAGTGTGGCAACAGCAATGGTCGTCATATCTTTAATTCAAGAATCCAGAATCCAGAAGTCAGGGTTCAGAATGGAAAAAAATCCACAAAGGATTTCCAAAATTTGATCGGTTCTATTCTGGATTCTGGCTACTGACTTCTGAATTCTAACAGGCTGCTGAAAAACGCCCATCTGCGGCGTTCCCCTCATCCTTCGTCGTTGCAGCGTACTCCAAGTACGCCTCACTCCTCAGGATTTCTGGCGCCCCCGCAAGCGGGATTTCGCAAAGCTCAACTTGCATCTGCCTGCCTGCCGAAGCCTCGGCACAGGCAGGGGCATTTTTGATCAGCCTGGAAAAGCGACCTTTTCAGCACCCTGCTAATGTACTCAAAGCTGTATCAGTTTGATATTTCCCCAAACGCCCATCTTGTCCCCGACGATGATCAGGGTTCCCAAAACCCCTTCGATCTCTTTTCCCCTTTCCAGGCCCAATTCGATATCGTTCTTCTCCTGGATGATATTCCCGACCGCGGTCGCTGCCGCATCGGCAAGGGCGGCCGATTTGGAGACGATGCAGACAGCATCCGCCTTTCCAAAACTGAGGGAGTGGCCAACGGTTCCTGAAGAGGTGCAGATGGCAAGAGGGGTCTCTTCGGGTCTGACCACGATCCCTATCTTAAGGCTGAAAGGAGACTCTGCCGCGTAGATCCCGATCGTTCGCTCCTTAGAGGTCGCAAGATAGATGTCCCCACCATTCTCAACGATCACCTCTCGGGAGAGTTTGAGGAGATCTTTTGAAACCCATTCGGCCATGGCTCCGGCCACTGCGGCCATCGGCCCGACATGGGCCAGCCGGGAGGTCCGGATCATCTCTCGGGCAATCTCCGGGACATCGGGGTCATCCTTCAGAGGGATGAGGCTCTCTTGGAATTCTGGATTCATCGCGATATAAGTCTCGAGATGATAGCGGTATTTCAAGACCGATTCTCGAGTCTCTTTGGAGAGATCCCTTTCTGCTCTGACGAGGAGGTCTGTCTCCTTGACGATGACCTCAAATTTGACAAGGTCATCCGTTCTCACCAAGTTTCGGTAGGTCCTTTTTTCGTACATTCACTTGAACAGGCATTATAATACTCAAATGCATTTGGCGTCAAACAATTAGAATCCTCGTTTGTTTGATCTATTTTTTGCAGACTTTTTATACTAAAATGATCTCGATGAGGCGGATCCTTCATATCGACATGGATGCCTTTTTTGCGATGGTTGAGCAGAAAAGGCATCCTGAGCTGATCGGTAAACCGGTTGTCGTTGGAGGCGGAGGGAATCCCACCCAGAGGGGAGTCGTATCCACCGCCTCCTATGAGGCGAGAAAGTTTGGGATCCATTCTGCCATGCCGCTCAGGACGGCCTATCGACTCTGTCCCAACGCTGTCTTCCTTCCTGTAGATTACGAAGAGTATTCAAGGGTGTCTGAAAGGATTAAGAAGGTCCTTAGAGAATTTAGTCCAACCCTTGAAGATGTGGGAATCGATGAGGCTTTCCTGGATATCTCATCCATGGATAAACCTTCAGGTCAGATTGCTAATGAGATTAAAAAGCGGATCAAAGATGAGACAGATCTTACCTGCTCAATAGGAATCGCACCGAATAAGCTTCTCGCAAAGATCGCTTCTGATATGCAAAAGCCAGATGGTCTCACGATCATCACCGAGGATGAGATAGAAGGTAGGATCTGGCCGTTACCCGTGAGAAAACTGTGGGGAGTTGGGCCGAAAACAGAAGCCTACCTTAAGAACGTGGGTGTTGCAACGATTGGAGAGCTCGCCTCATTGTCCCTTGATCAATTGATCGAGGAGTTCGGTAAGTCTTATGGAAGTTATCTTTATGAGGCATCGAGAGGAATAGACGAAAGTCCCTTGTTGACATACTGGGAGCCAAAATCGATCAGTAGAGAAACGACCTTTCAGGAGGACGTTAGGGATTGGCAAGTGATTGCAAAAACGCTCGTTGAGCTTACCAAGGAAGTGGTTCGCAGCATGAAGGAGGAGGGCTATCAGGGGCGAACGGTGACCCTTAAGATAAGGTTCAGCGATTTTAAGACTCTGACCAGGGCAAAGACTTTTCAGTATCCAACAGATTCAGAGGAGGAGATCAGAAAGGCGGCTTTCGACTGTCTCGGCAGGGTTGAGCTTAAAAAGAAGGTCAGGCTGATCGGGATAAGGGCAGGCCATTTGGAGAAGGCTGGGAGGGAAAATTGATGGGGAGATATTGAGCGAGACATTCCTATCAATGGTGAGGAGGCCAAATGATGGATAAAGTGCGGATTGAAAAGCTCCCTCGTTCAAAAGAGATCCTTGGGGCAAAAAGGTGGGAAGAGGAACGGGGCGAATTCGTCCAGATTTCGTATAAGGAAGAGATGCGCCATCTGGCTATTTTTGAGATTCGAAAGGGGTTTTCAAGAGGAAACCACTATCATGAAAAGAAAGAGGAGATCTTCTACGTGGTCAAGGGGAAGATAAGAGCCCTATTGGTGGATATGGATACCCTTCAAAAGGAAGAAGATGTTTTTGAAAAAGGAGATAAGATAAGGATTAAACCTCGGTGCGGCCACCTCTTTTTTGGATTGGAAGATAGTCTTATTGTGGAGTACAGCCCTCAGATCTTTGATGTCGAAGATCGCTACGGAATCGATTCTGGATTGAAAATGTTGGCGTGATGAAACAGAAAGAAGGGCCAACACACCTTCTCTCATCTCTCAGGTTAAGAGCAGGATGTCGTAAATGTCTCCAATGCCCAGGCGATCCTGGCCTCCGGCGTTGTAAAGATATCGGGCGGTGCTTTATCGATAAGTTCGAGGCATCGACGAAGGCCCATCCGGTTCGCTATCTGGATCTGGAGACCTGGACGCGCGTTCAGTTCAAGAAGAAGAGGTCCTCGTTGCCAGTCGATGACCATGTCCACCCCAAGGAAACCAAGACCAGTCATGTCAACCGCCCGGGCCGCTACCATGAGCATGGTCTCCCAGTGAGGGACCTGTAGACCGCTGACGGGATTGCCCGTATCGGGGTGGTGGGTGACGATTTGGGAGCGATGGACAGCGGTCAAGGTGGTTCCTTTCCCCATGTCGATTCCAACGCCAATTGCACCGCGGTGGAGATTGGCCTTCCCATCGGAAGCCCGCGTTGGGAGGCGGACCATACCCATCACCGGCACGCCCCGATAGACCACGATCCTAATGTCAGGAACGCCGCGAAAGGTCACTTGAGCGAAGACCGGATCGGGATGAATAAGCGCTTCGATGAGGGCCCGGTCCTCGAGCCCTTCGAGAGAGTAAATCCCGGAGAGGATACCGGAAATGTGATAGGTAAGGTCTTTCCACGAGATCATTTCGCCATTCTGTTTGATGAAGCCTTCTTCCGTATGGTCGGTGATCAAGACGATGCCACTCCCCGCGGCACCCCGAGCCGGCTTGACAACAAAATCACGTCGTCCTTCGAGTACCTTTTTTAGTTTCACGATATCGCGGTGATACGCGATGGTGGTGTAGAGAGGTGGAGTCGGAATTTGGTGCTCTTCGGCCAGGCGCTTCGTCAGCAGCTTATCGTCCACGAGCGGAAAGGACGAACGGGGATTGCATTGCATGATATACTCGGCATTTCGGCGGTTGATGCCAAGGATTCCAACATTCTGGAGCAAGCGGATGGCATCAAAGATCACGATGAACCCCCTAACTTCCGGAAGCGGATCAACTCGGAGAGGCGGTAGCCGGTGTAACGGCCCAGAAGGATCTGGAGCGCAGCCACGGCAAACAGGAGCTCTGGATAGACGAAGAAGGTGAGTTGAAAAGGTTCAAAATCGAGGATCTCGTGCGTGATCGTAGCCACTGCGGCACTTCCCGCGGCCGTCCAAAGTCCCTCGCCAATACCTGCCTCCTCAGCGATGACGAAGAAACGCTCGATGGTCATGGTGAGGATGACGAAGGGAAGCAGGCCCACAGCCATGAATTCCCGCAGGCCGAGCTTATTTCCGAGAAGGGCAAAGACGGTGATGCAGGCGACGACCAGCGTCAGGATCACTGAAAGGCGCGGGACAAGAAGCAGGCGAAGCTTGTCGATCCAGCGGCGGACAATGTATCCAATGAGGACAACCCCTGCGAAGATTCCAAGCCCGTACGCAAGTCCTGTATTCCGAAAGGCGAGGGCCATGAGGACCGGCATGAAGATCCCGAAGGTTGGAAAGCCCACCAGGTTCCGCAAGACGCAGATCATGAGGGCCCCGATCGGGACCAGGAGGAGGATGCGGAAGGTTCTTTGAAACTCCGGGGGCAGGCGAAAGAGTGACCAGCGGTCGAGGAAACGATTCGATCTTTGAATGCGTTCAAAGTGCATGCGCCACCGGCTGATGATCTGCTCACTCAACGTCCAGCGAACTTCCGAGAGCTCCCCATGGGATACGTGCACTGCAGGCAACCCGCCAGTGGTGAGCGGAAGAAATGCGACGGATTTCCGGTAAATCTCTCCTGTCTCGGGTTTCAGGTTTTCCCATTCGTGTCCGGTCCATACCTCGACCCAATGGAGGGTTGTCATGGTCACGCTTTCGGTGAGAAACAACCCCTCGACCGGCCGGGCAGGGAGATTGGCAGCCCGGAGCAAAAGAAGAAGCGCGGACAGTTGGCCGTACCGATTCTGGAAGGTTGACCATCCCCGGAGGTCTTGATCATTAGGTGGAGGCGTTCCCCAATTGCCAGCCATGGTTGCTGCCACGGCACGAAGTCTCGCTGGAAGGGGTAGGTGATTCCATCTCGATGCCAGCCGTTGTGCCAAGACCTGTTCTGTCTTCCCGACACTCCCGGGGTATGGTTCAAGCTTGGGTGGTTTGGTTTTGGAGGAGCGGGGTGGCATTTGGATGGTTGCACGATAGCTAATAACTTCTTCCTCAGGGCCGGTATCACCTGACCAGGCACCCACCTGGTTAGGGCCCTCGCGAAAGAGGTTGAATGTCAACTTCCCCGAGGTGATCCGTTCCTCGACGACGATCTGTCCCGCATGGGTATACGGAAGTCCGATCATGACAGTCATCTCGTTCCGGTCGGCCTTCACATGGGCGTCCATCGACAGTTGCCATGCCTTTCCCGGGGCTGTTGGAAAGATCGGATATCCAAGCCAGATGATGCGGTAGCTGATGAAAGCGAGTGAAAGAAGCAGGAGGGCCACCGCCAGCAAGACTGCGGGGCGCTTCATTGTGAGGGAACCTCCGGACAGCTTGGTGGAAGACAATTTGACTGCATACAGTCCACGACAAAGTGATCCTTCAGGGTGTTACGCCCAACAATTAAGGGGTACTTTACCGTTGACCGATCGTTCAGGGTGACCTGGGTGCGAATGAGCTTCGGGCCGATGCAGAGCGTGACCTCTACGACCGGCCTTCGCTCGCTGAAATCAGCGCTTCGAATGTGCAGCCAATCGATCACCGGTAACCGTAACAACTTGCCACCATACTTTTCCGGCAACTTGAACTCAGCCATATTTTTCTTAATCCTGAGTTCTCTCGCATCAAGGGAGGACCTGGCAGCTCCAGTGTCGATGCGCGCTGGCAACCTTACACGCCATGGCAAGAGGAGGACATCCTCCACCTCCCCGATCGTGATCTTCTCTCCAGCGTTACCCTTTTCTGCAGCAAGAAGAAAAAGGGCCGTCAGTATGAGGAGGAGCACCAGGCCCACTGATTGAAAGAGAGGGGGTATTCTGAATCGTTTCTGTCTGCTCTCCATCTTTACCATCCTATAAAACGCCTAAACTGGCTGCGGCCAGGGCACCTATTTTTTTCCATCATATCAAACGGAACGGGGTGTGGGTAGAAGGAACCGAGATTTTCCACAGCGGCTTCCCCGTTTAAAGAATTTTCGGACAACTCGGTGGTGCAGTCCTCCGTCGTTTCACGTCCACCAGATAGTCCTCTTTGAGAAAATTGCGGCCCAAAATCAAAGGGTATTTGACCATGGAGCGGTCCGTGAGGTTCACCTTGGCGCGGATTCGCTTGGAACCGAGACAGATCTCTAATTCTACTACTGGTCTTCGTTCCCGAGCCTCGGGGGTTCGAATATGTCGCCACTCGATGACGGGCAGCCGCAACTGCAGGCTACCGTACTTTTGGGGCAACTTAAACTCAACCATGTCACCGTGCACTCTAAGTTCCCGCGCATCGAGGGAAGACTTTGCCGCCCCGGTGTCAATGCGGGCCGGAAGTCTCACCCCCCATGGCAAGAGAATGATATCCTCCACCGCTCCGATGGTGATCTTTTGTTTGGCGGTGACCTCTCCTGGAACAAGGAGAAAGAGTGTAGCCAAGGTTAAAAGCAATATCAGACTCATTCGTTTACCTCTTTGCATGTATCCCATCGTCGAAACAATTATACCAAATTTATCTGGAAATGAGTAGCCGCTACAGAGTCTGGCTCTTGAATTTCGAGGATGTTGCAAATGAATCTGTTCTTGAGTAGGATTCTAAATAGAGAGGTGAAGAAGGCTCCGAAAAAAGAGGAGGTGATATAGAATGAAGGTCTTTAAAATAGCACTCCTTTCTATGATGACGATCGGGCTGATCTTCTCTTTTGCCTCTGCTGCAGGCGATATGGCAAAGGGGAAGGCTCTTTTTAATGATACAAAACTCGGTGGCGGCACATCTGGAATGTCCTGTAACTCATGCCATCCAGACGGGAAGGGGTTGGAGAAGGCGTCCGACAAAAAGGATCTTCAAGGGTTTGTCAATTCATGTATCCAAAATGCTCTCAAAGGTAAGGCAATAGAACCAGCTTCCGAAGAGATGGCTGACCTCGTTGCCTACATCAAGTCCTTGAAGGGAAAAACGCCAGAAGCAGGAACGTCGAAAAAGAAATAGGCTATTTTCTTGGATTGGCAGGAGCGAAATAGGGGGGCCGATACGTGGATCGACCCCCTGAACAGTGATCGAGATTTCTATAGGTACTTCTCGATCAGGATTTCAGCGATCTGGACAGCATTGAGCGCGGCACCCTTCCGGATATTGTCCGAAACGATCCACATATTGATGCCGTTGGGAATCGATTCATCCTCCCGAATTCTTCCGACAAAGGTCTCATCTTTTCCGGCCGCATCAATGGCCAGAGGATATTCGAATTTCTTCGGATTGTCCACCACGACCACGCCCGGAGCCTTCGAGAGGATCTTCCTCACCTCATCGGCTGTCAGTTTTTTCTCCGTCTCAATATTGACGGACTCGGAATGACCATAAAAGACCGGAACCCTCACCGTCGTCGCGGTCACACCAATCGAATTGTCCTCCATGATCTTCTTCGTCTCATTGACCATTTTGATCTCCTCTTTGGTGTAGCCGTTGTCGAAGAAGACATCGATATGGGGGAGGCAATTGAAGGCGATCTGATGAGGATAGACCTCCTTCTTGATCTCCTCCTGATTGTAGATGGCGAGAACCTGGGTCTCCAATTCCTTGATCGCCCTCTTCCCTGTTCCGGAGACCGCCTGATAAGTGGACACAACAACCCTTTTGATCCGTGCCACATCGTGGATGGGTTTCAGCACGACCACCATCTGGATGGTTGAACAGTTGGGGTTCGCAATAATATTCTTTTTTGGATACTGGGCGATCGCATGGGCATTCACCTCTGGAACGACTAAGGGAACAAGAGGATCCATTCGAAAGGCGCTGGTGTTGTCGATGACCACACAGCCTGCCTTCCCTGCGATAGGTGCAAACTTTTCGCTCACAGAACCTCCTGCGGAGAAAAGGCCGATATCTACACCGAAGAAGGAGTTCTCATCCAGGACCTCCACGGTATAGGACTTCCCTTTGAACTCCATCTTCGTGCCCGAGCCCCTTTTGGAGGCGAGGAGTTTCAATTTGTCCACTGGAAAGTTTCTCTCTTCCAGGATAGCAACCATTTCATTTCCAACCGCGCCGGTAGCTCCCACCACAGCCACATTGTATTTCTCTTTTTTCATCGAAACCTCCACTTCTAAACAAACAGGGGTATCCAGTTTGAACACCCCCGTTCGTCAGATACCTCTTCGTATCAACTTATAAATATGAGAAAAAAGGGGATTTTGTCAAGAGGGAAATTTGAGAAAATAGACCTTCTCCCTGTGAGGACTTTTCTCCATTTCGAACTTGCAACGACATTCTTGTTCCATTATTATAGTAATACAAACGCAATGATTCGTTATACGCCCCACCCATCCCTCCTCTTCAATAGGGGAGAAAGTGTGAAAAAATCAAGCACGTGGTTCAGACGGAAGGGCGGGTGGATTGGAGAAGCTTAGAGCGCAACCTTTGGAAATTGAAGCATTGTGCCGTAAGCTCGCTTAAACACATATCTTTAATGCCGTGGCGGTGACCCTTAACCTTAACGAGCGCATTCTAAGGCTTTGGAAATCCACTCGTCCTTTCGGGACAAGGGCTGACGAAGGCAATTTTTTCACAGCTTCTGAGGGTGATGTCATTTTATTTAATGCGTTTGTAGTGTTATGAGAAACGTTACCATTACACTCGAGGGGATGGATGGCATCATTTTTGACAGGATAAATGAAATTGCAGTCCCAATGTAAACAGAGGGAAAGTCTGATCCCGCACTCCCTCTGAGTTCCCCAAATTCGAATCGGGAGGAGAAGATGAGAAAAGGATCGTTCTTCATAAGATTAGCTCTGTCCGCTTTTATCCTTGTTGCAATCTCCGGCTGCGGCTATAACACGATGCAGAAAAATGAGGAAGCGGTCAAGGCGGCATGGGGAGACGTTGAAGCAGCCTACCAGAGAAGAAATGACCTCATCCCCAATCTCGTCGAAGTCGTAAAGGCCTATGCCAAACATGAAAGGGAAACACTCACTGCCGTCACGGAGGCAAGGGCGAAGGTCGGGGCGATTCAGGTGCCCAAAAATATCATTGACGATCCCAAGGCCTTCTCCCAATTTCAGGAGGCCCAGGCCGGGATGAGCAGTGCCCTTTCGCGACTGATGGTCGTTGTCGAGCGCTACCCTCAACTCAAGGCGAACCAGAACTTTCAGGATCTCCAGCACCAGTTAGAGGGAACGGAGAACAGGATCAATGTCGCACGAACGCGCTATAATAAGGCCGTGGAGGTCTTCAATACCTCCATCCGCGTATTCCCGAACAACCTGACCAATAATTTCCTGCTCCATCTGAGTCTGAAAGAACCTTTCAAGGCCGAGCCCGGAGCTGAAAAGGCCCCCCAGGTCAAGTTCTAAATAAGAGGGAGATGGGGAGAAAAAGAAAGAAATCTTTGGTCCTTTGGAAAAGAGGTAGAAAGGGATTTAAAGGTGAAATCCTGAAATGAAGAAAAGTCTATTCCTTCTGATCTTTTTTCTCTCGTGTCTGCCCCTCGCCGCTTACGGCCTTGAGGTCCCAAGGCTCCAGGGCTATGTCAACGATTATGCAGGGATGATCAGTCCTTCCGCGAGGTCAAAGATTGAGGAAGGGCTGAGGGCCTTTGAACAGTCGGACTCAACCCAGATCGTTATTCTGACCATCCCCTCCCTCGAAGGCGAAAACATCGAAGAGTTCTCCATAAAAGTGGCGGAGGCGTGGAAGATCGGGCAACAGCAGAAGGACAACGGAGTCCTTTTCATCGTCTCGAAACAGGAAAGAAAGATCAGAATCGAGGTCGGCCGCGGCCTCGAAGGAAGGTTAACGGATCTGATGGCAGGGAGGGTTATTGATCAGGTCGTCAAACCGAGATTTAAACAGGGAGATTTTGACGGAGGTTTCATCGCTGGTATTTCTGCATTGATCGGCGCAACACGGGGCGAGTTCAAGGCTGAACAAAGGCCGTTTCAACGGAGACAGAAGGGCTTTCCCCCTTTCCTGACCTTCCTTATGTTTTTCGGTATCTTTATCCTTTTTCTGGGAATCTACTCCCGTATTCTCGGGGGAATCGCTGGGGCTGTAGGTCTCCCTGCCCTTGTCTATCTCACCGTCCTCCCCGTCGGGATACCCGTCATTATATTCTTGGTCCTGTGCGGATTTGGTTCTGGCTTCTTTCTATCGAGCCTCTTTTCTTCAGGGAGTTCTCGAAGGGATGGCCACAGGGATCATGGCGGTAAGTTCTTCTATGGACCGGGGATCGGCAGTCACTCCATAGGGGGTGGCGGCTTTGAAGGCGGTTCCAGTGGTGGAGGTGGTTCCTTTGAGGGAGGTGGTGGTTCCTTCGGAGGCGGCGGGGCATCAGGAGACTGGTAATGAGAGCACATTCAAAAGCCGAAAAATTTTTCACTCCGGAAGAAAAGGAGAGGCTGAAGGCAACAACCCAGGAAGTCGAATCCCGGACCATTGGTGAAATTGTTGTCATGGTGGTTGACCGGAGCGATCACTACATTGAGGCAGAAATCCTCGGTGGTGTCCTTCTCGGAAGTCTATTGTCCCTGATCTTGACTCTTCTCTTTTTTCATTCTTCCATCTGGTCCTATGTGCCTTTGAGTTTTTTATTCTTTTTCCCCTGCAGGTTGCTCTTTAAGAGAGTGGAGGCATTGAAAAAACTCTTTATTGGAATCAGAAGAAAAGAGGAAGCGGTCAGACTGAGGGCTGAAAGGGCCTTCTTTGAGAAAGGGCTTTATAAGACAAAGAAGAATACAGGGGTCCTCTTCTTTCTCTCCCTCCTCGAAAGGAAAGTCTGGGTTCTTGCGGATAAAGGCATTTACGAGAAGATGGATCAAGAAACCCTGAATCGGTTTGCGAATGAGGTTTCCAGAGGGATCAGAGAGAACCTTGCTTGCGAGGTCCTCTCTCAGGCTATCCAGGAAATAGGGGTCTTACTTTCCCGGCATTTTCCCATTACGCCCGATGATACCGACGAACTCCCCGATGATGTGATGACAGAAGAATAATGCTTCAAGCTGCCCCACCTTTTCCCTCGAATAGTTCCTGACATGTCGTTGAAGACGGCGATATCATCAATCTTTTGTTTAATGTGTGACAAATGGTAACGATTAATCACAGTTCGTCCCTCAGGAATCAAAGATATCATCCAGCCAATCATAAAGCCTTGGTTGGCATCTGTCGGTTAGCTTTAGCCTTGACCGTCACATTAACCAAAAATAAATGACTAATGAAGAGGCTGTTGAAAAAGTCTTCTTTGTTTTCATTCTGAGCGGAGCGAAGAATCTTAGCTATAAGATAATCGGGACGTTACGAGATTCTTCGTCATCTACGGCTCCTCGGAATGACCGGTCCCGAGTCTTTTTCAACAGGCTGTGAAGATGTGACCCGCATCTCCACACTCTAAAGCGGACCGTATTGAAGGGTAACCGTTCAGTTACGTGGGGTAAGAGGGGATTAGAGGATATCGATGAAGATGTGAGATGGGGTTGTAGCATTTAGGGACGGTGCTGATAAGGACTTC
>Ga0315282_10011424_pt1 | contig 13766 bp, 7 predicted proteins | sample YL17G07_20_MG_FD_203693 | JGI IMG/M metagenome (GOLD analysis project Ga0315282, IMG submission 203693) | Sediment microbial communities from Yellowstone Lake, YNP, Wyoming, USA - YL17G07_20 | ecosystem: Environmental > Aquatic > Freshwater > Lake > Sediment | place: USA: Wyoming | collected... | reverse complement strand
ACCATCCGGACGTGCCCGGTGGGTGGGCCGCCCCAATCGCCGGAGTGCTCCATCTCGCGGTAGACGAGGATGTCGAAATCCTTGAACAGCTCTCGCAGCGCACCGGGCGCCAGCGCGTGAACTCCCGGCGGGAAGGGATCCTGCGCGCGCTGCAGCACGTGCTCGAACACCACGTACCCGCCCGGTCTGATTGAGGCCTTTACGCGCGCCAGGAAGTCCCGGTTTTCGATCGGCGCCCACGACAGGATCATCGCCACCATGTCCCAGCGGGAGCGGCCGAAGTCGTAGTCCTGGTACGACGTCTTGACGGTCGCGATCTTCAGGCCGGCCGTGGCCGCGCTTGCCTGCAGGACCTTCAGTCCCTCCGCCGACAGGTCGATCGCGGTGACATCCCACCCCAGGGTGCCCAGGTGGATCGCATTGCGGCCCATCCCCGCACCCACGTCCAGCGCCTGGCCACGGGCCTTGATGGTCCCCGCCGTTTCCACCAGGAACGCGTTGGGCGCGGTCTTGAATCCATCTTTCTCTAGATCGCCGGTGAGCGGCTTCCCGTACTGCGCGTCGTAGAGGATCTGGATGCCTTCGGGCTGCTCGGTGAACTGGGCGCGAACGATCTGCAGGCGGCGGCGTACCTCGGGGCCGGCCATCCCCTCGCGATCCAACTGCGCGGCCCAGTCGCGGGGCGACGTACCACCTGTGACCGTCTTCGTCCAGGCCACGTACTCGAGCCACAGCGCGCGCACCTTCGCCGGGTCGTGCGAGTCGGGGGTGTCGGGCACGAGGGGCCGGAGCACGAAGATGTTGTCCGACTTCAGGCGGCCCTCGATGACGGTGTCGAGCCGGAACCCGGCGGCACGCGCCTCCTCGGCGACGCTCTCACGGGTGAGCGCCCGCAGCCCCGACTCGGTGGTCGCCGGCGTCGGCTCGACCATCGCCACGAAGCCCCATGGCCTCAGGCTCGGCACCAGGCTTTTCAGCAGCGGCACCCGCTGATCCATGTGGTGGTAAACCCACGTCATGAGCACCAGGTCCAGCTTGTTGACGGGCAAGCGGGCGTTGTGCGCCAACCCCGGGACGATCTCGACGTTCGACAGCCCGAGGCGGCTGCACCGCTCTTTGAGGTACGCGAGAGCCTCGGCGTCGATATCGTTCGCGTAGACGCGGCCCGTGTCGCCGACGCGATCGGCGACGTGCACCGTCACGCGGCCGCGACCCGCGCCGACTTCACCGATCACCAGGCCGGGCCTGATGCCGAGCAAGTCCATGACCACGCCCGGCGGCTGGGTCTCGTTGGCGGGTCTTTCGCGAGCCTCGGACAACCGATCGGGGGTCTGCGGCTCCGCGCCTCGAGCGAGCGCGTTGAGGATGGCGGCCTTTTCGCCGGGCGGGACAACGCGGACTGGCCCCGACGCGGTCGGCATCGGGCGCAGGCAGGCGGCCAGGCAGGCGATGGCAACGGCGAGTGCATGCGTCATGCACGCTTGGACGTTATCGCGCTCGTCGAAGTCGCCACCGATGTCTCTTTTCTTCCTCTATTCTTCTTACATTGGCGTGCCACCCGGTGAAGGCCGAGCACCGATCGAGTGGAATTCGAGGGCCGTGCGCGCAACTCCGCCAGTGGTGTGTGACGTCGAATGCATCAGAACGCGGCGCTGAGGTCTCCTCGCAACGCGCTATCGGCATTCGAACATCAGCGGAGGAGAAGCCATGGAAGCATTCCTCACGGATCTCGCCTACGCGGCCCGCGGGCTGCGCAAGCACCCCGGCTTTGCGGCCGTGGCGACGATCACGATCGCGCTCGGCATCGGCGCCTGCACTGCGATCTTCAGCGTCGTCAACGCCGTGCTGCTGCGCCCGCTGCCCTACTCCGACCCGCAGCGGCTCGTGCTCGTCTGGGGCGAGCTGAGGGCGCGGCACGTCAACGACTGGTCGTTCTCGCCGCCAGACTTCCGCGACCTGCAGCTGCAGACAAGGGCGACGTTCGAGGGGGTCGCGGCGGTCACCGCGGCCGGGCGCGCAGCGCTTTCCGAGGAGACCGGCGAGCCCGAGACGATCCGCGTCGGCGGGGTCACGCAGAACCTCTTCCGGGTGCTCGGCGCGCGCATCCTCCTCGGTCGCGACTTCATCGACGATGATGTCTTGCCGCAGCCGCCCATGCCTCAAGGCCAGGCAGTACAGGGTCCGCCGCCGGCGCGGCTGCCGCAGGTGGCCATCCTCGGCTACGGCTTCTGGCAGCGCCGTTTCGGCGGCGATCCGGCGGTCATCGGGCGCCAGATCAATGTCGGCGGCGGGCGGGCGCAGATCGTCGGCGTGCTGGCGCCCGGCTTCGAGTTGCTGTTCCCGCCGCGCGCCAACATGGAGCGTGTCCCCGACGCGTGGACGGCGATGCGCATCAACTACGAGACGGCCAACCGCAACAACGTCGGGTTGCGTGTCATCGCCCGGCTGAAGCCGGGCGTCTCGCTCCAGCGGGCCAACGTCGAAGTCGAGCGGCTCTCGGCCGACCTGCGCAAGCAGTTCCCGATCAAGCAGAGCTCGGGGCTTCATTTCCGCGTCGTGTCGATGTACGACGATCTCGTGGGCGGGGTGCGGCCGGCGATCGTCGCGCTGATGGGCGCCGTCGTCTTCGTGCTGTTGATCGCGTGCGCCAACGTCGCGAACCTGCTCATCGTGCGCGCGTCGGCGCGCGGCCGCGATCTCGCGGTCCGCGCCGCGATCGGCGCCAACCGCGCGCAGCTCGTGCGCCAGATGCTGGCCGAGAGCCTGGTCATTGCCGTGCTTGGCACGGCGCTCGGGCTGCTGCTGGCGCGCCTGGGCATCCGGGTACTGCTGGCGCTGGGGCCGAAGGATCTGCCGCGCCTGGGTGCGGTCGCAATGGATCCCATGGTGTTGGCGTTCGCGGTCTGCGCGGGCCTCGTCACGGCGCTGGCGTGCGGCATCGTTCCCGCGTTGCGCGCGTCGCGCACCGACGTCGTCGAGGTGCTGCGCTCGGCCGGCGGCCGGTCGGGCGGGTTGCGCGGCGGGCGCCGGCTGCGCAGCGCCGTCGTCGTCGCCGAGGTGGCGCTGTCGTTCATCCTGCTCATCGGTGCGGGCCTGATGCTGCGCAGCGTCCTCGCGCTCAGTCGCGTCGATCCGGGGTACGACCCGAACAACGTGCTCACGTTCTTCCTGCAGTCGCAGGCACGGCAGCTGGCGCAGCGCGCCGCGTTCATGAAGCAGGTGCACGAACGCCTGCTGGCCATCCCCGGCGTCGTCGACGCAACAGCGGCGACGCCGCTGCCGCTCGACGGCGGCACGATGAACACCCGGTGGGGCACCGAGGCCGCCGTCACCGATCCCGGCACGTTTCGCCAGGCGGACCTCAAGTTCATCCTGCCCGGGTACTTCAAGACGCTGCGCACACGGCTGATCGCCGGCTGCGTGTTCACCGAGGCGGACAACGACGTCATCGGGCCGGACGCGGCCAAACAGCTCATTATCGACGATGCGCTCGCGGCGCGGGCGTTCCCGAATCAGTCGGCCGTCGGTAAACGTCTGCTGGTCCGGCTGGTGTTCAACCCGGAGGCGGAGTGGTGGGAGGTCATCGGCGTCGTCGCGCACCAACGCCACGCCTCGCTCGCCGTGGATGGCCCGGAGGCGATGTTCGTCACCGACGGCTACGCCGGTCCCGGCGCCGCCGGGCGGTGGGCGGTGCGGACGACTGGCGATCCTGCGAGGTACGTCCCCGCGGTGCGGGCAGCGATCGCCGCCGTCGATCCGCGGGTGCCGTTGGCGGAAGTGCAGCCGATGACCGCGTTCGTGGACAAGGCAATGGCGCCCATTCGGTTCACAACGACCCTCATCGGCATCTTCGCGGCCGTGGCGCTGGTGCTGGCGGCCATCGGCCTCTACGGCGTGTTGTCCACCATCGTGCGCCAGCGGACCTCGGAGATTGGGATGCGGATGGTCTTCGGCGCGCCGCGGGCGAGCATCCTCGGTCTCGTGGTGGGCGAGGGCGTGAAACTCGGTTCCGCCGGGATCGTCCTCGGCCTGGCCGGCGCGCTGGCGATCACGCGAGTGATGGCGAGCATGCTCGTCGGTGTCGGCGCGACCGACCCAACGACCTTCGGCGTGATCCTGGTGCTCTTTGCGATCATCGCGATCGCCGCTTCGTGGATTCCCGGCCGCCGCGCGTCGCGGCTGGATCCGATGAATGCAATCAGAGAGAAGTAGTGGCGGCCGCGCTACCTGCACACGTCCGGCATGCCCGCAAACGAGCCGTTGGCGAGCAGGTGCGCCGCTGCCGGCGCCGCGCATCCCGACGCCGATCCGTGGGCAGTTGAGGGAGACACGACCAGGCGGCTCTCGGGCAGCGACCGTGCCACCTGCTCGGCGAACTCGGGCGGCGTGGACGGGTCCAACCAACCCGAAACGAGCAGGGTCGGTACGCGCGCGACCACCGGTGTCCGCGCGTCAGCTCGGATCGAGCCGCGGGGCCACTGCGCGCAGGCGTGTCGATACTGGTCGAACAGATACCTCCCCAGGAACGTCCCCGATGTCGCCTCCACGATGTCGCGCTCGGTGGGAAACGGCACGTCCTCCGAGCAGAACACCGAGAAGTGGAGGCCGTAGGCCAGCGTGCGCTCGAATCCGACTTCTCGATCGAAGTAGCGCTGCGCGAACTCGTTCAGATCGCGGGTGGCGACCGCGCGTCCCAGCAGATCCGGCAGCTCCAACGCTGTCTGCCCATTGTAGAGAATGCCGCGCACCGCGTAGCCGAAGTCACCGACGCTCATCCGTATCGTCGCCGGCGGCCCGGTGCGCCGCGTGATAGTCGCCCGCGCGGGCGCGGCGGCCAGGCGCCTCAGGATCGCGGCCATGTCGTCTGCCGGCCTGGGATGCGCGCGCCTGCACGCCGGGTTCGCCGCGCACGCCGCGAACACACGGTCGAGCGCCTGCTGCGCGGTGCGCGCGTAGGTCAGGGGCCCTCCCTTGTCGAACGGGACGACACCATCCAGGACTACGGAGCTGACGCGTCCGGGATAACGCCGCAGGTAGGCCTGCGCCATGCGCGTGCCGTACGACCCTCCGTAGAGCGAAACCTTCTCGTACCCGAGCCGCGCGCGAACGTCCTCCACGTCTTCGATTGCGAGGTCGGTTGTGTACTGCGTCAGGTCGGCGTCCTGTTCGAGCGCCGCACGGCAACGCGCCACCGCGCCACGATCGTACACGTGGCCGAAGGCGGCGGCCGGGTTTGCCTCGGAGTTGAAGCGGCAGTCCAGCGGATGCGAACCGCCCGTTCCGCGCTGGTCCACGATCACGACGTCCTGACCAGCGCGCACCCGCCTGGCCCAGCCGGCGGCGACGGGCGCCATCATCGTGCTGCCCTGGCCCGGCCCACCTGCGAACAGGAACAGGGCCTGGCGTGCGCCGGGCCGGTCGGCGCGAACAACCAGGAAGTGAATGTCGATGCGGCGTCCGCGTCGGGCCGCGCGGTTCTCGAACACCGTCAGCCGGCCGCACTCGGCCGGCGCACGGTCACGACCGTACGTGCACGGACGCAGTTCATAATCCTGCCGTTCGGCGTAGCCGCGCGCGATCCGGCAGGCCGTTCCCAGGCCGAGGGCCACCAGCAAACCCCAGCCGATGATGCTCAATTGCCTCATGAGCGACATTCCCTCGGCCTCACGCCCGGATCGATGGCGGGCGGCGCACGCTCCTCATTTTCTTCGGCCTGCTTCGCCTCCGGCGACGCTGATGCGCAGCGTGTCGCCCTCGGTCCGCACGTCCGCATTCTTCAGCGCGATACGCACCCCCTCGGCTTCGACGCGCAGCTGTCCTTCGCGCCGATCGACCTTCGGCTCGCCGCGCAGGCCCACGATCGTCATCGATCGGATGCCTTCGCCGAGCGGCTGACGGCCCGCCGGGCGGGTGAGAGCGACGATGCCGCCGAACGACCCGCGCGTATACGCGGGATTGGTGACCTCCACCGTGCCGGCAGCGTTCGACAACGTGATGTAGCGGGGATGGACCACTTCGCCCGCATCGAGCACGAGGAGGTTGATCGGGTCGAAGCGGGTGACGCGGAACGGTTCTTCGCCGCTGGCAATCTCGACCACCACGCGAGGCCCGGCCCGGCGCTGGAGTTCCTCGCGCAGCTGGGTCTGCCGGGCCGACAACTCCGCGATGGCCGTGGCGGCCCCGTTCTCGAAGCGTACCATCTCGATTGCTGAGAAGTCGGCACGCCGTGCGCCCGCCCGCGTGACGGCGGCCTCGAGCAGGGCGAGCGTCGTGTGTTCGGGCTTGTCGTCGATGCGGGCCTTCCAGTCGGACTGCAGGCGGTCCAGCAACAGGCAGATGGCCGCGCCCGAGTCGTAGTACCGCCACCGCAACTGATCGGCCGGCCGCTGCGCGCGCAAGCGGCTCGCGGTCTCGGCGCTTTTCAATCCGACCACGACCCTGGCGACGTAGTTGGCCGTTCCCTCCATCATCTCGAGGCCGGTTTCGAAGGCGCGGTCGTCGGCGGTCAGCAAGGCGTTGCGCTCGTGACGGACCTGGAGCGCGGCCGCCGCCCACGCGGCCGCATGCGACGCGTCTTCCGTTTCGAGCGCCCGCGCAAGCGCCTCGTCTTCGGCCAGCTTGCGCCGGAGGTTGCCCGGGTCCTTCACCGGGTAGGCGTAACGCGCCATCTCGTTCGGGCGGAAGTTGGTGTGGCGACGCAGCCAGAACACGTGGAACAGTTCCTCCACGTACGCCAGCAGCGTGCTCTCACGGGCGGAACCCGGAGTCGCAATGACCGTCGCCGTTCGCACACCCTCTATTTCAACGGTCGAGTTGCCCGCGATGGCCGGGTAGCGGCCCGCGCACGCGAAGATGCCAGGCCGGCCGGGAAGCGGTTTGAATCCGCGCGGTGGGCTGGGATGGCGGAGGAGCAACGTCTGCATGCCGTCGAATACGGCGATCGGCCAGTCCGACAGGCGAAAGCCGGGCCACGCCTGCCGCCCGGCGGTTTCGTCGATGGCACGCAGCAGCGCGAACACGTCGCCTTCGGGCGCCTGCCCCCCGGCGGGCGGGGCGAGGGTGGCGAGCGTGAGGATTACGGCAAACCAGAGCAGTCGATGAGTACGCATGATGCAGGATGTCGGCCTCACTACTCCGCGCGCAGAGCGTCCACCGGGTTGATGCGGGCGGCGCGCCGGGCCGGGAGAAACGCCGCCACGAGCGCGATGCCGAGAAGCAGGCCCACCGCCACGACGTGCGTGACCGGATCCTGCGGCGTGATCTCGTAGAGGAACGACTTCATCACGCGCGAGATCGCCAGCGCCGCGGCCGCGCCGACACCGACGCCGATGACGACCGGCACGCACACCTGCCGGACGACCATGCGGACGACGCCGGTTGCGTTGGCGCCAAGCGCCAGGCGCACGCCGATCTCCCGCGTGCGGCGTGCGACGCCCTGCGCGGTGACGCCGCCGATGCCGACCGCGGCGAGCAGCAACCCAAAGGCGGCCGCGATGCCGACGACCACCGCGTAGAACCGCGGATCCTGCCGCCGCTCCGACAGCGTCTCGTCGGCGCGCGTCATCGTCACGACCAGCCGCGGATCGATCGCCTCGATCGCCTTGATCGCGTCACGGGCGAGCCCCGCCTGCGCCTGGCTGGTGCGGACGACCATCGTGCGGGCCATGTAGAACCTCGAGCTGACGGGGTTGAGCGGCAGATAGACGGAAGGACCGGGCGCCTCGCGTTCGTTCGCCTCACGCAGGTCGCGCACGACCCCGACAATCTGGATCTCCCATTTCTTGTTGACGACGATGCGATGTCCGATCGGATCCTCCTTCGGCCAGTACTCCCGCGCCGCAGCCTGGTTGATCACGGCGACCTGCGGCTTCACGTTCTCCTCCTGCGCGGTCCAGAGTCGGCCGCTTCGCAGTCCGATGTTCACGGTTGCGAAGTAGTCGGCCGAAACGTGGCGGGTCTGCGGCCGCAGTTCATCCGGGCGGCCGACGATCGTCATCGAGTTCTCCGGGCAATATCCGCCGAGCACTCCCCAGTCCGATTCGCCGACAGAGACGACTCCGGGAAGCCTGCGCAGAGCATCGGCGGTGCGGCTGGCCAGCTGGCCGACCTGCGCCATAGTCGGGTACAGCCTCCTGGGAGCGACAAAGTCCGCGGTCCACAGTCGGTCCGGATCGAAGCCGAGGTTGATCGTCTTGAGGCGGACGAGCGTGTTCACGAGCAGGCCGCCGCCGGAGAGCAGCATCAAGAGGAGGGCAGCCTCGACGACCAGCAGGAGGCTGGCGAACGAGCGCCAGCGCGGCGTGCGGGCCATGGCCTGGCTGCCAGCTTTCAGCGCGTCGGCGAGGCCGGCGCGCGTCGCGATCAGCGCCGGGCCGAGACCGGCCAGCACGCCGGTGACCAGCGTCACAAGTGCGGCAATGCCGAGCATCCTGGCGTCGAGATCGACGCGCGGAACGATCAGCAGCCCACTCGGCAACAACCGGATGAACGTGTCCATCGCGGCCACGGTCAGATACAGCCCGCCCAGGCCGCCAATCGTCGCGAGGACCAGGTGCTCGGTCACGAGCTGCCGGAAGAGGCGAAGGCGCCCGGCGCCGAGCGCCGTCCGCAGCGCGAGCTCACGCGTGCGTGAGGTCGAGTGGGACAGGAGCAGGTTGGCGATGTTGACGCAGCAGATGAGGAGCAGGCAGCCGGCGAAGCCGAACAGCGTCAGGAGCGTCGGCCTGGCATCGCTGGCCATCTCCTCCTGCAGGAGTTGCACGCGGGCGTGCAACATGCTGCCATCGCGCAGCGGCTTGCCGAGGCGGCGCACGACGGCTTCCGCCTCGCGCTGGACCTGGGCCACCGTGACGCCGGGCTTCAACCGCGCGGCCACCGGCCACCTGCTGTCTGGCCCTTCGTACGGACCGCGGCGCGCGATGGGCACCAGGAGATCCGCGTTGGGTTCGCGCTGGCCCATCTTGACGCCAGGGCTCATGGGATGCCAGAAGCCGTCGCCCATCACGCCCACCACGGTAACCTGGCCCTCGACGAACGACAGCGTCCTGCCGATGACGTCGCGTTGCCCGTTGAACAGGCGCTGGAGGCCCGTTTTCGTCAGGAGGCAGACGGCCGGTTGCGCCACGTTCTCGTCGTCCTTGGTGAAGGCGCGCCCCCGGGCCGGCCGGACGCGGAATACCGTGAAGAACTCCGACGAAACGTTTGCGCCGTTGAACACCTGCGGGCCCTCGGCCCGCGCCACCGTGTAGGACTGGGACGCGTAGGGTGCGTACTCGGCCAGCGACTCGAGCAAGGCGTTCGACCGCAGGGCGTCGCCCTGGGTGCGTGTGATGCCCCACGAGTACTGCGGCCGCTTGGGATCGAACGCGCCGATATCCACCACGCGGTCAGGGGCCGGGAACGGCAGCGGCCTGAGCAGCGTGGCATCGACGACGCTCACGACGCTGGTGGCGGCGGCAATGCCCAGGGCGAGCGTGACGACGGCGGTGGTCGTGAACGCCGGGTTGACGCGGAACGAGCGCAAGGCGAACCGGACGTCCTGCGCCACGCTGTCGAACCAGCGTCCGACCGCGGTACGGGATCTGGCGGCGGGAGTGCTTGTGCTCATGACGAATGCTCCGTGAACGTGGCGAGATGAAACGAGCCGATCGTCTCCAGCCATTTGACGCTGGAAGCCGGCCTTCGGCCCCCCCGCGAAACCTGTGAGCGATCTCCGTGCCGCGCCGCCCGCTGCCCAGGAAGTCGAGGATTCCTGCGCGGATGCGCCGTCGATCGCGTCCGATCTGTCCGATTGCGGGAATTGACCCTGCCGGATGCGGACAAGAAAGTCGCAGGGCGGCACGTTGAGGCGCCTGTCCGACCCGCAATTCGGCGATGGAGGAACGATCGAGGCGGGATCGAAGAACAATGTAACGCGCGAGAGCGGTTCTGCGCGGCCGTGCGCGATCCCGCAGGCGGTCCGGACGCCCAGGGCCACCAGCAGGGCGCTACGGCGAGGCGCGCCGTAGCTCGCTGGCAATCGCCGAGCGCAGGCGGGGTATCATGATGGACCAAGGAGCGGATCGATGGCCTGGCAGAGAGTCGCAGACCTTCTGAGCGGCACCATTCCCACCGGCACGGACGTCACGGTGAAGGGCTGGGTGCGCACCCGCCGTGATTCCAAGGCAGGCCTTTCGTTCCTGCACGTGTACGACGGCACCTGCTTCGCCCCGATCCAGGTCGTCGTCTCGAGCACGCTGCCCAACTACGAGGGCGAGGTGCTGCGTCTCACGACCGGCTGCTCGGTCGAGATCGACGGGAAGTTGGTGCAGTCGGTGGGCAAGGGACAGGCGTTCGAGGTCCAGGCTGCTGCGGTCCGCGTCGACGGCTGGGTCGAGAATCCCGACACGTATCCCGTCTCGCCGAAGCACCACACCTACGAGTACCTGCGCGAGGTCGCGCACCTGCGGCCGCGCACGAACACCTTTGGGGCGGTCGCGCGGGTGCGGCACAGCATGGCCCAGGCAATCCACCGCTTCCTCAGCGAGCGCGGGTTCTTCTGGATCCACACGCCGATCATCACGGCCAGCGACGCCGAGGGCGCGGGGGAGATGTTCCGCGTCTCGACGCTCGACCTGGCCAACCTTCCGCGAACGACCGACGGGCGCGTGGATTTCACGCAGGACTTCTTCGGCCGGCCGGCGTTCCTGACGGTTTCCGGCCAGCTGAACGTCGAAACCTTCTGCCTGGCCATGACGCGCGTGTACACGTTCGGCCCGACCTTCCGCGCGGAAAACTCCAACACCAGCCGGCACCTGTCCGAGTTCTGGATGATCGAGCCGGAGATCGCGTTCGCCGACCTGAACGACAACGCGGAGCTCGCGGAGGCGTTCCTGCGCTACGTGTTCCAGGCGGTCCTCACGGAACGCGCGGACGACATGGCGTTCTTCGCCGAGCGCGTCGACAAGACGTGCATTTCGCGGCTCGAGGCTTTCCTGAAGGCCAGCTTCGAGCGCATGACGTACACCCAGGTGATCGCCGCGCTCGAAAGATCAGGCAAGACCTTCGAGTACCCCGTGCGATGGGGCATCGATCTTCAGTCGGAGCACGAGCGCTATCTCACCGAGCAACTGGTCGGCCGGCCGGTGGTCGTCACCGACTACCCGAAGGAGATCAAGGCTTTTTACATGCGCCTGAATGACGATGGGCGCACGGTGGCGGCGATGGACGTGCTCGCGCCGGGCATCGGCGAGATCATCGGGGGCAGCCAGCGCGAGGAGCGGCTCGACGTGCTGGATCAGCGAATCGACGCGATGGGCCTCGACAAGCAGTCGTACTGGTGGTACCGCGACCTGCGGCGCTACGGCACCGTTCCCCACGCGGGCTTCGGACTCGGTTTCGAGCGCGCGATGAACTACGTGACCGGCCTGGCGAACATCCGCGACGTCATCCCGTTCCCCAGGGCGCCGAAGAGCGCGGAGTTCTGAGAGCGCAAAGCGGATGGATGCGGGCGGGAGAGCGGGGGGTCGTGGCGGGACGTGGGGGGCGTCCCTGCGCCCCGCCGATTGCGTCGTTTCCAGCTGCCTCTACGCGCTCTGCGCTTCCGGCGCCCGCACGGCCGTTCTCTTCCTCCTGAATGCGATGGCGATCAGCGCCGACAGGACGGTTCCAAATCTCGCCAACGCCATGAAAGTGCCCGCCACGAGGTTGCCGAGGGTGGCCTCTGCCCGCAACGACTCGAGCACGGGGTGCATGCCCATCGCCTGCTCCCGCTCGAACTCTGCCTGCACCATCTGACCCAGGAAGTCGCGATACACGAATGAGACCGAGATGACGTTGTAGGTCACGTAGGTGAGGCCGGTGCATACGGCGATGACGATGCCGGCCAGCAGCGCGCTCCAGTAGGTCGTGCGTCCTCCGAGCACGTGTTTGCGATACCACCAGATCCCCGCCGCGATGCAAATGGCGAGCAACACCAGGCTGAGGCGTATGCTCCACCGCGTGAAGTAGAGCCCCGCGATGTACATGCTGACCCCGGCGATCACCTGGATCAGCCCGGCGGCGAAACCAACGACGATGAGCGCCGTCCAGCGATTCTTGTAGATGGTCATCATGTTCCTTCCTCGCGAGTCGACTGGCGTGTGACCGCCACCATGGCGTAACCTCTTCTTCGCCCTCGTTCGGTCTGCCGCATTCGACGCTGCGTTACCAGCGGAGTTCCGGCCCGCGGCTTTCGAATCCGCCTCGATCGGTCCTCGGCGCGTTCGCGCCTCGGAAGGTCCATCCCGACTGACCGGACGAAAGTCCGGAAACCCGACCAACTTTAGTGAGGGCCGCAAAACCTGACTCGGGGCCGGCGGGCGCCCGGTGGTAGGATGTTCCCGACTACAGGTTTCGCCATGGCGCACATAGTGGTGCTGGGTCTCGTGCTCACGCTGGTGGCCGGCGTCGTCTCGTTTGCCGTCCTGGTCCGCAAGATCCACGCGAAACCGAGCCGCCTCCCGCAGTCGATTCCCACCCCGCTGCTCCTGTACAACCTGTGGGTCGCCTCGTGGCTCGTGTCGCAGTACCTCGGCTTCTACCTGTTCCCGACCCTTTCACGACCCGTTGCGACGAAGATCAACGTGGCGATGGGTTGCACGGTTGTGATCCTGTGGCTGGCGTGGTTGCGCTCGCACCTGGTGCTGGTGGACCAGTTCCTCCAGTCGCACGTCTCGAGACTCGCCCGGCGCTGGGTCGGGTGGTCCGCCTGGGTGTTGATGGCGCTCCTCGTCGTGGGGTTCGCGCTGTGGGCCGTCAATCCGGCCTTGAAGCTGGTGGGGCTCATCCCCTACGTGGTGGCGAGCACTCTCGTCTTCCCCCGTCGCGCTGGCGGCAAGCGTGCTTCTCGCCATCGGCGCGCGCCGGCAACAGGACAATGATGTTCGCCGGGCCCTGACGGTCCTGTCGTCCTTGTACGTGGTGCTGTTTGCGCTGGACACCGCCCTCGGGCTCGTCGTCTGGGGCCTCATCGGCGACCCGGCGGGCCTGTCGGTCGACCTGGCGCTCGAACTTGCGTACAACGTGCTGACCGTTGTGTGGGTCACCCGCTACGCGGATGCCTTCGCCGAAGCGACGCCGTCGGAGGCGGAATCGGCTCAGGGATTCGACGCGCTGTGCGAGTCGTTCAAGATCAGCGCGCGCGAGCGGGAGATCATCGAGCTGATTTGCCAGGGCCTGACCAACCGGGAGATCGCCAGCCGGCTGTTCTGTTCATCTCGGTCGGAACCGTCAAGGACCACAACTACACGATCTTCCAGAAGGCCGGCGTGCGGAACCGTACGAAACTGGCGCGGCTCTTCACGCAACCGGCCGCTCATCGCCACCAGTCGCGGGCTGCGGCCCGGCAGGCGTCGGGCATCCGTCGCGTCATCTGACCCGACATCGCCCATGCCGCGCCGGGCGGTCACGTGCGCTGCCCGGCGGGCATGGGCGTGCTGCGGGAAACACCATCATTGTGGGGCACGCGGCCATCCGGCCGCGTGCCCCGACGGACCATCGACTGTCACATTCCTCCTACCATGAGAACCGCAGCGCGAAGCTCGTGATCCGGCCGCCCGGATCCTGCGAGGCGTTCGGGTCGCGCATGGCGGTAGTCACTTCCCAGCCGCTCAGCGCGCTTCCCGCGGCGCCGGAGGCCGCGGCCAGCCCGGTGATCGGGGTGAAGTTGACGTTGTTGAACACGTTGTAGAGATCCATCCGCGCCTCGATGCGGCGGCTGCCACCGAGATTGAACCGCTTGACGAAGC
>Ga0315282_10011423_pt1 | contig 13767 bp, 9 predicted proteins | sample YL17G07_20_MG_FD_203693 | JGI IMG/M metagenome (GOLD analysis project Ga0315282, IMG submission 203693) | Sediment microbial communities from Yellowstone Lake, YNP, Wyoming, USA - YL17G07_20 | ecosystem: Environmental > Aquatic > Freshwater > Lake > Sediment | place: USA: Wyoming | collected... | reverse complement strand
CCAGGCTGCCACCTCGGTAGTACAAGGCGGACAGGAGCGCTGTGTCGAGGTAGATGCTGGGCCTGCTTCTGCTCACGGGCGGTCCCCAATCGTCAATCCGAAATCGTCAATCCGCAATCCGGCCCGCTCCCCGTCGCCGTCCATGTTCCCGCCGCGTGGGCGGTGGCGCACAGGAGCAGCGCCAGCACGAGTGACGAGTGACGAGTGACGGGTGGCGAGTGACGCGCACTCCGGCCAATCCGCAATCCGCAATCTGAAATCCGCAATCGCATGTTCCCCTCCTCCATACGCGTGACACGGACAGCTATGAACGTGCTACCGGCCACGGAACGCAAAACAGCCCTTCAAGATGACACACGCTATCAAGCTAGACTCAATCATACCCCGACCGTTTATGCAAGTCTTTTCTATGGAATAGTTTATAGGTGCACAACGTGGTGCACATGTGCATAACGGTCAGGCTACAGGTTACAGGTTGGCGGCACGGGGAGACTGCACGAAGTGCGTTTCTGGACACGCTTCGGCTGGCGGGTGGGCGGAGACTGGGCGTGGCATGTCAAGCACTTGATATGCTAATGAATACCTACGTTTCACGTGAAACATTTTTCCGAATTTGAACCGTTTATCTTGCGAAGTTGCCAGGTTGGGGCTGCACGTGTGCGTTTCTGGACACGGCGAACCGAAAGGTTGCAGGTTTCAGGTTAACGGCACGGAGGAACTGCACGAAGTGCGTTTCTGGACACGGCTATACGGGTACGGACCGGCGCCGCGCATGCCTACGCACGAACGACAAGACGCTGGAAAATGACCTACACAGAACGCTCCATCGTTCCACTTTGTCGTCAACGCCAATCCCTTGCGCGGTCGAGTCTTAGTGCACATGTGCAGGATGGGCATCGCCGAGATGTTGAGCTTAACCGATTCTTAACCTGCCGCTCATCATGGGCTAACCGGGCCGTTCTATCGTGAAGGAGGAAAAGGGAGGGTTCGACTATGGCGCGAACAGCAGTGACGATTCTGGCGGCGTGCGGCCTCGTCGCGCTGGCCGGATGCGGGCAGCCCACGAGCGGGACACGGCCGTCCGGCGGCGGCAGGGCGCGGACAGTGACTATCAAGGGCTCGGATACGATGGTGATCCTGTGCCAGCGCTGGGCGGAAATCTACATGCACCACAATCCGGGCGTCACCGTGCAGGTTACGGGCGGCGGGTCGGGGACTGGCATCGCGGCGCTGATCAACGGAGGGACGGACATCTGCGCGGCATCCCGCCCGATGAAGGACAAGGAAAAGGAGCAGATCAAAGCTCGGCACGGCAAAGACACGACGGAGATACCCGTGGCGCTGGACGGGCTGACCGTCTATGTCAACGACGCCAACGGGGTCGAGCAATTGACAAGGCTAGAGCTTGCCGCCATCTACCAGTGCCGGATCACCGACTGGAAGGATGTTGGCGGCGCGCCGGGGAGGATCGTATGCTACGGCCGCGAGAACAGTTCGGGGACGTATCAGTACTTCAAGGAGCACGTGCTGCAGAACAAGGACTTCGCCACCGAAGTCCAGTCGCTCCCGGGCACGGCGGCGATCATCAACGCCGTCCTGAAAGACAAGAGCGCGATCGGCTACGGCGGGAAGGGCTATGAGACCAAGGGCGTCAAGGAACTGCGGGTAAGCACGAAGGCGGGCGAGCCGGGAACGCTGCCGTCGCTGGACAACGTGCTCACCGGCGCGTATCCCCTCTCGCGCAAGCTCTTCTTCTACACGGCGGGCGAGCCGGCTGGCGAGGCCAAGGCGTTCATCGAATGGGTGCTGGGCGAGGAGGGGCAGAAGGTATGCGAGCAGGTGGGGTACTATCCGATGCCCCGGAAGTGACGAGCGAAGCCGCCCGCGCCACCACGGGCGCGGACGCCCGTGTCACCACATCGCCGCTGGTGCGCAAGAGCGGCGGCGCGGTGAGCGACCGCATTGCGGCGTACCTGATCCGGGGCTGCGCGTGCCTGGCGATCGTCTCGCTGGTCCTGATCTTCGTGTTCATCGGCAAGGAAGCGCTGCCGGTGTTCACGTCGGGGGAGGTCCGCCAGGAAGCCGGCATGACCAGGCTTTTCCTGCCCGCGGCCGAGAAGCCGGCGTTCGCGTGGCAGCCGGTGTCGGAGCCGCCGCGCTACTCGCTGCTGCCGCTGCTGTTGGGCACGCTGAAGGTGACGCTCATCGCCGTCGTGGTGGCCATCCCGCTGGCGGTGGCCGCGGCGCTGTTCACCTCGGAGTTTGCTCCACCCTGGCTGCGCGAGATCATCAAGCCGGCCATTGAACTGCTCGCGGGCATTCCCAGCGTCGTGATCGGCTTCTTCTGCCTGATGGTTGTGGCCGGCTGGCTGCAGCAGGCGTTTGGCTGGACGTTCAGGCTGAACGCTGTGACGGCGGGTTCGGGGCTGAGCCTGGCGGTGATCCCGATCGTGTACACGATGGCCGAGGATGCGTTCACCGCGGTGCCGCGCGCATTTCGCGAGGGTTCGCTGGCGATGGGGGCGTCGCGCTGGCAGACGGCATGGCGCATTGTGTTGCCGGCGTCGTCGGCCGGGCTGCTGGCGGCGTGCGTGCTGGGCTTTGGCCGGGCCATCGGCGAGACGATGATCGTGCTGATGGCGTCGGGGAACGCGGCCGTTCTGTCGCTGTCGCCCGCTGACTCGGTGCGCACGTTCTCGGCGACGATTGCGGCCGAGCTGGGCGAAGTCGTGGTTGGGAGTTCGCATTACCACGTCCTGTTCTTCATCGGCGCGTTTCTGTTCGTGCTGACGTTCCTGACGAACCTGGCCGGCCATTGGTGGATTGGGCGGCTCCAGCGGAGGCTGCAAGGGGCGTCATGACGATGTACATGGCAATCCGCAATCCGCAATCCGCGGTCCGCAATGCTGCAGGCTGGTTCTTTGGGACGCTGACGGGCATCGCCAGCCTGATCGTCGTCACGATGGTCGTCATCATCCTCGGCAACATCGTCGTGAACGGCGCGGGCCGGATCAGTTGGCAGTTCCTGACGCGAACGCCAGAGATGGGCATGACGGAGGGCGGCATTTTCCCCGCCATCTTCGGCACGTTCTCGCTGGTGGTCCTGATGACGCTGGTGGTGGTGCCGATGGGTGTGGCCACGGCCTTGTACATGCACGAGTACGCGCCCAAGCGGTCGCGCTTGGTGAAGGTTGTGCGCCTGGCCATCCAGAACTTGGCGGGCGTGCCGGCGATTGTGTTCGGGCTGTTTGGCCTGGGGTTCTTCATCCAGTTCATCGGCCGGGGCATGGACCAGGGGCTTTACGGCGGCGACCTGCATTACGGGCAGCCCGCCATCATCTGGGCGGCGCTGACCATGGCCCTGCTGACGCTGCCGACGGTCGTGGTGGCCTCCGAGGAAGCGTTGCGTGCAATCCCGCAGAGCTACCGCGAGGCCGCCTACGCGATGGGCGCGACGCGCTGGCAGGTGATCCGGCGCGTGGTGTTGCCGCAGGCTGTCGGCGGCATCCTGACAGGGGCCATTCTGGCCGTCAGCCGGGGCGCGGGGGAAGTCGCGCCCGTGATGTTCACGGGTGCGGCGTACTTCCTGCCGTATCTGCCGACGCGCCTGAACGACCAGTTCATGGAACTGGGCTATCACGTCTACGTGATGACGACACAGTCCCCGAACGTCGAGGAGACGAAGCCCATCCTGTACGCCACGGTACTGGTGCTGCTGCTGCTCACCTTCTCCCTGAACTTCACCGCGATCATGATTCGGGCGCGCATCCGTTCTCGGCTGCGCGCGGGGCGCTAAAGAGTGGCACGGGCGTCCCGCCCGTGATGGAGACAACCTGGAATGGTGACGATGACCCTCGAGCGAGAACAGAAAGCCGTTCCGGCCGCAGCGCCGGCGGTGAGCGGTCCCGCTCTGCCGCCGCCCAAGCTGCGCACCGAGAACCTGTGTGTGCGCAGTTCCCAGGGGGAAATCCTGAAGAGCATCGGCCTGGAGGCGCGGCGCGGGGAGATTCTGGCCATCATCGGGCCGGCGGGCGCCGGCAAGACGACCTTTCTGCGGGCGCTCAACCGCATGAACGATCTTGATCCCGACCTGCGCGTTTCCGGCGAGGTGTTCCTCGACGGCTTCCCCGTGTATAATGCGGATGTTGACGTGGCCCTGCTGCGGCGCAAAGTCGGCATGGTCTTCTCGGTGCCGGTGCCCCTGCCGATGACCATCTTCGAGAACATGGTCTTCGGCTTGCGGCTGGAGTGGCATGCGGCGCAGGCGTTGGCGGAGGCGGCGGAGGCGGCGCTGCGAGCGGCGTATCTCTGGGACGAAGTCAAGGATCGGCTGCATGAGCCGGCACGGAACCTGTCGGGAGGGCAGCAACAGCGGCTGTGCCTGGCGCGCGCGCTGGCGCTGCGGCCGGACGTGCTGCTCCTCGATGAGCCCTGCTCGGGCCTCGACCCGATCTCGACGGCGAAGATTGAGGAGGCGCTGGAGCGGTTGAAGCAGGACTTGGCGGTAATCCTGGTCACGAACAACGTCAAGCAGGCCTCGCGCGCATCGGACCGCACGGCGTTCTTCCTGTTTGGCGAAATGGTGGAGTTGCAGGCGACAGAACGCCTGTTCACGACGCCGCAGGACACGCGGACGGCGGACTACATTTCGGGAAGGTTCGGCTAGTGGCGCCCAAACTTGAGACCAAAGCGCTGAACCTGTGGTACGGCGCCTTCCACGCGCTGAAGGCGGTGACCATGGCCGTTGCGCCGCAGGCGATCACGGCGATCATCGGGCCGTCCGGCTGCGGAAAGTCCACACTGCTGCGCGCCTTCAACCGCATGAACGACATCATCCCCGGCTGCCGCACCGAGGGGCAGATACTGCTGGACGGCGAAGCGATCAGCGGCAATGGCACGGAACTGACGGTGCTGCGGAAACGCGTCGGAATGGTGTTCCAGCGGCCCAACCCGTTTCCGCTGTCCGTCTTCGAGAACGTGGCCTACGGGCCGCGGATACACGGGCTGGTGACGGGCGCCGCTTTGGCGGATCGCATTGAAGCAAGCCTGCGCCAGACGGGCCTCTGGGAGACGTTGCGGGACAAGCTGGGCGCATCGGCGCTGTCCCTGGCGCCGGAACAGCAGCAGCGGCTGTGCATCTCGCGGCTGCTGGCGGTCGAACCCGAAGTGCTGCTGATGGACGAGCCGTGTTCGGCGCTCGATCCCGTGGCCACGGCGCGGATTGAGGAGTTGATGCTCGAGCTGAAGGCGCGCTACACGATCGTGATTGTGACGCACAATATGCAGCAGGCCGCGCGCATCTCCGACGATACCGCGTACATGCTGCTGGGCGAACTGCTCGAGTTCGGGAACACGCAAACGGTCTTCACGCGGCCGGCCGACCGCCGCACGGAGGACTACATTTCGGGGAGATACGGCTGATGCAGCGGCATTTCGACGCGCAGATACAGGAAGTGCTACAGAAGCTGGTGCTGATGGGCCGCCTGGCCGGCTCGATGATCGGGCTGGCGCTGCGCGCGCTCATGGAACGGGACGAAGCATACTGCGCGGAGATCGAGCGGAAGGAAGACGAGGTTGACCGGCTGCAGCTCGAGGTTGACGACCGGGCCATCAAGCTCACCGCGCTGCAGCAGCCGGTGGGCACCGACGTGCGCTTCCTCTTCATGGCCTCGCGCATCGCCACGGAGCTTGAGCGCATCGCTGATCAGGCCGTGAACATCAGCCAGAACATCCATTACCTGTTGCAGGCGCCGCCGCTCAAGCCGCTGATTGACCTGCCCATCATGGCCGAGGTGGCGCAGAAGATGGTCGGCAACGCGGTCGAGGCGCTCATCAAGCGGGACCTGGCTCTGGCGGACCTGGTGCTGAAGGAGGAAGAGAAGATTGACGCCTTCCGCGACCAGATCTTCCGCGAGCTGCTGACGTACATGATGGCCGATCCCGCGACGATTCCGCGCGCGCTGGCGCTCATCCTGATCTCGCGGAACCTCGAACGCGTCGGCGATCATGCAACGAACATCGCCGAGGAAGTCGTCTACCTGGTGCAAGGCCATGACGTCCGGCACCCGGCCGCCCAGGGACCGCAGCCCTGAGTCGTAGGCCGGGCGTCCCGCCCGGTCATTTCGGATCATGGGCGGGACGCCCATGCTACAAGGTCGAGGCGCGCCATGAACAAGGGCACGGTGGTGGTGATTGACGACGAGAAGGACCTGCTCGAACTGGTCCGCTACAACCTGGAGAAGGAAGGGTATGCCGTTGTCGGCGCGCTCGACGGCAAGTCCGGTCTCGACGTCGTCAGGCGGCAACTGCCCGCTCTGGTGCTCCTGGATCTGATGCTGCCCGACATGGACGGACTCGAAGTCTGCCGGCGGCTGCGCGGCGAGGGGCGCACGGCGAGCGTGCCGATCATCATGCTGACGGCGAAGGCGGCGGAGGCGGACCGCGTGGTCGGTCTGGAGGTGGGCGCGGACGATTACATCACCAAGCCGTTCAGCCCGCGGGAGCTTCTGGCTCGCGTGAAGGCCGTGCTGCGGCGTGGGGCGGGACAAACGCAGCCACGGGATGTGCTGCGGCGCGGCGAACTGACTGTTGATCCCCTGCGGCATGAGGTCACCTGCCGGGGAGACGCCGTCGCACTGACCGCCACGGAGTTCCGCATTCTGCAGTTCCTGGCCGAAAGCCCGGGCCGGGTCTACTCGCGCGACGAGATCATAGACGGAGCGCTGGGGCGCGATACGGCAGTGCTGGACCGGACGGTGGATGTCCATATCCTGGCAATCCGCCGGAAGCTGGGCGCGTGCGGCGAGTACATCGAGACGCTGCGCGGTGTGGGCTACAGGTTCAAGAGCGGAGAGTGAGGCGTGCTCCTGCGAAGCCGCTTGTTCTGGCGCCTGTTCATATCCTACACGCTGCTCGCCGGCGCGGCGGCCGCGGCCTTGGGGCTTTTCGCCGCCAACAGGCTGCACGCGACCCGCTTTGAGAGCATCCAGCGCACGCTCTACGAGGAGAGCCGGCTGCTGTACGAGCTCATTGCGGACGACCTGAAGGCCAACCGCACCGAGCCGATACGGGAGAAGCTGCGCACGCTGGCCGGCGCCATCGGCTGCCGTTTCACCATCGTCGCGAGCGATGGCAGCGTGGTGGCCGATACGGAGGCCGATCCGGCGATGATGGACAATCATCGTCTGCGGCCGGAGATCGTGCAGGCCGCGGCGCAAGGCGAAGGCGCGAGCACCCGCTGGAGCCACACGCTGCGGGAGGAGATTCTCTATCTGGCGTACCGCGCGCAGGAAGCGGACGGCACGGTCCACTTTGTGCGGCTGGCCGTGCCGCTGGCGCAGGTAAAAAAGGGGCTGCGCGTCTTCGATGAGAGTCTGCTCCTTGGCGTGGCGGTCGTGATCTTGTTGTCGGGCGCGGCGTGCTTTCTGCTGGCTCGGCGCCAGGCTGCGCCTGTCGCGGAACTGAGCGCGGCGGCTCAGGCCATCGCCGGCGGCGACCTGAGCCGGCGGACCTTCGTGAGAGGCGGGAGCGAAGCGGGACTGGCGGGCGGCGCGCTGAACAGCCTCGCGGAGTCGCTGGCGGCGGCGAAGTCCGACGCGGCCGGCGCCCGCGACGAACTGCTGGCCATCCTCGGCAGCATGAGCGAAGGCATCATCGTGACGGACGAACAGCCCAGGATTGTGCTGGCGAATGCCGCTGCCGCAAGCCTGCTGGACTTCCCCGCCGACAGCGCCGTCGGCAAGGCTTTGTGGGAGGTCGTGCGCGACGAGCAGGTGCTCAAGGAGGTAAGCACTGCGGGGCAAGCCCGCAGTGGCACAAAATCGGTCCGCTGCGCACCCGCTCGCGGACGCCACGTCACCGTCACCATCTCGCCCGTGGCACGGGCTTCCAGCCCGCGGCGCGGGCTGCTGCTGGTGCTCCATGACACCACTCAAGACGTGCAGTATCAGGAACTGCGCAAGGAGTTCGTTGCGAACGTATCCCACGAACTGCGCACGCCGCTGACGTTCATCAAAGGGTTTGTCGAGACGCTGCGGGACGGCGCTGTGAACGACCCGCTCAAGGGGCCGGAGTACCTCGCAACGATCGAAAAGCACGTCGCCCAGTTGATGAACCTGGTTAACGATCTGCTGGAAATCTCGCGCCTGGAGAGCCGGTCGTCCGTGCCGCGGCGCCAGAGCGTGAAGCTGCCCGAGCTGCTCAACAAGGTCGTGGAACTGATGCAGCCGGCGGCGCAGAAGAAGGCACAACGCCTGTCAGTCAGCCTGGCCGCGGAACTGCCGGTGATCGCAGGCGATCCGGATTATCTTGAGCGCGCCGTTGCCAACCTGCTGGACAACGCCATCAAATACACGCCGCGCTCCGGAGAGGTCAGCATTTGCGCAAAGACCGAGGGCCCACGAGTCGTCATCGAAGTGACGGACAACGGCATCGGCATTCCGGCGGAGGACATGCCGCGAATCTTCGAGCGGTTCTACCGCGTGGACAAGTCGCGCTCACGGGAAATGGGCGGCACGGGGCTGGGGTTGGCGATTGTGAAACATATCGCGCAAGCTCACGGTGGAACGGTCGAGGTGAGCAGCGAGGTGGGGAAGGGGTCCACCTTCCGATTGCTGCTGCCGCTCACCTGTGGTTGACCTGGAGGATAGCAGTCTGTCGTGCCGCCTGCAGCAACGTTGTCCGGCAATCCTGTTTGCTTCCTCTGCCCTCGGGCTGCTATACTGCACTCGCAACGAACATCGAACGCGTCACGGGGGCGGGAGTGCATGGCAACCGAGCCAGTTCCTCCACATGGGTCTGACGCGCCCACGCTGAGACCCGACGGCGGGCAGTCGGGTGGCGTTGCGCCCAGCGGCGAGACTGTTGATCTGCCCGGCAGCGGTCCTGCGGCGACGCCGACAATATCACCGAACTCGGGCACCGGCCCGACGCTGCCGCCCGTTACGTCATCCCAGGCTACCCCAGCCACGGGGCGAAGGTTCGGCGACTACGAGTTGCAGAGTGAGCTGGCGCGCGGCGGCATGGGCGTCGTCTACAAGGCGCGGCAGATCAGCCTTAACCGCACCGTGGCGCTGAAGATGATCCTGACCGGGCAACTGGCCAGCGCGCAGGAAGTGCAGCGGTTCCAGATGGAGGCGCGGGCCGCGGCGGCCCTCGACCATCCCAACATCATTCCGATCTACGAGGTCGGCGAGCACGATGGCCAGCAGTTCTTCTCGATGAAGCTGATCGAGGGCGGCAGCCTGTCGCAGCGCATCCCGCAGTTCGTTCACGACCCGAAGTCGGCAGCGCGGGTGCTGGCTGCTGTTGCACGCGCCGTTCACTTTGCCCACCAGCGCGGCATTCTCCATCGCGATTTGAAGCCGGCGAACGTGCTGCTCGATCCGGAACTCAACCCCTACGTGATGGATTTCGGCCTGGCCAAGCGCGTCGAGGAAGACAGCGGGCTGACGCAGAGCGGGACGGTCGTCGGTACGGCGTCATACATGCCGCCGGAACAGGCGTCTGGCCAGACGAAGTACCTGACGACGGCGTCTGACACGTACAGCCTGGGCGCGATCCTTTACGAGATGCTGACCGCTCATCCGCCGTTCAAAGGCGAGACTGTCCTCTCGACGCTGATGAAGGTGCGCAACGACGAACCGGAGCCACCGCAGAAACTCAACCCGCGTGTTGACCGCGATCTGGCCACGATTTGCCTGAAGTGTCTGGAGAAGGAGCCGGCGAAGCGGTACGCATCGGCCGAAGCGCTGGCCGACGACTTGGGGCGCTGGATGAAAGGCGAGCCGATCGCCGCGCGGCCCGCCACGGCTCTCGAGCGGTTCGTGAAGTGGGTACGGCGGCGGCCGGCGGCGGCGGCGCTCATAGGGGTCAGCATCATTGCGGCCCTTGCGCTTCTTGGCGGCGGACTGTGGTACAACGCGCAACTGCGCGTTGAGCGCGACAGAGCCACGAAAGCGGCGGCCGAGGCTGAGAAGCAAAGCCTGGACGCGCGACGCCGCCTGGCCGATAGCCTCCTGGCTCAGGGCAATGCGTTGTGCCTGGCGGGGCGTTTCTTGGAAGGCGAAGACCGCTACGGCGACGCGCGGAAGATTCTGACGGAACTCGGTGAATCAACGCTGCTCGCGGAAGTCGGACTGTTCGAGGCATACGAGCGCTCAGCCCTGCCGGTGAGAACGCTCAGCGGCCATAAGGAAATTGTCCAAAGCGTTGCGATCTCCCAGGACGGCAGGCTGGCACTGTCGGGAAGTGGAGACAAGACGTTGAGGTCGTGGGAGGTGCCGACGGGGCGCGTGCTGCAGACGTTCGTCGGGCATGAGTCCACGGTCAATTGTGTCGTGCTGCTGCTTGGTGAGCAACAAGTGCTTTCCGGCAGTTCCGACAGCACGGTGAAGCTGTGGGACGTGGCGACAGGGCGAGAGGTACGAACGTTCAGAGGTCATACCGAATCCGTCAGTAGTGTGGCGGCTGCGGGCAAGTTCGTGCTTTCGGGAAGCGCCGACAAGACGATGAAACTATGGGACATGGCCACCGGGCAGGAACTGCGCACCTTCACCGGCCACAAAGAAAGGGTCAGCTCCATCGCTCTCTCCTTTGACGGGAAGCTGGCACTGTCGGGAGGCCGTGACATGACGTTGAGGCTCTGGGACGTAGCGACAGGGCAGGAGGTGCGGACCTTCACCGGCTACACCCCCCATTTTGTTTCGAGCGTGGCGCTGTCGTTCGACGGAAAGCTGGCCCTCTCCGGAGACGTGCTGAATGCGATAAGGTTGTGGGACGTGGCCACGGGACGGGAGGTGCGAACCTTCAATGGCCATACATCCCTGGTGACAAGCGTGGCGTTCTTGGAATCGAACGGGAGACGAGCGTGTTCCGGGAGCTGGGACAAGACGCTTAGAATGTGGGACGTGGACACGGGACGGGAACTGCGGACGTTCAGCGGCCATGCGGCGCCGGTCACAAGCATAAGCGTGGCGAGGAACATGTTCTTCGGCATGGGCAGGTTCGCCCTGTCGGGAAGCCATGATGGGACTCTGAAGCTATGGAGCACGCAGCGGCGGGAGGTGCGGTTACTTACGGGCGATACGGGGCCAGTTGCGTTCTCCCCCGATGGAAGGCTGGCGTTGATGGCGGGATCCAACTCCGGGCTAAGGGTATGGGACCTGGCTACAGGCCAGGAAGTGCGAGCACCCTTCAGCGGCCACAAGTGCACGGCCTGCGCGGCATTCTCCTTGGACGGGAAGCTGGTGCTGGCGGCAAGCCCGGACAAGTCCCTGAGATTGTGGGATGTGACCACCGGGAAACTGGTTCAAACACTCACCGGACACACAGCCGAAGTGCGGCACGTCGCGCTCTCGCCGGACGGGAAGCTGGCGCTGTCGAAGAGCGATGATCGCACCGTCAGGCTGTGGGACCTGGCCACAGGGCGGGAACTGCCGGCGTTCGGCGACAGAATGGTTCGCTGCCTTGTCTTCTCGCCTGACGGCAAGTTCGCGCTGTCGGGAGGCTGGGACAATACGCTGAGGCTCTGGGAGGTGACCACGGGACGGGAGGTGCGAACGTTCAACGGCCATGCAAACCCGGTTGCCAGTGTGGTGTTCTCCGCGGATGGCAAGCTGGCCCTCTCAGGAAGCAACGACGAGACATTGAAGCTTTGGGACGTGGACACTGGACTGGAAGTGCGAACCTTCCGCGGTCATAAGGGGCCGGTTTACAGCGTAGCGGTTTCCCCGGATGGCAGACTTGCGCTGTCGGGAGCGGCCGACGAAGCAAGGCTGTGGGAGGTTTCGACGGGGCGCGAGGTGTGTACCCTCAGCGCCGACACCGCTTCGGCCTGGGGCGTGGCCTTTTCGCCGGCCGGGACGGCGATACTGTGCAGCGGCAAGTACCGTGACTACACGCGGCCCGCAAAGTACCGTGAGTTTGACGCCAAACTGCCCAAGGCCCAGGACGCTATCTTGAAGAACCCCGACGACACTGAAGCCCTGAGAACTTTCGGCGAATGGTACGCCTTCCACGACATCTCTGATTGGGCCGTTGAATTCCTCGAACGCGCGCGCAAAGGCGGCGCAGATGTCTCATCGCTCACGCTGTCGCGCTGTTACTGGCAACTCGCCAAGCTCCCCGAGGCCGCCGCGGAGTTTCAGAAGGAACTCGCCCGCGTGCAAGCCCAGCCCGTCCCGCAGGAGGCGAAAGCCAAGCTCGCCCGCGAGCAGGAGGAACTGTACCTGAACCTCTGCCTCCAGGCGGCGCAGAAGCCCGCGCCGGCCGACAAGCCTGCCGGCGGCAGGTAGCCCGCACGCGCCTGGACCTCCTCTTGCTTGCTGATGCGCCACCCGCGCATCACTCCAGGGTGAGCGTGGCCCAATTGTTCGGGTGCAGCCTGCTCTCGGACGGAATGTCGTTATTGATGGAAACCTCGGGGCTCTTGTCGGACCACATGTAGCGGATCGCGTTCTTCGTGCCGCCCTGGTTCCCGTAGATCACGCCCACGTCGCCGATGAGAGTCAGGCCGCTCTTGGGGGTAATGCCGAGCGCCGCCCACGGCACGGCGACCTCGACGACATAGCTGTCCTTTTCGGCCTTACAGTGCATCGGCAGGTCGTTCCACGCCACGATCTCGTCGAACGTGTCGGTCCCCGAGCTCTGGGTTGTGAAGCTCGCCTTATTCGGCTTGTCCTTGTCCGCGGTCACGGGCCGGTAGCGTGTGGCAACCATCTTTCCTTCCGGCGTGCGTGCGATGATGATCCGCGTGTCGCCGACGGCCATGCGCTGCTGGTTCTGCCCCCGGACTTCCCGCTGGCTTTCGTCCGTGCCGAGGTACAACTCCACCGCGTCGCCGCTCTTGAAGAGCAGCTTGTTGTCGGTGGGGGTGTTGATCAGGGGCGAGTCATCGGCCACCTGGAAGCGGGCGTAGAGGTTCTGGTCATCATACCCGAGTTGGGCCTGCGCCTGCCGGTTGCCTTCCATGAAGATGGTCAAGGTTGGCGCCGCGGCCCATTCGTCGTACTTGCCGTCCGCCGCGGCGTTCTTTAAGCGCGGGATCTTGGCCAGCTTTTTGCCGAGCGCGGCCTGTTGCGCGGCCACGTTCTGCTTGGCGTTCTTCTCGCCGGCGCTTTCCATCGCCGCCGTCACGTTCACCAGAGAGGTCTGCCGCTTGATCGTGTCCAGGCCCGTCAGTTCCCACAGGCGGCAGTCGGCGTCGCCGCCCAGGAAGTAGGTTCTGCCGTTCGTGGGGTGCTGGAAGAGCGTGCCGTTGAAGTTCTCGGTCAGAACCATGTGCTGATCGAGCGTGTAGACGCTGCGCTGGTCCTCGCCGAGCGCGTCCACGAACAGGCCCTCCTTCCTGTCCAGCAGGAAGTATTGGCCGTAATAGCCGGTGAGGGCGACCAACTCGGGGGTGGTGCCCGTGGAGAAACCGCAGACGCCGACCAGCGCCCCGGGCCGGTAGGCGTCGGAGGTCCAGGCGAAGGCACAGTGGGCGTTCTGGTATTCCCAGAGCTTGGCGCCCTTGGCGGACATGGCGGCCACGCGGTGGCCGGAGCCTTGCTCGCGCTGGCCGCGCTCCAGCGAGCCGCCGGAGACCAGCACGTAGACGTTGCCCTCCGCGTCCGGCACATACGTTGACACCGCGCCGCCATCGGGATCCTCGCCGATCGGCGTCGGCTTCGCGGGATCGCCGTACTGGAGCCCGCCCTTCTCGTTGAAGCCGAGGAAATCCCAGCGCACGATTTTGTAGGGCTTTGTGGTTTTCTGGCCGCCCTGGCC
>Ga0315282_10011422_pt1 | contig 13767 bp, 11 predicted proteins | sample YL17G07_20_MG_FD_203693 | JGI IMG/M metagenome (GOLD analysis project Ga0315282, IMG submission 203693) | Sediment microbial communities from Yellowstone Lake, YNP, Wyoming, USA - YL17G07_20 | ecosystem: Environmental > Aquatic > Freshwater > Lake > Sediment | place: USA: Wyoming | collected... | reverse complement strand
CAATAGACAAGGACGGCCCGGTCGGGAATTTGAGATTTATGGGGAGCGTGAGGATCGCGGCTCCGCGGCCGCTTCAGGGGTGTGTAATTGACCAAAAGACTGTCGATTGAGCCCGAGGTCAGGCCAAAAAAAAGGCGCGGCCGGCCGAGCTTCGTGAAGTCACGGTCTTTGGCCCAATCGGGCTGGCTGACGACTCCGACCTTGTGGCCTTTAGCGTCCAGGACCCGGGCGATGACGCCGACGCCGGAGAGAGGATGGTCGGCATAGGGCTCCCCACTGATGAGGATGACGTCAAATCCGGAGCCCTTGGCCGAAATCATCTTAATACTTTTCCCGTTTGAAGACGAAATACGCAAACCCTGAATTCATGACGAGCAAGCCGCCGGCGATGAGAAAAGGGTATTTCAAACCGATATTATACCCCAGCGGCGAGAAAACCAGGCTCCCGACCATGTTGCCGAGCGTCTGGATGGCCAGGAGCAGGCCGGAGCTTCCGCCGATTGTTCTCTGGGCGAAAAGCCTGGAGATGAATAGGACGACCAGCGCGCTCAGCATCCCGTCGCCGACCTCATGGACCACCCGGAAACAGAAGGAGAGATAGACGTTTCCGGTCGCCATGAGGGCGAGGCCGAGTCCCGAAAGGAGCATCGAAATAATAAAAACGCGTTTGTTGACCGCAGGACGAGTTTTCAAGAGCCCCACGAAGAAGGCGGAGAAGGCCATGGCCAAGAGAGCCAGCGACATAAAGAGAGCCAGCTGCAGGTTATTCAACCCGAAATTCTCTCTCAAGAAGGGACTGTAAACCGTCCCTTCGACTCCCCAGTGAAGAGCCAGGATGAAGATCAAAAAAGAAAAGAGCATCGTCTTCCTGCGGAGGAGATTCGATTTGTACTCCTTGAGAGTCACGAGCTCAAACCTCTCGTCGCCGAGTCGCCCGGTCATTGACAGAACGGCGAGAAGGATAGCGGCGTAGGCGTAAAAAAGCACTTGAAAATTGGCCAGGTGAATCAGGAGTCCGCCGACCAAAGTCCCGCAGGCAGTTCCGAGAGCCAGCCAGAAGGCCAGCCGGCTGTACTTTTTGTTCTGGTTGAGCGCCGTTTCGTCCTTGTAGTAAAGGCTGTTGGTCGACACGTCCAGAGCGTTGTTGGCGACCCCGATGAAAAGAAAGAGGAGGGCCATGACCACAAAAGTGTGGCTGCGGCCGGCGGCCACAAGAAGCAGGCTGAGCAGGACGAGGGCCGCCTGGATAACCCTTTTAATCGATAAGCGGTCGTTGATCCACCCGGCGGGAAAGGAAGAGAGCAGGGGAGCAAAGGCGTAGAGGGATATGATCACCCCGATCTGCCAGCCGGCCAACCCGATCTTCAGGAAATAGAGGGGCGTGAGAAAAAAAACGGAGTTCACGGCGAACTTCCGCCAGAAGTTGATGACATGGATTCTTGTCACCGCGCTCATCCTGCGAATTATACATATTTCCCTATATCAGAGTCTTCTTTTGCGTTTCGGCGCTTGTGAGGGCAATAAAAAGAGGGCACGGAGGAAACGCAGTGGAATTCTAGACCTAAACCCGACTGCGTGATCCTTTACTTAATAGATCTTGCGCCACTTGGCAGTGTCTAAATTGAAGGCCCAAACCCGGCCTCTCATGAAGTCAGTGACCAAAATATTTCGGCCCACGGATTGGACCGGAAAAGCTTCATTGAATCCCCGGGAGTTCGGGATTCTGACCGATTTTTGCTCTTCAAGATTCTGGCCCAGAATTTTCAAGTAAGATCCGCCTGGCCCTGAATCGGTGAGAACGACTTTCGTTTCATTGTCAATCCAATCAAATGATGGATTGGAGGACTCCAGAATCACAGATTTAACCTTGATAACCCTGTCCTCGGGCAGAGAATAGACGCCCAGCTTGTTTTTATCAGCGACGAAGACAATCAGCTCTCCGCTCGAGCTCCACTGGAAAGCATTTATGGAGCGGGCACTAAAGATTTCTTTTTTGCCCAGCGTCGCCGGGTCGCAGAGGGTCAAAATCTCCTTCGAATCGTTATCGTCAGAACGGGTAAAAGCCAGGGCGTTTCCTTTTGGAGAGAGTATCCGGCCGGCATAGATGCTTCTTAAGCTCCCCTCGGCCATCGTTGTCCACCTGCCGTCCTCAACGGAGAATTTCAGAATTTTTCTCTCGGATTCGGGTCCTCTTCTCTTGGGAATGGAAACAAAGACCAGTGACCGGTCGGAGTCCGTCCAGCCGGCGATGAAATATTCGACCTTAGGGAGACTGAGCGGAAAGCTTCTCAGCCCGGTTCCGTCCGTATTGATAATGCCAAGAAATTTCGCCCCTTCGCCCCAGGGAACTGCCGCAAAAGCAACTCTCCTTCCGTCGGAAGAGAGATGACAGCCCCAGAAATATTGGTCTTTGAAGGCCGCATTTTTTTTATCGGCATCAAGGAGACATCTCTGGTTCGAGCCGTCCCTGTCCATGATCCACAGTTCCTGACTGAATGTGCGCTCATCGGCTTTTCTCAATTCCCCATAAATGACCCTGAAAAAGGCGATCTTTCCGCCGCCCAAGTTGAAATCCGGGTACACAGATTTCAGCCCAATTCTCTGGAGCCTGGCTTGTTTCAAATCGAACCTAAAGATCGAACTCTCCGTTGCAAAATAAGCCGATCCCGCATAAGTCTGAACTTTAGACACATGTTCCCCGTTCTTTATGCCCAGATACCGCCCCCCGAAAATCCAGGCGGAGGTGATGACAAAAGAAAGGCCTACGAAGAGCAAGCAGAACTTTAAGAAGGTCATGACTTTCTTCCGGGCCTGGGAAAAATCAGTTTTGAGAAAAGTCAGGATGGAGGCCGCGATAAAACTCAATGGCCATAAGACCAGAAGGCCTAGCGGTCTGCTCAGATAGGGATTCGTCGCCTCGAGAAAGATCTGGTACCTGGCAAACAAGAAAAGCTCAGCGACCCCAATCAAAATGGCGACGAGAAAAATCGTGAATTGTCTGTCCGAGAGAAAAGAGATGGAAAAGGCCACGGTGTAGGCCGAAACCGAAAAGAGGAGGATGAAAAAGAATAGAGAATAACTCCCCGGGTAGGCCCACAGCGAATAGCTTTGAAGTATTCCCTTGAGACCTGGGAGGACATTAAAAAGCAGCAGAAAGAAGCCAACGATCAGAAACAAGAGGAAGAGGAGAGCGATATACTTGGTGAGCCAAATAGCCCATTTTTTGATCGGCCTCGAAAGAAGATAAGCCCAGGCGTCATCTCTGAACTCTGTATAAAACCCGCCGGATCCGAGCAGCAAACCAAAGATCGGGAGAAAAACCAGGATGATGGCTTCCGAAAGGAGGAGAGTGAATTCCTTCTCTCCGGAGAACTTCAGATAAAAAACCGCAAAGATGATAAGGAGGGCTACGGCGAAAATGAGGAGGTACGACTTTTCCCTGATTTCTTTGAGGAATAGTTTCCCGTACATCAGTTCCTCCCTCGATTTCTTTTTTTATTCGGCCCGCCCGCAGAGATGAAGCTTGTGAAAATCTCCTCCAGCGCCAGGGACTCTTTTTCCAAACTGATTGGACCGAGCGCTCTCAATCGTTTCTCTTTGTCTTCATCCCAGGGATAGACGGTCAGCTCGCATCGATTAGGACCCTGTTTCTCCTGTAAAATTCCATCGAAGCCCCATTTCACCGGTAAAGGGCCCTCGAAAGTCAGCCGGATTCTTTGGGTCAGGCTCTTCACCGTTTGATAATCTTCGTCGAGGATGAGATTCCCGCACTCGAGGATTCCGAGCCGCTCTACGATTCTTTCCAACTCGTGAACAAGATGGCTGGAGAAGAGGATGGTTGTCCCTGCATCTGAGAGTTCGGCGATGATGTCTTTCAAAAAATCCTGCCGGGTGGGGACATCGATGCCGGAGGTCGGGTCATCCAGGACGAGAAGCTCGGGTTTGGCCGCCAGAGCCACGGCCAGCCCCAACTTGAGCTTCATGCCGCGAGAGAGTTGGCCGATTTTTGCCGCCCCGGGAAGAGAGAACCTGTCCAGATAATCCTCCGCCTTCTTCGCGTTCCAGGCCGGATAAAAAGCGGAGTTGAAAGCGAGGAGTTCGCTGATCCTCATCCACCTGAAGAAGAATGCTTCTTCCGGGATGTATCCGATCTCTTTTTTGTAACTCGAGTCATTGAATTTGATTTTCTGTCCCTTGTAGAACATTTCGCCCGAGTCGGAAGGGATAATGCCCATGATGATGCGGATGAGTGTGGTCTTGCCTTCTCCGTTCTTTCCCAACAATCCGTAGACCTTGCCTTTTTCCAAGGTCAGGTTGAAATTTTGAAGCACGTTATTCCGGCCGAAAGCCTTGGAAAGGTTATGAATCCTCAGGATTTCATTCATTGGCGCCCCCGCTCGTCTTGGCCCCGGCGTTCCTTCGGAGCCTCTCTTCAAACAACGCGATGATTTCCTGGCCCTTCAGGTTATACCTCTTGGCCTCCTCGATCGCCTGGTCAAAGATCCCGATCAGGAAAGTCCGGCGCTCTTTCTCGATCAGGGAGCTTGAGTTATCGGTTACATAGCACCCTTTGCCTTTTCGGCTGTAAATGAACCCTTCCATTTCCAGCTCCCGGTAGGCGCGGGCGACTGTATTCGGGTTGATGATAAGGTCTGTGGCCAGGTCTCGTATGGAGGGGAGTGGTTCCAGAGCTTTGAGCTTTCCCTGGGTGATCTGGCCTTTTATTTCTTTTTTGATCTGCTCATAGATCGGGATGAAGCTTGTTGGATCGACTTTGATCACTTTCATCGCCTCCGTATCACTGTGCTATTTATATAATACAGTTTGCGGATTTGTCAAGCTTTTTTTAAAAACTAATGCAAACGCGATAAGTAACTTGACATGGTCAAGGTGGCGCCGGAGGCCACCCTTGGGACCCCGTAGCGGAGGGGGGCCCGTCGGCTTGTCTGACGGGGGAACCGACGGGACTGGTTCCTCGGGGTCCGGGGGCCAGAGGGTGGGCTCCGGCGCCACCTTGAACGGAGGTTTCGCATTAGTTATTGCGTTTGTTTTAGTCAAGTGTGGGCTGAAGCCGATATAAAAACGGGCCCCTTCCCATGACGAGAAGGAGCCGGTTCCTAGAAGTCCTTGATCGCGCTATCAGCGCTTTTTCAGTTCGACGTCGCCGCTGAAGGTCGTGAGCTTGATCGAAGCCCCTCCCTTGTTGACGACGCCGTGGATCTCTTTGCGGCTCAACTTGCCCGAGACTTCGATCGGAAAATCGCTTTGGATATTTCCGCTGAAGCTCGAGGCTTCGAATTCAAAAGCCGAGTCGGCCGGAATAGTCATGACCACGTCGCCGCTGTGGGAATTGAGGCTGTAGCGGCCCTGAGGATTGATCCTGCCTTGGAAGGTCAGGTTCCCGCTCAGAACCTTAGCTTTGACCACCATCGCATCCGAGACCTCGCTCAGGTCGATATCCCCGCTCACCGTCTCCGCTTCGATTGACCCCTTGATCCTCGTCGCCGCGATCCTGCCCGAAACCGTCTTCAAGTTCACGTCGCCCACGATATCGGCCAGCTTCAGCTCTCCGCTGACGGCATCGCAATCGGCACCCATCGCCGCTTTCCGGACGTCCACATCCCCGCTCACGGATTTGGCGATCAACGCTCCGCCGACGCCTTCGACGGTGATGTCGCCGCTCACATCCTTGAGTTCCGCCGAAGCCTTATCCGGAATCCAGAGGACATAGTTGACAGAGACTTTGAGCGACTTATGGAACAAACCCCCCAGGCGTTCCGGGTATTTCGTTTCTATGCGGAGCACATTCCCGACTTTGTTCACCTCGATCGTGACTTGGGCCGCATCCTCTTTCGCCTTCTCAGCGCTGGAGGCCTCAGTCACTTTGGTGGCGTCGATCTTGACCTGCTCCTGAGGCCAGGTCTTGACATCGATATCCCCCGAGACGTTGCTCAGGTAGACCTTTCCGTCTTTGGCCAGAGCCTCTGTTCTCTCAAACTTCTCCTTGAACTCTTCCTTTTCTCCGGCCAGGCAACGGAGCGGCAGATACGCTCCTACCAAAAACAGACTGATCAGCAAGACCGCCGCTTTTCTTATTTGGTTTGTCGGCATGAGTTTCCTCCTTTGCTTGTGTTCGAGATTTATAAACTCGTCTTTGATTCTTTGCTCAGAGACGGCTTCTTCCTCATTTCCATAAGGTCGTTCAAGAAATTGACCTTCTCGCCGTAGGCGGCCAGGAGATAAGTCCGCGCTCCCAGGTCGTTGGGGTCCTGCCGGACCGCCTGCTCACAGGCCGCAATCGTCGCATTGATCACCTGGAGATTTCGGCTGAGGACCCTGGCGAGCTCGGGATCGACGCCGTTCTTTTGAGAGGCCAGAGCCTCATCGAGCGCCTTGATCGCCAACTGGTAATGGTGCTCGGCCTCCTTCAGCTTGGCCAGGGGATCGCTTCTCCCCCAATGCCGCGTGCCCAGAAAAATCCCGCCGGCGACAACGGCCAGCACGACGGCCACGGTCAAGGCATAGCGAACCGCGGGCTGGAAGGCAAAAAATCCTCGCCCCGGCCTTCGAGACGCTGCTGCCAGGCGGACGTCCCTTTTCTCTGCGTCCAGTCTCGCCCTGATCTTCGACCAGACGGCATCTGAGGGAGCAGGCGCCGAGAGGTGCCCGGCTTCCTTGACCACAGCCGAAAAATCCGCCAGGAGCTCCCGGCAGTCCGCGCAGGCCGCACAGTGCGCCCGGAGCGATCGTTCCCGACGAGAATCAAGCTCTCCGTCCAGATATTCGCTGATCAACCTCCTGGCTTTCGAGCATCTCATGATCTGTCTCCTAAGAAAATGCCTTTCTTTTTGAGGTATTGCCTCACCTTGAGCCGGGCTTTGAACAGCTGCGACTTGGATGTTCCTACAGAGCAGCCCAGCGTCCGGGCGATCTCCCTGTGTTTGAACCCCTGGACATCGTGAAGCACAAAAACGCTTCTCAACCTGGCGGGCAGGGCCTGGATCGCTTCACCGAGAGGCTTTCGTATGTTCCGTTCGTGATCGTCATAAGAGGCTTCCTCGAGCTTGCCTTCGATCTCGGCCATGGGGATCGTTTTCTGAGATCGGCTCTTCTTCTCCCTGAGGAAGCTATAACACTGGTTGAGGGCAATCCGGTAAATCCAGGCTGAAAAAGTTCCCGAGTCCTTCACGTCCCCCATGTGGGTGAAGATCTTGATGAAAATATCCTGCAACAGGTCTTCGGCTGTCGCTCGGTCAGAGCTGTAACGGTAAGCTAGATTGAAAACGGGCTGTTTGAACTGCTGGTAAATAGTTTCCATGGCCGCCACGTCCCCTGCAGCGGCGCACCGAACGAGGGCTTCCTGAGAATCAGCGCGATCCATGTTATTCTTCATCGCCAGGCCAACCAGGTCCCGGGTTTTGGCGCAAACCTGGGCTGTATTATCGCTCATTTGTCCTTCAAGCACCAGCGTCGCGGCCGAGGTATCCATCTTGGTGATTCCTCAACCGATAAAGATGCAAAAGAAGGGCAAAAGGTTGCTAAAACAAAACAAAGTGAGCCGTGAGAGCGGTGAGCCTTGAGCAGTCTATTTCAGCCAGGCGTAGCCGATCTTCACGAAGAAGGTCCGGTCGGTTTGGGTCAGATCCAGGCCCGGCATCCCGAGATAGTTATCGGAATACCCGAGGAAAAGCACGGTCTGGGGGTTGAGCTTGTAGGAGAACAAGAATTGGCTGAAGAATGTTTTGGTTTTGGCGGTAACGGGGAAGGAATAGAGGTCGGGATTGCGACTCACGTCTTGATACTGAAGAATCGCCCTGACGAATGTCCGGACATTGAAATTATAGACCAGGCGGGCCTGGCTCAAATTGGCCGTGTAGATCTCGTTTCCCTTCAGGTTGAGCCGCTCATAGACATGGCTGAAGTTGAGGTTGATGTGCCGGCCGACATTGTATTCCAGGCCCGGCATCAGACTTACGACCGAGGCCAAACGCGAATTGGTATAATCGACGCTGTCGCCGACTTTCCCAGAAAACTGAACCCAGACGCCGGAAGCCGGCTTGAGCTCGCCGCCGAGCGAGAACTGATTGCGGTCATAAATGGCAGAATTATAGAATTCTTTCAGCCGGCTGAGCGTCACCCTGATTCTTGACTGCAGCGGGCCCATATACCCCCCATAAACGGAAATCGCCTGGTCGGTCAGCCGGCCATGGATAGTCTCTCCCCTTGATCCCTCAACCCCGAACTGGAGCTGGGTAAACCAGCCTCCTTGCGTCCCCCAAACCTGCCGCGTCAGCCCGCCGTTCAGGCGGCGATAATCAACCTGAGGGATGAAGCCGGAGTCGGCCCGCAAGTTCGAGGTCAGGGCGCCCCCATTGGCCCAATAAATCCACTCGCGGCCCACGTGCTGAAAACTGGCTATGAGCCCGTCACCCCCGAATGGCCTCGATGGCTGGCGGAATTGAACGGCGATCCCCTGCGGATACTCGGATTCCGAATGGAGGTACTGGAAACGAAGTGATTTGGTCCTGGAGAGCCAGAGGAAACTATCAAACCCAAGGACATGGTTGTAGTAATTCGTCCCGACGCGACCGGCATAGAGAACGCCAATAGTCGAAGCCCGGCCCAGATCTCGCCTGTAACAAAAAACGCCGCTCGTAACCCCCTCCTCAAGGGACGTGGAGGTCGACCCCTGGTTGGAGGGGAAAATCAAGTTGTTGATCCGGTCGTAGGCGCCGAAGAAGCCGATCGCGTTTTCCCCCACTTTTCCTGTCAGCTTGATCCCGCCGGCCGGATCGGCCACCGTACGGGTAAAAACGGCCTGGAGAGGGGTTAGGAAAAAATCGGCGCCTTCAAGAAAGAAGGGTCTCTTCTCGGGATAAAAAAGGGCGAATCTGGTGTTTACGGCCAACTGGGCCACATCGGCCTCAACCTGGGAAAAATCAGGGTTGGCCGTGGCATTGAAAATCAGATTCGGCGTGATACCCCAGCGGGCCGTGATACCGGGTTCCGCCTCGATTTTCCCTGCTTTGACCGGCCCTGCCGGGAAATCCTGGCGCAAGTCGGTGCGCTTGGAAGTCACCGTTGGATCAATTTCGATGTTCGAGCCGGGACTGATGCCGTGAATTCCCGAAATCTTATTAACCTGGCAAAGCAGGCAGAGGACATTCCTGTCCCTGGGATGGGTTTCCATCCTGTGCCTGACGTTTCGAGGCCAGGAGCGCTCCGCGCTGAATCCCCAAGTCTGTTCCGCTTGGGTCCTCGGGAAGCGGAGCTGGTTGAAAGGGATGGCCATCTCGATCGTATATCCCCAGTCGGTGATTTTTCCTGCCGAGTCCCAGATCGCGTCCCAGGAAAAATCTTCGTAGCCTTCCTGCTGGCTGAAGTTGGCATCAGCCTGGACCCCGAGCGGGTTGACCCGGAATTCAAACCCGCGGCGCTCGTCGTTGAAAGCATCGATAATGACATTGATGTGGTCGTCTTGGATAAACGTGTCGCTTGCGTCCCTGTCCATGAGATGGGCGCGAATCTCACCGGGATCAGGATCATAACAGCGAAAAGCGATGTAAAATTTATCATGATCGTAGGTGACCAGACAGTCGGTATCGACCGGCGGAGCGGCGTTATCCCCCGGCATCCATTCGTAGGGGAGCTTCATGACTGTGGCCTTGGACCAGGCCTCTTCGTCCAGGATGCCGTCGACTTTTATTTTTGAAGCGGCAGGACTGATCTTATATGAAGCCGCGACAGGAGGCTTGGGCAATTCCTCGGACCGAGAATACGCCCCCACGCCGGGCCTAGCGATAAGCACAACCGCGGCGAGTGCCGCCGGGAACAAGAGACTCTGGATCTTCATAGACTCCTTCTTCCAAACCAAAGCTTAAGATAGATTATACGGGGCGAACATGATTTTTGTTGCCAATGGAGTCTAAATAGTTTATCGGCTCCCAACCCTGAGTCCGTCTTGACCGCTCACTGCTCAGTGCTCACTTCTTAATGTGTTTTGCCTTGACAATTGAAACAAAAAGAAAAAAAATATCGTCATAGAGAACGGCACGAGATTGGGTCGCAAGGCGCCAAAGGAGCGAACATGAAAAAGTCCGGCCAGGTCCTGTTAGTCCTCGGACACGTCTTTCTCTCTTTGGTCATCGCGTCCTGTCAGGCCAAATCGGGCAATTCGGGCGTCATCGAAGTATCCGGCTTGGTCGAGGCTATCAAGACGGATATCAAGGCTCAGACCCAGGGTGAAGTGAAGGAGGTCTTTGTCCGGGAGGGGCAGCAGGTCAGAAAGGGAGACCGTCTCTGTCGCCTGGACGATGAGAAACTCACTCTCCAGCTCAAGCAGGTCCAGGCAGCGATCGAGGGGGCCGGAGCCGCCGTCCGTCTGGCCAAGAAGGGGACAAAACAGGAGCTCATCAAAATCGCTAAGAACCAACTCGATATCGCCGCCAAGGAGCTGGACCAGGCTCAATTGGACCAGGAGAGAATGACCAGGCTCTTGAGCGAAGGAGCCGTATCGCAGTCGCAAAAAGAAAAGGCCGACCTGAGGGCTACAGCGGCCAAAGAGAGTTACAAGAGCGCGGATGAAAATTATCGGATGGCCCTCCGCGGAAAAGAGAAAGAAGAAATCGAGATGGCCGAAGCTCAGCTCAATAACCTCGAATCCCAGCGACAGCTCTTGCAGAGGTCGATTCAGGATGCCCATGTCGTCTCCCCGGTGAATGGGTTTCTCGAGGTGAAGCATGTCGAGGTCGGCGAGCTCGCCTCTTCGGGCACGATCCTTTTCAGCATCATCGATTTCAGCCAAACTTTTGTCAAAGCCTATGTCCCGGAGAAGGAGGTAGGCCGGATCAAAATCGGCGATCGGGTTGAAGTCAGGACAGATGCCTACGTTCAAAAGACATATCCGGGCAAGGTCGATTACATATCCCAGGAAGCCGAGTTCGCTCCGAAGAACGTCCAGACCAAAGAGGAGCGCCTGAAGCTGGTCTATATGATCAAGTCCTACCTAGAAAACTCCTCAGGCGAGCTCAAACCCGGAATGCCGGTCGACGTCAAAATCGTGACACGTTAAACGTGAAACGCCATAGGCATTTACATTTCACGTTTTATGATCTATGTGGCTTAGGCCCTGAGCTATGAGCCATCAGCTTTGAGCTATTGATATGGTTGCTATAAAGATCGAAAAGCTCACCAAGCGGTTTCACGAAATAACGGCCATCGATTCTCTGAGCCTGGAAATCGAAAAGGGCCGGATCATCGGCATGATCGGCCCGGACGGGGCCGGGAAAACGACCCTTCTTCGCCTCCTCACCGGGCTCTACAAACCGACTTCGGGATCGATCCGGATCGAGGGTCTCGATCTCGTCACCAACGTCCAGAAGATCAAAGACCATATCGGCTACATGCCCCAGCACTTCAGCCTGTACGGGGATCTCACGGTGGCTGAAAACCTCAAATTCTTTTCCGACCTCTACGGCGTCACCTCCGAAAGGTTCGAGACCCGAAGGCAAGAACTGCTGCGCTTCTCCGGCCTCGGTCCGTTTCAGGACCGCCTGGCCAGGAACCTATCCGGCGGAATGCAGAAAAAACTGGCCCTGGCCTGCAACCTCTTCCATACCCCGGGCCTTCTCTTTCTAGATGAACCCACGACGGGAGTCGACCCGGTTTCCCGGCGCGAGCTCTGGCAGCTCCTCTTCGAACTCAACGCCCAGGGCGTCACGCTCATCTTGACAACACCCTATATGGATGAGGCTTCAAAGTGCCACCGCGTCGCGCTCCTCTACGAGGGCGCCCTCTTGACTTACGAGGCGCCCCAGGCCTTGATCCAAGAGATGAAGGACGAGATCTTTGAGCTTCTCGCCGACCGCGAGCAGGCCCGGGCGGCCCTGCGGAGTCTCCCCGGGCTCAAGAGCGTTAACCCGTTCGGGGACGCGCTCCATCTGGTCTTTGAAGCCGGACGTCCAAGGACTGAAGATATCACCCGATCCCTTCAAGAGCATGGAGTCGTCTTGAGATCGCTCAGGTGGATCTCACCATCGATCGAGGACGTCTTCCTGACCCTTGTCCAGGGAAAAAGGCGAACCCCAAAAGAGAACTATGCTTAGCATCGAAGTCAGTGACCTGACCAAGAAATTCGGCTCTTTCACCGCCGTGGATCACATCTCGTTCGGCGTTAACAAGGGAGAGATCTTCGGGTTTCTTGGCCCTAACGGCGCAGGAAAGTCGACAACCATCCGGATGTTATGCGGTATCATCCGCCCCACCTCGGGCCAGGGACTCGTCGGAGGGTTTGATATCTCCTCCCAGCCCGAAGAAATAAAAAAAATCATCGGCTACATGTCGCAGCGGTTTACGCTCTACGGCGATCTCACCGTCAGAGAGAATTTGGACTTTTTCGCCGGGATCCATCATCTCGCCCCGGAGCGCGAGGCGGAGAGGAAGGCCTGGGTGCTTAAGATGGCCGGGCTCGAAGGACGGGAGAATTCTCTAACCAGGGAGCTCTCGGGAGGCTGGAAACAGCGCCTCTCGCTCGGCTGCGCGATTCTTCACGAGCCGGACATCCTTTTCTTGGACGAGCCGACGGCGAGCGTCGATCCAATCTCCAGGCGCGATTTCTGGGATCTCATCTATGAGCTGGCCAGCCGGGGGACGACGGTATTGGTCACCTCCCACTACATGGACGAGGTCGAGCGCTGCCAGCGGATCGCGATTATCTATTCCGGAAAGATCATCGGCCTCGGCTCGCCCAAGGAGCTGAAGCGGGCCTTCACCGAGCGCGAGGACTCCTCCCTCGAAGATGTATTTCTTTCGGCCATTGCCAGGGCGGCTCAACCATGAGCACCAGGATCGCCCCCATTATGAGAAAGGAGATCATCCATCTCCGGAGAGACCCGCGGAGCCTGTTTTTAGCCCTGGGGATGCCGATCGTTCTCCTCCTTCTTTTCGGCTTCGCTGTTAAAATCGACATCAGCCACGTCTCCCTGGGCATCGTTGACCAGGACAACACCTCGCTCAGCCGGGATCTGCGTTCGCGGATGCAGGCAACGGAATACTTTGATTTTCACTACCTTCTCCCCAGCTATGAGGGCGCGGAACAGCTTTTGAACGAAGGAAAGGTCAAGATTGTCGTCGTCATCCCCGCCCATTTCGCCAGGGACCTGGGCCAGGGTCAAAACGCCAGGCTCCAGCTCCTGGTTGACGGGAGCAACAACAACACCGCCCTCATCGCCCTTGGCTACATGAGCCGGCTCATCCAGAAGTTTTCGACTGACATCATCGTCGAGATGGCCAATTCCCGGGGCGGCACCGCGGCCTCCGGCATTCCCTCGGTCAGCCCAGAGTTTCGAATCTGGTATAACCCGGAACTCCGAAGCACGAACTTCATCGTCCCCGGGCTGATCGCGGTCGTGATGATGATCGTGACCGCGATGCTGACCTCGCTCACCGTCGCCCGCGAATGGGAAACGGGAACGATGGAACAGCTCATCAGCACCCCGGCCCGCCCTCTCGAGATCATCATCGGAAAGCTCGTCCCCTACTTTCTGCTCGGGATCGTTCAGATCAGTATCGTCGTGCTCATCGGAATCTTTGTCTTCGGCGTCCCCCTCAGGGGCAGCATCCTCTTTCTGTTTTTCGTCTCTTCTGTCTTCCTTTTGAACGGCCTGGGGATGGGGCTTTTCATCTCGACCATTACAAAATCCCAGCAACTGGCGTTCCAGCTCAGTCTGCTGTTGACGCTGTTGCCTTCCTACATTCTGTCCGGCTTCA